>Ga0194128_10001907_pt1 | contig 35167 bp, 27 predicted proteins | sample TA2KigCa65mmetaG_FD_148650 | JGI IMG/M metagenome (GOLD analysis project Ga0194128, IMG submission 148650) | Freshwater microbial communities from Lake Tanganyika, Tanzania - TA2015037 Kigoma Deep Cast 65m | ecosystem: Environmental > Aquatic > Freshwater > Lake | place: Tanzania: Lake...
TGCATCCGGCCGCGGAACGCCTCGCCCTCTCACATTTTCAGGATCATCTTGTGTTGGAATCAATCCCGGTTTCAGGATCATCTTGTATTGGAAAATTCTCCTGTTGCCACTTTCGGATGTACAATCTAGGGTGGAAAGTCGGTAATCTCAGGAAGACCCGATTCCATTGGGTGGCTGAGTATGTCGGCCAAAGCTCAGGATCGCGTACGTGAAGCCTTCGAGTTGGCTCTTCGCGTCCCTAGGCCGGGACGAGACGAGTATCTTCAGAACCTGAGAAAACAAGATACCTCCCTGGCCGATGAAGTCGCGCAGCTTCTTCTATCGCAGACTCTCACGGTCGAAAGCTCCGGCGAAACCGTACCCACTGCCGGGGAGTCTTTGGCCCCGGGCCTTCTCATTGCGAACCGCTACCGCATCGTCCGGATGATTGGGCGCGGCGGAATGGGAGAAGTGTACGAATGCCTCGACAATCTTCTCAACGAGGCTGTGGCGTTGAAGAGGTTGCGGCCGGATCTTGCCGGGAGTGCGGCCAGCCTCTCCAGGTTCCGGCAGGAGATTCAGCTTTCCCGCAAAGTGACCCACCCGAATGTCTGCCGGGTTTACGAAGTTGGCGTGCATACCTGGGACCGGGGCCACGAGGCGCCGCTGCGCTTCTTCACGATGGAACTTCTGGCCGGCGAAACACTTTCCGCCCGGATCAGAAGGCGCGGGAGGCTTTCCCGGGGCGAGACTTTTCCTCTTGCCGCTCAGATGGCGAGAGGCTTGCTGGCCGCGCACCAGGCAGGCATCGTTCACGCCGACTTCAAGAGCGGCAACGTCATCCTGGTTCCCGCGCCGGAAGGCGATCGCGCTGTCATCACGGATTTCGGCCTCTCCAGGGCTACCGCCGACTCTGACCCGTTAGCGCCGGACAACCCCCAGCCTCTCGCCGGCACGGTTGCCTTCATGTCGCCAGAGCAGCTAACCGGCGGACCCGTTACGGCGGCCTCGGACATTTTTGCATTTGGCGTAGTCCTCTATGAAATGGCCACAGGAAAGTTGCCTTTCGATCCCCGTCACTTGATTCAGTCCGCCATGCAACGGGGAAGCGACGTGATCTCGCCGCGCCTGTTGGTCCCCGGCATCGATCCCCGCTGGGAGTCGGCCATTCGCCGATGTCTGCGCAGGGACCCGCAAAAACGGTTTTCCTCGGCCGGGGAACTGGTTGAGCTGTTCGAAGGTTGGCATTGGCAGCACTTGAATTTGACGCGGCGGGACTGGGCTCTGACGGCAGGAATCGCGGGAGGCGCTTTCGCCGGCGGAATCGGACTTTGGATCTGGGGTCGGAAAACCTACCAGCCGTCCCCGGAAGCAATGGTCTGGTACCGGCACGGGGTTGCCGCCATGGATTCGATGACCTACGAATCGGCCCGCCGCGCCCTGGAGAACGCCGTGAGCGCCGACCCCGGGTTTGCACTCGCCCATGCGCGGCTGGCCCGCGCTCACGATGAACTGGACTTTTCTGATTTGGCTAAGGCAACAATGCTGCGCGCGCTGGGCATCGCGCGGACCTCGCGCCTGTCGCGATTGGATGAGATACGTCTCAGAGCGTTGCAGTTGTGGTTGCTCCGGGATTTTGAGCAGGCGGCTCCGCTGATCCGGCAGCTGGAGGAGGAAGCCGCCGCAGGGGACAAGGCCGCCGCGGCCCTGGAAACCGGATGGCTGGAACAGCAAAGGGAGAACACAAATGACGCGGAGGCTGCCTACCGCCGTGCTCTCCAGCTGAACCCCCTTTATGCGGCCGCCAAGCTCCGGCTGGGCTTCATCCTCGGGCGTCAAAGAAAGCTCACTCCGGCACTGGAGGCATTCCAGCAAGCGGAGGCGATGTATGACTCGGTGAGCGACTTTGAAGGAGCGGCGGAGACGTTGATCGAAAAAGCGAGCTTGTTGAACCGTTCCACCAGGGCTGCCGAGGCGATGCCGGTGATTGAAAAGGGGCTGGCAATCGCTCGGGCCACCGGCGGACTCACGCAACAGCTTCGCTTGCAGCTGTTGCAAGGAGTGGCCTACAGAAACGCGGGTAACCTGAGCCTCGCCGCACAAATGGTTCACCAGACGGTGGAGGTTGCACGCAACGAGAAAATGGAGAACATTGCCATCAGTGGCCTGAACGACCTGGGCAATCTGCACTTGTTGCAGGAACAACCGAATGAGGCTGAGGGCTACTTCAGGCAAGCCCTGGAACTGGCCCAACGTAGCAGGGCGCAGCGAGGTGAGGCCCGGGCACGGCTCTCGCTCGCCTCACTGTGCGAACAAGCCGGCAAGTTCGCTGATGCGAAGCGCTATATCGACCTCGCTTTGCCTTTCTACACAAAAGCCGGCTATCGCAGGGAATTCGTACAGGCAATGCTCCTGATGGGCAGCGTTCACCGCAGGCTGGCCGAATTGGAAGAAAGCGCGCGTATTCTCCGGGAGGCGCTGCGTGCCGCTATTCTGTTGGACGACCGCCGCACCTTGGCCCAAGTGCGCGAGAGACTCTCCGGCACTTTGGGCGATCAGGGAGCGCTTCCGCAGGCGTTAGAGGAGTGCGAGGAAGCCCTCCGGCTCCTCGGTCCGGGCCTCCAGTCAGGCCACGCCATCTTGCATTGTGCGGCGCTGGCCGCCCGCCTCGGGCGGATGAAGGAAGCCGAGCAGTCCTTGGCCAAGGTCGGGCAAATGCTCGGCGCCGGCGCCAGGCAGCGCTCGTTGGAATTCTGGCACAACCTCCGCCAATCCGAAATTGCCTATCTTTGGGGTCGCTGGGAGAAGGCAGCCTCCGCGGCGCAGCGTGCGATAACTTCCTCCGCCAGGGATCCAGGCGCCGTCGGATTCAAGGCCGAACTGGCATTGGCGTTGGCCAAGATCCGGATGGGACTGGTTTCCCAAGGCTCGGCGGCCGCGGAGAATACCGTCCAGAACTTCTCCCATGCGGGGCTGGCTCATGAAGCGGCTTCCGGCCGCCTGTTGCTGGCGGAAGCATGCCTGGTTTCCGGCGAGAAACCACTCGCAAAACAGAATGCCCTCGAGGCCCTGCGGTTCTTCCAGCCACGTAGAATCTACGAATCCGAATGGCGGTGTCAGTTCATTGTTTATCAGGCTGCCCAGGACCAAGCCGATTCCAGTCTGCTTGACGAGTCACTCGCCGCGCTCTCCAACTTGCGTCGTTCATGGCCTGCCGGCTGGATAGAGGGTTACCTGGCCCGGCACGATATCGTTCGGTTAAGAGGATCAATGGCACTTTGAGGAACAACATCGGCTGTTCATTCAATACGCTTACTTATCAACTCGCCATGAAGAGGAGATGTTATGGCTGCTTCACCGATTATCATTGACGACGGAGGTTCAACGAGAATCAAACAGATTCTGGCGGCTTCTGACGGCAGAAATATGGATCATCTTCTGGGCCCTGCCCATCACGACCTCGCAGACGGCCGATTTCCCGAAGACTCGGCGGCGGAACCTAAGTGCCGGGTCCTTGTGGTGAATATCGATGTGAACGGGAACAACACTGCTCCCGATCTTCCTTTCCTGGGAAGCGGTGACCACGTGGAAATCAACAGCACAACACAAAAGGTCCGGGTCGACCTAAACAAAGAGGGAAAGGTCAGACTATCGATCTCGGCGGTAGAGGGACAAAGCCCGATTGTAGAGGCGAGGCAACTCGGAAATCAGCGCCGCTACATCGTCAGAAACGCCCGCACAATTACCAGCATCAGTTTGAATGGAAAATTGGTTTTCGAACCTCCTCCGAACAGCGTATACACGATGGTTCGCCTGGACTAATCAGCTTCCGGGCAGAATAGGAAATACAGAAAGGAAGGCGATTTATGGCTGCTTCACCAGTAATCATTGACGACGGCGGCTCCACGCGGATTAAGCAAGCGGGTAATGCCAACCCCGACATGGACCGGTTGATGACAGACCCGCACACCGATTTCGCGGCTGGTACGTTTCCGGCTAACATCGGCGGAGTAATTGGGGCGCACTGCCAAGTAATCATCAATAGCATTGATAAGAACGGCCGTGTTACCAGACTCCCGGCGAGTGCGGACGATCCTCGATTCAGTCTCACTGGCGGGCAAACCGCAGAGATCATCTCCGAGCCGAACCAGCGGCTGGAGATCACCCTCGGATCCAACGGCGTCCTGACACTTAACCTTAGTGGACCGCACGGTGATCCTCCGCTGGTGGAAGCGCGCCAAATTGCCACCCAGCGCCGGTACATCGTCGCCAATTCGGGGTCGATTCGTAAAGTGCGGATCAACGACAACGACGTCTTTGCGGCTCAGCCAGATACGGTCTACACGATGGTTCGATTGGGTTGAACAATCCGTTGGTCGCGCCTTGTTCGAGCCGAAGTGCCTGTCTAACAATCACTTGTGGCCACTAAGGCTGCCGGCGACGTAGCTCTCTGCTCATCATCACGGATCGCCCTGAATTATTTTTCTCCCGTTTTCATATACTTCCCTATTCGAATTCGACAGTACTGACCACCGGCCTGCCAAACTCAGCGCGGGAATAACCCATGTCTACTGCAACTGCTTCCGCCGCCACATGCCAGCACGCCGTTTGCCTGGCTTTGGCCCTTCGGCTCGTCGCCAAACACGAGTCCCGCGCTGATTTTGATCAGATCTTCGCCTCCACCGTCGATCGCTACAAACCCGTTGACCAGGACGAGTGGTTCCTCATCGAAACCCTCCTCACCGACCTGTGGCATCTTCGCCGTGTGGAGTCGGCCAAGCGCGATCTGCTCGCCATGGCCCACCTGCCTGCCAATACCAAAGACATCGACCGCGCGCTTGATCAGTACCTTGCCGAGATGCCCTCCAGTCCTCTGGTGAAAGCCTTCCGCCGCCTGCGCGGCATGGAACGTAAGTGCGCGCATTCCGCCCGTCACGTCCATCGACAGATCCAGCTTCTCCAGGCGGCCCGATTCATGGAAGGATCCGGCCCGGCGGCAAAAGATTAACCGGAGTTTCACCGCCTGGACATTCCCTCCCGCGTCTCTCTGTGCTACATTCATCTGGGTACTCGTTTCGGGAGGTTTCATGAGGAAAAACACGTTTGCATTCGCCCTGCTCCTTGGTCTGGCTTCCACTGCCTTCGCCCAGTTTGAAACCAGCGTCGTGCTCGGCACCGTGCGCGACCAGAGCAACAACATCGTCCCCGGCGCCGCCATCACGCTGCTCAATTGGGAGACCGGTATTCGTGCATCCGCCGTCTCCAATGAAACGGGCGACTACCAGTTCTTGAACGTCCGCATCGGCCGCTACCGGCTCACCGCCGAGAAGTCCGGATTCGCTCTGGCCACCGCCGACAACGTGCAAGTCTCGGTCGGCGCTCGCCAGCGTGTCGACTTCGCACTTCAGCTCGGCCAGGTCACCGAAACCATACAGGTCACCGAAGGTATCATTGCCGTGGAATCGGACTCCACCGACCGCGGCCTCGTCGTCGGCCGCCGCCAGATCGTCGACCTTCCTCTCAACGGCCGTAACTACGCCGACCTCGCGCTGCTGTCCACCGGCGTCCGCCGCTCTGACTACGCCTTCGCCAACCCGCCGCGCGAAGGCTCCTTCAACGTCAACGGCCAGCGTTCCATCTTCAACAACTTCCTCATGGACGGCGTCGACAACAACGCTTATGGCACCTCCAACCAGGGATTCTCTAATCAGGTCGTGCAACTCACTCCCGATGCCGTGGGCGAATTCAAGGTCGTCACAGGGCTCCCCGGCGCCGAATACGGCCGCAGTTCCGGCGCTGTCGTCAACGCCACCATGAAGAGCGGCACCAATGAGTTCCACGGCACCGCCTGGGAGTTCCTCCGCAACACGGAACTCAACGCTGTCGGCTTCTTCAAGCCGGCCACCGGCAAGCCTGTCTTCCAGCGCAATCAGTTCGGGTTCACCTTCGGTGGCCCCGTCAAGCAGAATCGCGCCTTTTTCTTCACCAACTACGAAGGCTTCCGCGAACGCTTGAAATTCGTCACCTTCTCCAGCCTCCCCACGCCGAATGACCGCAACGCCCTGTTCACCGTCGCCGTCCGCAATCCGCTTACCGGCGCCATGTTCCCCGCCAACACGCCGATTCCGCGATCCCAGCTCGGCTCCTTTGCCACGAGCGTGCTCGACGGGCTTCCGCTGCCAACGGATCCGGGTGCCGCCACCAACCCCCGCACGCAAAACTTCCGCTTCCTGCGCGGCGACAAGAACAACAACGACAAGATGGACCTCAAGCTCGATGGCCAACTCAACTCCCGCATGACCGCCTTCGTCCGGGTGAGCCACCGCAAGAGCAACATCCTCCAGCAGCCGGAGATCCCCGGACCCTCCGGCGGTGACGGCAACGGGTTCATCCGTGTCCTCAACCAGCAGATGGTCGGCGCTTGGACCTACACCGTTACCCCTACTTCGCTACTGGAACTCCGCCTTGGAATCTCACGCACTCGTGCCGGCAAGGAGCCTCCCGGACTCGGCGGCCCCAGCATGCTCCAGCTCTACGGCATCACCGGGCTGTCCGAGGATCCTCGCCTCGCCGGTGGTCTCACCGCGCAAGAAGTCTCCGGCTTCACCCGTTTCGGCCGCCAGCCCACCAACCCCCAATGGCAGCATCCCTTCCTCACCAACCCCAAAGCTGTCTACTCCTTTATCCGCGGCCGCCATTCGCTGAAAACAGGCTTCGAGTATCAGCGCATCCACACCGAAATCCAGGACGTCAATCCTCTCTACGGACAGGACATCTATAACGGCCAGTTTAGCCGCGTGCCTGGCTCTCCGAATCCCAACGTTTTTGAACAGGGCACATACAATCTGGCTGACTTCCTGTTCGGAGCCCGCAGTGAATACCGCCTGGTCAACTTCTACATCGCGCAATACCGGCAGGTCATGAACTTCGCCTACTTCCAGGACGACTGGAAAGTCAACAACAAGCTGACACTCAACCTCGGCCTCCGTTACGAATATGCCACCCCGCAATGGGACCGCGACAACAAGCTCACCAACTTCGATCCCATCTCCAACCGCCTTATCCCGGCCACTTCCGGTTCCATCGCCAACCGCGCTCAGGTCAATCCGGACCGCAATAACTTTGCCCCGCGCATTGGCATCGCCTACAGCTTCGATCCGAAAACAGTCATCCGCACCGGCTACGGCATCAGCCACCTTCATTTCAACCGCGCCGGCGGCGGCAACATTCTCGGCATCAACGGCCCGCAGGTCGTTAACGCCTCCATCGCGCAGCGCCCTGGCGAAGCCGGTTTCCGCACCACGCAACAAGGCTATCCCGCCGGCCTCACCGATCCCGACAAGTTCAACCCGTTGCTGGCCAACATCAGCTACATCCCGCGTGAAACGCCAACCGGCTACGTCCAGACCTGGTCTTTCTCCATCCAGCGCGAGGTCGCCAAGAACACCATCGTCGACATCGGCTACGTCGGCAACAAATCCACGCACCTCATCCTGTTCGCCGACTTCAACCAATCCCGCCCCAACCGCCCCGGCGAAAATGCCTCCATCCAGGCACGCCGTCCCAACCCAGCGTTCTCGGCAATCACCGTCACCTTCCCCGCCGGATGGGCCAACTACCATGCCCTACAAGCCCGCCTGGAGCGTAAATTCGCCTCAGGCTTCTACCTGCTCAACTCGTTCGTCTACAGCAAGGCGATCGACAACTCTGGTCAGGCACTGGAAGCCCAAGGCGGCAGCGGCGGACGCGCCAGCCCACAGAACTTCTACGACCTGCGCTCGGAGAAGGCTGTTTCCGATTTCGACCAGCCTTTCAACAACACCACGACGGTGCTTTATGAGCTCCCCTTCGGCCGAGGCCGCAAGTATGCCGCCGACATCCCCAAGGCCGCCGACTACATCATTGGTGGATGGCAGATCAGCGCCATTAATAATCTCTGGAGCGGCAATCCGGTCAACTTCAGCTACGCCCCGCCCGCCGCCTTTCAGGTCTCACAAACCCTCCCCGACTGGCGCGGCGGCATCAGCTACCGTCCCAACGTCACCGGTCCCGTCATGCGTCCCGAATCCGAGCGCACCATCGACAACTATTTCAACGCTGCCAACGTCGTCATTCCGACGCTCGCCAGCGAACCCTTCGGCAACGCCGGCCGCAACATCGCCCGCCGCCCCGGCCTCTTCCAGATGGATCTCGGCCTCGCCAAAGCCTTCCCGCTCCCCCGCGAAGGCATGCGCCTCCACTTCCGAGCCGAAGCCTTCAACCTCACCAACAAAACCAACTTCGGCAACCCCTCCGTCAACCGTTCCTCGGCCGCTTTCGGCACCATTCGATCCACCTTCCCGGCGAGAATCGTCCAGCTCGCCCTGCGGATCGAGTTCTGATTCCGGTTAGTGGCGGAGTTCGATTGGCGGTAAATTAGCCCCCGAACGGACTCCGTTTCACCGCCCAATCAATCGCCTCCTGCGGAATCTTGAATTCCGTCATCCCCACGTTTCCCTTGTAGCCCAACTCCTCCATCCCGGCCTTCGACGTATAGTAAGCATCGGCCGCCATCTTCCGCGCCCACTCAAAGAATCGGATGCCCGCCCCCAACTCGGGCGAGTCGTTCTTCCGGTAGGCGATCTGGTCGAGCAGCGCCGTCTGCTCTGCCTTCCCCGCATCCACGAAATTCGGAGTAACGCGCCGGTCCATCCACGCGATCCCGCCCGTGAATATCGCCAAGAACTCCGGATTCCCACTCGCCAGCAGGTCAATGAACTCCGCCGCTCCCGCCGCCTTCGCTCCCGGAATAATCATCTCGCTCAGCGCGCCCACGGTTCGGTATTCATGCCCGTTGAACGCCTTCGGCTTGTAGACCCCGCTCGCCTTTTTCTCCTCGGCCGCCGCATGATGCACATGCTGCGCCGCATCCGCGGATAATCCCCCCAGGGTCGCCGACAGCGCAATATTCCTCAGTACATCTCTCCGCGATACTTCAGACATTGCCCTTCCTCATTTCCTCGGCCAAATACTCCGCCGTCCTCCACGCCAGCGCCGTTATCGTCAGCGTCGGGTTCTTCTCCGGATTGCTCACAAACGGCGCCGCGTCCGCCACAAACAGATTCTTCACCTCGTGCGCCTGACAGTACCGGTTCAGAGCCGAACTTTTCGGATCATCTCCCATCCGTACCGTGCCCAACTCATGGATGATCGTCCCGCCCACGGAAATCCCGCCCCCTTCGCGCTCCGGATTCGCCAGCCCAAGCACGGTGCCGCCCATTGTCTGGATAATCTCCTGAAACGTCTCGCGCATGTGCCTGGCCTGATCCATCTCGCTTTGGCTCCAGCGGTAGTGGAACCGCAGCACCGGAATCCCGAACCGGTCCACCACCTGCGGATCGATCTCGCAATAAGTGTGCGCGTTCGGAACCATTTCGCCGCGCCCGGCCAGATTCACCGTCACCCCGTAATCGCCCTTGATCTTCGTCTTCAGCGCCGCTCCATAACCCTCGTGCCGCCGGCACGACCCATGAAACGAGCCCACCTGCGGCATCCGGAACCCGCCGCCGATCTCCACGTGATACCCCCGCGGAAACGCCTTGTTCTTTTTATCGAACTCCCACCACGGAATGTACATGTGCATCCCGCCGAAGCCGTCCGAATCGTGCCGCGGTAATCCTTCCAGCGCCGGTATCCTTCCGCTCAGCCCGAACCCCACCGAATCGGTGAGATACTTGCCCACCACGCCGCTCCCGTTCGCCAGTCCATTCCCATGCCGCGCCGGTTTCGAATTCAGCAGCAGCCTTGCCGATTCGCAGGCGCTCGCCGCCACCACCACCGTCCGGCAGCGGATCTGCTTCTCCGTCCGCGTCGCCTTGTCGATGTAGCTCACCGCCGACACCTTGCCGCGGGAATCGGTGATCAGCTCCCGCGCCATCGCGTTTGCGATCACCTCCACTCGGCCCGTCTTCATCGCCGGCAGAATCTGCACCTGGCTCGAGGAATAGTTCGACGCCGTCACGCATCCCCGCCCGCACTGCCCGCAGTAGTGGCACGCCACGCGACCGTTGGTCGGCTTCGTGATAATCGCCATTCGCGACGGAATGCAGGGAATCCGCAGCTTGTCGCACGCCTTCTTCACCAGAATCTCGTGCACCCGCGGCGCGGCAGGCGGCTGGAACACCCCGTCCGGCGCGCTCTGTATGCCTTCCTTTGTTCCCGTGACCCCGATGAATGCCTCCGCCTTGTCGTAGTACGGCGCAAGGTCTTCGTAGCCGATCGGCCAGTCCGTCCCCAGCCCATCGCTCGAATACGGCTTGAAGTCGTAATCGGAAAACCGCAGCGAAATGCGGCCGTAGTGATTCGTGCGGCCCCCCAGAATCCGCGACCGGAACCACCGGAACTCCGTCCCCGGAGCCGTCGTGTACGGCTCTCCCTCGATGTCCCAATATCCATTCGGCGCGTTAAAGTAGCCCCATTGCTGGCGGTCGAAATACTGCTCGGCATGTTCGCCCGCTCCCCGGTGCCCCACTTGCCACGGCCACATATGCTCCTTGAAATCCTTCGCCGGATTCAGCATCGGTCCCGCCTCGATCAGCGTCACGTTCACGCCGAGCTTGGCCAACACCTGCACCACCGTGCCGCCGCCCGCCCCAGAACCGATCACTACCACGTCATGCACCTTCGCGCTTCGTACTGTCTGCATCACCGCCATGCTAACCTATTCTGGAAATGAACGAAAAGCAGTTGGAGGCCATTCGCCTCGGCAAGAAATTAATCGCCTTCGGCCCGGAACTCGATGGCTGCCCGCTTGGCACCCTGCCGGAGAATATCTACGGTTTTACCTTCTCTCCTTTGAACGATTCGACGCCGCTCTATAACAAGCGCGCCTTTCAGTCCTTCGAGGTTCACAAAACCGCGGAAGGCGTGCAGATACTCGGCTACGCCACCCCCGACCAGGCCCGCCAGATCCGCGAAGGTGTTGAAGTGGAGTTCAACCTCTACCCCGAGCCCCGCGACAATTCCACCGAACTCGTCGAACTCTCCCTCCACCGCATCGTCAAAGCCAAGCCGCTCTCCCGCACCGACGGCAACTACATGCCCGTCCACCTCGACGCGGCCTGACCCCCTACACGCCGCCAACCGTGATCTTCGCCGCGTTGCTCACCGCTAAGCCGATCGTGATCACCACGTCGTAATCGCCCGGCGGCAGTTCCGGCACAACCAGATTCGCCTGCGCCAGCCCCACAAATCCCGGTGACATCCCCAGGAACAGCACCGAGGCTTCGCGCCCTCCGATGGTTGCCGACACCTCGGCCATCGGCCTCGATAATGGCGAACTCGTCGCACCCGCGCCCGTAGCCACCGGATTATCCAGCAGGCCCTGCCCGCTCAGATACACAACAATCACCGCACCCGCCGCGATCGGGTTCTCCGCTGTGTTCACGCTGGCATCGGGATTCTGCGCCACCGCGCGCCCGGCGCCGAACATCAAAATCCCCGGCGCCGTCGCCGTAATCCGCACCGTCGCCTCCTGGCTGGCAACCCCGTTCACCGTGACACGTACGATCGCATCTCCTACGGTGGTCTCGTACGGCACCTGCCCGTTGATCTGGCCCGGACTGATGAAGTACAGCGGAGCCACCCGGCCGTTCACCGTCACCTGCACTCCGCCCATCGTTTCCGGCCACGGAACTCCTCCCGCCTGCTGCGTCGCGCCCGCCAGATTCCTTCCGAACACGCTGAACAGTCCCCCGGGCGACAGCCGCGGCGTGCCGTCGGCCGCGTTCACAAATCCGCCGCTCGAAATCTCCGGCCTCACCACCGGCGCCGGCGGAGTCAACTTCCTCACGCGTATGTTCAGGTTGTCCGCCACATAGACACTCCCTGCCGGATCCACCGCCACGTCCACCGGTGATTGGAACTCCGCGCTCAGCGCAGCACCTCCATCGCCGCGGAATCCGCCGGTGCCGGTCCCCGCGATCGTTCGCAGCTGGCCCTGTGTATTCAGCACGCGCACGCGCTGATTGTCCGTATCGGCAATCAATAGGTTGCCCGCTCCATCCAGCGCGATTCCCGTCGGCCTCGAAAGCCCAACCTCCGTTGCCGTCCCGTCTCCCTGGAACCCGGAGACTCCGTTTCCAGCCACCGTTTCAATGATCCCGTTCGGCCTCACCCTCCGGATGCGATGGTTACCGGAGTCGGCGATGTAGACGTTGCCCGCCGCGTCCACCACCACGTCGGTCGGTGTATTCAGCCGCGTCTCATTCGCATTCACCCCATCAGCCCGGTAGCCCGCCAGGCCGATGCCCGCGAATCGGCTCACCGTTCCGTCCGGCGCCACACGCATCACATTGTGGAAATCCCGCAGCGTCACATATACGTTCCCGTTGCGGTCCGCCGCCACTCCACGCGGAGCCGGCAGCTGATCCGTCACCGAGATCACGAACCGGTCCGCCGTTACACGGCGCACGCGGTTGTTCCCCGTGTCTCCAACCAGCACCCGCTGGTCAGAGTCAATTCCCAGACCCCTGGGTCCCTGGAATCCGGCCAGAAGAGCGTCTCCTCCGTCGCCGCTGAAATTCGGTTGGCCCGTACCCGCGAATCGTTCGATGTTCCCGTTGCTGCGTATGCGCCGCACGCGATTATTCGTCGGATCGGAAATGTACACATTGCCGTTGGCGTCGGCAGCCACCGAGTCCGGCGGCCCGATTCCGGCCAGGTTCGCCGGTCCTCCATCGCCGAACGTCGCGTTCTGCCCGATCCCCGTCGCCGTCGTGATCGTGTACCCATCTCCAGCCCCGGCCGCTCTCACGGTAACGCGCACCGGAATCACCACCGGGCTGTTGTTCGCCTGCGTGGAACTGATGCGGACCGTCCCGCTATGCGTTCCCTCCGCCAGTCCCTGCGCGTTCACGCGGACCGTCGCCGTTGCCCGTGTTGCCGCGGGAACGCCCGTCACCGTCAGCCAGCTCTCCCCGCTCGGGGTCACGCTCACCGGGGCCGACCACCTATCTGACTCCACCAATTCCACCGGCAGATCCAGCTGCCCTCTGCCCCCCGGCGGCAGGAAGAAATCGTACCGCGCCGTGGTTGCCGGCGAAAATAGCGTCGGCCGCACAAAACCGTTCCTTGTCTGCCACCGTGTCACCGGATCCAGGAACCGGAACACCCCGCTGCTCGTTGCCGCCCAGATTACCGCGGGAGTAGTCGGTTCCGGGGAAACCGTCACATCCCTCAATCCACTCCCGGGGCAGAAGTTTTCCCAGAATCGCCCTTCATCCCGGCTGAGGACCAGGCACACCTCTTGCAATGTGCTCGCATAGACAAGCCGCCCGCCAGGGTCCAGCTTGATCGATGCCACTTGGATGGGCAACAGGATCGTGAAATTCTCTCCCTGGTCCGTGCTCCTGTACAGCCCGAAGCCGTCCCCGCTGCCTCGCGCCGCGATGAACACGGTCGACGGATTCACGGGCGACACCGCGATAATCGCCACCTGCGTTCCCGCTGCCAGGCTCAGTGGGAACTTCGGTGTCCACGTCCTGCCTTCATCCAGGCTCAAGAAAACCTGGTTCACCAAGTTGTGGAACATCACCGTCGGATCAGACGGCGCAATCGTAAATGCCCCAATCTCTCCCCGCAACTTGGATTGCATCGTCCAGTTATCGCCACCATCCACGGTCTTGTAGACTTCATCCCGGATCTTCGCGTATAGCGTTAGCCGGTTGCCGGGTACCATGTGCAGCGACTCCACCGCTCCCCGTCCGGTCGGCAAGCCCCGGTTCGCCATCGCCCAGCTGTCTCCCCCGTCCCGCGTTCTCCACAACGCGCCATCGTCCAGGTCCGTCGCCACATACTGCACGCTGGCATTCACCGGATCGGCCACGATCATATGAACCGCCGGCTGACGCTGCCCGGCCGGCCTCAGGTGCAGCGCCTGCCAGTTGATCCCTTCATCGGCAGTGCGGAACAGTCCGCTCCCCACAGCCGCAAACACGCGCGGCGTGGCCCCAGCCGCCGCCGCAATCGCGTGCACCGGCTGATTCATGAATAATTGCCCTTGGATCGGAAGGGCAATCAGAAAGGAAAAAAAGATGACGGCGAAAAGCCGCGTTTGGCAGGACATGCAATTCCCATTATGACGTCCTTCCTGAGGCTACGGCTGCGCACCCGCCTGCCGCAGCAGATCCACCACCTTGGGATGCCGCCTGCCAATCGCCATATTCAACGTCGATAGCCCGTCCGGCGTCCGCAGGCTCGGATTCGCCTTCCAGTCCAGCAGCAGCCGCACCAGATCACTCCGCCCCTGGCTCACCGCGTGCATCAATGCTGTGTAACCCTGCCTGTCACGCTCATCCACCCGAGCTCCGAAGCTCAGCACCAGCCTCATCGACGCCGCACGCCCCGCTGCCGCCGCCAGAATCAGCGGCGTTTCCCCTCCCTTGTTCCGTGCATTCGGATCGGCGCCGCTCGCCAGCAGCATTCTCCCGACCTCCGTCCGTCCCCGAACCAGCGCGGCCACCAACGCCTGGTTTCCTTCCTCATCCGCCGTGTTCGGATCGGCGCCAAAACTCAGCAGCGTCTGCGCCGCTTCCGCATTGCCCGTCACCACCGCCCCCCACAGCGCCGTTCTCCCTTCCTGGTTACGCTGGTTGATACCGGCGCCCGACATCAGCAGCAGTTCGATCAGCTCCCCGTTGTTGGCAACCGCCGCTGTGAACAGATACGGCGTCCCCTTCGGCCCGTGGTCGGGGTTCATGCCTGTCCATAGCAGCAGGCGCGCCAGATCCAGGTGGTTCGATTCAATCGCCTCCGCCAGTGCTATTTGCTTCGCCGCCTCCGCAATCTCCGTCTCCAACAGAACTTCTACCGTGTCCAGATAGCCTGCCCTGGCTCCGGCCACCATAGCCCGTTCCCGCGATTCCGCCGCCGGCAATCTTCCGAGCAACAGCCGCACGGTTTCAGTATGCCCGCCTGCCGCCGACAACTCCAGCGCCGTTTTCCCGTTCTGGTCCTTGGCATCCAGGCTTGCACCGGCATCCAGCAATGCCTTTGCCAGCATGGTGTTACCGGTCCCCGCCGCTTTTCGTAGCCCTTCCTCCAGTTCGCCGGCAGAAGCCGCCATGCTGAGAATCAGGACAACCAAGAAAGTGCGCACGTTGACGGTCATATTGACTGACGAAAAGGGGGAGAAAGCCGTTTACCGGAAATCGCCCCCGGCCCGTGGAGCTCAGGCTCGCCTCTGCCCACCGTAATACCGTTCGATCAACTCCCCCGTCCTCTCCGGCACCAGCTCCAACCACGGCTCACCGCCGCGAATCCTCCTTCTCACCTCGGTCGCCGACAACTGATCCCAATCTCCCTCCACCCCCAATCGCCGGACTCCCTTCCCCAAATCCTCAAAGCTTCCCTGCCGGTCCGCAACCAGCAGTCCGAACTCCTCCAACTGCCGCTCGAATCCCGTCTCCCCCTCGTAATCCCATCCCGAGATCCGCTCCGCCGCATCCCGTCCGCACACAAACCAAATCTCCTCCAGCTCCTCATAAGCAGCCCGGCACTCTCGCGCGATCTCCAGAAACAGTCCTCCCTCGCTCACAGCCAGCGAAAGCCCGGAACGTCCCTTCAACGCCGCTTCCACGATCTCCAGCCGTTCCGCCAGTCCCACCTCCTCGTACTTCTTGTGGGGAAACTCCCGTGGCATCACCAGCAGCACCTCATCCACATGCGCAAGAGCCGCCTCCGCCAGCGCCATGTGCGCCCGCGTCACCGGATGAAAACTCCCCGCCAGCACCCCCAGCCGACCCGCAACTCCCCCCGCTCGAACTACGAACTCCATCGCCACCGCCACTGCGCCCGAGCCAGAATCCATAGCTTCTCCGCCGCCGGCACCCGCACTCTCTCCGACAGCACTCGATACCCGCACCGCTCGATTCTCTCCAGCAGCCGCTGGTAGATTTCCATCAATGCCCACAGCGCCCCCGCGCAGGAGCGATCCACCATCTCCGGCAAAGCGCGCGCCTCCTGATAGTAGCCACCCGCACGCTCCGCCTCAAACCGCAGCAGCTCCAAAAACGCATCCGTCTCCCGGATCTCCTCCACCTGGAACCGCTCCATATCCTGCCGCGGCAAATACACCCGGCCACGCTCGAAATCTTCTTTCACGTCCCTCAATATATTCGTCAGCTGAAACGCCACGCCGCACTTCTCGGCCAGCGCCAGCGCCTCCTTGCTCGTCGCCTGCATCACATACATCAGCGACAACCCCGCCACCGACGCCACCTGGTAACAGTACCGGTACAGCTCCTCGAAATCCTCCATCCTGCTGCGCCGCAGGTCGGAACTCACCCCGTCGATCATCTCCTGAAACAATTCCACCGGAATCCCGTACCGCGTCACCGTGTCGTGGAACGCCGGCCAGATCGGATCCGCGCCCCAAGCGCCTTCAAGCGCGCGGTTCAACTCACCTCGCCACTGCTCCAGCGCCTCCACCGTCGCTCCTGCCTCATCGCTCAGATCATCGCACCGCCGCATGAAAGCATAAATCGCGCAGATGGCATCGCGCCGTTCCGCATCCAGCAGCCGGAACGCATAGAAGAAATTCCGCGCCCTCTTCCGCGTCACCTGCCGGCAATGCGCATAGGAGGATTCCCGCGCCGTCACGCCGCCCGTCTCCAACTCCAGCGCCACAGCGCCCCCAGCACCAGCATCACTCGTTCGCCCTTCGTGATCGCCGGACGCCGGCTCAGCACGTCGTAATCCTGCTCCTCGATCTTCTCCAGAATCCGCATCCCGCCTCGGCTGAAAAGCTGTAAGTCCAGTGACAGCCTCCGGTCTACCATCCCCGTCAGCGGCAACCCCTCTTCAAACAACCCCCGCGCCACTACAACCATCTCCTTCATCGCCGTGCGGAACTCTCCAGTGCACCGTAGCGCCTCCACATCCGCCACCGCGCACCCATGCGCCGCTAGCACGTCCAGCGGCATGTAGATCCGCCCCTTCTCCAGATCCACCGCCACGTCCTGCCAGAAATTCGCCAGTTGCAGAGCCGTGCATGTCGCATCCGACAGCCGTTGCCGCTCCTCGTCCCGGTACCCGCACAAATACAGAACCAGCCTCCCCACCGGATTCGCCGACCCTTTGCAATAGCCGAACAGTTCCTCCCAATTCCGGTACCGGCTCACCCGCTGATCCTGCTCGAACGCCCCGATCAAATCCTGAAACGGCTCCGCCGGCAGCCGGTGCCGCTCCGCCGTCTCCCGCAGCGCCACAAAGACCGGGTGCGACACCCTCCCCTCATACATCCCACCCAGCTGCTCCCTCCACCACCCTAACAGCCGCAGACTCTCCGCCGTAGCCCCAATCTCATCGCCCAAATCATCCGCCCACCGGCAGAACGAGTACACGTTATAGAAATCCTGATGCAGATGCTTTGGCAGCAGGAAGCTCACCACATGGAAATTCTCGTAATGCGACGTCGCCAGCCAGCGAGTATAGGATAGTGACTCTTCGCGGTCCCACCGCCGCCCCATGGCCGGCCCATTGGCCACAAACTGCTTCGGAGCCGCAAACGAATCCTTCAATCCACGCTCTTACGGAATGATCGCCGTCTTCATGTGCCCGTTGTGGCTCATCAGATAGCGCATCACTTCCAGCAGGTTCGACAGCGGCTCCACGCGGTTCACGAAATCGGCCGCCGTGATCTCTCCGCGCGACACCACATCCAGCGCCTGTTTCACGTGCGACGGCGTGTGATGGAAACTTGCCTTGCAGGTGATCTCGGAATAGTGCAGCAGCGAAGTGTCGATCGTCACCCGGCTGTCGTTCGGGCATCCGCCGAAGAAATTCACCGTCCCGCCACGCCGTACCATCCGCACCGCCTGCTCCCAGGTCTCCGGGATTCCCACCGCTTCAATGGCTACGTCCGCTCCGTGGCCCCCGGTCAGCTCACGCACTGCTCCCACCACGTCGAACCCGTCGTCGCCGATCAGCACGCTATCCGCCCCCAGCCGCGACGCGCGGTCCACTTGCGTCTTCCGTCTCCCCACCGCGATCACACGCGCACCGGTCAGCTTCGCCAGCCGCACGAACATCAGCCCGATAGGACCCAGTCCCACCACCACCGCCGTATCGTCGCTGCGCAGCCCTGTCTCGGCCAGCCCACGCAACACGCATGCCAGCGGCTCAATCAGCGCCGCATCCTGATAACTCACATGATCCGGGATGTGGTATGTATTCTTCGCCACAATCCGCGCCGGAATCCTCATGTACTCCGCATACGCCCCGTTGTTGAACAGCAGATCCTCGCACAGATTCTCGTGATTGCGCCGGCAGTAGTGGCATTCCCCGCACGGCGCCGAATTCACCGCCACTACTCGCTGCCCAGCTTGAAAGCCTGAAACTTCATCCCCCGCCGCGATCACATCTCCAGCCAACTCATGCCCGAACAATGCCGGCGGCACGATCATGCGTGCGTGATATCCGCGCCGGAACACCTTCACATCCGTGCCGCAAGTTAAAGCCGCCTTAACCCGCACCAGCAGGTCGCCGGGCTCGATTTTCGGGATTTCAACGGACTCAACTCTCAGGTTCTCTTTGCCGTAGAGCACGGCCGCCTGCATGTGTCGATTCACTTAAGTCCACCTCTGTGGCTGAACAATTATTTTCAATGATTTAGCATCCGGATGCAACGCCAGTTCCATCCCCTCCGTCATCCGCGTCAATCCCACCCGGTGCGAAACCAACTCCTCCAGCGCCAGTTCGCCCTCAAATAGCAGCCGCGCCGACTCCGCCTGCAAATCCACCGCCGCGCTGTAGGAGCCCAGCAGTGTCCGCTCATCACGGCAAATATCGCCACCCGAAAGCTCGATCCGCTCCTGATCCGATGTCTGCGCGAACAGCATGATCTTGCTCCCCGGCCGCGACGCGCCTACCGCCTGCTCCACCACGCCCGGCGCCGACACCGCCACGATGACTATGTCCGCTCCACGCCCCTCCGTTTGCCGCTTCACTTCTCCTGCTACATCTATCTCCCGCGGATCCCACGCCTCATCCGCCCCGAACCGCTTTGCCTGCTCCAGCCGCCTCGCGATCGTATCCGTCACCGCAGTCCTCGCCCCGCGCCGCCGGCACAGCATCGTAAACATCATCCCGATCGGGCCCTGTCCCAAAATCAGCACGAACTCCTCGCGCGACGGCTGCAGCATCTCCACCGCCTTCAGGCACGTGTTCAGCGGTTCCAGCAGACAGGCACGCTCATAGCTCACCCCGTCGGGGATCTTCTCCACGCCGCGCTTCACAATCCAGTCCATCACCCGCACGTACTGTCCGAATCCACCGCCCGCCGGCTCATACCCGCCCGTCACTCCTACTTTCTTATACACCGGACACTGCGCGTACAATCTGTGCCGGCAGTAGAAACAATCCAGGCACGGAATGTGATGGAACACCGCGACACGATCGCCAATCTCAAACTTCGTCACTCCTGCTCCCGCCGCCACCACCTCGCCCGCCGTCTCATGCCCATAAATACGCGGCGGTGTCAGCAGGTCATACTCGATTTTCTTCAGGTCCGTGTGACAGATCCCGCAACTCTCCACGCGAACCAGCAGCTCTCCCGCCCCGATCTCAGGCACCGGCACTTCCTCCACCGTCACCTTGCCGCCGCCGGTATATACCGCCGCATGCATCCTCGCCGGTATCGATCCGTTAGAAGCTGCAGCCGGCAAGAAACCCTCCCAGTCTCTCCGATGCCATCCGCGCCCGGCCCGCCAGCCGGATCAGCTCCGGCACCCGCTTCACGGGACGCCGCAACGCCGCTAGCACGATCCCGCCGCGCGAAAACCGGCCGTCATCATCCCGCAGCGAATTGAAATCCACCGAAAAGCTCTCCTCCGCCGTGTCCGTCACCGCGCGGATGCAGTAAAACCTCACCCCCGCCACCCGCGCACGCGCCTGCACGCCCATCGATTCCATGTCCACAGCCGCCGCCCCCGTCTTGGCCCGGACCGCGCGCTTTTCCTCCGCCGTCTGCAACACCCGGTCATCGCAGGCAATCGCGCCGCGCGCCGCGGGACCGCACGCCGGACGCTCCGCCTCCATGCTCTGTCCCGTTTCCGTCTCCACCACTCGATCCGCGATGAATACATCGCCCGCTGCCAGCGCCGGATCCAGTCCGCCGCAGAAGCCCACGCTCACCACGGCATCCACCTTCTCGCGCTTGACCGCTTCATCCACCGCCGCCGCCGACAGCTTCGGCCCCGGACCGTTCGCTACCAGCAACCACCTGCGGCCACCCGATTCCGCGCATCGCCCGTACGCCACCGGCCAGGGCAGGGAAGCCGCTTCGGGCAGCCTCTTCAGCAGCCCCGCGAATTCCATCGACTCTGCCGCCACGCACAGCACCGTTGGCATCTGGTTGCTCATCCGCAGTACCCGTTATCCCGGAACCACTTCACCGCGCGTTCCAGCGCTTTGTACACCGGCGCAGGCTCCAATCCCAATTCACGGACCGCTCTCGCGTTCCGTACGAACATCTTCTTCCGCGCCATCCGTACCCCCTCCAGCGGCGCACGCGGCGGCTTGCCCGTAATCTCCGCCCACGCCGTGCTGCACACCCCTGCCGCGTATGCCACCGGGTAAGGAATCCTCACCGACGGCGCGCGACGCCCGCTGATCCGCTCCAGCCTCTCGAAAATCTCCCGCAGCGTCAGGTTCTCCGCGCCAAGTATATACCGCGTGCCCGGCTTGCCCCGCTCGCACGCCAGCAGATGCCCTTCCGCCGTGTCCCTGACATCGATCAAGTTCAGCCCCGTATCCACATACGCCGGCATCTCGCCCTTCAAATAATCCACGATGATCTTCCCCGTCGGCGTCGGCTTCACGTCGTGATCTCCCACCGGAGCCGTCGGATTCACTATCACCACCGGAAACCCTTCCCCCGCGAACTCCACCGCCCTCTGTTCCGCCAGAAACTTCGACTTCTTATAATCCCCGCTCATCTCCTCCAAACCCACCGCTGTCGTCTCATCACCGGCTCCTCCCGCGGGAATCCCGATGCAGCCCACCGTGCTCGTGTACACGAACCGCTCCACCCCCGCCGCCCGCGCCGCGCGCAACAGGTTCCCCGTCCCCTCCACGTTGCTCTCGTACAACTCCCGCGGGTCGGCCGCCCACAGCCGATAATCCGCCGCGACGTGATACACCACTCCGCAGCCCGCTGCCGCTCGTTCCAGCGAACCCGCATCCCGCAGATCTCCCGTGACCGTCTCCACCCCATCCAGTTCCCGCACCCGGCTCCCAAGCCGCACCAGCGCCCTCACCGGCTGCCCCTTCTCCAGCAGCCGCCGCGCCACATGCCAGCCCACAAAACCACTTGCTCCCGTTACCAGATTCGGCTTCACCTTTTTCTCGATACGTTCTATCGCAGCGCCCACTCCAGCATCCGCAGCCCGTCCTTCAGCTGCCCGTTGATGCCCAGCGCCGCTGACGGTTCATAGCCGCAATGCACCATGCAATGCTCGCACCGCGGATCGTTGCCGTGTCCGTAGCTCTCCCAGTCCGTCTTCGTCATCAGATCCTCGAACGTTTCATAATGCGCGTCCGTGATCAGGTAGCACGGGCCTTTCCAGCCCTTGATGTTGTACGTCGGATTCCCCCACGCCGTGCACGGCAGCTCCCGCTCCCCCTTGAGGAAATCCTGATACACCGGCGTCGCGTTCAACGCATACTTCGCGCCCAGCCGGTCGATATTCTTGAACTTCTCCCGGATGTCTTCCCGGGTCAGAAAAATCTCACGGTCGTTCACCGCCAAGTACGCATACCCCGGCGATATCATGTGCCCGTCTAGATCAAACGGTTTCAGGTACTCGAACAGCGCCTCCACCTCCGCCATGTCCGTCTCCTGAAACACCGTCGTGTTCGTGCACACTTTGAACCCGGCCGCCTTCGCCGCCTTGATCCCCTCAATCGCCTCCCGGAACACGCCGTCCCGCTCCACACATAAATCGTGCGTCTTCTCCAGCCCATCCAGATGCACGTTGAAAAACAGCTTCGGGTCGGGCCGGTAATCGCCCAGCTTCTTCCGGATGAACATCCCGTTCGTGCACAGGTAAATATGCTTGCCGCGCTCGAGGATCTTCTCCACCAGCTCCGGCAGTTGCGGATACAGCATCGGCTCCCCGCCGCAAATCGACACCACCGGCGCGCCGCATTCATCCACCGCGCGCAGGCACTCCTCCACGCTCAGCATCTCCGTAATCGTCGACTCGTACTCCCGGATCCGCCCACATCCCGTGCACGTCAGATTGCAGGCATGCAGCGGCTCCAGCATCAGCACCAGCGGAAACCGCTTCCCGATCATCGGATGCGGCTCACGCTTCCTCTTCGCCGGACCCCCGTGAATAATCTTGAACGGATTCGCGGAACCGTTCGCCGCTACTCTATTTTCCTGCCACTCCGGCCGCGGCCGGAACTTGTTCCGGAAGATGTAGCCCGCCATCCCCGCCGTCATCGATAGCGGAAATCTCATGCCCGCCCCTCCCCGATCTTCAGGTATTCCGACAACGCCAGCAGCGGAAACGAATCCCGGTACAGATGGTACGTCAAATAGAACACCCGCGGAAATCCGGTTCCCGTCGCCACATCTTCGCTCCAGCTTCCGTCATCCCGCTGCGTCTCCACCAGGTATTCAATGCCCTTGCGCAAGCTCATGCTCGTGTGATCCCCGCTCGCCAGAAGCCCCAGCACTGCCCATGCCGTCTGTGACGCGCAGCTCGGGTTCCTGACGTAACAGCCACGGTCGTAACTCTCGCAGCTCTCTCCCCACCCGCCATCGGCGTTCTGGATTGACCGCAGCCACTCTCCGGCACGCAACACATGCGCCTCCCGGTCGCTCTCTCCCGCCGCCCGCAAACCGCGCAGCGCCAGAATCGTTCCGTAGATGTAGTTCACTCCCCAGCGCCCGTACCAGCTGCCTTCGTCTTCTTGGGTCTCCAGCAGATACTTCACTCCACGCCGGATGGCCGGATGATCTTTGCTCACCCCGCACGTGCACAATGCCTCCATCACCCTCCCCGTGATATCAGGGCACGTCGGATCCAGCATCGCGTTGTGATCCGCGAACGGAACATCCGCCAGAAATTCCCAGTTGTTGTCCACGTCAAACGCCGCCCAGCCACCGTCCTTTGACTGCATGTCCAACAGCCACTGGACCGCTCGCTTCTCCGTCGCCGCCTGCGCCTTCTCGTCGGCTGAACGCGCATAGCGCAGCCCCATCAGCACCATCGCCGAATCGTCAATGTCCGGATAAAACTCGTTCGCGAACTCAAAGTACCAGCCCGACGGCTCCGTATTCGGACGCTTCACGCTCCAGTCGCCCTTCTGCCGTACCTCTTTCTTCAGCAGCCAGTCTCCGCAACGCTGCATCGCCTCCACGGGCGCCAGCCCGCTGCGGCCCACCGCGTACGCCGCGATCCCCGTATCCCACACCGGTGAAAAACACGGTTGAAAAAAGAATCCCCGCTCATCATTCACCATCAGGCGGTTGAACTGCGTTTCCGCCTCTACTCGCCCCGGATGCTCCGCGCCATATCCCAGCAGATCCAGTGCCATGATGATGTACTGCATCGGCGGATAGATCGCCGCCAGCCCGTCAGAATGCTTCGTGTGCTCCAGCATCCATTGCTCGGCCTTGCGCAGCGCTTTTTCCCGCAAGCTTTTTGACCCGAACCGCTCCCACAACTTCAATCCCTTGTCCACCGTGAGGAAGAAATTCCGCCCGCTGAAGAACCCGTCGTTGTTCGGGAACTTCATGCTCGCCCCTTCCAGGTACAGCTCCCGCAAGTCGAACCCATCCGGCACTGGCCGCGACGGGTTGTAGGCGTGCACCACTGACAGCGGAATCACGATTGCCCGCGTCCATGACGACATCTCATAAATGAAATTCCGCAATAGAATAAGCTCCGGCGGAATCGACGGGCACCACTCGCGCGGATACAGGTTGAACAGGCTCAGGTTCACCTTCACGTAGCTGTTGGCTGCCTGTATCCCGCCCAGCGCCAGGATCCGCTCCCGCGCCTTCTCCAGCCGCGGATCTTCCACATCGATCCCGGCCAGCTTCAGCGCGAAATACGCCTTCACCGTCGCGCTGATCTCGCTCGGTCCGCCCGGATAGATGTTGAACCCGCCATCCCCCAGCTGCCGCGCCAGTATCGATTGCGCCGCCTTGTCCACAAGCTCACGCGTCGGCGGATTCCACGCCGCTCCCTCGGGCCGGTGCAGAAACAGCTGCAGCAGAATATAGTCGGACTCAAGCGTCGTGTCCGCCGTCAGATCGCCCCACCAGTAACCCTCCGCATGCTGACGGCTCAACAGGCTTCGCGCGGCTTTCTCTACTGCTCTCTCGGTCTCCAGCCGCAAGGAGTCCGCGAGTTGAACCCCGGCGCTCATAATGCGATTTGTGTCAGTTGTTGCGGAGCCTGTAATTCGCCCGGCAGCGAAAACCGGACATCCTCTTCCTTGATCTCCCGCTCTTCCACCCGGTCGAACCCGAACCGCGCAAGCGAGCTCACCAGGTTCTGCACCAATACCTCCGGCGCCGACGCCCCCGCCGTCACCACCACCGTCTCCACGCCGTCCATCCACCGCGCATCCACATCGTGCTCATCGTCCACCAGGTACGCCGGCGTCCCCTCGTTCTGGCAAACCTCCACCATCCGCCGCGAATTCGAGCTGTTCTGCGATCCCACCACCAGCAGCAGCTGGCATTCCCCCGCCACCGCCTTCACCGCGAACTGCCGGTTCTCCGTCGCGTAACAAATATCCTGCGCCGGCGGAGCCTGCATCTTCGGGAATCGCGCCTTCAGCCGCGCGATGATCCCCGATGTCTCATCCCAACTCAGCGTCGTCTGCGTCAGGTAGCACACGCGTTCCGGATCAGGAACCTGCACTCTCTCCGCCTCCGCCTCATCCGAGACCACGATCGTCGCCTGTGGAGCCTCCCCCATCGTCCCGATCACTTCATCATGTTCACGGTGCCCGATCAGCAGAATCGTGTAGCCTTCCCGCGCGAACTTCAGTGCCTCCAGGTGCACCTTCGTCACCAATGGACACGTCGCGTCGATGACATCCAGCTTCCGCTCCTTCGCCTCCGCTCGAACCGCCGGCGAAACCCCGTGCGCGCTGAAGATCGCACGCGCCCCCTCCGGTACCTCCGACAGCTCCTCCACAAAGATCGCGCCCGCACGCCGCAACTCTTCCACCACGTGCCGGTTGTGCACGATCTCTTTCCTTACATAAATGGGGGGCCTAAACACGTCCAGGGCGATCTTCACCACGTCAATCGCGCGCACCACTCCCGCGCAAAAGCCCCGTGGCGTCAGCAATATCACCCGTTTGCCCGTTGTTTCGCCGCTCGGCGAACCGTGCGAACTCATAGGAGATTTATAGTATAGCAATATGCGCCGCCGTCACTTCCTTTCTCTCTCCGCGGAATCCGTCGGCGGCCTCCTTATTTACAGCCTCCAGCGCACGCCTCTCCGCGCTCAATCTCAATCCGGAACCATCCGCGTTCCCCTCAAGTTCTTCACCGAAAAACAGGCCCTCCTCCTCGCCGCCGCCGCCGCCCGCATCTTCCCTTCAGACGATACCGGCCCCGGCGCCAACGAAGCCGGCGTCGTCCTCTATATTGACCGCCAGCTCGCCTCAGCCTATGGCCGCGACCGCTTCCGCTACACCGCCGAACCCTTCCTCGACGGCCCGCCCGAACTCGGCCACCAAGGCCCCCTCACCCCGCGCCAGATCTACTCTGAAGGCCTTGCGCAACTCGAAGGCATCGACACCCTTTCCCCTGAAGATGCCGACGCAAAGCTCCGCTCCATCGAACGAACCCCCTTCTTCTCCCTCCTCCGCCAACACACCATCGAAGGCATGTTCTGCGACCCCATGCACGGCGGCAACATCGATAAAATCGGCTGGCAATTGATCGGATTCCCCGGCCCTCGCATGAGCTATTTCTCTGAAGTCGATTCCTATTACGGCAAGCCCTTCCGCCCCAGACCCGAGAGCCTCTCGGAAATCCTCGGCCGCCCCGTCACTCCTTCCGAAGACGAGGAGCCCGCATGAGAACCCTCAAACCCGTCGACGTCGTGATCGTTGGCGGCGGCTGGACCGGCCTCCTCATGGCCAAGGAACTCTCCGCCGACTCGGCTCGCTCCATCGTTGTCCTCGAACGTGGCCCCGCGCGCAAAACCGCCGACTATATCGACGACATGGATGAACTCGACTATGCCATCCGCCTCCGCATGATGCAGGACATCCGGCACGAAACTGTCACCGTCCGCCACACCGTCCAGGACCGCGCCCTCCCCGTTCGCCAGTACGGCTCCTTCCTCCCCGGCACCGGCACCGGCGGCGGAGGCGAACACTGGAGCGGCATCAGCTACCGCTACCTTCCGCAATCCTTCAAAATCGCCTCCCATCTTCGCGAACGCTACGGCGCAGCACGCCTACCCGAAGACCACGCCCTGCAAGACTGGCCCGTCACCTTTGACGAACTCGAACCCTTCTACTGGCAAGCCGAACAACTCCTCGGCCTCTCCGGCAAAGCCGGCAATCTCCGCGGCAAACGTCAACCAGGTGGCAACATCTTTGAAGGTCCCCGCTCTCACGAATACCCTACGCCGCCGATGAAGCGTCCCTACCTCGCAGAGCTCTTCCATCAAGCCGCAACAAAACTCGGCTACCACCCCCATCCCCTCCCCGCTGCCACCAACTCGCAAAGCTACCGCAACCCCGACGGCATCTTGCGCTCCGGCTGTGTCTACTGCGGCTACTGTGAACGCTACGGCTGCATGATCGGCGCAAAAGCCCAGCCCACCAACACTCTCCTCCCCGTCCTCAACCGCCGCCGCAACTTCACCCTCCGCAACGGCTGCTGGGTCCGCCGCGTCGTCGTCGAATCCGGCAAGGCCCGCGGCGTCACCTACATCGACGTCTCGGGCGAAGAAGTCTTCCAACCCGCCGAAATGGTAATGCTCGCCTCCTGGAGCATTAACAACACCCGCCTTCTCCTCCTCTCCAAAATCGGCGAACCCTACAACCCCGCAACCGGCAAAGGCCAAATAGGACGCAACCTCACCCACCAGGTCTCCCTCCCCGCCGCCATGGCCTTCTTCCCCCAACCCCTCAACCGCTTCATCGGCGCAGGCTCGGCCGGCGTCGCCATCGCCGACTTCGACGCCGATTTCCTCGATCATTCCGATCTCGGCTTCCAAGGCGGCGGCATCATCTACACCGTCTGCTACGGCTTCCGCCCCATGGCCAACTTCGGCGTCGTTCCAACCTCCGTCAAATCCACCTGGGGCTCCGACTGGAAGAAAGCCGCCCTCCACCACTATGACCGCACCGGCCGCATCTCTTTCTACGGCGAGCATCACTCCTACCGCTCCCATTACATGGACCTCGACCCCACCTACAAAGATAAGTACGGCGACCCGCTCATCCGCATGACCATCGACTGGACCGATAACGAGCGCCGCATGGGCGCTCACATGTCCGTAAAAGCCGCCGAAATCGCCCGCGCCATGGGAGCCACCGAAATCACTCCCCACCCCGGCCTCCGCCGTTACGACGCCACACGCTACCAGTCCACTCACATCCAAGGCGGCGTCATCATGGGCGACAGCCCCGAAAACTCCGCCATCAACAGCTACCACCAACTCTGGCAGACCCCCAACCTATTCGTCCTCGGCGCTTCCGCCTGGCCCCAAAATCCCAGCGTCAACCCCACTCTCACCGCTCTCGCGCTCACCCACCGCGCCGCCCATGCCATCCGCACCCGCTCCTTGCTATAAAAGGAAGACTCATGCATTCCCCATCCGCGTTCCTCCGCGTTCCTCTGTGGCCATTCTTCTGCCTCCTCCCCCTCCTCCACGCCCAATCCACCCCCAGACTCGAACTCACCGTCGACTCCATCATGCGCGGCCACGCCCTCACCGGCTACCCGCCCCAATCCATCCGCTGGTCGGAAGACAGCGCCCGCCTCTACTTCCAATGGAAGCAAGCGGCCGACGCACCCGAGAAAGAGACCGACACCTATGTCGTCAACCGCGACGGCTCGGGCCTGAAAAAACTCACCGAAGAAGAGTCACAGCAAGCCCCGCCCACCTCCGGACACCGCTCCCTTGACCGCAAACTCACCGCCTTCTCGGAAAAAGGCGACATCTACATCTACGACCACACCGCCGGCAAGCGCCGCCGCATCACCCGCACCACCGAATCCGAATCCAACCCCCGCCTCACGCACGACTCCTCCGCCGTCACCTTCCTCCGCGCCGGCAATCTCTTCCGCTTTGACCTCGCCTCCGGCCTCACCGATCAACTCACCGATTTCCGCACCCCCGCCACCGCCGATGCATCCACTCGCAAGGGCAGCGACAGCCAGGAATTCCTCAAAAAGGAGGAAAAGGACCTCCTTGAAATCGTCCGCAACCGCGCCGCCAAGCGCGAAGAAGATGAGAAAAAGCGCAAGAAGGAACTCCCTCCCCAAACCAACCTCACCGGCCGCCAGACCGTCGAATCCCTCCAACTCTCACCAGACGCCAAACAGATCATCGCCGCCATCCGCGAACCCGCCGAAAAAAACAAACCAACCCAGGTCCCCGACTACGTCACCGAATCCGGCTACACCGCCAATCTCAACGCCCGCAGCAAAGTCGGCGACGACGCGCACCGCATGCGCCTCGCCCTCGTCAACGCCTCCTCCGGCGAGCTGAAGTGGATCGAGCACGGCATCAAGGAAACCCCGGAGGCCAAACCCGAGGACAAAGAACCGCCTAAACCCCGCGACCGCGCCATCCGCCTCTTCAACCCCATCTTCTCCGACGACGGCTCCAAAGCCGTCCTCCAGGGCGCCGCCGAAGACAACAAGGACCGCTGGATCTTCGCGCTCGACCCGGAGACCGCCAAGCTCCGCATCCTCGCTCACATCCACGATGACGCCTGGGTCATCTTCGGCGCTCTCTCCATCGGCTGGCTCCCCGACAACCAGCGTATCTACTACGTCTCCGAGCGCGACGGCTGGGCCCATCTCTACACCGTCCCCTTCTCCGGCGGCGACCCCACCCAGCTCACCTCCGGCAAATGGGAAGTCGGCGACGTCTCCATCGCCCCCGACAAATCAAAGTTCTACCTCACAACCAGCGAAGTCCACCTCGGCGAAGATCATCTCTACTCGATGAGCTTCGACGGCAGCCCACGAACCCGCATCACCACCTCCGCCGGCGGCCACAACGCCACCGTCTCCCCCGACGGCTCTCTCGTCGCCACCATCCACAGCTACACCAACCGCCCGCCCGAACTCTACCTGCAAGACAACAAACCCGGCGCACCGCTCCGCAAAATCACAACCTCACCCACTCCTGAATTCTCCACCTACCCCTGGCTCGACGTCCCCATCGTCCACATTCCCGCCCGCGACGGCGTCCAAGTCCCCGCCCGCATCTACAAGCCCGCCAACTTCCGCAAAGGCGGGCCCGCCGTCATCTTCGTCCACGGCGCTGGCTACCTGCAAAACGTCCACAGGCGCTGGTCCAGCTACTTCCGCGAGTACATGTTCCACCACCTGCTCATGGAACGCGGCTATCTCGTCCTCGACCTCGACTACCGCGCCTCGGCCGGCTACGGCCGCGACCACCGCACCGCCATCTACCGCCACATGGGCGGCAAGGACCTAGACGACCACGTCGACGCCGCCAACTGGGCCGTCAAGACCCACGGCGTCGACCGCCAAAAGATCGGCATCTACGGCGGCAGCTACGGCGGCTTCATCACCCTCATGGCCATGTTCACCCAGCCCGATGTCTTCCGCGCCGGAGCCGCCCTCCGCCCCGTCACCGACTGGGCCCACTACAACCACGGCTACACCTCCAACATCCTCAACACCCCGCACAAGGACCCGGAAGCCTTCCGCAGAAGCTCCCCCATCTACCACGCCGCTGGCCTGAAGGGCGCCCTCCTCATCGCCCACGGCATGGTCGATATCAACGTCCACTTCCAGGACGCCGTCCGCCTCGTCCAAAAACTAATCGAACTCCGCAAGGATAACTGGGAACTCGCCGTCTACCCCGTTGAAGACCACGCCTTCGTCCAACCCTCCAGCTGGGCCGACGAATATAAGCGCATCCTCCGCCTCTTCGAATCCAACCTCAAGTAGCGCACGCACTCATTCAAAAACATCCACCCTCTTCCCGGCGCTATACACGGAACGCCGCTTCGCTGGGTGCAGCTTGCGATACACCCCCTTCACCTTCCCGCCCTCGAAGACCGCCGCCGAGTTATACTAAGCAACACAACCTGCGGCGTTGGCAGCCGGCCGGAGCCCAAGACCGAGGACAACAGGCGGCTGGATCAACGCCAATCCGGTGTCCTATGTGGCGGGCGGCAAGCAATATGTCACCGTGGCATCGGGGAGGGCACTCATTGCCTTCACGCTGCTACAATAGCCGCTCCTATGAAAATTGCCGTCGTTGGTCTTGGATTCATGGGTTCCACCCATTTGCAGGCCTTGCAGAAGATTCCCCACGCCCACCTTGCCGCCGTCGTGAGCAATGATCCCGTGAAGCTGGCCGGGGATCTGAGCGCCATCCAGGGCAACCTCGACCGGCCCGGCGAAAAGCTCGATTTTTCCGGCGTGAAGAAGTACGGAAAACTCGAGCAGGCGCTCGCCGATGATGAGATTGAAGCGGTCGACCTCTGCCTGCCCACCCATCTGCATGAGCCGGCGGCCATCGCCGCCCTCGTCTCCTCCCCTCGCTGATCTGCGCGGCCTCGCCGCAGGTTTCTCTCGAACTGGATCCGCCACTTCCAGCCAAAGCTCGGTTAGGGTTCAGAACATGTAGAGCGGGGTGCCGGCCGAGGGCTCGGAGCTCTCCCCGGTGCCGACGCCGACCAGTTCCTCGGCCTCCTTGTTGATCTGCCGGCAGAAGATGCCGGTGTCGCCAAGGTAGACTTCCAGTTCCGAGGGGCGGGGCAGGGAGCCTTGAATGAGGGCTTCCGAGAGCGGGTCCTCGATGTATTTCTGCAGGGCGCGGCGGAGCGGACGCGCTCCATAGCTGCGGTCCGAGCAGGTCTTTTCGAGGATGTAGCGGGCGGCCTCTTCGGTGAGGGTGATGCGGATCTGCTTGGGAACCAGGTTCTGGTTGATCTGCTCGGTGAGCAGGCCGATGATCTGGAGCAGGTCCTCGTCGACAAGTGAGGTGAAGAGAATGGTCTCGTCGAGGCGGTTGAGGAATTCAGGATTGAAGGCGCGCTTGACCTCCTGCATGACCATGTCCTCGATCTTGGGCGGGACGCCGGTGGTGGCCGGCGAGGAGAAGCCCATGGGGGATTTCTTCTCCAGATGCCGCGCGCCGAGGTTGGAGGTCATGATGATGATGGTGTTTTTGAAGTCGACGGTGTTGCCGAGGCCGTCGGTGAGTTGACCATCTTCAAAGACCTGGAGCAGGATGTTGTAGACATCCGGGTGCGCCTTTTCGATTTCATCGAGCAGAATGACGGAGTAGGGAGCGCGCTTGACGCGCTCGGTGAGCTGGCCTCCTTCTTCGTAGCCGACGTAGCCGGGAGGCGAGCCGATGAGTTTCGAAACCGAGTGCTTCTCCATGAACTCGCTCATGTCGAAGCGGATGAGAGATTTTTCGGTGCCGAAGAGGAATTCGGCGAGGGCGCGGGCGACTTCGGTCTTGCCGACGCCGGTGGGGCCGAGGAACAGGAAAGAGCCCGAGGGGCGCTTGGGAGATTTCAGGCCGGCGCGGGAACGGCGGATGGCGCGGGCGAGTGCGCCGATCGCTTTTTCCTGACTGACGACGCGTTTGTGCAGCTCTTCCTCAATGCGGAGGAGCTTGGTGACTTCCTCTTCCCGGATGGCGGTCATGGGGACGCCGGTCCAGCGCGCGACGACGTCTTCGATGTCGTCCTTGGTGACGACGCCGGTGGAGGTGTCATCGAGATTGTACTTGTCTCGCAGCTGGCGGAGGTTCTCGCGTTCCTTGCGCTCTTCATCGGAATAGAAACGCGCCTTTTCAAACTCGTGGTTGGCGATGGCGTTCTCCATCCGGTGCACGATGAATTTGATGCGCTTCTGGACGTCGGCGATTTCCGACGGCACGGTGGTCTGGCGGAGCTTGACGCGCGCGCCGGCTTCGTCGATCAGGTCGATAGCCTTGTCGGGCAGGAAGCGGTCCGGGATAAAGCGCGAGGAGGTGTGCACGGCGCCCTCGATGGAGTCGTCCGTATAGGCGACGGCGTGGAATTTCTCGTAGCGCTCCTTGATGCCGTAGAGAATCTTTATGGCGTCGGATTCGGTGGGGGGCGGAACTTTGACGGCCTGGAATCGGCGCTCAAGCGAGCGGTCCTTTTCAATCGACTTGCGGTATTCGCCCGGCGTGGTGGCGCCAATGCATTGGATTTCGCCGCGGCTAAGCGCGGGCTTAAGGATGTTGGCGGCGTCGAGCGAACCTTCGGCGGAACCGGCGCCGACCAGCGTATGGAGCTCATCGATAAAAATGATGGCGTTCTGGTTGTCCATCAGTTCCTTCATGATGGTCTTCAGCCGCTCCTCGAACTGGCCGCGGTACTTGGTGCCGGCGACGATGAGGGAAAGATCCAGGGCGAGAATGCGCTTGTCGGCGAGGAAGCTGGGGACGTCGCCTTCGGCGATGCGCTGGGCGAGGCCTTCGACGATCGCGGTCTTGCCGACGCCCGGTTCGCCGATCAGCACGGGATTATTCTTAGTGCGGCGGCAAAGGATCTGCACGACGCGCTCGAGTTCATAGTCGCGGCCGATGAGCGGGTCCAGCGCGCCATCGATAGCGGCTTGGGTGAGGTCGCGCGAGAATTCGGCGAGCAGGGAGCTTTCCTTGGGCCTGGAGGAGGACATCTTCTCGGAGGAGGAGCGGGCGATCTCCTCGCGCACTTGGGAAAGGCGCAGGCCGCGTTCGTGGAGAATCTCGGCGGCGAAGCATTTCTCTTCACGCAGCAGGCCGAGTAGGAGATGCTCGGTGCCGATGTGCTTGTGGGAGAGGCGCTCAGCCTCCTCGGCGGCATAGGCGAGCACGCGTTTGCACTCATGCGACAGCGGCAAGTCGACCGAAGTGGAGACTTTTTCGCGCATCGTGGTGTGCGCCTCGATCTGCTTGCGGATCAACTCGAGCGCGGCCGTGGAGCGAAGGAACCTGTTGGCAAGCGCCTTGTCCTCGCGCAGGAGGCCGAGCAGCAAATGCTCTGTCTCGATATAAGGGCTGCCGAACTGGCTGGCCTCATAGCGTGCGAAAAAAATAACTCTGCGGGCCTTCTCGGTGTATCGTTCAAACATAATACCTGCCGTTGTTCATGCCCGGCCAACCCCTGAAGTGGATGCCCAGCCGGGAGAATCCAATACCCAGGGAGCGATTGCTCCCTTCCCTAATTGTAAGACGCGATCGCAGGTTTGCGCGAATGCGAGATTGTGCGTGACGATGATGGAGGTGAGCTGGCGGGAGCGGTGAAGGCTGGCCAGCAGTTCGGCGACGGCGTCGGCGGTCTGCTGATCGAGGTTGCCTGTGGGTTCGTCAGCAAGCAGGAGTTTGGGGCCTCCAAGAAGGGCGCGGGCCAGTGTGGCACGCTGCTGTTCCCCGCCGGAGAGCTCGCCGGCGCGGTGGTGTGCGCGATCGGCAAGGCCAACTTCGGCGAGAAGCTCGCGGGCTGCTTTTTGGGCCTGTGACTGGTTTTCGCCTCGGATGAGGAGAGGGAAGGCGACATTCTCGGCGGCGGTGAACTCCGGCAACAGCGATGGCTGCTGCCAGACGTATCCGACGTGGCGGTTGCGATAATCGGCCAACGCGGCATCGGAAAGCGAGAAAATGTCCCGGCCCTGGAACAGGACGGCGCCGGCCGTGGGACGCTCCAGACCGCCCAGCAGGTGCAATAAAGTGGATTTTCCCGAGCCGGAAGGCCCGGTGATGGCGCAGCGCTGGCCGGCCTGAATTTCAAAATCGAGCGCAGTGAACACAACCAGCTCACCTTGGCCTGAACGATATTTCATCGCCAGGTTTTGTGCGCGAATGAGAGGTTCGGTTGCCAAGAAAGATTCCTCCGGGGCAACAGGTTCACCGACACTCTTACGCTAGCACGAAACCACGAAACGAACTTCACAAATGTGTCTTGTAAACAGTATCGGCAACGAACGGGGCGGGCATTAACTACTTGGCTTTCGCCCCGGCGCCGGGCTTGGCGGGAGCGGTGTCAGGGGCCTTGGTTTCGGTGGCAGGCTTGACGGCTGCGGTGGCGACGGGCGCCCCAAGGGCTGTCGGTTTTGTCTGCGATGGCGGATTGGCAGCCGGGGGTGGCCCGGATCGAATCCAGGGGCGATATCGGAAACGCGAGCGGGGACCAGCCTCGGGCTTGGACCCCGGTGGAGGGGGCGGCGGTGGAACCCAGATCCGCTCCGGCCATTCGGGCATCGGAGGGATATGGATGCGCGGAGCGGTACGTGGCAGGGCCATGGCGTGGAGGGCCAGCCGAGGCTGGTGCACGAGGAGGCGTAAGTGGATGACAGGCCGGTTGGCGGAGCGCCAAGCGGAGAAGCGAATGGGGATCTCGTAGTGCCCAGGCCAGAGGGAGGCGGCGTCTAGATGAACTTCCACGCGGTCGGAATCAAAGGCGGAGTCGGGCGATGGTGTGACGCCGGAACGCTGCCGGAGTGAAAGCCAAGGCCAGGTTGGCGCTTGGACGCGATAAGGGAGGCCGGCATGCGTACTGGCCACACGGATGTGGAGGGGCTGCGGCGCCGGACCACCTGGCAGGTACTCGACTTCCAGCTGCGAGGGGGTGACGATGAGCATAGGTGCGCCTTCAACTCGGAGATGGTATGGCTGCAACGTGGCGCTGCAGTTGTTGGAGGCACGCAGCAGGAAGGAGAAGGCTCCTGATTCGGCGGGAGCGCCGGAGAAGTAGCCGGCGCGGGAGAGGCTGACGCCTGGAGGGAGATGGCCGGCGGCGATTTCAAAGGCGACGAAGTTCTGGGTGCAGGCGCCGCCACCGTTGATGGTGAGAGGGCCGGCGGAGTAGTTCTTGCCGAGAGTGGCCGGGGGAAGATGAGCCGGCAACACGGCGGAGGCGGCGGGCAGGACAAGAGCCAGCAGAGAGAGAAGAACGGCCATGGGTCATAGCTCTTATCGGC
>Ga0194128_10001914_pt1 | contig 35123 bp, 31 predicted proteins | sample TA2KigCa65mmetaG_FD_148650 | JGI IMG/M metagenome (GOLD analysis project Ga0194128, IMG submission 148650) | Freshwater microbial communities from Lake Tanganyika, Tanzania - TA2015037 Kigoma Deep Cast 65m | ecosystem: Environmental > Aquatic > Freshwater > Lake | place: Tanzania: Lake...
ACTCGCGGTTGAACTTTCTTCGTGACACGGACATGACTCAAATTCTCCTTTGGGAATTTTTGTGTGTCTAGACTCGTGTCTCAGATTTGGGGACAACTCCAAATCGTCATTAGTACGGCACTGCTTGGCGACACCTGCACCGCCATTGAATAGCTACCCGGTGTGACGTCACCGATCGTAATCGAGTCGTAGAACATCCCAGCGCCATAGCTGCCAAAGCTAACCGTGACGTAAAATCCCGGCGCCGACTGCGAAACTGGCTGCCCGTTGTATTTCAAGTTGATCTGTACGCTGCCGCGCGACAGATCGATCTGCGAAAACGCACTCAGCGAGAAAATCGAAAGAAGAAGTAAGCGCATAGGATCTCCTCTCCCTTATTACGCAACTCCCCAGAAACCGGGGTCAAATTCGTTTCTTCGTCACCACCCACCAGGCCCCGTAGCCCGCCATCCCGGCCATTGCCCAGCGTATTGCCAGCAATGCCAACTCGGGCATCCACTGGACCGGATATTTCGCCAACACCGCCCAGCGCTCATACAGCCACAGGAGCGAAACGTGTGTGATCAACGCCGAAAGCACAATCACGCCTATCGGCTCGTCAATCCGCCCGAACAGCCACGCCAGCACCGGAACCATCACGGCGATCGCCGCCACCTGGCCGATCTCGACACCCACGTTGAACGCCAGCAGCGACGATACCAAGTGCGATCCCGCGAATTGCAGCGACTCCCGCAGCGCGAACGAAAATCCAAATCCGTGCACCAAACCAAAGCCGAACGCCAATCGCGCCTCTCCGTGCCCGCCCGGCTTTAGGATGTTGAGCAAAGCCGCGGCGATGATCGATATCGCGATTAGCACCTCCACAAGTGGAGGAAACCACAAGCCACCCGGCGCCAGTTCAAACGCCGACGCGATCAGCGTTATCGAGTGCGCCGCGGTAAACGCCGTCACCACCCAAATCAGTTCGCGAAACTTGCGGACCGGGATCACCAGACACAGCAGGAACAGCAGATGGTCCGCGCCGCTCAGGATGTGTTCGACGCCCATCTTGACGAATCGCCAGGCCGCCTGATGCCAACGGGGGTCCAGAGCAAACGCGTCCTCACCGCCATTCAGCAAGAACGTTCGGCCGCCGTAGCGAAGCACGATCGAAACTTTCTCGGCCAAGACCGTGTAGGCAGCCTTCATTCCCAGAGCCGTCTCCCCAGCGGGAAGCGGGTACTCCAGCTGCGTATCGAGAAAGACCTGTTTCCAGAACAGATTCTCGGTATTCGCGTGCGGCGGCCCCTGCACGTGCAGCAGCGCCGATTCGAAGTCGCCAAACGAGCGGTCCGACTCGATCGATATCCGCGCCGCGACCACGCGCACAGCGCCAAGCTTTTCGGAACCAGTCGTGAGTTCGATTGGATCCGCAGTCCACGTCTTTGCGATGCCCAGTAGCCGTGGCGTTAGCTTCTCGATATCGAGGTAACCGCCCGGCAGTGCCGGGAAGTCGATGTCGCGAACCGTCTCCAGGGGAATTCGCACGAGCACTGTCGCCTTGCCTGGTTCGCTGCGTAGGTGCATGTGCACCGTTGCGTCGGGCGGAGCGTCATGCGCGATCGCCAGAGTGGCCGCGAAAAGTAACAGAGGAATGCGCATGCCGAATCGTGTATGATAGCGAACACGCATCCGCGAGAGAAATCCATGATCAACTGCACTTACTGCAAGGCCGGCGCATTCGTCGCCGTTTTCGGCGCACTCGCCGTTGGGTCGTACCTATTGGAACAGCGTTCGGCGGTCGAGGCGGCCGGGCCGATGGCGCCGCGCTTCGAAGTCGATCCGATGTGGCCGAAGCCGCTGCCCAATCACTGGGTCATCGGCGCAACCATCGGTCTCGGCGTCGACGCCAAGGATAACGTTTGGATCGTCCACCGGCAGGGTTCGCTGGAAGTCAAGGAGCAGTACGCCACGCATACTCCGAAAGCGTCGGAGTGCTGCGCGGCTGCGCCGCCGGTGCTCGCGTTCAACGCCGCCGGCGATCTCATTCAAAGCTGGGGCGGAAAAGGCGAAGGATTCAACTGGCCAACGTCGAATCACGGTGTCGATGTCGACCACAAGGGGAACGTGTGGATCGGCGGCAACGGACGCGCCGCCGGCGCGGGCGCGGCGCTCGCGCACGACGAATCGAAGATGGCCGCAGCCGGCGCCGTGCATGATAGCTTCATCCTGAAATTCACCCAGTCCGGGAAGTTTCTGATGCAGATTGGCAAGCCCTTCATGAGCAAGGGCAGCAACGACATCGAAAATCTGCGCCTGCCGGCCAAGACGATTGTTGATCCCAAGACCAACGAACTCTACGTCGCCGATGGCTACGGCAACCGACGCGTCATCGTGTACGACGCCGACACCGGCAAATACAAGCGCCACTGGGGCGCGTACGGTTCCAAGCCCGACGACACCGATCTCGGCCCCTACGATCCCAACGCCCCCGCGCCGAAGCAATTCCGCACGCCCGTTCACGGCGTTGCGTTGTCGAAGGACGGCCTCGTTTATGTTTGCGATCGCACCAACAACCGCATCCAGGCGTTCAAGACCGACGGTACATATTTGAAGGAAGGTTGGGTCGCAAAGAACACTTTTGGCGACGGAGCGGCCTTCGACGTCGCTATCTCCAAGGACCCCGGCGAGAAGTATCTCTACGTCTGCGACGGCTCGAACATGAAGGTGCACATCCTGCTGCGCGAGACGCTCGAAGTGCTCACTACCTTCGGCGACGGCGGACGACAGCCCGGCCAGTTCTACGCCGTGCACTCAATCGCGACCGATTCCAAGGGCAATATCTACACGACCGAAACCTACCGAGGACAACGCGTGCAGAAGTTTGTGTACAAGGGCTTGGCGCCGGTGACCAAGAAGGATCAGGGAGTTGTTTGGCCGAAGAAGTAGGGTAGGCGTGTTGGCGGATGCTGGCTGAGACTACTCACACCGCAGCGCGCGCAGCGGTTCGATCCGAGCCGCACGGCGTGCGGGAACGTAGGCCGCTACTAGCGCGATCGCGATCATTACGGCAGCCCCAATGACGGCCGGCGTCGTTGCACTCGCCGGCAGCCCCGGTGCCTGCGATGCCAGGCCCGCGCCGATTGCGACGCCGGTAAGCGTTAACGCGAGGGCGTGCTTCAACACAAGCGCTAATACATTGGCCGGCGTCGCGCCGAGCGCCATGCGCAGGCCGATCTCGCTGGTCCGCCGCGTCACCGGGTAGGCGAGCAGACCGTAAAGCCCGATTGCCGCGATCAGCGCTCCTAGCACGCCAAATAGGTTGGCCAACTGCGCGACCAATCTCTCGCGAACTATCGACGAATCGACCTGCTCGGCCAGCGTAGTCACACGGTCGACACGCGCCCATGGCGCGACTTCGGCTGCGATGCGCCGCGCTTCGTTCGCCACCGACTCGGGCGCCACCGCCGTTCGCACTACATATTGCGAAACCGGATTTGGTGTTTGCAGTGTGTTCATGTACATCGTGCGCGGAGGCGCGGCCTTTAAATCGAGATACTTCGAATCGCCGGCCACGCCGATCACTTCATACCGCGTCGTCCGCCCGTCGAACTGCAACATGCCGCCTATTGCACTGCGCCCCTTAAAATAATGCTGCGCCATCGCGCGGCTGATGATTGCGTAGTGCGGCTTTCCTTCGTCGTCGAAGCGAAAGTCGCGGCCTTCGAGGAACGGAATGCCAAGGGCCTCGAAGTATCGAGGCGTCACCCAATTCAGCGACGAGTACCGCCGGTCTTCCGCGCGCTCGACGAAGCCATCGGCGTTCACCATGCGGCTCGCTCCCGCGCCTTGTATCGGACTCACCGCGCTAATCGACGCCGCTTGCACGCCGGGAATCGCTTCGAATCTCCGCAGCAGTTCGACCGCGCGTGCTTTGTCGAACCCCTTCGAGCCGTCGACCTGAAACAAAAGCACGTTGTGCCTGTTGAAGCCGAGATTCAAGTTGCGCAGATCGGAGAGATACCCCGTCGCCAGCGCCGCCGCCGTCAATAGCACAACCGCCGCCGCGATCTGCGCGGCGACGAGGGCATCGCTCAACCGCCGCGTGCGCCGTGCCGGTTTCGTTCCTGCAAACGCCGGCGCCAGTCCAAACAATAGCCCGGTTAGTATCGAAACGACGATCGTAAAGAGCAGTGAGTCGAGGTCGGGCGCGAGGTCCAAAACGACGCGTTCATGCGGCCGGCCACTGGCGATGATCGCGCTCAACACACGCGTAGCGCCGAACGCCACGCCGATCGCCAACACCGCGCCAATCGCCGATAACAGCAGCGACTCCGTCATCACTTGACGGATCAGGCGCCCGCGCGACGCTCCCAGGCCCGCGCGAATCGCCATCTCCCGCTGCCGGCTCGCCGCGCGCGCCAGCAGCATGCCCGCAAGATTCACGCATGCGATTAACAGCAGCACGCCGGTAATTCCCATGATGACGGTGATCGGCTTGCCATACTTATCGCGGATCATGTTGTTGCCGTTGCCCGCGAACTCGACGAAGAACTTCATGTGCTTCCACTGCGGGTCTTTGCTTGTGCGCATCAGCTCTTCGCGTGTGAACTCGGCCAGCGTTTGAATTTCCGCGCGTGCTTGGTTGATCGTTGCGTGGCGTGCCAGCCGCCCGAAAATCGCCACGCGCGACTTCGCTTCCGCCGCCCTCAACGTCCACACGTCGGTCGGCGAGCCCGTTAGCATTCCCACAAACCCTTCCGGCGCGACGCCGGACACTGTCACCGCCTTGCCGTCGATCTGGATCTGCTTGCCGATTAGATGCGGGTAGCGTTGATGCAGCTTGCCGCTGATGATCGCGCCGCCCTCGGCCAGCGCTACCGGAAGCCCGAGCGTCGCGAAGAAGTTCGGCGTCACATGATCGTTGGCCATGAAGACAAATGGCTCGCCGTCAATCGAAACCTCAGCGCGGTTGTCGCGCGCAAAGCCGGCGAGGCTCGCGAAGACATGATTCGAACTACGAAAGTGTTCGTAGCTCTCTCCGGACCAATAGCCGTTGCCGCGTGGCTCTCCTGGATATTGCTGCAGAATTTCGACTAGTTCGTGCGGCGCGGACACGGGCAGCATCTTGAGTACGACGGCGTTCAGGATTGTGAAAATCGCCGTGTTCGCACCGATTCCAAGGGCCAGCGACAACACGGCGACGGCTGTGAATCCAGCGCTTTTCCGAAGCCCGCGCGCGGCGTATCGCAGATCCTGCACTACCGACTCTAGCCATGTCCAGGCCCAAACCTCACGCGTGTCCTCGGAGATGCGCAACTGATTGCCGAACTCCCGCCGCGCCGCCGCGGCGGCCTCACCGGGATCTTCCCCGCGCTCGATCCGGTCGCGAATCGCCATATTCAAATGGGCTCGCAGTTCGTCGTCGATCTCGTCGTCACGACGGCTCATGACTTCACCTCCGCCAAGCGCGCGATCGCCGCCGTCAGCGCCGACCACCGCGATTCCTCCCTGGTTAACTGTTTTCGCCCCGCCGCAGTGAGCTGATAGAACTTCGCGCGCTGCTTCTGCTCGGTCTCGCCCCAGTGCGCCTTCAGCCAGCCCTGTTTTTCCAGCCGGTGCAACGCTGGATACAACGATCCGGTTTCGACCTGAAGCACGTCGCCGGAACCGGACCGGATGGCCAGGGCGATCGCGTAGCCGTGGCGGGGACCCAGCGCAGCGTCCGCAAGATCAACATATCGAGGGTGCCTTGAAGAAGATCGACTTTGGGCATGGCGGTAGATATCCTACACCCATGGATGTAGATTGTCTACCGCCTGTTACGCCGTGCAGATCAAATTGCCCGCGCCGTCACAGCGGTATCGCCAACCGGCCGGTACAAGCGTCGTTGAGCCGTAGTCCAGCACCAGCGCCGGACCGGCGGCCGGTCGTGGCGGTACCTGCTCGCGCCGGGGTGACCCGATCGATCGCCATCCGCCGCCGACAAAGACAAGGCGCTTCTCTTTAGCGCCGCCCGGCGCCGGCCGGTGCTCCAACCGCGGTCCGTTGACCGCAATCGTCGCACGCACGCGCAGCGTGACCGTCTCGATGGCCCGTTCCGGCATCGCGAAGCCGTATGCCTTTTCGTGCGCCGCGTGGAAATCCGCGCCGAACGGAATCTTCAGTTCGTAACTTTGCCCGGCATAGCGGCAGTCGGCAAACCGGGCCAGCTTGGCGGCGCGCATCTCGGCGCGCGCCCGGCGCTCTAGCGCCGCGAACGCTTGCAGATGCCCGGCGCGGCCCAACACACCCGCCGCGTAGTCCCGCACGTTGTCCGCCATCAGCATGCCCAACGCCGACAACGCGCCCGCAAGCCGCGGCACAATCACCGTCCGAATTCCCAACTGTGCGGCGATCTCGCATGCATGCAAGCCGCCGCCGCCGCCGAAGGCCACGAGCGCAAAGTCGCGCGGATCGTAACCGCGCTCGACCGACACCGCGCGAATCGCGCGTTCCATGTTTGCGTTGGCGATGCGGATGATACCCGCCGCCGCTTCGTCGATCGACACGCGCAACACTTCCGCGACCGCACTCACGGCCGCCGCCGCGCGGGTCGCGTCGATACGCACCTCCCCGCCCGCCAGTTGCTCCTCCGCGATCCGCCCCAACACCACGTGCGCATCGGTCACTGTCGCCTGCGTTCCAGCGCCGTAACACGCCGGCCCCGGACGCGCACCCGCGCTCTCCGGTCCAACACGCAGCAATCCGCCCGCATCCACGCGCGCCAGCGATCCCCCGCCCGCGCCAACGGTGTGAATATCGAGCATCGGCACCCGCACCGGGAGTCCGTCGACATAGGCTTCGGTCGTCTCGCGCGGCGCGCCTTCGCACAAACACACGTCGGTTGACGTGCCGCCCATATCGAAGCCCAGTATCTTTGTGAAGCCCGACGCGGCGGCGACGCCGACAGCGCCAACCGCGCCGCCGGCGGGACCGCTCAAGATCGTCCGAACCGCGTGTTTGCGCACCACGCTCGCCGGCAACAGTCCGCCGTTCGATTGCATGATGGCAAGCGGGTAGGGCGAGCGTTTTTCGAGATCCCCGAGATAGCGATCCATCATCGGGCCGACGTAGGCGTTGACCGCGGTCGTGGATGCTCGTTCGTACTCGCGGAACTCGGGCGCAATCTCATGCGATGCCGAGACGAACCACTCTTCGCCCAGGGCTTCGCGCACGGCGCGTTCGTTCTCCGTTGTCTGCCAGCCATGAAGGAAGCAGATCGCGACGGATTCAACTTTCGCTTTCCGTAACGCAGCGCGCACCCGCTTCAACTCAAGCGCCGAAGGCCCTTTCTCTATCGATCCATCGTAGTGCGCCCGCTCCGCCACACCGAAACAGAGTCCGCTCGGAACCAGTAACCGTTTCGGTGGCGGAGATAGATCGTAGAGCGCCGCGCGGTTCTGGCGGCCGATTGTGAGCATGTCTTCGAAACCGGCGGTTGTCACGAAGGCCACGCGCGCGCCCTTGCGTTCCAGGAGCGCGTTCGTCGCAACCGTCGAACCGTGCACCACTTCGGCCTTCTTCGCCCCGCTCGCGGCGCGGGTGATGCCGGCGAGGATCACCGACGCCGGATCGGCCGGATTCGACGGCAGCTTAAATGACGTGAGCTTGCCATCCGGCCGCTGCACCACGAAGTCCGTAAATGTCCCGCCCGTATCGACGCCGATTCGCAGCGTCTTCTTCATTGGCGGCCTCGCAGGCGCGTGGGATCGGGCAGCGCAATTTGCGCCGAATGAAAGGCCGTCAATATCTTCTGCAAGACCGCGGTCCGCACTAGACCCGAGCCGAGAAACTGCGACACCTGAAACGCCAGGCAGAACTGCAAGTGCGTCGGCGTCATTCCGGGATCGGCCAGAAACACAGGAGGAGGATCGGAGGCCACACCCTCGGTGCCCAGCGCCGCCTTCACCGCGAGTTCACTTGCCTTGTCGACATCGGCGTCGTGCGCCAAAACGATCGGGATAAACACCGACACGGGGTTGGACGGCATCGAGTAGTTGAGGAGATTGCCCGATGTAATCGTCTTGTTCGGAATCACGACAATGTTGTTCGCCGTCGTTAGCAATCGTGTCGTGCGCCAGCCGATGTCGGATACAGTGCCCTGTTCGTCTTCGGTCAGCCGCACATAATCACCGACGGCAATCGGGCGTTCGACGAGGATGTGAACGCCAGCGAAGAAATTGGCCAGCGTATCTTGCAGCGCCAGAGCGACAGCCAAACCGCCGACGCCCAAGGTCGCCAGCACCGGCGTGATCGAAATGCCGAGAAAGCGCAACAAAACCAGAAGTCCGACCGCAAAAACCACGGAGCGCGTCAAAGTCCGGGACAGTCCGGCCACCGCGAACGGCATATTGTGCCGCTCGCCATAATCCTGAATCACGCGAATCAGTACGGCCGAAACCACCATCGTCAGGCTGAGGATCAGAAAGCTGACGACGATGTAGTTGGCGATGGTCGTCGCGCGCGCGGGCAGCTCGATGAAGTTCAACAGCGCATCGATGCCGATCACTAAACACCACAACAGCGACGGCGTGGCGATGCCATCGGCGATCTGCGGAAAGGGCCGCAATCGCCGCAGCATCCACCGCCGCGCCACCAACGATCCGATCAGCACGAGCAGCGCGAGCGCACCCGCTTGGAAATTTTTCAGAACCAGCAACTCATTCATGAAAAAGAGCCGCTCCGTTTTCGCGTGTCATCATAGAAGCAGTCGCTTACTTCATGCTGACATGATAGCCCTACACGGTGTTTCCAAACGATTTGATGGGAAACGGCAAGTGGTGGCGCTCGATACGGTCGATCTTCGAATCGACAAAGCCGAAGTGGTTTCCCTCGTCGGTCCATCGGGCTCCGGTAAATCCACACTCTTGAACTTGATTGGCGGGTTGGACCGGCCTTCGTCGGGCGATGTCGAAGTGGACGGCGCCCGTCTTGCCGGCGTCAGCGACGACGAACTCACACGGATTCGCCGCGACAAGATCGGCTTCATTTTTCAATTCTTCAACCTGCTGCCGACGTTGAGTTGCCTCGAAAACGTTTCGCTGCCCCTTCACTTACGCGGCTGGCCGGCCGCGAAGATTGCCGATCGGGCCAAGGAGTTGCTCACGCTCGTGAAGCTCGACAAGCGCATGGAGCATTTGCCCGATGAACTCTCGGGCGGCGAACGGCAGCGAGTGGCGATCGCGCGCGCTTTGTCGGTGTATCCGCCGATCCTTCTGGCCGATGAGCCAACGGGCAATCTCGATTCGTCAACCGGTGCCGAAATTCTCGATCTGTTGCGCGACGTGCATCAGCGCTTGAACGCGACGGTGCTCATCGTCACGCACGACCGCGGCGTGGCCGAGGCGTGTCCGCGGCGCATTGCGCTGAAAGACGGGCGCGTTGTGAAAGACGAACGCGGATGAAGCTCATCAAGCTGATCAGCTGGCAGTATGCGCGCAAGCATAAACTCCGCTCGCTGCTAACCATGGCCGGCATCGTTTTGGGAGTAGCGGTGTTTGTCGGCATGCATACGGCGAATCAGAGCGTGATGGCTGCGTTCATCAAGACCGTTAACCGCATCGCCGGCGCGACGCAATTGCAGGTCACAGCGGGCGAAGCGGGCTTTGACGAAGAGGTCTTGGAACGTGTACAGGCAGCGCCGGGCGTGCGCGTTGCGGTACCGGTGATCGAGGCTGTCGTCAATCTCAACCTGCGGTCGCAGGGCAATATTCTGATCCTCGCCGTCGACCTCACCGGCGATCGCAGTCTTCGCGACTACACACTCGAAGAGGGCGAAGACACAGTCATCGAAGATCCGCTAGTCTTCATCGCGCAGCCGGATTCATTGATGGTCACGCGCGAGTTCGCAAGCGCGAATCAACTTGCAATCAATAGTAAGATCACGCTCGATGCGATGGATGGCCCGCGCACATTCACGGTGCGCGGCATCATGCAATCGAGCGGCCTGACCAGCGCGTTCGGCGGAAATCTGGCGATCATGGACGTCTACGCGGCGCAGAAGGTTTTTGGCCGAGGGCGAAAGTTCGACCGCATCGATCTCGCCGTCAACAAAGGCGAGCCGGTGGCTGCCGTGCGGGCCCGCTTGGGGCAGATGCTCGGCCCGGGATTCGAAGTTGATCCGCCTTCGGCGCGCGGCAAGCAGTTCGAGGCGCTTTCGAGTGTCTACGGTGCGATGGCGAATTTGACTAGCATGTTTGCGCTGTTCATCGGCATGTTCATCATTTACAACTCGTTCGCGATCGCGGTCACGCAGCGAAGAAGCGAGATCGGGATTCTGCGCGCGCTCGGCGCCTCGCGCGGCCAAATCCAAACGCTGTTTCTGGCCGAGAGCGCGCTGCTGGGACTTGCCGGAGCCGCGGCCGGTGTGCTGTTCGGGCTATTGATCGCGCGCGGTATCTCGGCCTCCCTCGGCGAGTTTCTCGGCGAGATCTACGGCGTCGCGCAACGCGCCGATGAGATTGCATCTGACCCGAAGCTTCTGCTCGGCGCGCTTGCGATGGGCGTTGTGACGAGCCTGATCGCGGCCTGGATTCCGGCGCGCGGCGCGGCGCAAGTGGACCCGGTGCGCGCGCTGCAGAAAGGCCGCTATCAAATTCTGAGCGCGGGTGAGAATCGCGTTCGCCGCATCACCGCGTTCGCCTTGCTCGGTGTCGTTGTCTTCTGCCTGTCCTTCACGCAGAACCGGATCGCCTTTTACGGCGGGTACTTCCTCACGGTGATTGCGGGGCTGCTCCTGGTGCCGACCGTGGCGGCGTGGTTGTCGAGAGCGTTGCGTCCGCTGATGAAGACGCTCGCGCCCGTCGAAGGCACGCTCGCGGCCGATAGCCTGATTCAATCGCCGCGCCGAACCTCGGGCGCGGTGTCGGCGCTCGCGCTGTCAATCTCGCTCGTCATCGCGCTTGGCGGAATGGCACGCGCCAGCTACGACGCAATCAACGAATGGATGCGCGTGGCCTTTAATCCCGACATGTTTCTGACCGCGACGCAGAACATCACCGATCGCAGTTTCCGTTTCCCTGTGTCGTTCGCCGATGCGGTGCGCGAAGCGCCCGGGGTTCGGGTGGTGCAGTTGGTCCGTAACGGGCGCCTGCGGTACAACGGAGGCCCGGTGATGTTTGTCGCCGTGGAGATCGCCAAGCTGGAGCGAGAGTCGTTCCTTCCCGCGGTGGAAGGCGATAGCTCGACGATGTACAAGCGCGCCGCGGCGGGAGAGGGCTTTATTCTCTCCGATAACTTCGCGCAGCTTTACAACGTGCACCTCGGCAACCCGCTTACGTTGAATACGCCGAACGGTCCGTTGACGCTGCCCGTTGTCGGAGTTGTGCGCGACTATAGCGACCAGAAGGGTACGGTGTTGATGGACCGCGCCGTCTTCATCAAGAACTGGAACGACGACTCGATCAATATCGTGCGTTTGTATTTGCAGCGCGGTGTGACAGTGGAGGCCACGCGGCAGTGGCTCGAACGGCAGCTTGCGGGTAAGACGAGATTTTTCATCTTTACAAACCGCGATCTGAAGGCTTACGTCACCAAGATTACCGATCAGTGGTTTGGGCTAACTTACATTCAACTCTTCGTTGCGGTGCTTGTCGCCGTGCTTGGCATTATCAACACTCTGACCGTGTCGATCACCGATCGCCGCCGCGAATTGGGCGTGCTCCAAGCCGTGGGCGCGTTGCGGCATCAGGTGCGGCGAACGATCTGGCTCGAGGCGATCGCCATTGGGGTGGTTGGCCTGCTGATTGGATTCCTCTTCGGCGTCGTTGCGCTCTATTACACGATCGAGATGTCGGCGCGCGACTTCGCGGGGCTGCGTTTGGAGTATACGTATCCGTGGGGCATGTCGGCCGCGCTGTGGCCAGTCATTCTTGGCGCGGCGCTGCTGGCCGCGCTCGCGCCGGCCGAACAAGCCGTGCGCGGATCACTCGTGGAGTCATTGGAATATGAGTAAGTACGCATTGTTATTGGCGGTGGCCGCAATGGCGCAAGACGCGCGGCAAATTGTCGAGGAGTCGCAGAAGCGGCATCGATCGAACTCGCAGCGCTACGAAGGCGTTTTGCAGGTCTTCAATCCGAACGGCAAGAACAGCGAAAAACGCTGGCAGTTTTCGCGAGTAGGCAACTACGGCGAGAGCAAGGCTCTGCTCCGTTTCATCGCGCCTCCGGAGGTGAAGGGCGTGGCGTTGTTGATCGTCAATCACACGGATCGCGCTTCGGACCAATGGATGTGGCTTCCGGAGTTGCAGCGGGACCGGCGCGTGGCGTTACAGGACCGGTCGACGCGTTTCTTCGGTACCGACTTTAGCTACGAGGATCTCGAAGAACGCGATGTCGAACAGAGCGACTTCAAGATGCTCGGCGAAGAGACCGCTGAGGGGCAGGCGTGCTGGAAGATCGAGTCGACGCCGCGAAAGACGCGCGCGTCGCAGTATGGGAGGGTTGTGATGTGGATTCGCAAGGACATCTACTTTCCCGTGCGTTATGAGATGTATGTGAAGGATCAGGTTGTGCGTCGGCTGCACTATCGGAAGATCGAAAAGACGCAAGGGGTCTGGTCCGCGCTGGAGCTTAATATGGAAGACCTGCGGCGCAAGGGACGCACCGTTCTGAAGACGGAGAAGTTGCAGTACAACGTGCCCGTGAAGGAAGAGATGTTCACGCTGCAGGCGCTGCGGCGCGGCGAATGAGGTGGCTGCTTTTCTTTTCGTTGATTGCGCACGCGGAACAGCGCGGGTTCGTCGATGTGCGGACGACGTTGTTTCCGCAAACAGCGCCTAGCGATAGCGGCCGCGTGATCGGCGACGCGCTGCTGCGTTACGAGGTGCGCCAGCGGTTGACTCCGTGGCTGAAGGTCGATGGCGCAATCGACGCGCGAACGGATTCCCATCGTCAATATGAGCGCGAGTTTCGCATTGACTGGCAGGACCGCGGCGTCCAACGCCCCGCGATTTCGTTGCGCCGCTTCAGCGTTACGGCGCACAAGGGCCGTGTTACGTTTGAAGCCGGCCGCCAGTTCATTCGTTGGGGCAAGGCTGATATTCTGAATCCGCTCGATCGCTTCGCGCCACGCGATTTCCTGAATGTGATCGACAACGACTTCCTTGGCGTGCTTGCCGCGCGGTTGACGGTGGAGAAGGGCGCGCACACGGTCGACCTTGTCTTGCAGCCGCGATTCACGCCGAGCCGCACGCCGTTGCTGAATCAGCGTTGGGTCGTGCTGCCACGCGACCTGAAGTTCGCGGTGAGTCAAGGCGCGGCGCGGATACCGGGCGGCGTGCAATCGGGCGCGCGCTGGAATTATTTGGGGCGCGGCTTCGAGATGGCGCTGGCGTTCTACGAGGGCCACAATCATCTTCCCGTCGTCGACGGCCGCCTGCTCCCGGGCTTGCGCGTCGAGTTGTTCAATCGCTTTCCGACAATGCGTATGTATGGCGGCGCGGGCGCCGTGCCGCTGCCGTGGTTTACGGTGAAAGGCGAGTCGGCGTTTTTCAAAACCTCCGATCGCGGCGCCGACGATTACGTGTTGTACGTGGTGCAATTGGAACGAACGGTGAAAGAGTGGACCTTCGTCGGCGGGTATGCCGGCGAGCACGTAATCGAGCGCCGTGTGCAACTCGACTTCGCCCCCGACCGAGGTCTGGCGCGGGCATTCGTCGGCCGGGCGTCACTGGCGGTCGACGCCGCGCGCACGCTGGCGTTTGAGACGGCGGTGCGGCAAAATGGCGCAGGCGCATGGCTAAAGAGCGAGTACACGCAGCAGCTATCGAAGCACTGGCAGGCGCGGGCGTCAATCACGGTGATCCGCGGCAAACAGGACGACTTCCTAGGGCAGTATCGAAGGAACTCGCACGCGATTCTGGCGCTGCGCTATGGCTTCTGAGCGCCCGGGCGGGGCTGACTGTTGCAGTCGCCGAGCGCAGCTTGCCCTGATCGGCACTCCATTGCAGCAGCAGCGGAACATGGTCGATACGCTGGAGATCGCCCAGCGCGATTTACAGACTTGGGGCGATGGTGCGGCCGGTCTTTGCAATTCCGCGCCGATAGCTGTCCGATTTCGGACGGTGAATCCCATTCGCGGCGGATGGTGCGAGACGCGATAGCGTGTTTCGAACAACTTGCGCTGGCACTGTTGTTGCACATTGTAAGAAGCTATGCTCGACGACATTCGCTACGCACTTCGCGGTCTGCGCCATACGCCGCTGTTCACTACGGTTGCACTGCTCTCGCTCGCAATCGGCATCGGGGCGAACACGGCGATCTTTCCACTGCTCGACCAACTGCTGCTGCGGCCGATGCCGGTGCGCGATCCGCAGGCGCTGGTGTTATTGAATCTGCCGGGGCCACGGTCAGGCAACATCTGGAGCAACAGGCCCTTCTCTTACCCCATGTACACGAGGCTGCGAGATGGCGCCAAGACCCTTGACGGGCTGGCGGCGCAGTTTTCGATACAGGCGAGTTTGTCGACGGGCGAGGCCAGCGAGTTTGTCAACGCGCAGCTTACGTCGGGCAACTGGTTCGAGACGATGGGCGTCGCGATGGCACTCGGCAGGCCGATTGGGCCTGATGACGACATAACGATCGGCGGACATCCGGTGGCGGTGTTGAGCCATGGATTCTGGAAGCGGCGGTTTGCGGGCGACGCCGGCGTAATCGATCGGAAGGTACTGCTGAACGGACAGCCGATGACGGTGATCGGAGTAATGGCCGATGGGTTCCAAGGAGTGGACATCACCGAACCGGTGCACGTTCTGATTCCGCTGGTGATGCAGAAGCTGCTGATGCCGAACACGTCGTTTCCGATGGAGTCACCGCGGCTGCATTTTCTGAACTTGTACGGGCGTATCCGGCAAGGGCTGACGGTAGCGGATGTGAAGAACGATCTTGACCGCGCTGTCGTGCCGATTCTGCGCGACGAGGCCGAGATCATCAAATTCACGAACACGGGTATTGAGAAGCGGTTTCTGGCCAAGCAGTTCGAGGCGGAGCCGGCCGCGCGCGGGAACTTAAGCGCCAAGGAAGAGATTGAACTGGCGATGTGGCTGCTGACGGCGATGGTCGGCGGCGTGCTGTTGATCGCGTGCGCGAACGTCGCGAATCTGCTGCTGGCGCGGGCGACAGGGCGGCGCAAGGAGATCGCGGTGCGACTGGCGCTGGGGGCGAGCCGCGTGCAGTTGATTCGGCTGGTACTGGCAGAGAGCGTGTTGCTCGCATTGGGTGGCGGCGCGCTGGGGTTACTGGCGGCGAGTTGGGCGGGCGATGCGTTGTTGGCGTTTGCGAATACGGGCGGCACGCGGACGATCCCGATTTCGGCGGACCCGGATGGAAGCATCTTGCTGTTCACGGCGCTTCTGTCGCTCGGCGCGGGGTTGCTGTTCGGTATTGCTCCTGCGCTAGCGGCGTCGAAACCGGATGTGGCGCCGGCGTTGAAGGACGAATCGGGAACGGTCTCGGCGGGAGCGGCGGCGGCGTGGATCCGGAAGAGTCTCATCGTGGCGCAGGTGGCGACATCGCTGTTATTGCTCGCGGCCGCTGTGCTTTTCTTGACGACGCTCGATAACTTGCGGCGCGTCCATCCGGGCTTTCAGACGGAGAATCTGATTACCTTCCAGATGAATCCGGTTTTAAACGGATACAATCGGGTGCGCGCGAACGAGGCGATTGAACGGCTACGCGAAGAGTTGCTGGCGCTGCCGCGCGTGACGGGTGTGTCGATGGCCGCCGAACCGCTGCTGTCGGATAGTCAGAGCCAGTCGACGATCAAGGTCGAGGGCTATCAGCCGGGGCCGGAAGAAGATATGAATCCGATGACCAACGACGTCGGACCGGAGTTCTTTCAAACGATGGGCATTCCGTTGCTGCGCGGGCGCGATTTCACGGCGGCCGACCGTGACGGCGCGCCGTTGGTGGCAGTGGTGAGCGAGACGTTCGCGAAGATGTATTTCAAGGACCGCGAGGCGATTGGATCGAAGATCGGATTTTCGCGGAACAATACTGCGCCGAATATCACGATTGTCGGCGTGGTGAAGGAGACGCGGCATTTGGGACTGCGGGACGACAAGTCGATGCGGCAGATCTATGTGCCGTCCGCCCAGGCGGAGTATCCGAGCGGGCGCACTTTCTATATCCGGACGGCAGCGCCGATGGACGCGATTGCACCGAATGTGCGCGTAATCGTGAGGCGGATCGATCCCGCGCTGCCGCTCGACTCCTTCCGCACGATGCAGCAGCAGATAGAGATTTCGCTGACGCTGGAGCGCGTGGTGTCGACCTTATGCGCGGCGTTTGGGTTTATCGCGACGTTTATGGCGGCGATCGGGCTGTACGGCGTGATGGCGTTCCACGTGTCGCGGCGAACGCGGGAGATCGGCATTCGCATGGCGTTGGGCGCGCAGAAGGCCGATGTGTTGCAGATGGTTTTGCGCGAGGCGTGTGTGCTGACTCTGATCGGCGTGGGGATTGGTGTGCCGGCGGCGGTGGCGCTGGGCGGATTTGCGAAGGCGGTGTTGTATGGAATCGAACCGAATAACATTGGAGTGTATGTGGGTTCGGCTGCGCTGCTGCTGACGACGGCGGTCGCGGCAAGCTTGATTCCAGCGCGGCGGGCGTCTCGCGTGGATCCGATTCGAGCGCTGCGTTATGAGTAAAAGCTGAGCGAATTGTCGCCTTGCTTGACGATGCGGAAGCGCGTGAGCGTGCCGTAGGCGTCGGCGAGCGCGAGTTTCGACGAATGCTGCGCGATGACGAGCGAAGCGTTAGCGTGGATTAGTGACGCGGCGTATTCGTCGGGGTTGGTATAGGGGGGGTCGAGAAAAATGATGTCGGCTTCGATGCCCTCGAGCGTCTGCGCAGCCTTGCCTCGCAGGACGACGGCGCGGTCGTGGGCTTTTAGCGAGGCGATATTGCGGCGCAGCACTTCGATGGCCGTGTGCGACTTCTCGAGGAACGTCGCGCGGCGGGCGCCTCTTGAAATGGCTTCGAGTCCGACCGAACCGCAGCCGGCGTAGGCGTCGACGAAGTGGGCGCCTTCGATCTTCGGCATCAGAATGCTGAAGAGGGACTCGCGAAGGCGGTCGGGAGTCGGGCGCACGTCCATGCCAGGAACGGATTCGATGCGGCGGCTGCGGAATTCTCCTGCGATTATGCGCATCAGCCCACCTGCACCAGGCCGTAGCGGCGCTGCCAGTTTTCGCGGATGTAGTGCACGGCGCGGCGGAGGATGTCTTCGCTCGGCGGGTTCGCAATGAAGGCGTGCGCTTCGTTGCGGGCGACTTCGAGCAACTCGCTGTCGCGAATGATGTTGGCGAAGCGGAGGGTCGGAAGGCCGCTCTGCTTGGTGCCGAAGAATTCACCGGGGCCGCGGAGGCGAAGGTCCATCTCGGCGATGTGGAAGCCGTCGTTCGATTCGGTCATTGTGCGGATGCGGTCACGGGCGGTTTCACCCAACTTCTCCGTCACCAATATGCAATAACTCTGATTGCCGCCGCGTCCGACGCGTCCACGCAACTGATGCAACTGCGCGAGACCGAAACGCTCGGCTTGTTCGATGACCATGACAGTGGCGTTGGGCACATCGACGCCGACTTCGATCACTGTCGTCGATACGAGCACATCGATTCGGCCAGCTTTGAACTCGGCCATTACGGCTTCTTTGTCCGATTGCGCCAGTTTGCCGTGCAGCAGGCCGATGCGCAGTTTCGGGAAGATGGTGTCACGGAGTTCGAGGAACATCTTTTCGGCGGCTTTGAGCGCGGTCGTCTCCGACTCTTCGATGACCGGATATACGACGTACGCCTGGCGCCCGTTGGCGACTTCGCGCGCGACGAAGCTCCACACTTCTTCGACGCGGCTCGACATGACGTGTTTCGTCACGATGGGGCGTCGGCCGGGCGGAAGTTCGTCGATGACGGAAGTGTCGAGATCACCGTAGATGGTGAGCGCAAGCGTGCGCGGGATCGGCGTGGCGGTCATCACTAAAACGTCGGGCTTGACCGCGCCTTTCTCCATCAGCTTCAGGCGCTGCATGACGCCGAAGCGATGTTGCTCGTCGACGATTGCGAGGCCGAGTTTCTTGAACTTCACCTCTTCTTCGAGCAGCGCGTGCGTGCCGACGACAACATGCGCGAGGCCTTGCTCGATGAGCGTGCGGATCTTTTCTTTCTCCTTGGGCTTGAATGATCCGGCAAGCATGGCGACGACGTAGCCGAGTTTGTGAAACAGGTTCTTGAAATAGGCGAAGTGCTGCGCGGCGAGGATTTCGGTCGGAGCGAGCACGGCCACTTGATAGCCGTTTTCGATAGCGACGATAGCGGCCTCGGCGGCGACGAGAGTCTTGCCGCTGCCGACGTCGCCTTGCAGGAGACGGTTCATCGGATGCGACTCAGCCATGTCGCGGGCGATCTCACCGAGCACACGCTTCTGCGCGCCAGTGGGCTTGAACGGCAACATCGCTTTGATCTTTTCGCGGACGCGATCGTTGAGATCGAAACGCACGCCTTCGACAGTCCGCGCTTTGTTGCGCTTGAGCGCGAGTCCGCATTCGAGCCAGAAGAATTCTTCGAAGATCATGCGGATGTGGGCGGGCGAGCGGAAGGCGTTCAGCAGGCGGATGTCGCTGTCTTCGGGCGGTGAATGAATGGCGCGGATCGCGTCCCAGCGAGCGGGCATCTTTAGCTGATCGCGCAGCGTGGCGGGCAGGAAGTCGTCGAGCGGCGCGAGCGAGGCCAGGATTCGATGGACGATGACGCGCAGTTGTTTGGCGGTGACTTTCCCGGCGGCTTCGTAGATCGGCACCATGCGGCCGGTGTGCAGGGACGAGTCGCCCTCTTCGTCGTCGGCGGAGAGAATTTCGAACTCCGGGTGCATCATCGTCACGTCGCCCTTATAGGTGTCGAATTCGACTTTGCCGTAGAGGGCGACGCGTTGGCCTTCGACCAGCACATTGGCGAGATAGGCGCCGTGAAACCACTTGCCTGTCAGCGTGCGGCCGGAGGCGTCGCCGAACACGGCTTCGAACATGCCGAGGTTTTTACGGCCCATTTTCGGCAAGCGTGCTTCGCGGACATCGACGATGACGGTGGCTATTTCACCAGGCGCCAGGCGCCCAATCGCCTTCAGATTTGTGCGGTCCTCGTAGCGGAACGGCGGGTAGTGGAGCAGGTCGTTGACGGTCGACACACCTTTGGCTTCGAGCATTTCCGCCCGGAAGGGCCCGACCCCTTTGACGTAGACCAGCGGCGTATCGAGGTTCACGCGCGATACAATTCCCGTGATGAGACTCGCACTGTTTCTATTCTCCGCTATCTTCGCCATGGCCGCCGATCTCCGCGTGGGGATCATCGGAACCGATACGTCGCATGTGATCGCGTTCTCGAAAGTGCTGAACGACCCGGCGAGTACCGTGCCGGGGGCGAAGATCGTGGCGGCGTACAAGGGCGGCAGCCCCGACTTGGCATCGAGCCGCGATCGCGTCGAGGGTTACGCGAAGGATCTGGCGGAAAAGTACAAGGTCGAAATTGTTCCGACGATTGCGGCGTTGTGCGGGAAGGTGGACGCGATATTGCTTGAGTCCGTGGACGGGCGCAAACATTTGGAGCAAGCGAAGGAAGCTGTGAAATGCGGCAAGCCGATGTTCATCGACAAGCCGCTGGCATCGACGTACGGCGATGCGGCGGCGATCGCGAAATTGGCGAAGGGCGCGAATTTGAAGTGGTTCAGTTCGTCGAGCTTGCGGTGGGCGGAGGCGCTGGGTAGAGTGAAGTCGGCCGATGCGAAGAGCGTGACGGTGTGGGGGCCGGGCCCGAGCGATCCGACGCATTACCTGGATCTCTCCTGGTATGCGATTCATCCGGTGGAAATGCTGTACGCGCTGATGGGCACGGGCTGCGATGAGGTGACTCGCGTGGTTGCCGGCGACGATGTTGTGATCGGAAAATGGAAGGACGGGCGAGTTGGAACCGTGCTGGCGCTGCGGCCGTACGGCGATTTCGGTGCCTTGGTTCACTCCGAGAAGAAGACGCTGGCGACGGGGACCATCAAGAGCGACTACACGCCGATGCTGCGCGAAATCGTGAAATTCTTCCAGACCGGCGTTGCGCCGGTGAGCGAGGAAGAGACCCTGGAATTATTCGCGTTCATGGACGCCGCGCAGAAATCGAAGGAGCAGGGCGGGAAGGCCATCAAGGTGAGGCGGTAAACTGAGAGCTTATGTCTCTACTTGCAGGGAAGACGGCGCTGGTGCTGGGCGTCGCGAATAGGTGGTCCATTGCCTACGCGATCGCGCAGGCGTTTCGGCGCGAGGGCGCGACGTTGCTGCTTTCGTATCAAGGCGAGCGGCTGAAGCGATCGGTCGAAGAACTCGGCGCGGAGTTAGGCGCGGCCAAAGTGTTTCAATGCGACGTGTCGAAGGACGAGGAACTGGCGGCGATGGCGGCAACGCTTGGGCCCGAATTTCCGAAGCTCGATATCGTCGTTCACTCGATCGCGTTCGCGAACGCCGAGGATTTGAGCCGGCCGTTTTCGGAGACGTCGCGCGAGGGCTTCAAGCTGGCGCATGAGGTGAGCGCATGGTCTTTGGTGGGCGTGGCGAAGGCCGTTGCCCCGCTGATGGCCGAGGGCGGCGCGATCATGACGCTGTCCTATCTGGGCGCGGTGCGCGTGCTGGAAAACTACAACGTGATGGGCGTGGCGAAGGCGGCGTTGGAGTCGTCGGTGCGCTACCTGGCGGCGGAGTTTGGCGCGAGGAATATCCGCGTGAATGCGATCAGCGCCGGGGCGATTAAGACTGCCGCCGCGCGAGGGATCAAGGACTTTAGTAAAATGCTCGAAGTCGTGGCTTCGCGTTCGCCCATGAAGCGCAACTGCACGCCCGCCGAGGTCGCCGATACGGCGGTATTCCTTGGCAGCGACCTGGGCCGCGGCGTTACCGGCAACACGATTTATGTGGATGCCGGATATCAAATCATGGCACTATAACGAGAGGTTGGAAAGTGATCAAAGTTGAAGGTGTGAGCAAGCGCTACGCCCGTTTCACGGCGGTCGATAACGTTTCCTTTGAGGTGGAAAAAGGGCAGATCGTCGGGTTTCTCGGGCCGAACGGGGCGGGCAAGACAACGACGATGCGTATGCTGACCTGCTTCCTGCCGCCGTCGGAGGGCAAGGCGTCCGTGGCCGGGTTCGATGTATTGGAACAGCCGATGGAGGTGAAGAAACGCATCGGCTATCTGCCCGAGACGCCACCGCTGTACCCCGAGATGGAGGTGGGCGAGTACTTGCAGTTCGCGGGCAAGCTGAAGCGCTTGAGCGGCGCGGATCTCGCCAAGCGGATCGATGAGGTCGCACAAAAAACCAATGTCGGCGATGTGCTGAAGAAGCTGATCGTCAAGCTGTCGAAGGGATACAGGCAGCGCGTCGGATTGGCGCAGGCGCTGCTGCACAATCCCGAGGTGCTGATTCTCGACGAGCCGACATCGGGGCTGGATCCGAAGCAGATCCTTGAGACACGCCAGTTGATCAAGGGCCTCGCGGGCGATCATACGATCATTCTCTCGACGCACATACTTCCTGAAGTCGAGCAGACGTGCGAGCGTGTGGTCATCATCTCGAAGGGCAAGCTCGTCGCGACGGATACAGTCGAAAATCTGACGAACCGCATGCGCGGGTCGGAAAGCATCGGCGTTGAGATCGAAGGCGATGTGGCCGGGTGCCGCGAAAAGCTGGAAAAGGTCGATGGCGTGAAAAAAGTCGTCGTCCGCGAAGACAAGAACGGCCGCGGGTACTTCGAAATCGAGAGTTCGGAAGGCAAGAATATTCGCGCCGATGTGGCGCGCGCGGTGGTGCAAGGCGGATTCAATCTGACCGAATTGAAGGCCGTGGGCATGTCGCTGGAAGATGTGTTCTTGCAGCTTACGTCGACCGAAGCGAAGGAAGAGAAGGAGGAAGCCAAGTGAGCAACATCCTGGCCATCGCACAAAAAGAGATAAAGAGCTATTTCGTTTCGCCTATTGCGTACGCGCTGCTGGGCATTTATGCATTGATCTGCGGCTGGTTCTCGCTCATCGCCATCGCGAATTTCATTGAGATGTCGCAGATGCAGCAAGGCGCCGCGGATCTGAACGGGTATGTCATCGCGCCGGTGATTGCAAATGCCGGCGTGTTGTCGTTGTTCCTGGCGCCGATGATCACGATGCGGCTGTTCGCCGAGGAGAAGCGCATGGGCACGATCGAACTATTGATCACATCGCCGATCACCGATCTGGAAATCATCCTCGGCAAGTGGTTAGGCGCGATGGGCATGTACTGCGCGATGCTGCTGATCAAGCTACTGTGCCTGAGTTTCGTGTTCATCTTCGGCAATCCGGACTATCGCCCGCTGCTGACGGCGTATCTGGGCATGTTCCTGCAAGGCGGCGCGCTGTTGTCGATCGGCATGTTTGTGTCGAACACAACGCGGAATCAGATTGTGGCCGGCACGGTGATGTTTGGCCTGTCGCTGCTAATGTGGACGTTCGATTGGGCGACGACGTTTAAGAGCGACGGATGGGCGAAGGTGATTTCGTATCTTTCCCTCACTTCTCACTTCAATTCGTTTTCACGCGGCGTGCTGGATTCAAAGGACGCCATCTACTTTATCTCGGTCATCTTGCTGGGCATGTTCCTGACAGCGCGGTCGCTTGAGTCGCTGCGGTGGAGGTCGTAACGATGGCATCACGGCAATCGAAATTTGCATCGTACACGGCGCTGTATGGCGCTGTGGTTGTGGCGATTCTGGTAATCGTCAATATGCTGGCGGACCGGCATAATAAGTCATTCGACACGACGGCGAATAAAAAGTACTCGTTGTCGGAGCAGTCGGAAAAGATCGTCAAGAATCTGAAGGGCGAGATGAAGGCCTACTACTTCGACCGCACTTCGCGATTTGAAACGCAGCGCGGTTTGCTCGACCGGTACGCGAATGCTTCGTCGAAATTCCAGATCGAGTACATCGATCTGGACAAGGATCCGCAGAAGGCGCGCGCGCTTGGCGCGCGTAACTACGGCACGCTGATTCTCGACAACGGCGTGAAGAAGGAAGAAGCCAAGGCTGTTACCGAACAGGAGATAACGGGCGCGATGGCGCGCATGCAGCAAGCCGGCGAGCAAACGGTCTGCGCGCTGGACGGGCACGGCGAGCGGTCGCTCGACGGCGCGGATCCGGGCAGCCTCGGTAGCGCCAAGCAGTCGCTGGAACGCAACAATTACAAGACGCAGACCGTGAAAGTTCAGGAGAAGGCGGCGATTCCCGAAGCCTGCACGATCCTGCTGGTGGCGGGTCCGAAGCGTGAATACACCGACGACGCGATCGGCGCAATCAAAGGCTTTACCGAAAAGGGCGGCGATGCGATGTTTCTGCTTGCGCCGGCGTTGAAGGGCGCCAATGAAGAGACCGACAACGATCCGAAGTTAAATGCGTTGCTGGGCGGCTGGAATATCGAAGTTGAGAACAATTTCCTGCTCGACGCGGAGGGCCGGGCGGTGGTCGTGGGCGACGAATATTCGCAACACCTCATCGTGCGCGATATGAGCAGGCTGGCGGTGATCATGCCGCTGGCGCGCAGCTTGAATGTGAAGACGGGCGCGGAGAAGTTGATCTCTTCAGCCGGCGATGCGATCGGCACCAAGACGCTCGACATCGCCAAGCTGCAAGGCGGAACGATGCCGGCCGCGGATTTCAAGGGTCCGTTCGTTGTCGCCGCGGCGACAACCGTGGGCGGCGGCGACCAGAAGAAACAGGGCCGCGTGGTAGTGACCGGTTCGGTCGATTGGGCCAGCGCCGCGATGTTCAACCGCTACGGCAATCGCGATCTGTTCCTCAACATGATGAACTGGCTTTCGGCCGATGAGGACTTGATTTCGATTCGTCCGAAGGAGCCGGAAGACCGGCGGCTGAGTGTACGCCCGACGCAATTCTGGATCCTCTACGTGACAAGCGCGCTACCCGCACTCGCCGTGCTGGCCGGCGGCATCTTCGTTTGGCTGAAGCGGAGGTAGTCACGCATGGAGCCGAAGCGATTGATGCTGGCCGCCCTGGCGCTGGTAGCGCTTTCGGGCGCGCTGTGGTGGTCGAACAAGGAAGAAGCGAAAGGCGAGAAGAACCCGGGGCCGGACGATGCGCCAAAGATTCTTGAGATCGCGCAGGATCAGATCGTCAAGATCGAGTTGAAGCGGCTGGGAGCGGAACCGGTGCTTCTGGAGAAGTCCGACTCATGGGCGTTGAAGGCGCCGAAAGCGTTGGGCGCAGATCAGGACGCGGTGTCGGCGGTTGCGTCGGCACTGGCGGTGTTAAGTTCGGACCGGCTGGTGGCGGACAAGATGGACAACGCCGATAAGTATGGCCTGAATCAGCCCGTGATGACCGTAATCGTCACGCGCAAAGACGGAAAGACGCACGTGCTGCAATTGGGTTCCGATACACCGTCGGGCTCGGCGACGTACGCGCGCGTGGAGGGCGATCCGAAGCTCTACACGGTAGCGACGTTTACGAAAGCGTCGCTTGATAAGACCTGGCGCGATCTGCGCGATAAGCGGTTGCTGCCGTTCGATAGCGAAAAGTTAACGCGCGTCGAGACGACTGCCAAGGGCGCGACGATAGAGTTCGGCAAGAATAACGCCAACAACTGGACGATGTTGAAGCCGAAGGCGCTGCGCACCGACAACTTTGCCGCCGAGGAGCTTGTGCGCAAGCTGAAGGAAGCGAAGATAGAGGTCACCAACGACGTCGAGGAAGAGGGCAAGTGGCCGGCGAAATTCACGGCAGCCGCAGTTGTCGGCTCGGCGAAGGTGACCGATCAGAAGGGCACGATGTCGATCGAGATTCGCAAGGACAAGGACAACGCGTATTTTGCGAAGTCGTCCGCGGTCGAAGGCATCTTCAAGACCACGCAGGAGGCGGGCGAGGCGCTCGGCAAGGGCGTCGACGACTACCGCAACAAGAAGCTGTTCGAGTTCGGATTCACCGAGCCGGATCGCGTGGAAGTGAAGCAGGACGGCGCGGTTTACTCTTTCTCGAAGGTCAACAACGACTGGAAAAAAGACGGCAAGTCCGTCGAGCCGGGGCAGGTCCAGCAGGTAATCGACAAACTGCGCGACCTGGCTGCGACGAAGTTCGCCGACGCGGCGACGGGCGCTGTGTATGGCGAGTATTCGGTGAAAGCCGAGAAAGTCGTAGTCACCAAACAAGGCGAGACCTTCTACGGTAAACGCGCCGACAGCAATGAAGCCGCGGTGCTGGATCCGTCCGCGGTGACCGAGATCAAGACGCTGGCCGCCGCGGTGAAAGAGCCGGCGGCTTCCGCCAAGCCGGAAGAAAAGAAGAAGAAATAGTTTGAACGCGCTCCTCACCGATCTCTACCAGCTCACGATGGCAGCGGGCTATTACGAGGCTGGCAAGACGAAGGAGCGCGCGACGTTCGAGTTGTTCGTGCGGCGGCTGCCGTACAACCGCAACTACTATCTCGCTTGCGGCATTGAGCAGGCGGTCGATTATCTTCTGAATCTGCGGTTCACTTCGGAAGAGGTCGACTGGCTGCGGAAACAGCCCCAGTTCACGCGCGTGAGTCCGGGATTCTTCGACTCACTGCTCGACTTCCGCTTCACCGGCGATGTTTTTGCCGTGCGCGAAGGAACGCCGGTGTTCGCGGGCGAACCCATTCTGACGATTCGCGCGCCGATCATCGAAGCCCAGATTCCAGAGACGTATTTGTTGGCTACGATCGGCTTTCAAAGCTCGATTGCGACGAAGGCGTCGCGCATCGCCGAAACGGCGGCGGGGCGTTCGGTAGTTGAGTTCGGCACGCGTCGCGCTCATTCGCCGCACGCGGGATTGCTGGCGGGCCGCGCGGCATATATCGGCGGCTGCACGGGCACAAGCAACGTCGAGTGTTCTCACCGGTTCGGCATTCCGATGTTCGGGACATCGGCGCACTCGTGGGTGATGTCGTTCTCCAGCGAGCGCGTGGCGTTCGAGCAGTTGCAGGCGCTGCTCGGCGATGCGACAGTGTATTTGATCGACAGCTACGACACGCTGCAGGGCGCGCGCACGGCCGCCGAAATCGGGAAGCCAATGTGGGGCGTGCGCCTGGACAGCGGCGACTTGATTGAGTTGTCGCGGAAGGTGCGGCAGATTCTCGACGATGCCGGTTATCGCGATGCGAAGATCATGGCGACGGGCGATTTGAACGAGTACCGCATTTTGGAACTCTCGGCGGCGAGCGCGCCGATCGATGTTTACGGTGTCGGTACGGATTTGGCGACGTCGGCCGATGCGCCGTCGATGGGCGCCGTGTACAAAATGGTGGAGTTGGAAGTTGAGGGTATCAAGCGGTACACGGCAAAATACAGCGACAAAAAGGCCACGCGTCCGGGATCGAAGCAGGTGTTTCGATACAGCGATCACGACATGATCGGCTGTTCGTGGGAGTGCCCATCGTGTCCGGAGGGTTCGCGGCCGTGTGAGGCGCTGCTGCGGCCGACGATCATCGGCGGGCAGTTGGTGGAGCCGCTGCCGGACATACACGCGGCACGGACGCATGCATCGGCTTCGCTGGCGCGGTTACCAAAAGCGATCAAGAGTTTGTACGCACCCGAAGACGCGCCGTGGCAGGTTGTTTACAGTGAGGAAATGAAAAAACTCGAAGAACGCGTGAAGCGCAATTATGGAGCGGGCCGGTGAAGGCGGTTTTTGTCGACATCGACACACAGCTCGATTTTCTGTTTCCGGCAGGGGCGCTGTATACGCCGGGCATCGAGTCCATCTGCGGCAATCTGGCGAAACTGACGGCGCATGCGGTGCGCGTTGGTATTCCAATCATCTCGACAATGGATGCGCACATCGAAGACGACGCCGAGTTCAAACAGGGCTGGCCGCATCATTGCGTGAAGGGCACGCTGGGGCAGCGCAAGTTATCGACGACGATCGCCGCGCGCGGGCAGCAGATTGTTGAGAAGCAGACGTTCGATTGTTTTTCGAATCCGCGGATGGCGGAGTTGCTGTTTGAAATGCAGCCGGACCGCGTTTACGTCTATGGCGTCGTTACCGATGTGTGCGTGATGCACGCGGTAGATGGGCTGCTGGCGCGGAACTATCAGGTGTCGATCGTGAGCGACGCGATCTACGCCTACGATGCCGGCAAAGCCGAGACGTGCCTCGGCCAGTGGCGCATGTCGCACGTCAAGTTCCCGACGACCGCATCACTTCGCGGGTGAGACTTCCAGGCGCAGCGCGTCGCGGTAGAGGCGATCAAGCCCGTAGTATTCGCGCGCTTTTTCGCTGAAGATGTGGATGATGCAAGCGCCGTAGTCCATGAGGATCCATTCGGCGTTGGTAAAGCCTTCGACGGCGATGGGGCGATCGCCCTGCGCCTTTAATTGCTTTTCGATCTCGTCGGCGATGGTCTGATTCTGGCGCGGATTTCGCCCGTGGCAAATGACAAAGACATCGGCGATGGAGGTGACGCCTCGCAGATCGAACGCTTGAATATCGATCGCTTGTTTCTCATCGGCCGCGCGAACGGCGGTGAGCCATCTGGAGTCCAAGTCTTCGGGCGAGGGGTCGAGCGCTTCTTCGATTACTTCCGGTGTTGGTGGGTTTACGCGCTTCTGCGGCTTTCGAGTGGTCCTGGTGCCCGGCAAATACTGCTCCTCTGCAATGTCGTACTACAATCAAGATATCATGCGGTTTCCGCGCTTGACGAGTGCGATTGCGCTTTTCGCGGTGGTGTCGATGGCGGCGCCGGAGACGGCTGCGGTGCGCGCGGCGCGCGAAACGCTCGATCAAACGCGCAAGCTGGCGGAGGCGGGAGTGGTCTCTCGCAAGCAGTTGGAAGCGGCCGAGAGGGCGTTGGAACAGGCGAAAGACGACGCCCTGATCGCGTCGACGATTGATGCGCAGTTGTCGGTCGAGGACCTAACCGAGGAGCAGTCGGGCGAGATAACCGCTGCGGCCAAGCGCGGGCTGGCGCGCGAGCTGGCGCGGCTGGAGGCGCACGCGAAGTTGGTTGGCGAGGGCGTCGCGCCGAGGACGTCGCTGCAATCGTTTGAGCTCGATGTTGAGCGCGCGCGGAGGATCGTCGATGTCGCCGAAGAACGTGCGAAGAGTTTAAAAGAGATTGCGTCGATGATCCGCGCCGAGGAAGAAGCCGCCGATACGCCAACGCCCGATGCTCCATCGATCGCCGACGGTCCGATTCAGCGTATCACCCGATACAAAGGCACGATGAGGTTTGACAACGAAGAGCTGCGGGCGGTAGTGCTGGAGTTCGAGAAGAAGTTCGACCGGAAGCTGCCGGTTAGCGCGCGCGGCGCAACGGCCCTGCACCGCTCAATGGGCTTCGATCACACTGGGCGCGTCGACGTGGCGGTGAATCCCGATCAGGTCGAAGGCCGCTGGTTGATGCGTTATCTCGAAAAGAAGGACATTCCGTTTTTTGCGTTTCGGACGTATGTTAAGGGCCAGGCCACAGCGCCGCATATTCACATCGGCCCGCCATCCACGCGCATCCGCGCGACCGACTAAATTTCAATGAATAACCCCACTCTGCGAGTCATGATCTCCGACGCCGAGATCGACAAGCGCATTCACGAGCTCGGCGAGAAAATCACCGAGGACTACAAGGACGGCGACCTCGTGCTGGTCGGCATCTTGAAAGGCGCGTTTATCTTCGTGGCCGATTTGGCGCGGGCGATCAACCGGCCCGTGCGCCTGGATTTCATGGGCATTTCGAGTTACGGCAAGGGCAAGACGACATCGGGCGAAGTGAAGGTGACGAAGGATCTGGATGCGTCGATTGAGGGCGCCAACGTGATCATCGTTGAGGACATCGTCGATACCGGTGTGACGCTGAGTTATCTAATTGGACAGTTGCACAACCGCAAACCGCGGAGCATTCGAATTGCGGCGCTTTTGGATAAGCCCGACCGGAGGCTCCGGCCGGTGCAGGTTTCCTATACCGGGTTTACGATTCCGGATGAGTTCGTAGTAGGGTATGGGTTGGACTATGCTGAGGATTATCGTGGGTTGAAGGATATTTGTATTTTGAGTGATGGGGCGACGTAGTGCATCACAATGCGGCATACTGAAGACATATGCCGCAAGCGCCAGCAGCATCGCGACCCGCAAGAACCGCCCCCCGCTCCGCCGCCAAGAAGCGCGACACCCGCCATACCGTAGCTTTGGCGCCGCGGCTAGCGCATCAGGTCGCAAAGTACGCCAAAGCGACGGAGTGCAGCATGAGCAAGGCGATTGCGTCGCTTGTAAAAGCGGGTATCGAGAGCCAGGAGCAACGAAAGCGGGATTTCGTTGAAAAACTTCGCGCGAATCTTGCGAATAGCGATCCGAAACAAAAGGACCAGATGATCGACGAGTTTCGGGCTCTCTTCACAGGCCGCTGAGATGCCCAGGATTCAATGGCAAAGACTTCCGCGTGAGAAGTGGGAACATCTCCGGGAGCGCGCCATCGAACGCCGAATCTCTGAGGACGATCTCTATGCGCTGCTTCAATGGAAAGAAGAAGACCCGGATGTGCCGAACGGCGATTGGTACAAGGACTTTGCAACGTTTAAGCTGTGCGGGACTGGCCGTTTTCCTAGCACCTTCCTGATGCGTGGCCAGGTTGCACGCGGCAAGCGGGTCTAGCTTCTCGCGGGCTCCGCCCAGTCGGGCAACCGGTAAGCGGTGTGCCCCCCTACTCCACCCACCCATCGCGCAGATTGATCACGCGATTACCATAGGTCGCGTTTTTCTCGTTGTGCGTGACCTGCACGATCGTCGTGCCCTCGCTATTAAACTTCTTGAATAGCTGCATGATGTCTTCACCCTGGCCGGAGTGCAAATTGCCGGTGGGCTCGTCGGCGAGGATGATCTGCGGGCTACTGATGACAGCGCGCGCGACGGCCACTAGCTGCTGCTGGCCGCCCGACAACTGATTCGGGAAGAGATCCTTCTTGCCGACGATTTGAAAGCGATCAAGCACGTCGGCGACGATGCTTTCCCGCTCGGCGCGCTTGATGTTTCGATACGTCAGCGGCACTTCGAGATTTTCGTACACCGTCAGATTATCGAGCAGGTGGTAGCTCTGGAACACAAAGCCGAAGTGCGCCTTATACAGCTCCATCCGATCCTTCTTATTCATCGTGTGGATCGGGCGATCCATGAGCCAATACTCGCCGCGCCAGGCCATATCGTGCATGCCGAGAATATGCAGCAACGTCGACTTGCCGGCGCCGGACGGGCCCATGATCGAAATGAACTCGCCGGGCTGAATATCGACGCTAATCTGTCGCAGAACATACGTCCGCGACACGCCGTGTTCAAAATACTTCTCTACGTTTCGCAGGCGGACCAGTGGCGTCATGCCGCCGGGGCCTCTTGTGTCTCTTCGACGATGCGGCCGTCGAACAATCGAATGGTCCGGTCTGCGTAGCGCGCGTAGCGGGGATCGTGGGTCACCATGCAGATTGTAGCGCCGCCCCGGTGCAGTTCGCGCAGAAGATCCATGACCTGCTCGCCATTCTGCGAGTCGAGGTTTCCGGTCGGTTCGTCGGCGAGCAGGATCGACGGATCCCCACCGAGCGCGCGCGCGACGGCCACGCGCTGCTGCTGACCGCCGGAGAGCTGCGACGGATAGTGCTTAATGCGGTGCGACATGCCGACGCGTTCGAGCGCCTCGCCGACGCCCTTCTTGCGCTCGGCGCCGCTCATGCCCCGGTAGGTCAGCGGCAGTTCGACGTTTTCATATACGGTGAGATCGCCAATGAGATTGAAGGCCTGGAAGATAAAGCCGATTTCGCGGTTGCGGATGCGGGCGCGCTCGGCCATCTTGAGGCTCTGCGCGGGCTTGCCGTTGAGGGTGTAGCTGCCGCCGGTCGGGGAATCGAGTAGCCCGAGGATGGCCAGCAACGTCGACTTGCCGCAGCCCGATGGGCCGGAAATCGAAACATACTCGCCGCGTTTCAGGTTCAAGTGAATGCCCGCCAGCGCGTGCGTCTCGACTTCATCGGTCGTAAAGACCTTGGTCACTCCATCCATCGTGAGAAGAGCGTCGCTCATCGAAAAATCTCCTGGCTAGCGTTTGAGTTGAATGCGGTTCTGCGAATCGTACTGCGACATGCCGGAGAGAATCACGGTGTCGCCAACTGTGAGGCCTTCGACGATTTCGATATGGTTGACCGAGCCGCGGCCGAGCTTTACGGGTACGCGAATGGCCTCATTTGTTCCGGGCACGAGCTTAAACAAAGTGATCGTGCTGTTCGGCTGGCCGTACACGGGCCTGCCGACGTAGACGACATCGGCGATGCGTTCGAGGTCGACGTTGCCATCGACGCTTAGATCGGGCCGTGCGCCGGGAGGCAAAGGGCCATCAAGTTTAATGTCGACAGTCACGGTACCGTTGACGGCGGCGGGATCGATGCGGACGACGTGGCCGGGGATAATGCCGTTCCGCGTGTCGATGCTGGCCTGCTCGCCGTGCTGCACGTCCTTCATTTGTGTCTCGGCGATCTTCAATTCGGCCTTCAATTTCGTCGGTTGTGCGACTTTTGCGAGCACGGCGCCGGGCAACACCTTCTGGCCAACTTCGACGGCCATCTGCTGCAGGATGCCTTCGGCGCCGGCGCGTACTCTCAACTGGGCGACCTGCTGTTTCTTGAGTTCCCACGCCGCGCGCAATTTTTCGATATTCACAAGCTGGGCGGCCACTTGGGCCTCAATCGAGTCGCCGAAGATCTTGACGCGCTGGTCTTCGATCTTGCTGCGGCCGGCGAGTTCGTCGGCCTTAGCCTTGGTGAGTTTGTATTCGAGATCCGATTTTAGGCCGAGTTTAATCAGTGCTTCGTCGCGGTTGGCTTGGAGCTTGGCTTGTGTGTACTCGCTGGCGACGCGGGCTTGCGCGGAAACCTGATCGAGCCGCTGCGTTTCGAGCTTCACGCGCAGATCCTTGATCGTCGCTTCGGCCGCCTTCACTTGCCACTCGGCGTCGAAAGCGGCGAGTTGCAATTCCGGGTTGCTCAGTTCCAACAGAACGGTGTCGGCGCGTACCGTAGCGCCCGCGCGGAGGTGGATCTTGTCGACGCGGCCCTCGCTGATCGCCGGGACGATAAGAATTTCCTCCGGCACCAGCGTTCCCATGCCGCGGACGTTGCGAAGCATCGGGCCGCGCTTCACAGTGTCCAGCCAGACGGTCGAGTATTCGACGGAAACGGCCGCCGGTTTGAGTTTGCTCAGCCAGTACGTCACGCCACCGGCGGCGGTCAGCAGTACGGCTGCGATGGCAATGCGGCGGATGAGTCTCTTTTTTGCGGCGCCTTCGCGCGGTACATCCATGGTGATACCTGCCCCTCTATTGGCAACTGGCGGGCCACTCCCGGAGCGGCGCGAAGTTGCTTTCGCTTCTTTACTTTAGCGTAGATGGCTTTGCGCCGCGACGGGTTGCGGGATGTCCGGTCCTGGGACGCGCTGGCCAGAATCGGACCGCTTAGCGTGGCAAGAACGACTTGGCGCGCGCTCCGGCGCGGTCGGCGTCTTTGCCGCGACGCAGCGCGCGTAACAGCGACGCATAGGCTTCGTAAAGGCTGCCGATCGTGGCCTGTTGATCGGAAGGAAGTTTGGCCGCAAATTCGGCCGCGGCATTCAGAGATCGCTCGCCGGCTTCCAAGCGCCGTTGGGCGAACTGCACGTAGGCCAGTTCCGTGAGAACGTGCCCATGTTGAGGACCGCCGATCAGGCCCGCGCGTCCAATTGCGGCGAGTTCGCTCTCCAAAACGTTCTCGGATTCGGTAAACCGTCGCTGCGTGTGAAGGGCCTGCGCGAGATGGTGGGCGGCCTCGATGGCGGGAAGCGATTCGAGCCCCAGCACCGCTTCGCGAGCTTTCAGGACGCGGCGGAAGAACGCCTCAGCACCCGCGGCTTTGCCTTGTCGAAGAAACAGTACGCCAAGGTTATCTGTAGCGGCAGCGGTCTGGAGGTGGTTTGGGCCCAATTTCGATTCAAAAATCGAGAGTGCGCGGCGAAAGTACGGTTCGGCGGCGGCGAAGTCGTCGGAGGAGAGCAGGAGTTCGCCGATGTTGTTGATCGCCGCGGCCAAAGAGGGATGCTCGGGGCCGAGCGACTCTTCCCACAAGGCCGCGGCGCGTTCGAGGTTGGCGCGTGCTTCGGTCATTTGTCCGCGCCGGCGCTGCAGGGTTCCTAGATTGTTGATCGCGCTGGCCAGCGCCGGGCGATCGATGGGCGCGGTGTTTTCGCGGATCGCGATCGCTTGGGCATAATACTTCTGGGCGTCGTCGAACAGGCCGAGATCCTGCAGGACGGCGGCGAGATTGTTGAGTGTGTTAGCGACTTCGGGGGCCGAGTCGCCAAGCGTGCGACGCTTGATTTCCAGCGCCCTCTCGAAGGCGGTGCGAGCAGGAGTGAATTTGCCCTGCATCCGCTGCACTTCGCCGATGTTGGAGATGGTATTCGCCATCTGCACTTCCGAGTCGCGGGACGCGGCGGAGCGAATCGCCAATGAATCGTTGTAGGTCTTCTCGGCGTCGGCATAGCGCCCCATCTGACGGTAGACCTCGCCGAGGTTGTTCAGGCTCGCCGCGCGCTGCGGGCTGTTCTCGCCCGCCGAATTCACCCAGTAGACGGCCGCCTCGCGAAATGCCTTTTCGGCGTCGGCGAATCTCCCCGAGGCTGTGAGCATGGCGCCGTGATTATTGCGGACTTTGGCCTTGAGGAGCAGTGGAAAGCCGAATTCCTCGGCGGCCTGGGTGAGCTGCGCGTACAGGGCCTGCGCCTCTTCGAACTTTTGCTCGCGGGCCAGTTGCGCGGCTTTGGCGAGATGCATCTCCCAGTCTTCGGTGCGCCGGAGTTCCTGGAGTTCGATGGCTAAGCCTTGGAAGGCGATAAGAACGAAAATGACAGCGGCGCGCATGGCTCAACTCCTTGTTCGGCTATACGGGCGAGCCCTCGATTCGTTCACCGATTGGGGTGAGTAGCGCAAGGGGGTGGCGAGGCGGTTTTGCGGAGTGGCAGTTTCGCGGCGCTGTATACTGAAAACCTTCGCCATGGCTGTTTACCAAGCTGAACCGTTCTACCTTCCGGAGACCGACGCCCTTCGCTTTCTGCCAGAGTGCCCGCGGGTGCTGCGGTCGCGCCCGGACACCCTCGGCTGGGTGGCCATTCAGGAGTCGGCGGAGTCGGACCGCGGCTCCCTCAATCTGTTGAATCTGCGGACGCTTGCGAATGACTCCCACCCGCTTCCGGGCCGGCCCGGTTTCTTCGCCGAGACAAATCGCGAGGATGTCCTTGTCGTCGGCATGGAGCGAAGTCTGGTGCTTTACGACATGCGCCAGAGGCGTATCGCTTCTGAACCGTTTGTGGTGACGGAAGATGAGCGCGTCATTATTAACGACGGACTCTCCGTCGAAGGCGGGCTGCTCTTTGGCACGAAACACACGACATTCAAAGAGCGAATCGCATGCATGTATTTTTTGGAAGCCGCCTCGGGGCGGGTGCATACATTGCACGCCGCGCAGATCTGCGCAAACGGCAAGTTCTTGCATGACGGCGACTTGGTGGATATCGATTCGTTCAACAAAACATTGGATTTCTATCCGGTTGACATGGCCGCGCACCGGTTGGGCGAACGACGGATTATCGCGGACTTTCGGGAAACGCAGTTATTCCCGGATGGGCTGCGGCCAGCGCCGGGTCTCGGATCGGTCGTGGTGGCGTTCTATAATCCCGAGGCCGCGCCAGAGGGCGTGGCGCGGGAGTTTGCTATCAGCGATGGGGCGGTACGGAATGAGTGGAGGCTCGCGGGGTCACCCCGGGTCACTTGCCCGGAGGTATTGCGGCTCGATGGGCGAGTGCGGCTACTGTTTACAACGGCTGTGGAGGGTATGAACCCGTTGATGCCGAATGCGGGCGCTATGTATATTGGCGACAGTCCGTACACGGAAGTGCCGCCGGCTCCGCCGTTATTCGAGGCGTCGGCGCTGGATTAAGCCGAAGTTCCCCCGCCGATAAGCAGTAGTTTTCACCGCAAGGCTCTCAGACAGCGTGGGTTGCGCGTTTTTTTGCCTTGTTC
>Ga0194128_10001916_pt1 | contig 35087 bp, 34 predicted proteins | sample TA2KigCa65mmetaG_FD_148650 | JGI IMG/M metagenome (GOLD analysis project Ga0194128, IMG submission 148650) | Freshwater microbial communities from Lake Tanganyika, Tanzania - TA2015037 Kigoma Deep Cast 65m | ecosystem: Environmental > Aquatic > Freshwater > Lake | place: Tanzania: Lake...
CGGCTGCGCCGGCTCGGCCGGCGCGCCGGCGCGCGCGTGGGCGTGCTCGCGGTGCTCGTCGCGGCGGCCCACGGAGCTCCGTCGCCAGCCACGGCGGCGCCGGTGAACCATGCGACCGTGGTGGTCGACACCGGTCAGGGTGTGATCACGCGCACCATCGAGTTCACGTCGTCGTCGGTCACCGGGCTCCAGGCCCTCGACCTCGCCGGTGCCGACCCGGTGGTCTGGAGCTACTCGGGACAGGGCGGCGCGGTGTGTCGCCTGTTCGGCGTCGGCAGGGACGCGGGCCCCGGATGTCTGGGCGGGGAAGGTGGCGACGCGCGCTACTGGGCGTACTACCAAGCGACAAACGGCGCGACGAAGTTCGGCTACTCGCCGGTCGGGGCCGGGTCGACCTCCGTGCGCGACGGCGACGTCGAAGGGTGGCGCTTCGGCCTCGGGGGCGCGCCGCCGTTCCCGGCGGCCACACCGCCGAGCAGCGCAGTTCCCGTGACCGACCCACCGGCGAGCGCCCCTCCGGGTCCGGCGGTGACCGCGGGTGGCTCGGGTGGTGGTGGCGCAGCGGTGCTCGGGGACGGATCGCCGGAGCGCACGGCACCCACCGCAGCTCCGACCGCTTCGACCCTCCCGGGCACGGGTGGTGCGAGTGCGGCTCGGCGCGAAGGCGGTGATCGCGGCACCGCGGTGCTCGCGTCCGGACGACGGGAGCTGGGCTCCGCGGTCGGAGCGGATTCGGGCACCGGCTCGGATGGCCCGACGTCGCTGTTGCTGTTCGGGGTGCTGCTCGCGGCGTTGGTCGTGGCGATCGTCCTCGTCCGGCGCCGGCGCCGACCGGCACGGTAGTCAGATGCCTCTGCGGCGCCGGGCCGTTAGTCCCGAGCGGTCCCGCCGACCCGTGGATCCCTCGGTCTCGGTCCTAGCCTGCACACCGTGCTGGCCGAGATCTCGTCGTCCAACGTCAGCGTTCTCGTGGCGTTCGGCGGGGGTGTCGTCTCGATTCTGTCGCCGTGCGTGCTGCCGATGGTGCCCGGGTACCTGAGCCTCGTCACCGGCCTCTCGGTCACCGAGCTGCGCGAGGGGGAACGCAAGCACCTCTGGCGGATCGCGGCGATGACCGGACTGTTCACCCTCGGGTTCGGGTCGGTGTTCACGCTGCTCGGGCTGGCCGCGTCGGGCATCGGCAACGCGCTCTTCGAGAACCAGGAGACTTTGACGCGGATCTCCGGCGTCGTGGTGATCGTGATGGCCGTGTACCTCGCGGGCTCGCAGCTCGTCATCGCCCCGCGCCTCTACCCGGAGATGCGGTTCCACGTCACCGACAAGTTCGGGATGCTGACCGCGCCGATCGCGGGCGCCGCTTTCGGCTTCGGCTGGTCGCCGTGCCTCGGCCCGGTGATCGCCGCGATCTTCGGGGTAGCCGCGACGCAGACCACTGCCCGCGCGGTCGCGCTGCTCGCGTCGTACTCGATCGGGATGGGGGTCTCGTTCCTCGCGGTGGGGCTCGCGTTCGGCCACTGGGCCGCGCCGCTCGACTTCGTGAAGCAACACCTCAAGACCATCACGCTCGTGTCGGCCGCGGTGCTGGCGCTGTTCGGGGTGCTACTGGTGATGGACAAGCTGTGGTGGCTGACCCGTCAGCTGACCGACTTCCTCGACTCGCTCGGTCTCACCAAGCTCGTCGAGCTCGGCTGACCTGACCGCACCCGGCGCGCCCGTACCCGGATTCCACAGCCGGAAACCGTCGCGGCTCTCTCGTGCTGTAACGTGAGATACACGCGACATTTTTCGAGCGAAGGTGCCGATGGGGAGCGCTGGGCGCTGCCAGAGTCCATCGGCGGCGGTGGCGGACACGGGAGCATGGCGGGAACGACAACCGGAGCGGCGTCGGGTGACATCGTCAACACCCCCGAGTGGGCGGCGCTGGCCGCCCATCACCGCGCGATCCGTGGCGCCCACCTGCGCGACCTCTTCGCCGCCGATCCCGATCGCGGCACGTCGATGGTGCTCGAGGTCGGCGACCTCTACCTCGACTACTCCAAGAACCGTCTGACCCCCGAGACCGTCACGCTGCTCGCGGCTCTCGCCCGCCGGGCGGGGGTCGAACGCCTGCGCGACGCGATGCTCGCCGGCGAGAAGATCAACGTCACCGAGGACCGCGCCGTGCTGCACGTGGCGCTACGGACCCCCCGGTCCTGCCAGATCCTGGTCGACGGTGTCGACGTGGTGCCCGATGTGCACCGGGTGCTCGACCGGATGGCCGACTTCTCCCGCCGCGTGCGCAGCGGTGCCTGGACCGGCCACACCGGTCGGCGGATTCGTAACGTCGTCAACATCGGCATCGGCGGGAGCGACCTCGGCCCCCGAATGGCCACGACCGCGCTCGCCGCCTACTCGGAGCGGTCGATGACCTCCCGCTTCGTCTCGAACGTCGACGGCACAGACTTCTACGAGACGACCCGAGACCTCGACCCGGCCGAGACCCTCTTCATCGTCGCGTCGAAGACGTTCACCACGCTCGAGACGATGACCAACGCGCGCACGGCGCGCGACTGGGCCCTCGCGACCCTGGACGACGACGCCGCCGTCGCAAAGCACTTCGTCGCCGTGTCCACGAACGCTGCCGAGGTGGCCGCGTTCGGCATCGACACCGACAACATGTTCGAGTTCTGGGACTGGGTGGGCGGTCGCTACTCGTACGAGTCCGCGATCGGCCTCTCGCTGATGCTCGCGATCGGCCCGGAGCACTTCGCCGACATGCTTGCCGGGTTCCACGCGATGGACGAGCACTTTCGCACCGCGCCGGTCGAGTCCAACCTGCCGATGCTGCTTGGGCTCATCGGCTGCTGGTACGACAACTTCTTCGGTGCGGAGACCGTCGCCGTCCTGCCGTACAGCCAGTACCTCGCCCACCTGCCCGCCTACCTCCAGCAGCTCGACATGGAGAGCGACGGCAAGTCGGTCACCCGCGAGGGCGAAGGGGTCGCCTGGCAGACCGGGCCGATCGTGTGGGGCCAGCCCGGCACCAACGGGCAGCACGCGTACTACCAGCTCATCCACCAGGGGACGAAGCTGATCCCCTGCGACTTCATCGGGTTCGCTCGAGCCAACCACCCGGTCGGTGATCACCAGGACCTGCTGGTGGCGAACCTGCTCGCGCAGCCCGAGGCGCTCGCGTTCGGCAAGACTCGCGCCGAGGTGGAGGCGGAGGGGGTCCCAGCGCACCAGGTGTCCCACCGCGTCTTCGAGGGCAACCACCCGACGAACGTGATCATGGCCACCGAGCTCACGCCGCACACCCTCGGCCAGCTCGTCGCCTGCTACGAGCACAAGGTGTTCACCCAGGGTGCGATCTGGAACATCAACAGCTTCGACCAGTGGGGTGTGGAGCTGGGCAAGAAGCTCGCGCAGAACATCATCCCGGAGCTGCAGGCGCCCGCAGAGCCGGCGCTCGCGCACGACTCGTCCACGAACGCGCTGATCCGCCGGTACCGGCGGCTGCGATTGTCCTGACCCGGATCTGAGAGGAGCACGAATGCAGCTAGGCATGGTGGGTCTCGGGCGGATGGGTGCCAACCTCGTCCGCCGTCTCATGGACGACGGCCACGAGTGCGTCGTCTACGACGTGAGCGCCGACGCGGTGCAGGCACTCGTCGGCGAGGGTGCGACGGGTGCCACGACGCTCGAGGACTTCGTCGCGAAGCTGACGACGCCGCGGGCTGCCTGGGTGATGGTGCCCGCGGCGTTCACCGGCGAGATGGTGGCGAAGCTCGCCGACCTCATGGAGCCCGGCGACATCGTGATCGACGGCGGCAACTCGTACTACCGCGACGACGTCGACCGGGCCGCCGCACTCGCGCAGCAGCAGATCCATTACGTCGACTGCGGGACCAGCGGTGGCGTCTTCGGACTCGAGCGCGGCTTCTGCCTCATGATCGGGGGCGAGGACGAGGTCGTCGCGCACCTCGACCCGATCTTCGCCACGATCGCACCGGGGATCGACGCCGCCCCGCGCACCGAGGGGCTCACTGGTGCACCGTCCACGGCGGAGCGCGGCTACCTGCACTGCGGTCCCAACGGCGCGGGGCACTTCGTGAAGATGGTCCACAACGGGATCGAGTACGGGATCATGGCCGCGTACGCCGAGGGGCTCAACGTGCTGAAGCACGCGAACGCCGGAACGCAGCAGCGCGACGCGGATGCGGAGACCACGCCCCTGCGCGACCCGCAGTACTACCGGTACGACCTCGACATCCCCGCCGTCGCGGAGGTGTGGCGGCGCGGCAGCGTGGTGTCGTCGTGGCTGCTCGACCTCACGGCCCACGCGCTGTCGGTGTCGCCCGACCTGTCGGACTTCGCGGGCCGGGTCTCCGACTCGGGCGAGGGGCGCTGGACCATCCATGCCGCGGTCGACGAGGGGGTACCGGTGCACGTGCTCTCCGCCGCGCTGTTCGACCGGTTCGAGAGTCGGGCCGAGTCGGAGTTCGCCAACCGGCTGCTCTCGGCGATGCGCAAGGAGTTCGGCGGTCACGACGAGAAGTCGGGGGGTTCCTGAGGTGCCGCGGCGGAAGCGGGGGAGCGCCGACGCGCTGTGCTGGTTCGGCTGCACCGGTGATCTCGGGTACAAGATGACCTTCCCGGCGTTGTACGGGATGGCCCGTCACGGGACGCTTACGCGGCCGATCATCGGCATCGCCCGGGCCGGCTCGACGCTCGACGACCTCAAAGACCGCGCGCGCGACTCGATCGAGCAATATGGCGGGGGGATCACCGATGCCAAGGCGTTCGACCACCTTGTGCGCGCGCTGCACTACGTCGACGGCGACTACACGGAGCCCGCCACGTTCGCGGCGCTGAAGCAGCAGCTCGACCGGGTCGGAGCGACCCGCCCGGCGCACTACCTGGCGATCCCTCCGAGCCTCTTCGGCACGGTGATCGAGGCGCTCGGGACCAGCGGCGCGGCAGAGAACGCGCGCGTCATCGTGGAGAAGCCCTTCGGGCGTGACCTCGCGTCAGCGCAGGATCTCAACCGGATCGTGCACTCGGTCTTTCCCGAGGACGCGGTCTACCGGATCGACCACTTCCTCGGGAAGGAGGAGGTGCAGAACCTCCTCTACTTCCGCTTCGCGAACTCGTTCCTTGAGCCGATCTGGAACCGCAACTACGTCTCGAGCGTGCAGATCACGATGGCCGAGGACTTCGGCGTGCAAGGGCGTGGCCGCTTCTACGAGGAGGTCGGCGCGCTGCGCGACGTGGTGCAGAACCACCTCTTCCAGATGGTCGCGCTGCTCGCCATGGAGCCGCCCCAGGGCATGGGGGAGCAGGCGCTGCGCGACGCGAAGGAGCGGGTGTTCGGCTCCGTCGAGACCATGCGCGAGCAGGACCTCACCCGCGGCCAGTTCGAGGGGTACCGCAACGAACCCGGCGTCGCCGCCGAATCCGACGTCGAGACGTACGCCGCTGTCCGGCTGCACGTCGACTCGTGGCGCTGGAACGGCGTCCCTTGGTACATCCGCGCCGGCAAGGAGCTGCCAGTGCACGCGACCGAGGTGGTCGTGGAGCTGAAGGGAGCTCCCCAGCGGGTGTTCTCCGACTCGGAGCCCGAGCTCGAGCAGAGCAACTACGTCCGCTTCCGCTTCAACCCCGAGATCGCGATCGCGATCGGGGCGCGGGCCAAGGTGCCCGGTGAGGCGATGGTGGGCGAGCAGCGCGAGCTCTACCTCTGCAACCAGTTCCCCGACGAGATGTCGCCCTACGAGCGTCTGCTGGGCGACGCGATGAACGGAGAGGCGCTGCTCTTCGCCCGCGAAGACGGCGTGGAGCAGGCGTGGCGGGTCGTCGACCGGGTCCTGACCCGTCACCATGCGGCGCATCCGTATGCCAAGGGAAGCTGGGGGCCGTGGGAGGCGAACCGCTTCGTGGAGGCGGTGGGCGGGTGGCGTGACATCGTAGTGTCCACGGTGTGACGGATCGCGACGCGCTGAAGCAGGCCGCCGGCGTGCAGGCGGCAGAGTGGGTCGACTCGGGGATGGTCGTCGGCCTCGGAACCGGCAGCACGGCGATCCACGCCATCACCGCGGTCGGCGTACGGATCGCCGAGGGGTCGCTCACGGGCGTCGTTGCGATCCCCACGTCGAAGGCGAGCGCTGACGCGGCCGAGGAGCTCGGGATCCCGCTCGGGTCCCTCGCCGACCACCCCGTCATCGATCTCACGATCGACGGTGCCGACGAGGTCGATCCCGACCTGCGTCTGATCAAGGGCGGAGGCGCCGCGCTGCTGCACGAGAAGGTCGTCGCCCAGGCCAGCCTGCGCGAGGTGATCGTCGTCGACGACGCGAAGTGCTCGGAGCGGCTGGGAACGCGCTGCGCGCTCCCGGTGGAGGTGCTCGCCTTCGGATGGCGACCGGAGTCGGAGTACCTCGACGACCTCGGCGCCGACGTCACCCTGCGGCGCGGGCCCTACGACGAGCCGCTCGTCACCGAGGAAGGCAACTGGATCCTCGATGCGGCGTTCGGCCCGATCGCGGATCCGGAGCGCCTCGCCGCGCTGCTCGACCGGCGCGCGGGCGTCGTGGCACACGGGCTCTTCCTCGGCCTCGCGACGGACCTGCTTGTCGCCGGCGCCGACGGCGTCGAGCACCGACCCGCGCTGTGATGGAAGGATCGCCGCCGGACGTCTGGGTCGTCCGGCACGGCGCGACCGCATGGAGCGACGCCGGCCGTCATACCGGGCGCACCGACGTGCCGCTCACGCCGGAGGGGCAACAGCAGGCCGCGGCACTGGTGAAGGCGCTCGACCGGCAGCGCTACGCGCGTGTGCTGGTGAGCCCGCTCGGACGCGCGCGTGAGACCGCGCGCCTCGCCGGGTTCGCCGACGCGACCATCGACGACGACCTGCTCGAGTGGGACTACGGCGAGTACGAGGGGTTGACGATCGCCGAGATCCGCGAGCACGACCCGGGCTGGACGATCTGGACCGGATCCGTACCGGGCGGGGAGTCGGTCGGCGACGTCGCGGCGCGCGCCCGACGGGTGCTGGCGCGCACGAGCGACGCCGACGGCCGGGTCCTGTGCTTCGCCCACGGCCACGTGCTGCGCGTGCTCACGGCCTGCTGCCTCGGGCTCCCGCCGGAAGCTGGCGCGCAGCTCGCGCTCGAAACGGCCGGGATCGGCGTGATCGGCCACGAGCACGACTACCGCACCCTGCGCCACTGGAACCTCCCGAGGGCGTAGCCATCGGGTCGCCTGCGGTGGCCTCGGGGCCGGACAAGACTTGCCGGATGGAGGAACAGGAGCTCGCCGGAGGCGTCGCGAACGCGGGAAGCGTGGTCCGGGTCGGTGAACAGGTGCTTCGACCTTCGAACCCGCAGTCTCGAGTCATCCATCGCTTTCTGCGTGCACTCCGTGAGGAGGGTTTCGAAGGCGCCTCGTTGCCGGTCGGCATCGACGAGAGCGGCCGGGAGCGGCTCGTGTTCATCGAGGGCGATGTCGCGGTGCCGCCGTATCCGGACTGGGCGCAGTCGGACGCGGCCCTGAGCTCGATTGCGGTACTCATGGCGGCTTTTCATGAAGCGTCGCGTGCCTTCGATCCGAGTGGTCTGACCTGGAGTGCCGAGATGGCAGATCCGGTCGGTGGCCCGATCGTGTGCCACAACGACGTCTGCCTGGAGAACGTGGTCTTTCGGGAGGGTGTCGCAGTGGGTCTTGTGGACTTCGACTTCGCTGCCCCCGGTCGCCCCGTGTACGACCTCGCTGCGTTCGCACGGATGTGCGTGCCGATCGACGACGACGTCAGCGCCGCCCGGTTGGGTTGGCATCCGGCGGACCGACCGGCACGGCTCAGGCTGATCGCGGACGCGTACGGACTCGACGCACCGGGGCGAGTCCAGCTCGGGGAAGCGCTGGCTGACTCCATTGCTCGCGGTGGTGAGTTCGTGCGCCTCAGGGTGGAGGCCGGCGATCCGAACTTCTTGGCGATGTGGAACGACATGGGTGGCATGGAGCGGTTCGATCGCCGGCGCCGCTGGTGGGCCGAGCACGAAGACCGCTTTGCCAACGCACTCCGCTGAGGTGTGGTTCTGTCACCCGGGTTCCGCAAAACCGCCCGCCGAAGTGTCGCCGGAGCAGCAGCCACGGCCGGGCGTGCCGGATGGGCGCTCCGGTTCGGGCCCGAGATCACGACCCAGGAGGCTGAGGTGCTCGCCACTGGCGAGACCGGCATGGCGAGCACCGGAGCCGACCATCGAAGCAGGAGGACCCCATGAGCACCGAGCAGCTCCAGCAGGCGTTCGCGAGCACCCGAGGGGTGTTGGCGCAGGTCACGGCCGCGCAGCTCGACCTCCCCACGCCTTGCCAGTCGTGGGACGTCCGCGGGCTGGTCAACCACATCGTCGGTGGGAGTCGGTGGTTCGGCGCCTCGGTCGAGGCCGGGAAGTCGGTCGACGAATTTGCGGCCGGCGAATGGGCCGACGGTGACTTCGTCGCCAGCTTCGACGAGGGTGTCGAGCGCACCGTCGCCGCCTTCGGTGCTCCGGGCGCGCAGGAGAAGATGATCGAGCTGCCCTTCGGCACCTTCCCGGGCGCGGTCTTCATGGGCCTCGCGACCAGCGACACCTTCACCCACGGATGGGATCTCGCCCGCGCCACCGGGCAGTCGACCGATCTCGACCCTGCACTCGCCGACGCCCTTCTCGCGCAAGCGCGGATGTCGATCCCGGAGGCGTTCCGGGGAGCGGACGGCGTGGCGCCGTTCGGCAGGGACTGCTCGATGCCGCGCGCCGGGTGCACGGAAGACCGATCGTCGAGCCGCAGATCGCGTTCGTCAACCTGCTCGTCCCCGGCCAGGAGCTCGCAGTGCACACCGACGTTCCCGAATTCCGTGGCGCGAACCGCAAGGTGGTGCCGCAGTGGCTGCTCGTGGTGATGCACCACTCCGGGTGCTTCGACGCTTGGCGGATGCCGATCGCCACGGGGATCTCGTACTTCTCCGACGACGTGGGCGGCGCTCTGCTGTATTGGCCCGAAGGCCCCGACGGGCCGCCGGCGCGCCACGCGATCCGCTCCGACACCGCGCTCGTGCTCGACACCGACTCGGTGTTCCACGGCGTGGACCGCGTCGACGGCGCCGAGGCGGGGCCTTCCGGATCGGGACGTTCGACCCGGAGCAGCGCCGGCGGGAATGCCCCGAGGGGCTGGAACCGTTCGCATGCGCAGATGGACGCGACGGTGGTTCCCACCAAGTATTGGCACGCGCTCGAGGACGGGCGCATCCAGTGTGACGTCTGTCCGCGCGCGTGCAAGTTGCGTGAGGGTCAGCGCGGGGTGTGCTTCGTTCGGGCCCGTGCGGACGACCAGATCGTCCTCACCACCTACGGCCGGTCCAGTGGCTTCTGCGTCGACCCGATCGAGAAGAAGCCGCTCAATCACTTCCTGCCGGGCACCTCCGTGCTGTCGTTCGGCACCGCCGGCTGCAACCTGGCGTGCCGGTTCTGCCAGAACTGGGACATCTCGAAGTCGAAGGAGATCGACACGCTCGCCGACGCGGCCGGCCCCGAAGACCTGGCCCGTGCCGCCCGGGAGCTCGGCGCGTCGAGCGTCGCCTTCACCTACAACGACCCGATCGTGTTCCTCGAGTACGCGAACGATGTGGCCGACGCGTGCCACGAGGTTGGGATACGCACGGTGGCGGTGACTGCCGGGTACGTGTGTGACGAGCCGCGCCGGGACTTCTTCGCCCATGTGGACGCGGCGAACGTCGACCTCAAGGGCTTCACCGAGGACTTCTACCGACACGTCGCCGGCGGCGCGCTCGCACCGGTGCTCGAGACGCTCGAGTACCTCGTGCACGACACCGACGTGTGGGTGGAGACCACGACGCTGCTGATCCCCGGCCACAACGACAGCGACGACGAGCTCCACCGGATGTCCGAATGGGTGGTCGACCACCTGGGTATCGACTTCCCGATGCACTTCAGCGGATTCCACCCCGACTACCGCATGCTCGACGTGGCGCCAACTCCGAAGGAGACCCTCACGCGGGCCCGCCGGATCGCGATGGAGCACGGGCTGCGCTTCGTGTACACGGGCAACGTGCACGACGCCGAAGGCGACGCGACCGTCTGCCCGTCGTGCGGCACCACCGTGGTGCAGCGCGACTGGTACGAGCTGCGCGCGTACCGCCTCAGCGGTGACGGGCACTGCCGAACGTGCGGTGCTGCGATCCCCGGTGTCTTCGACGGGCCGCCGGGGGAGTGGGGCGCGCGGCGCCGCCCGGTTCGCCTCGCGGGGCGTACGGAAGGTGGTGGCGGGTGACCGCCGCCGATCGCCACGTCCGCCCTTCCGCGGTGGCGGGTGCGTTCTACCCGCGTGAGCCCGGCGCCCTGCGCGCCGAGGTCGACGGGCTGCTGGCCGATGCCCGAGCCCGGGGACTGGAGCTCGCGTCGGTGCCGAGGGCGCTCGTCGTCCCGCACGCCGGCTACGTCTACTCGGGCCCCGTTGCCGCCAGCGCGTACGCGACCGTCGCGGATGCTGCGGCCGGTATCCGTCGCGTAGTGCTGCTCGGTCCGGCCCACCGGGTCCCGCTGCGCGGCATGGCTGTCCCCTCGGTGGCCTTGCTGCTGACCCCGCTTGGCGCGGTCGAGGTCGCCGACGACGCGCGCGCGCGGCTCGTCATGCTTGGCCTCGCGATCGTGGACGACGACGCCCACGCGCTCGAGCACAGTTTCGAGGTGCAGCTCCCGTTCCTGCAGCGTGTTTTTCCCGGTGTGCCGGTCCTGCCGGTCGCGGTGGGCGCTGCGGCCGCGTCCGACGTCGAGCGCGCGATCGACGCCCTGTGGGACGACGGCACCCTGGTCGTCGTGTCGACCGACCTGAGCCACTACGACACCTACGAGTCGGCGCGCCGCCACGACGCGCAGACTGCAGATGCGATCCTCCGGCGGGACGGCGACCTGCTGACCGGCACCGACGCCTGCGGCGTCCATGCCTTGCGCGGCCTGCTGCGCGCGGCGTTGGCGCGCGACCTCGCTGTCCGCGCGCTCGACCTGCGTTCGTCGGGCGACACCGCGGGTCCGCGCGACCAGGTGGTGGGGTACGGCGCCTTCGTGATCGTCGAGTCGAGCAGCCTCGACGCCGACGACCGTCAGGCGCTGCTGGGCTGCGCGATCGAGCCGGTGGGTGCAGTCCTCCGAGGCGAGGTGCCACGGCTCCCCGAGCTCGGCCTGCTCCCGCCCCGCCTCCGGTGTCCGGGTGCGGCGTTCACCACCCTGGAGCGTGAGGGCGCGCTGCTCGGTTGCATCGGCACGCTGCGGGCGGAGGAGCCGTTGGGGCAGGCCGTCGCCCGCCACTCGCTGTCGGCCGCGTTCGCGGATCCTCGACTGCCACCGATCACGGTGGCCGACTTCGAGGCGATGTCGGTGAAGGTGTCGGTGCTGTCGCCGATGGTGCCCGTGGCCGCGGGCTCGCACGCCGAGCTCGCGGCGGCGCTCGTCCCCGGCGTCGACGGGCTGCTGGTCGAAGCTCCGCCGGGCGGCGCGACCTTCCTCCCGTCGGTCTGGACGAGCCTGCCGGGGCCGGAGGATTTCCTGGCCGCGCTGTGGCGCAAGGCCGGCTGGCAGGTGGGGCATTGGCCGCGGGGACTGCGCGCACACCGGTACCGGGCCGCCGAGGTGCACCAATCCGGACCGCGCTCACTCGGGCGGGGCGCGCGCTCAGCGTGAGATGACCTTCGACCGAAGCGTCGGTCGTGGTTCGGTGAGAGAATCAGCCCGGTGAGCGACGACGTTCTTCCCGAGCAGCCCCTGGCGCGGGCGCAACGACGAGGGCTCCTCGTCGCGTTGGCCGCGCTCGACGAAGCGGTGCAGGCCCCCATGGAGGGCCAGAAGCGCTGGCAGGCCGAGGTTCTCGCGGCGCTCGAAGGCGTGCGGGCGGCGCTGGTGCGGCACGCGCAGTTCACGGAGGCGCCCGACGGGCTCTTCGCCGAAGTCGTCGAGCATGCGCCGCGGCTCGCCAACGCGGTGAAGCACCTCCACGCGGAGCACGACGAGCTGAGCCGTCAGATCGACGTCTGCGAGGCCGCGGTGCGGGCCCTCGGGCCCGACGACTCCGTGGAGGGCGTCGCGGCCGACGCGGCCGACCTGCGCCGGTGGTTCGACCGCCACCGCGACCGGGGCGCGGAGCTGGTCTACGACGCGTACAACGTGGACATCAGCGAAGCCGACTGAGCCCAGGCGCGGTCAGAGCGCGTGGCGGCGGAGGTCGTCGAGGGTGACCCACTCGAGCGCCTGCAGGTGTGTGGCCTCGAGGATGACCGGAGGGGCCACGCCGGCGTCGAGCGCTTCCGCCCAGCGTGACGCGCACAGGCACCAGCGGTCACCGGGCCTGAGCCCGGCGAAGCCTGGCTGGGGGGTGGTGAGGTCGTTGCCGGCCTGCTGGGAGAAAGCGAGGAACTCCTCGGTGACCTGGGTGCACACGACGTGGACGCCCGCGTCGTCGGCCCCGGTGTTGCAGCAGCCGTCACGGTAGAAGCCGGTGAGCGGCTCGATGCCGCAGTGCTCGAGGTCACCGCCGAGGACGTTGCGCGCCATGACGAGGAGTCCAGCACACCGCGCCTCCCCACGTTGGTGATCGAGCCGGTCGTGGCGACGGTGTGGACCACCAACCGGTCGGGGTGATGTCGTCAGGCGCGGGCGAGGACCTCCCAGTGCAGCACCGCGATGCAGGCGTCGGGATGTGTGGCCCACTCCCGCCACGCGGCCGCGAGCGTCTCCAACTCGGCCCGGTCGGACAGGCCGTACGCGAGCGCCTGCTCGGCCAGCCCCGAGTGCAGGCAGCGGTCGGCCCACAGCTCCCCCCACCATGCACGCGACTCGGGTTCGGCGAACGTCCACGTGGAGCTCGAGACCGCGACGTCCGAGAACCCGGCGCGCCGCACCCACCCGAGCAGGTAGCGGCCAGCGTCGGCCTCGGCCCCGTTGCGCGCGGTCACGTGGTGGTACAGCTCGTTCCAGCGGTCGAGGCGCGGGTCGTCGGGCGCCCACGCGAACGCGGCATAGTCGCTGTCGCGCACCGCGAGCAGTCCACCGTCGCGCAGCACTCGGCGCGTCTCCCCGAGCGCGGCCACCGGATCGGTGAGGTGCTGGAGCACCTGGTGCGCGTGCACGACGTCGAAGCGGTCGTCGTCGAAGTCGAGCGCGTACACGTCGCCGACCGCGAACGCGACGTTGTCGGTGTGTGCGGCGGCTGCCGCCTGGGCGGCCTGGGCCACCACCTCTGCGGCGCGGTCGATACCGGTGACGGTGCCGGGGGTGACCAGCGCGGCGAGGTCGAGGGTGATCGTGCCGGGACCGCAGCCCACGTCGAGCACGTGCTGGCCGGGCTCGAGGTGGGGGAGCAGATACGCGGCGGAGTTCTTCGCGGTGCGCCAGGTGTGCGAGCGCAGCACCGACGCGTGATGCCCGTGCGTGTAGGTGTCTTCCATTGGTGCATCGTGACCGGTCGCGCCCTCCGGGTCGAGCGAAGAGGCAGAGTGATCCGATTCGCACCCTTCGTCAATCATCAGTTGGCGACCATCCGCTCGATCACCAGCCGGGCGCGGTCGGCAACAGGTTCGGGGACTGTCACTGCTTCGACGTCGTCGCGCAACGACGGGTAGAGCTTGGGCAGTGTGATCGTCTTCATGTACTCGCAGACGGCATCGGCATCGAGCGGGACGAAACTTTTGCCAGGGGCTTCGGTGCGCAATCGGTGGAGCATCCCGACCTCGGTGCCGACGAGGTCGACGGGAGCGGTGCACTCCCGAGCGTTCCTCACCATCCCGCCGGTGCTCAGGACGAAGGTACGGTCGGCCGGCAGCTGGCGTTCCGAGGGTGCGAACATGCACTGGCTGATGCATCGGCACTCGGGATGGAGCAGGAGCTCGGCGTCGGAGTGGGCGTCCATGAGCGAAGTGACGTCCTCGGTGCGGATCCCGGCGTGCACGTGGCACTCGCCGAGCCACAGGTGCAGCTTTCGGCCCGCGCGGCGCTCGATGTAGAGGCCGAGGAACATGTCGGGCGAGAACAAGATTTCGCGGTCTTCGGGGATCGACTGCACGATCTGCGCCGCGCTCGTCGATGTGCAGCAGTAATCGGCCTCGGTGTTGACCTCGGCGTCGGTGCTGACGTACGCGACGACGACTGCGCCGGGACGCTCGGCCTTCGATGCCCGCATTTGGTCGACCGGGGAAGTCGCGGCGAGAGAGCAGCCGGCTTCCTGGTCCGGGATGAGGACACGCTTGTCGGGGCAGAGCACGGCCGCGGTCTCGGCCATGAACTGCACCCCGCAGAACAGGATCAGCGATTTGGGGGTGGCGCCGGCCTGCTGCGAGAGCTGCAGCGAGTCGGAGACGCTCGATGCCGGCAAGCACGTCGGCCTCGGACAGAGACCGGATTTCGGCTTCCGCCTCGACCGCGTGATCTGCTGCCGTCGAGACGACCGAAGGCCGCGCACGTACCGGCGGCCGATGGTCGCCGATACGTGCGCACTGGATGTCGGGCACCCTGACCTCCTCGCTGCCGAGCATGCGAGCGTCGGTCCGCCGCGCCCTACGACCGTAGGACTCTCCGACCCGGGCGGGGCTCCGGTGTCCTGATATCCTCACTCGCACGCCGCGGGGTGGAGCAGTCTGGTAGCTCGTCGGGCTCATAACCCGAAGGTCGGAGGTTCAAATCCTCCCCCCGCCACCATCGAGAATGCAGGTCAGGGCCCCGCCGAGTGCGGGGTCCTTCTGCGTTCCGGGGGCCTCGTCAAACGTACGTCAAACGCATCGAGCCGGACCTCGCAGCAACCCGATCCGGCAGCTGCACCACCGGAGAGGTTCTGGAAGTTATGAGAGGCCAAAAAAGGGATGTAAACGCTCATCAAAAACCGATCAGGAGTGCTCCCGTTTTCGATGAGCGTTTACATCCAAGCGAGCCGGGAGCGGATCGTGCGCATCAGCGCCGCCGGGAAGATGCTGGGCTGGGAACGACTCGACCGTTAGGTGGGAGCGCCCTCCATGCCTGCGGGCAGGCGTCAGGGAGGAAGACGCTCCCGACGACGGAACGGCTCACGTGACCCGAGCGTCACCGCCTCGGGTCACGATCCCCAGAGTTGGGGTTGGGGAGTGAGTGAGGTACGTCAATACCCCGATTGACGGTCTTTCACCATTCGTGCATTCTTGGGCGTTCGGGCCGGCGGGAGGGCGCTGACGGTGGTCGGGGTGAGCGTCTGATGTGGTTGGTGAGGGGTCTGCTGCAGGTTCAGTTGACGGTGGTTGAGACTGATCATGCCGCGTGAGCGGCGGGTTGGGTGAAGGCGAGTTCGAACTCGACCGGGGTGAGTCTGCCGAGGCCGCGTTGGCGGCGCCGGTGGTTGTAGGTGTGCTCGATCCAGGTGACGATCGCGTAGCGGAGCTCGGAACGGGTCGCCCAACGCTGCTGGTCGAGCACGTTCTTCTGCAGCAGCGAGAAGAACGACTCCATCGCCGCGTTGTCACCCGCTGACGCGACCCGTCCCATCGACCCGGTGAGCCCCGCAGCACCGAGAACCGATCGGAATGCCCGTGAGCGGAACTGGCTGCCGCGGTCGCTGTGAACCACGACCGTGCCCGTCGGGGCCCGTCGTGCGACGGCGGAACGTAGCGCCGTGACGGCGAGCTGGGCGGTCATGCGTTCATCGATCGAGTAGCCGACGATCCGGTTCGAGAACACGTCCTTGATCGCACACACGTAGAGCTTCCCTTCGGACGTGGGGTGCTCGGTGATGTCGGTCAACCACACGGTGTCGGGTGCATCAGCTCGGAACTGACGCTTGACCAAGTCGTCATGGACCGCAGGCCCGGGTCGGCCCTTGCCGTTACGGCGTCCCTTGCGGGTCGTGGTCGACCACAACCGTTGATCGCGGCACAGCCGCCACACACGCCGCTCACTGAGCTGGTGGCCTGCGGTCTCGAGTTCATCGAAGAGGAGCCGGTACCCGAACTCGGGGTCCTCGCCGTTGAGGTCGACGAGCGCGTTCGTGACGTAGGCGTCGTCGAGGTCACGGTCCGAGCACGGCTTCGATCGCCACTTGTAGAACGCCTGCGGGGAGAATCCGAGCACCCCGCACGTCAACCGGATCGGCACACCGTCGGCGGCGAGATCCGCGACGAGCGGGAACATCATTTTGGGGCTGCGTCCTTCGCGAAGTACGCGGTTGCCCGCCGCAGGATCTCGACCTCCTGCTCGAGACGACGCTTGTCGCGACGGAGCTGCACGAGCTCGGACTGCTCCGACGTGGTGAGCCCATCGCTGACACCGTCGTCGATGTCGGCCTGGCGCACCCAACGGCGCACCGACTCGACCGACACATCGAAGTCGTGAGCGACCTCGGCAAGAGTCAGCTCACCGCGACGTGCGACGTTCGCGACGTCACGCTTGAACTCTTCGGGGAACTTCTTCGGCATGGGAAACATCCTTCCCGCCCGGACACCGGGGCGTAAACGATGTCAACCAAACCGACAGCAGACCCTGCTGTATCCGTAGTGTTTCATTGTTGTTCTCCTTTGTGTTGGGCTTGCATGGGATCTGGCTGGGCTCGCTCGATCACGAGGAGCACCGTGGCGCCGGGGTTCCAGGGGCTCGCCCCGTGGATCGAGAACACGAGCCCGAGCTCGATCGCGCACACGAGGAGGGCGGCGAGGTCGTCGCTCGTCACGTCGTAGGGCTCGGCGCTGAGAACCCGTCGCCCGTCAGCGCGGAGCCAGACCCGCGCGTGGTCGAGCACTCGATCGAGCGCCTGGCAGGCGCACGGGGCAGCGCTTCGCCAAGCGGTGCAGCGGAGGCCGGCGACGACTCGGGGACAACGCTGCGCCTGCGATGGGCGGAGGCCGATGGCGCGCGCCCACCGTTCGTACCTGGCCTCGGTCTCCCGGACGGCGCGGGACAGGTCGCGGGCGGTCACCAGTCGACCTCCTCAGCGTCGAAGTCGCGGACGATCCGCTCGACCTCGCGGCGGGTGCGGACCTCGGCGGCGCGCTCGGCTGCGAAGGTGAGACCGTCGAATCCGGGCTCCTGGCCCTGGGTGGGCGGTACCTGCGGTACCTCCGGTACGGTCCCTCGCCTCCGGCGGCCCTATGCGACGCCGAGGCGGTCCAGGTAGACCGCCCACTGGGCCTCGTCGAACGCCTGGTCCGCCGCGCCCGGCGCTCCTCTTGCGGCGGACAATCCGCCGGTGGTCCCACCGGCGCACAAGGTCGAGACCTGGCCGACGTCGAGCGCGGCCGGGTCGAACCACAGGTCGGGTGAGAACGGTTGGGCCATGAGGCTGGCACCGATGTTGTTCGCGTGCTGGTCGCGCTGGGTGAGGAACCATCCGGCGCCGGGGCCCCCGGGGCCTTCGGGCGGCGCGCCGAGGAAGCGCCACTCGAGGAAGCGCAGGATCGACGTGTGGTCGTACACGCGCCGGTCGACGAAGCCGGGGCGCGCGAACGGCGACGCCATCACCGTGGGCACCCGGAACCCCGCCTGCGAGAAGTCGTCCTGGTCGTTCGTGCTCGTGCGGTCGTCGGCGAGGTGCGGCGGGGCGACGTGGTCGAAGAAGCCGCCCCACTCGTCGTAGGTGACGAGGAACACGCCCCGCTCCCACTGCGGCGACTGCGCGAACGCCTGGAACACATCGCGCATGAAGCCCTGGCCGGCGCGGACGTCGGCGAGCGGGTGGTCGTCGGTGCGGTTCTCGCCCACGAACGACGGGTCGAGGAACACCACGTTGGGCAGCGTGCCTGCCGCGCAGTCCGCGTAGAACTCCGCGATCGGGCGGTTGAACGGGTTCAGGCGCTCACCCCACAGGAAGGTGACCGGCAGGTCCGAGTAGTAGTACCGGGCCGGCACCCCGGCGGCGCCGAGCCGGTCCCAGATCGTCGGCCAGCTGAACCCACCTTCGGCGATCGGCAGGTAGTTGCTCTTCACGCCGCCCGACTGCGCCGAGTGCAGGTACTCGCGGTTCGGATTGGTCGGACCGAGCACCGAGCAGTGGTAGCTGTCGAAGGTGGTGAAGCGCTTGGTCAGCCGGGCGCTGAAGGCCAGGTCGGGGGCGTTGTAGTAGCCGAGCGCGAACTCGTCGTTGCCCGATCCCGGCGCGAGGAAGCCTTGGTCGCGCTGGACCCGACCCGTGGTCCACGAGTGGCCCGGGTCCCCGAAGTCGCAGCCGCGCCAGGGGTTGGTGATCTGGTCCCAGGCGAACAGGTAGCGGGTGTCGACGGGCCCGTCCGGGCCGGCGTAGGTCTGGTGCTGGTTGCCATCGACGCCGAACAGCGCGCCGTAGCGGCTGCGGCCCGCTTCGAGGTACTGCTGGTCAGACGCGAGCCAGCCGAGCCAGTGGTCGAAGGAGCGGTTTTCCATCATCAGGACGACGACGGTGTCGACCGGGCAGTCCGACGCGAGGCCGTCGAGCAGCGACTGTCCGGGCTCGAAGCCCGGTGGGTACAGCCACCGGCAGCCCGGGATCGCGGTGCTCGCCGCAAGCGCACCGCCGACGAGGCCCGCGCGCTTGAGGAACGTCCGACGATCCATCGCCCCCCGCCTCCCAGCCGAATCACGCATTGTTGCTGGAATCGGACGGGCTTGTCACGAGTTGCGGCCGATACCCTCGTGACGTGCCCGTTCCCGACCTCGCCGCGGCCTCCGTGTTCCTCGATTTCGACGGCACCATCAGCACCACCGACGTGGGCCTGCACCTCCTCGAGCGTCTGGCCCCGCCGGAGTGGAAGGCGATCGACGCCGAGTACGACGCGGGCGAGACCGGCAGCCGGGTCTGCCTCCTCGACGAGTGGGACCTGCTCCCGCACGACGCCGACCTCCTGCGCTCGGTGGCCTTCGAGGTGCCGATCGACCCCGATCTCGAAGCCCTTGTTGCTGGGCTGCTCGCCGCCGGCTCCGAGGTGGTCGTGCTGTCCGACGGCTTCGGCTTCTATGCGCACGACGTGTGCGACGGGCTCGGAATCCCGGTGCTCACCAACGCGGTCGACTGGGGCACGGGGGCGTTGACGTTCCCGCACGAGGACCGGTGCTGCGCGTGCTCGAGCTGCGGCACCTGCAAGCAAGCTCCGGTCAAGGAGGCCGCGCGGCGTGGCCGAACCACCGTCGTGGTCGGCGACGGCACCAGCGACCGCAAGGCCGCGCTCCTCGCCGACGTGGTGTTCGCCAAGGGCTCGCTCGCGGCCTGGTGCGCGGCGAACGGAGTCGTCCACCACCGCTTCGAGTGCCTGGCCGATGTCGGTGAGGCACTGCTTTGATGAGGGTGGTGATGGGCTCGGACGAGCGGACGCCGCTCACCGACGCGGTGGCCGAGGACCTGCGCGGTCGAGGATGCGAGGTGCTCCTCGTCGGGCCGGTGGCGAGGACGCCCGCCGACGACGCGAAGCAGTGGGCGCAGGTCGGTCGCGAGGTCGGCGAGGCGGTCGCCACCGGCGCGGCGGAGACCGGAGTGCTGTTCTGCTGGACGGGCACCGGCGCGTCGATCGCGGCGAACAAGGTGGCCGGCGTTCGGGCCGCGCTGTGTACCGACGCGGCCACCGCCGCCGGCGCGCGCCGCTGGAACGATGCCAACGTGCTGGTGATGAGTTTGCGGCTGACGACGCCGGAGCTCGCCCGCGAGATGCTCACCGTGTGGTTCGACACCGAGCCCGACCCCGGCGAGGCTGAGAACGTGGCCCGACTCGAGGGCTAACCTGAACGGTCGTGGCGACCTACGCGATGCTCTCGACGCTTGGCCCCGGCGGGTGGGCGACGCTGCGGGAGAAGCCGGAGCGCATGCACGAGGTGACCCGTGAGGTCGAGGCGATGGGCCTCAAGGTGATCGCCCAGTACGCCCTGCTCGGCCAGTGGGACTTCCTCAACATCATCGAGGCTCCCGACGAGAAGGCCATGGCCCGCTGCGCGACGGCGCTCGCGGCGCGAGGCACGATGCGCACCACGACGCTCCAGGCCATCCCCATCGACGAGCTGGTCGCCGCGTTGGAGGACGGTTAGATCCACCACATGTCGTTCTTGCCGCGCTCCTCGCGGACGTCGCCGTCGGCGAAGAGGGCGGGCAGCACCGAGCCGTCGGAGCGGCGTCGGACCCGGAACGCGGCGCCGCCGTTTTGTTCCATGACCTCGACGATCTCGAAGCCACGCGCCCAGGAGCCCTCGAACCTCGAGCGCACCTCGACGCGGGTACCGGGCATCACCACCCGATCGTAAACCGGGGGGGCAAGCGCGTCCCCACGGTTGCATGCTGGGATCGCGCGATGGTGAGGGCTACCGTCGACGTCCGTGACCGCGGTGGTGCCTCGACCCACGCTCCGGCTGGAGCGGAAGTGCTGGAGGGCCGGTGAGCGGCTGGTGTGCGGCATCGACGAGGTCGGCCGCGGCGCGTGGGCCGGCCCGGTCACGGTCGCCGCGGTGATCCCCGCCCCGGAGCACCTGCGCGGGGTGCGCGACTCGAAGCTGCTCGCCCCCGAAGAGCGGGAGCGGGCGGCCGCGGCCGTGCAGGAGTGGGCCCAGGCCTTCGCCGTCGGCCACGCGAGCCACGAGGAGTGCGACACCCTTGGGATGACCGCGGCACTGCGCCTCGCGGGTCGGCGGGCCCTGGCCGACCTCGCGGCGCAGGGCTACGAGCCCGACCGGGTGATCCTCGACGGCAACCACGACTACCTGCGCATCGGCGCTCGGGTCACGACGGTCGTGAAGGGCGACACCACCTCGCTCGCGGTCGCCGCGGCGTCGTGCGTGGCCAAGGTCACCCGTGACGCGCTCATGCGCGAGGAGGCGGAGCACTTCCCGGCCTTCGGGTTCGAGTCGAACAAGGGCTATCCCGCCCCCGCGCACAAGGCCGCGTTGGGCGCGTGGGGGCCGACGACGATCCATCGCCGCTCCTGGGTCTTCATGGAGGGCCTGCCCTGGGGCGGGCTCGCCCCCGCGCCCGGCCGTCTCTTCTGATCACGAGCTCTGGCGCGCCGGGAGGTACCCTCTGCGCCCATGGGCCAGCCGATCAGCGTGACCGCGCGTCCGGGCGCGTCGCCCGCGGTGCGCATCTTCGAGTGCAACCGCTCCCTCACGGGCATGGCGATCGAGCGCTACTCCTCGGTGGCCGAGGACGAGGCGCGCGGTGGCCGTCCCCCCGACGTGCTGGCTGCCCGCATCCTCGCCGCGGGCGCGACGCGGGTCACCGTGTACGGCAACGTCATCACCGTCGAGGCGTCACCCGACGGCTGGGCCGAGCTGGAGCCGAAGGCGATGCATCTCGTCGCCCACCTCTTCGAGTACTACGGCGACGATGCCGGCTGGTCCTACGAGGCCCGCGGCCTCGAGGCACCGGCGCCCGCGGTGCAGTAGCCCGCTCCTCGGGCCGGCCCCTGGCCTCTCGAACAGATGTTCGATAGGGTGCGGAGGTGGCGACGGCCGGGGCTTCCCCTGACGTTCCGAGGGTCGCTGCCCGCGCGCGCCTGCGGGAGGTGGCACGGGCGGGGGCGCCGGTGGTGTTGGCCCGTGAACGGTGCCTGGAGGTGCCCGGCCCGCTCGGCGAGGTGGTGCCCGGGCTCCGGCGTGGTGCGGTGGTGGCGGTGGAGGGCCCACCCTCCGCGGGTGCGACCTCGCTCGCGCTCGGGCTGGTTGCCGCGGCGAGCGCGGCCCGGGAGTGGGCGGCCGCGGTCGATGGCTCGGGCACGCTCGGGGGGCTCGCGGCAATCGCGGCCGGTGTGGACCTCGCGCGCTTCGCCGTGGTCCGCGACGTGCCGGGTGACCGGTGGGCGGCGGTGGTCGCCGCGCTGCTCGACGGGATGAGCGTGGTGCTCGCCGAGGTGCCGCGCGGGGTACGGGTGGCCGACGCGCGTCGGCTGGTCGCCCGCGCGCGCGAGCGGGACACGGTGCTCGTCACGTTGGGGGCGTGGCCGGCCGCGGCCACGTTGCGCCTGCACGCGGAGGGCGGCGTGTGGACGGGGCTCGGTGCCGGTGACGGTGTGCTCACCGCGCGCGAGCTCGCCGTGCGGGTCGAAGGACCGGGGGCGCCCGTTCGCGGTCACGTCGCGATCGCGGTCTAGCAAGGATGGCCGCGCGCACGCTCTGCCTGTGGTGTCCGGACTGGCCGGTGGTCGCGGCCCGTCTGCGCGGCGACGGCCCGACCGACGCGCCGGTCGTCGTGCTGGCGCAGGGACGCGTGCTCGCGTGCTCGGCGGAGGCGCGAGCACACGACGTGACGATCGGCCTGCGCCGCCGTGAGGTCGAGGTCCGGGCCCCGGGCGTGGTGGTGCTCGAGGTCGATCCGGCCGGCGACGCGCGCGCGTTCGAGCCGGTCGCGCGCGCGGTGGAGGCACTCGCGCCGCGCCTCGCGCTGGAGCGGCCCGGTCTGCTGTCGTTCCCGACGCGTGGCCCGTCGCGCTACTTCGGTGGCGACGAGGCACTCGTGGCGCGCGTGCTCGACGTGGTGCGTGACACGGCGGTGCCGGATGCCCGGGTGGGCGTTGCCGACGGGGTGTTCGCGGCCCGCCTCGCGGCCCGCCGCGGGGTGCTCGTGCCCGTGGACGCCACGCCGACGTTCCTCGCGCCGTGGCCCGTCGGCGCGCTGGGCGACGAGGACCTCGCGTCGTTGCTGTGCCGCCTCGGCCTGCGCACCCTCGGGGATTTCGCGGCGCTGCCGCCGGGGGCGGTGCTCGCCCGGTTCGGGGCGAGGGGGCTCGGGGTGCATCGCCTGGCCCGCGGGGAGGACGAGCACCCGCCTGCGCTCACCACCCCGCCGCCCGACCTGGTGGAGGTCTGCGAGCTGGATCCGCCCGCGGCGCGGGTGGATGCCGCCGCGTTCGTGGCGAAGGCGCTCGCCGACCGCCTGCTCGAGCGGCTCGCGGCCGTGGGCCTCGCGTGCACGCACGTGGTGGTGGAGGCCGAGACCGAGCACGGCGAGCACCTGGCGCGCGGCTGGCGCCACGAAGGGGCGTTGACCGCGGCCACGCTGGCCGAGCGGGTGCGCTGGCAGCTCGACGGGTGGCTGACTGAGACCGGTGGGCTCACCGGTGGCCTCGCGCTCTTGCGTCTGGTGCCCGAGCAGGTGATCCCGGCGACCGGTCGCCAGCTCGGGTTCTGGGGCGGCGACGCGGCCGCCGCCGACCGCGCCGCGCGCGTGCTGGCGCGGGTGCAGGGCATCCTCGGGCCCGAGCACGTGGTCACCGCGGTGCCCCAGGGCGGGCGGACCCCGCTCGAGCGGGTGCGCTGGGTGCCATGGGGTGAGCCGCGTGAGGCGCAGCGACCGGTCGATGCGGTCGCGGGGCCGGTGAGCACGGAGACCCCCGACTGGCCGGGGACGGTCCCGGGCCCGTCGCCGGCGCGGGTGTTCGCGGTCGCTCCCCGCGCGGTGTTGCTCGACGCCGCCGGGGAGGCGGTCACCGTCTCGAGCCGGGGGGAGCCGAGCGCGCCACCGGCGCGGCTGGTGAGCCCGGTGCTGCCGGGTGGTGGCGGCGAGGTCGGCGCGTGGGCGGGGCCGTGGGCCCAGGACGTGCGCTGGTGGGACCGCCGGGCGCGGGCGCGCCGCAGCTACTGGCAGGTGGTGGTGGGGGAGACCGCGTGCCTGGTGCGGGTCGAGCGCGGCGAAGCCGCGATCGAGGCCCTCTACGACTGACCACCGCCCGATCTCGGCACGCTGGAGGCCCCATAGGGGCCTGAATCGTTCCGAGATCGGGGCTCGGGTGACCGCCCGCCAGGCCATTGCGGTACCGAACAGGTGTTCGGTAGGGTCCCGCTCGTGGGTGCGTATGCGGAGCTGCACTGCCACACCAACTTCTCCTTCCTCGACGGCGCGAGCCACGCCGAGGAGCTGGCCGAGGAGGCCCACCGGCTCGGGCTCGCGGCCCTCGCGGTCACCGACCACGACGGTCTCTACGGCGTCGTGCGCTTCGCCGAGGCCGCCCGCCCGCTCGCGCTCCCCACCGTGTTCGGCGCGGAGCTCACGCTCGGGGCGACGAGGCCGTCGAACGGCATGGCCGATCCGTCGGGGGAGCACGTGCTCGTCCTCGCCGAGGGCCCGGCCGGCTACGCCGCGCTCGCGCGGGCCATCAGCGAGGCCCAGCTGCGCGGCGAGAAGGGCAGCCCGGACCTCACGTTGGAGCAACTGGCCGAGGTGCGGCCACGGCCGGTGCGGAGCGGCGGCCGGAGCAGCCCGCAGGGTGCGCAGGCCGCTCGCAGGAGCAGCGAGCTTGCGAGCGCGACCGGTAGCTGGTTCGTCCTCACCGGATGCCGCAAGGGTGCGGTGCCGCGCGCGCTCGTACGCGACGGCCCGTCGGCGGCCGAGCAGGAGCTCGCGCGCCTGGTGCACGCGTTCGGCCGCGACCGCGTGCTCGTCGAGCTGTGGGACCACGGCGACCCGCTCGACCGACCGCGCAACGACGCGCTGGCGCGCCTCGCGGCACGCGCCGACGTCGAGGTGATCGCGACGAACAACGTGCACTACGCGACGCCCGCGCAGCACCGGCTCGCCACCGCCCTCGCCGCGATCCGCAGCCGGCGCAGCCTCGACGAGATGGACGGCTGGCTCCCGGCCACACCGTTCGCGCACCTGCGCAGCCCGGCCGAGCAGGCCCGTCGCTTTGCCCGCTACCCCGGCGCGGTGGAGCGGACCGTGGAGGTCGCGGCCGCATGCGCCTTCGACCTGAAGGTCGCGGTGCCGGATCTGCCCGACTACCCGGTGCCCGAGGGTCACACCGACGCGAGCTGGCTCCGGGAGCTCACCCGCCGCGGCGCGTCGGCGTACTACCCGATCACCCACCCGCACCACGAGCAGGCGATGCGCCAGATCGACCACGAGCTCGGGGTGATCGAGCACCTCGGCTTCCCGGGCTACTTTCTCCTGCTGCACGACATCGTCGAGTTCTGCCGCACCCACGACATCTACTGCCAGGGCCGGGGGAGCGCGGCGAACAGCGCGGTCTGCTACGCGCTCGGGGTCACCAAGGCCGACGCGGTCGCGCTCGGCCTGCTCTTCGAGCGCTTCCTCTCCCCCGAGCGTGATGGTCCCCCCGACATCGATCTCGACATCGAGCACCAGCGCCGCGAGGAGGTGATCCAGTACGTGTACGACCGCTACGGGCGGGATCGTGCCGCGCAGGTCGCGAACGTGGTCACGTACCGGCCGCGCTCGGCGCTGCGCGAGATGGCGAAGGTCGCGGGGCTCTCACCCGGTCATGCCGACGCCCTCACCCGCTGGATCGACCGCTGGGCATCTCGTGAGGACCCGTACGCGGAGCTCCGGACGGAAGCGGCGGCGGGCGCAGGCGGAGCCCCCTCGCAGCGAGCGCGCCCAGCAGAGGAGGGCGCGCCTCCGGTCCCGGAGCTCGTGCTGGAGCTCGCGGAGGCGGTGCAGGACTTCCCCCGGCACCTCGGCATCCACTCGGGCGGGATGGTGATGGCCGATCGGCCGCTCGTGGAGTGCTGTCCGGTGGAGTGGGCCCGCATGGAGGGCCGATCGGTCCTCCAGTGGGACAAGGACGACTGCGCGGCTGCGGGGCTGGTGAAGTTCGACCTGCTCGGGCTCGGGATGCTCACGATGCTGCACCTCGCCGTCGACCTGATCCGGGAGCACGAGGGCCTCGAGGTCGACCTCGCCACCATCCCCCAGGAGCCGGAGGTCTACGCGCTCCTGAGCGCGGCCGACACCGTCGGCGTGTTCCAGGTGGAGAGCCGCGCGCAGATGGCGACGCTGCCCCGGCTCCGACCCGAGCACTTCTACGACCTGGTGGTGGAGGTGGCCCTCATCCGCCCCGGCCCGATCCAGGGCGGCTCCGTGCATCCCTACCTCCGTCGGCGCAACGGCGAGGAGGAGGTCACCTACCCCCACCCGCTCGTGGAGCCGTGCCTGCGCAAGACCCTCGGCGTGCCGCTGTTCCAGGAGCAGCTGATGCAGATGGCGATCGACGCCGCTGGCTTCAGCCCCGGCGAGGCCGACCAGCTGCGCCAGGCGATGGGCTCGAAGCGCTCGAAAGCCCGCATGGCGCGCATGCACGACCGGCTCATGGAAGGCATGGCTGCACGGGGTATCACCTCCGAGGTGGCCGCGGAGATCGCGCACAAGCTCGAGGCGTTCGCGAGCTTCGGGTTCCCCGAGAGTCACTCGGTGAGCTTCGCCTACCTCGTGTACGCGAGCGCCTGGGTGAAGCTGCACCACCCGGCCGAGTTCGTGGCTGCGCTGTGCAACGCGCAGCCGATGGGCTTCTACTCGCCGCACACGCTGGTGCGCGACGCGCGCCGGCACGGGGTGGAGATCCTGAGTCCGTGCGTGGCGCAGTCGCGTCGAGACTGCACGCTCGAGCCTCGTTCGGGCGCCGCGGGACCGATCGGTCGACCGCTGCCCGGATGGCACGCGTACCCGTCGGTGCACGCGGTGCGCATCGGGCTGCGCTACGTCCGGGGTCTTTCGGGCTCACTGCTCGATCGCATCGACGCCGAACGCGACGTCGGTCCGTTCCACGACCTCGAAGACTTCGCCCGACGCACGGAGGCACCGGTCGACGCGCTGGAGGCGCTGGCCACTGCCGGCGCGTTCGCGTGCTTCGGGGTGGATCGTCGCGCCGGGCTCTGGGCCGCGGGTGCGTTGCGCGACGCGCGTCCGGGTCGCAGCGCGGGCACCGTGGCGCCGCGGCTGCCGGGCACCGCGGTGGGGGTGGAGGCTCCGGCGCTGCCGGGGATGAGCGAGGTGGAGGAGACGGCGGCCGACCTGTGGTCGACCGGCATGGCGCCCGGGGTGCACCCCATCGAGCACGTGCGCGCCGAGCTCGATGCGCGCGGGGTGTTCACCGCGGCTCGGCTGCGGGAGGCCACGCCCCGGCAGGTGGTGGAGGTGGCGGGGGTCGTCACCCACCGCCAGCAGCCCGAAACCGCGAAGGGGACGGTGTTCGTCAACCTCGAGGACGAGACCGGGTTGGTGAACGTGATCTGCCCGCCCGGGGTGTGGAAGCGCTACCGCAAGGTTGCCCGGATCGCCCCCGCGCTGTATGTCCGCGGGGTGCTCGAGCGCCACCAGGGGGTGGTCAACGTCCTCGCGCACCGCATCGAAGCGCTGCCCCTGCACGCGCTCCTCCGCGCTCGCACCTACGGGGCGGGGGGATCCGGCGGGGCGGGGGGATCCGGCACCCACGCCGAGGCGCTGCCTTCACGGGACTTCCGCTGAGTGGGCGAACAGCTCGTAGCGGCCGCGGCCTTGCTGGTCGTCCTGCACCGTGAAGGCGACCTCGGGTTCGTCGCTGCCCCGCCTGCGATCGAAGCGCGCGACGGCGACGATGTCGTCGCCGAGCTCGGCGACGAGGGCGAAGCGCTTCTTGTAGTCCACGGCGCTGAGCCGTTCGAGCTGTTGCGCGGTCGGGCGTGACACCGGTGAGAAGAAGCGCAGGTAGATCGACTCGTCGGAGAGGCGCTCGTACAGGCCGAGCAGCCCGGTGTCGTCGGAGCGGCGGATCGGGCCGAGGTGAACGGTGCCGCCGTCGGCGAGGACGACGTCGGACTCCCACTGGCCCGGGTACCGCTCGTCCACGACCGCGAGCGTAGGCCGGGTAGCGTCGATGCGTGACCGAGACGCCTCCCCCTCGGACGGTCGGCTCCGGCGCCGGTCATGGCCAGACTCGTCCTGGCGGGGCGCCTCCGCCTCCTCCGGACGCGGTCGCGGCGCCCGCGCCCCGCACCGTGACCGGTGCCGACGGCCTCACGGCCGTGGCGGTGGCCGAGCGGGTGGAGCGCGGCGAGGTCAACGGGGTCGGCGAGCGGACGAGCCGGACCTTCGGTGAGATCGCTCGGGCCAACCTCCTGACCCGCTTCAACGCGATCCTCGGATCGATGTTCGTGCTGATCCTCGTGTTCGGCTCCCCACTGGACGGGCTCTTCGGCATCGTGCTGGTCGCCAACGCGTTGATCGGGATCGTCCAGGAGCTGCGGGCCAAGCGCACGCTCGACGCGCTCGCGGTGCTCAACGCGCCGGTGGCCCGCGTGGTGCGCGACGGGGCGCTTGCGGAGATCGCGGTGGAAGACGTGGTGCTCGACGACCTGCTCGAGCTCCGGGCCGGCGACCAGGTGCCGGCCGACCTCGTGGTGCGCGCCGCCGACGGTCTGGAGGTCGACGAGTCGCTGCTCACCGGCGAGTCCGACGCGGTCGGCAAGCATCCCGGCGACTCGTTGCTGTCGGGCAGCATCGTGGTCGCCGGCGTCGGCCGGGCCCAGGCCACCGCGGTCGGTGAGGCGGCCTACGCGCGCCGGCTCGCGGCCGAGGCCCGGCAATTCACGGTGGTGAGCTCCGATCTGATCAGCGGCATCAACCGGATCCTGCGGCTCGTGACCTGGGTGCTGGTGACGGTGGGCCCGCTGCTCTTCTGGCGCCAGCTCGACGACGAGGACTTCTCGCACGCGGTGACGGGTGCGGTGGCGGGCGTCGTGGGGATGGTGCCTGAAGGGCTGGTGCTGCTCACGAGCATCGCTTTCGGGGTCGCCGCGGTCACACTGGCGCGTCGCCATGTCCTCGTGCGGGAGCTCCCGGCGGTCGAAGGCCTGGCCCGCGTGGACGTGGTGTGCCTGGACAAGACCGGGACGCTCACAGAGGGCATCGTCGAGCTGGACCGGGTGGTCCCCGTCGACACGCCCGAACCCGACACACTCGCGGCTGCGCTCGGGGCGCTCGCCGACGACGAGAACGCGAACGCCACGATGGCAGCCATCCGCGACGCGTATCCCGCGCCCTCGGGCTGGGCGCGGACCGCGACGGTACCGTTCTCGTCGGCGCGCAAGTGGAGCGCGGCCAGCTTCGCCGGCCACGGGACCTGGGTGCTGGGCGGCCCGGAGATGGTCTGGGTCGACGCCGCCGCGCCGGTCCGGCGCCTGGCCGACGACCTCGCGGCTGCGGGCAGCCGGGTGCTCCTGCTCACCCACAGCGCGGAGGGGCTCGACGGCGAGGCGCTGCCTTCGAGCATGGCGCCGATCGCGCTGGTACTGCTCGAGGAGAAGGTGCGGCCCGACGCGGCGGAGACGCTCGACTACTTCCGTCGTCAGGGTGTCGCCCTCAAGGTCATCTCGGGCGACAACCCGCGCACGGTCGGCGCCGTCGCGCAGCGGGTGTCGTTGCCCGAGGCCGGTGCGCCGATCGACGCGCGCGAGCTGCCCGAGGACGAAGCCGCGCTGGCCGAGGTGCTCGAGACCCACTCGGTGTTCGGCCGGGTCACGCCGCACCAGAAGCGGGCGATGGTCAAGGCGCTCCAGGCGCGTGGCCACGTGGTCGCCATGACCGGCGACGGGGTGAACGACGCGCTCGCGCTGAAGGACGCCGACATCGGCGTCGCCATGGGCTCCGGTGCGCCCGCGACCCGGGCGGTCGCGCAGCTCGTGCTCCTCGACGGCCGCTTCGCGACCCTGCCCGGGGTGGTGGCGGAGGGCCGGCGGGTGACGGCCAACATCGAGCGGGTCGCGAACCTGTTCCTCACCAAGACCACCTACGCCGCGCTCCTCGCGATCGCGATCGCGGTCACCGGCTGGCCGTTCCCGTTCCTGCCGCGGCACTTCACGGTGATCAGCACGCTCACGATCGGCGTGCCCGCGTTCTTCCTCGCGCTCGCCCCGAACACGCGCCGCTACCTGCCCGGCTTCGTCGATCGCGTGCTGCGCTTCGCGATCCCGGCGGGCACGATCGCGGCCGCGTGCGTCTTCGCGACCTACGCCCTCGGCCGCCAGCAAGGTCTGTCGACCCGAGAGGCCAGGACCGCCGCGACCATCGTCCTGATGGTCATCGGCCTCTGGGTGCTCGTCATCCTGGCTCGGCCCTTCACCGTGTACCGCTACGCGCTGGTCGCCGCGATGACCGGTGCCTTCGTGGTCGCGGTGATGTTCGAGCCGCTGCGCGACCTGCTCCGCTTCGCGCTTCCCCCGGGCGACGTCGTCATCGGGGGGCTTCTCATCGCAGTGGCCGGCTGCGCGTTGATCGAGGCCTGGTATCGGCTCGCCCAACGGCGAGCCGGTACCACCGCCGGGTGAGCTACTGCACGATCACCGTCGTCACCATGCCGAACATCCCGTCGGCGCGCTCGGCATGCGTGAGGATGTGGCAGTGGGACGCCCACACGCCGGCCTGGTCGGCCCGGGGGGTGACGAGCACAGACCAGCGCTCGCCGGGAGCCACGTTGAGCGTGTCGAGCTCGTAGGGGGCGACCGGGTAGCCGTCCTTGGCGACGACGGTCTGGGTGATGCCGTGCAGGTGCATCGGGTGGATCTGCAGGCCCTCGTTGTAGTAGTCGATCCGGATCGTCTCCCCGGGCTTGGCCATGATCGGCAGCGTTGCGGGGAACGACTTGCCGTTGAGGGTGAGCCCGATCACGCCGGCGTCGTTGAGCACCATGGGCTCGACCCGGGCCGGGGTCGGCAGGCCGTCGGGGATCGGGATGTCGCCGACGAGGAACACTCCGAGCTGGCCGTCCGGCACCTGGTGCTCGGCGTGGTGGTGCGAGTGGTACATGCTCACCTGGGAGCGAACCGCGGTGAACTCGTAGACGAAGGTCTTGCCGGGCAGGATCGGGTCCTGGGTGACGAAGGGGACGCCGTCCATCGAGTTCGGCAGCTCCATGCCGTGGAAGTGCACACCGGTGGACTGCGGCAGCTTGTTCGTGAACACGAACCGCACCTTGTCGCCCACGTCCACCTTGAGCAGCGGTCCGGGCACGGTGAACTCCTCGTCCTTGCCGCCGGTGGGTCCGTACGCCCAGGCCTTGACCGTCTGACCCGGCGAGACCTCCCAGTCGACGACCTTGCCCGTGATGCGGAACTCCTTGGTGCCGTCGGGCAGAACGGTCGGGGGAAGTGGCTGGTTGCCGATGCCCTTGGTGTTGGGACCGTCCTGGAGCTGGGCGACGTAGTCGAGAACCGGCTTCTTCATGGTCTCGTCGTCGGTCTTGTTGCTGCGAAGCAGCTGTTGCGCGCTCGCGCCCGAGGAGCCCGACTCCTCGGTGGCGGGCACGGCCTCACCGGCGTAGAGGTGGCCGCTCATGCCGGCGGCCTCGTGACCGGGGATGGAGCAGAAGATCGTGTAGTGGCCGGCCTTCAGACCGCCGAGGTCGATCGCGTCGCTCTCTCCGGGCTGGAGGGCCTTGGTCTTCTTGTCGGTGTTCTTCAGCACGAGGTCGTGCTCGACGGTGCCGTCGTTCGACACTGCGACGGTGCCGTCCTTCTCGACGTTCAGGGTTCCCGGTGTGATCGCGAACTCGGTGAGGCTCGCCTTCGCGCCGGTCCCGCCGCTCGCGGCGGCCTGCTCCGCGTCCTCGCTCTTGTTCATCGCGCTGCCCGCGACCCAGAGGGCGCCGAACGCGAGCAGCACCGCGAACAGGGCGAAGACCCATGCGCCGAGACCGAACACCTTCTTGTCCTCACCCGTCAGCTTCGCAGCACGCCCTCTCCAGCGCTCGGCGACGAAATCCCGCCCATCCTCCTGGCGCCTGCCGGGCCATCCCAGGGCCGAAGGTCCCGGGTGCTGGTACCGATCGGACCGATCGGTCAGTGCGATGGTGGACCTCGCGCCGACCGGCTCAGAGCCATTGGTGGCGACGGAAGAACGCGTAGAGCCCGAAGCTCACCGTGGCCATCAACGCGAGCACGGCCGGGTAGCCGAACGACACCTCCTGCAAGGCCATGTTGTGGAAGTTCATGCCGTAGATGCCGGCGATCAACGACGGGACGAGGATCAGCGCCCCCCAGCTGGACATCTTCTTCATCACGTCGTTCATGTAGTTCGAGACGATCGCGAGGTGGCCCTCGAGCAGTGCGGTCAGCAGATCGCGTTGCGAGTCGAGGGTGTCGGCGATCCGCATCGCTTGGTCCCACACGTCGTTCATCCGCGCCGCCGACTCGGAGCCGATCCATGGCACCTCCCGCCGCGACAGCGCGTGCGCGACCTCGCGCACCGGCAGCGCGGCCCGACGGAAGCGCACGAGGTCGCGCCGGACCTCGAAGATGTCCCTCGGGATCGCATCCCGGGCGTCGCCGTCGAACACGACGTCCTCGATCGCGTCGAGCCGGTCGTCCATCCATTCCGCCACCACGAAGTAGCCGTCCACGATCGTGTCGAGCACGCTCCAGAGCAGCGTGCCGAGGTCGTCGTCGGTCTGTGCGCGGGCGAGCTCGAAGCGATGCAGGGAGGGCTCCAGGGGTGTCGGCTGCTCACCCGGTGCGGCCTGGCGGACCGTGAGCAGCCAGTCCCGGGCGAACACGACGTCGACCTTTTGCACCTGCAGCCGCTCATCGACGGGAGCGAGCACGTAGACGGCGACGTGCCAGTGGTCGCCGAATTGCTCGAGCTTCGTGCGCTGGTTCGCGCTCCGGAGGTCGTCGAGGGTCAAGGGGTGCAGGGGAAGCGTGGCCGCGAGCGCGTCGAGGTCCGCGGCTGACGGCGCGGCGACGTCGATCCGCAGGAGCGAACACCTCTCGGCCCGGGATCGCTCGAGCGCAGAGCTCAACGTGTTTGCATCGACCGGCTCGGCCTGCTCGACCCCTTGCCGGTACCGCCACGCCTGGATCATCCCTGCGAGCCTAGAGAGGCCGTGGGTCAGTCGAGGGTGATCTCCAGGTGCAGCGCCATTCGCAGCGCCGGAAGCCACGACGGGACGTCGGTGCGGCCGAGGAGCGCAGCGGCGGCTGCGGCCAACGTGAGCAGGCCGACGGCCCGTCCCGCGGGGTCGACCACCACGAGGGCACGGTGCCCGCGGCGCAGCATCAGGGCGAGTGCCTCGAGGACCGATGCCTGCTCCGTGAACGTTCGGGGGCTCGGCCTGTCCGGCGAGGATGGCGGGAGCCACCGGCGACTGGCCGCGCGCCATCGCCTCGACGACGTCGCGCTCGGTGACGATCGTGGCGGAGCCACCGAGCAGCTCCGCGGGCGCACTGGTGCGGATCATGGCCTGGGCGACCTGTTGCAGGGTGGCGTCGCTGCTGAAGGTGGGCAGCGGCGCCAGCTCCAGCTCGGCGAGGATCGCTGCCGTCCTCAGCTCGCTCGGGGGACCGGACAACGGAGGCTCCTCTCGTCGCGGGTGGTCAGAGGAACTGGCGTCGTGGCGTGGGTTGCGGCGGCCCCCCGGCGCGCTCCAGCCGACGCGCCAGGGAGACGAGGAATTCCCGGACCAGGGCCTCGGTGGACCGTCGGTCCCGTTGCTCGTCGAGCCGCCGGGCCAGCTCGCGCCGAGCGGGGCGGTAGTTGGCGCTGAGGCTGAGGTGGCTGAGCCCCGGCCCGAGGGGAGCGAGCTCCAGATCGCCCTCCAGGAGCCCCACCGATTGCAGCGGCTCGCCCCACGCGAGGGTGACTACCACGGCCTCCTCGCGCTCGCGTGGCGGCCCGACGTCGACGCGGACCACCGGGTTCCCTCGATCGCCGGCCGTCGCGGCCCGGATGGCCTCGGCGACGACGCCACCGGGATCGGCCGCGAGCACCTCGCGCGCCGCGGCGAACGGCTGGGCCACCGGGGTGAAGTCGTAGACGAACATGGCTCCGCCGAGCGTCGCGGCTGGCGCCCCGGGCGGTACAGGGCCGAAGGTCACGGCAACCAGAGACTTCAGCACCCTGATCAGGCTCTCGCTGAGCATCCCGGACGTCGCGCCGGCTAGGTCGAACACCGGTAAGCGTTGGCCCTGCGGGACCGTCGTCGAAGCTGCTCAGATCTTGGTGTCGAGGGGGGCTCGCCATTCGAGGAGGACGCCGCCGTCCGGACGGTCCGTGACCGTGCAGGTGCCTCCGAGGGTGTGTGCTCGCTCGGCGAGGTTGCGCAGGCCGTGTCCGGTGTGCTCGTCGGCCGCCATCGACGCCAGGCCGCGGCCGTCGTCGGCGACGCGCAGCACGATGTCGGCGCCGACCTCGATCAGCACGTCGACGCGGTGAGCCTGCGCGTGGCGGGCCACGTTCGCGAGCGCCTCGCGCAGCGAGGCGAGCAGGTGCTCGGCCACGTCGTGCGGGACCACGCTGTCGACGGGCCCATCGAAGTGGACGACAGGAGCAACACCCAGCGACGGCTCGGCCTCGGCGACAAGGTCGAGCACCTCGCTGCGCAGGCCGCGGTGCGAGTCGTGCTGGAGCGCGAAGATCGTCGATCGGATCTCGCGCACCGTGGCGTCGAGATCGTCGATCGCGGTGGCGACCCGGTCGCCCACCTCCTTGTGCACCACGAGGCGCTCCGTCGCCTGGAGCGACATCCCCGTCGCGAACAGGCGCTGGATCACCTTGTCGTGGAGGTCGCGCGCGATGCGCTCGCGGTCCTCGATGATCGCGAGCTCCTGCACCTGCGCGTGCAGCCGGGCGTTGTCGACGGCGACCGCGGCCGCGGCGGCGAGTGCGATGACGAGGGTCTCGTCGTCCTGGCTGAACTCGGTCGCGTCGACCTTTTCGCACAGGTAGAGGTTCCCGAACACCTGGTCGCGGACGCGGATCGGAACGCCGAGAAAGGAGCGTATCTCCGGGTGGTGGGCCGGGAACCCGGCCGAGTCGGGGTGCTCGCTCAGGTCTCGGAGCCGGATGGGCTCGGGATGGTTGACCAGCAGGCCCAGGATGCCTCGGCCCTCCGGGAGGTGGCCGATCCTGGCCGCTGCGTCGGCGCCGAGTCCGGCGTAGAGGAACTCGACGAGGTGACCCTCGGGGCCGATCACGCCGAGCGCGGCATACCGGGCGCTGGCGAGCGATCGGGCCGACTCCACGATGCGTTGCAGGACCACGGGTAGCGTGAGGTCCGAGGCGACGGCTAAGACCGCGTCGAGCAGGCGCGCCAGCCGGTCCCCGTCTCCCGGGATGGCGGGGCCCGCAGCGTCGACGGCCATGCCCGGAGTGTACGAGGCGAAGTGGAGGATGATCCGATGGCGGAGCCGACACGAGTGTTCCTGCTCGACGATCACGAGGTCGTCCGGCGCGGGCTGAAGGAGCTGCTCGAGGCGGACGGCGACCTGGTCGTGGTCGGCGAGGCCGGCACCGCGGCCGAGGCGCTCGCCCGGATCCCGCCGACGAGGCCCGACGTCGCCGTGCTCGACGTGCGCCTGCCCGACGGCGACGGCGTGCCGGTGTGTCGCGACGTCCGGGCC
>Ga0194128_10001917_pt1 | contig 35078 bp, 29 predicted proteins | sample TA2KigCa65mmetaG_FD_148650 | JGI IMG/M metagenome (GOLD analysis project Ga0194128, IMG submission 148650) | Freshwater microbial communities from Lake Tanganyika, Tanzania - TA2015037 Kigoma Deep Cast 65m | ecosystem: Environmental > Aquatic > Freshwater > Lake | place: Tanzania: Lake...
GCTGTAACGGTATTCGGTGGCAATTTTTTCAATACAAAGTGCAATGCTGTGTGGATTAAATAAATTACCAAAAGGGTTTTTCAGGCAGTCAAAGCCACTGTTTTGCAGATAATTGCAGATATTCTCAGAAAAACAGGAACCAACAAAAAACAACCTTGAATTGATATCGGCTATGGGTTGGGGCTGGATCAAGAATTCGGTAGTAAGTCTGTTTTTTAATGTTTCGGAAGACATGTCCGCAAATTAAGCAATAAGGCACTTTCACGGAATATAGTTTGCCGCATGGATGTTGACTTGCGAAAAAACGAAAACCTGCATGTGGTTTTCTGGCTTGTTAAAGATTTCGTATGGATTACAGGGTTAAATGGTTGGGTATGGCTTTTCCCACCGTGCTTTTGTATTATTGGCTAACGTATAAAAGCCATTCTAGCCGCTCCGATTTTTTTCATAATCTGGCCGTTTCTTGCTCAATAACCGGAAATTCCATTTGGATGGCAGGTGAATTCTATTTCGATGATAAAATAAGGCAACTTGTAATCCCTGTTTTTGTTGCAGAATTGGCAGTTATTAACTATTACTATCTGTCAGACTATTAATGTAAAAAAATCCCGGTTATCCGGGATTTTTTTACAGGAAACACAGGTAGCTTTAGCGCTGGCACTCATAAAACAGCTGCCATTGCTTTTCAGACAGTATGGATTTTAGCTCTCGAAGGAATTGTTTGTAGCAGTCTTTTAGTGCTTTATCTTCTTTCAATTGCAACTTTCTTACGCCTTTTCTGAATTCTAACCTTAAAAGTGCAATTTTATTTTGATATTGCTTTTCTGTTATGTAACCCAGTCGATATAACTGTTCTATGCGATCGGCTTGTTTTTGATATTCCAACAACAATTGCTGGTATGCTGCTCGCGTTCTTTTGATGGCTGAAGCTTTACAATCTTCATATCTTCCTAGGGCTTTTCTTATCCGAATTCGTTGGTCATCTTTCAATTCGAGTTTTCGCAGACAATCCAAAAAGGAACCCTCGTTTTTTGAGGTAAACGATGATGGGTTGTCGGAATCCTTGTCAAAATCTGTAGCGATTACCGTAAAATCCGGAGAAATTCCTTCATTTTGCATAAAGAGAATTCCGTTTTCAAAAGTGATTTCAGCATAATTGATGAAGTGATCGGTTTTTGCAACAAGAAGCTCAATTTGCTCATTTGAAAAGTCTTCGGTCAGGTAAGCATCTGTTTTTTTACAGTTCGTCATGAGGGCAGCTAAAAAAAGTACGGCCGCAGTCAATTTTAAAAATGTGTTTTTCATAAATAAATCTCCTATTTAATTAATTGGTTTTGTATTTGAAGTGACATTATCATTTTTTAAATTGTTGTATACAAAAAAATATTTTTTTCAAGCAGCAAACCCCACAATAAACTTGTCGAACTTCTTATTTGCGGCTATTGTGTAACTTCGCGGACAATATGTCTGAAGTTCAGATTTATAAGCCAAAAAACAATGTTCGCATTGTTACGGCGGCAAGCTTATTTGATGGTCATGATGCGGCTATCAATGTGATGCGCAGGATTATCCAGGCCACAGGATGTGAAGTCATTCATCTGGGCCACGACCGCAGCGTTCAGGAAGTGGTGGAAACCGCCATACAGGAAGATGCGCATGCAATTGCTATGACATCTTATCAGGGCGGACATAATGAATATTTTAAGTACATGTATGATTTGCTGAAAGAGCGCGGTGCCTCACATATTCGAATATTTGGCGGTGGAGGTGGTGTTATTCTTCCTCCGGAAATCAAGGATTTGATGGATTACGGAATCACCCGCATTTACAGCCCGGATAACGGACGTGAAATGGGTTTGCAGGGGATGATCAATGATCTTGTTCAGCGCAGTGATTACCCCGCGGGCATTGAATTAACAGGTAATACGGCGCAGCTAAATGTTAATGCAAAAGGATACACAGCCAATCTGATTTCGGCCGCTGAAAATCACCCTGAAAAACATGCCGGAGCCCTGGTTCAGATTCGTGAAAAGGCTGCAAATATCAAAATACCTGTGCTGGGGATTACCGGAACCGGCGGTGCCGGGAAGAGTTCGTTGGTTGATGAACTGGTGAGGCGCTTTCTGGCCGATTTCTTGGATAAACATATTGGAATCATAAGCGTTGATCCCAGCAAGCGCAAAACAGGCGGAGCACTTCTGGGCGACCGTATACGCATGAACAGCATTTACAACGAAAGGGTTTACATGCGCAGTATGGCTACACGGCAGGCCAATTTGGCCCTGAGCGGACATGTGGATGAGGCGTTAAATATCCTGAAGGTGGCCGGTTATGACCTGATTATCTTAGAAACCAGCGGCATCGGGCAGAGTGATACTGAAATTACCGAACACAGCGACGTATGCTTGTATGTGATGACACCCGAATATGGTGCCGCTACACAGCTGGAGAAAATTGACATGCTGGATTATGCCGATGTGGTGGTCCTGAACAAATTCGACAAACGCGGTGCTCTGGACGCCCTTCGTGATGTTAGAAAGCAGTTTCAGCGCAACCACAAACTGTTTGATAAAGACATCGATACCATGCCGGTTTTTGGTACCATCGCCAGCCAGTTTAACGACCCCGGCATGAATACATTGTATCTCTCGCTGATTCAGACCATTGCGGCCAAAACTGCGGCACCGCTGCAAAGCCAGTGGGAATCTGCCTCTGAGATGAGTGAAAAAATATTCATCATTCCACCGGCACGTACTCGTTATCTGAGCGAAATCAGCGACAACAACCGGAATTATGATAAACACGTTAAAAAGCAAAGTGCCATTGCTGATGCATTGTATAGCCTGTGGCGATCCATTGAGACTTTGGCGGGTATTGAAAGACCTGTTGCTGATGGTGTCGAAGCTTTTTTTGGTGCGTTAAAGCAGCAGTGTAAAGGGAGATCCAACTTCGATACCCTCAAGGTGCTGATGGCCAAGTTTGATGTTCTGAAACGCAGTCTGGACAGAAATGTATGGGATATGATCCAAGGCTGGAATGAAGAGGAACAGAAGTATAAAGACGAACACTACGTTTATTTTGTGAGGGGTAAGGAAATCAGGGTGCCTAACTACTCCCGGAGCCTCAGTCATCTGCAAATTCCCAAAGTGGCCATGCCCAGGATGCAAAGCTGGGGTGATAAGGTGCGCTGGGCCATGCAAGAAAATACACCCGGATTTTTCCCATACACAGCTGGTATTTATCCGTTCAAGCGCGAAGGAGAGGATCCAACCCGCATGTTTGCCGGCGAGGGCGGACCTGAGCGAACCAATAAACGTTTTCATTATGTGAGCCTGAGAATGCCCGCCAAGCGTCTGAGTACTGCATTTGACAGTGTAACCCTCTATGGCCGTGACCCCGATATAAGGCCTGATATTTACGGGAAAATTGGGAATGCCGGTGTAAGTATCTGCTGTCTGGATGATACCAAGCGCTTATACAGCGGCTTTAACCTGGCCGATCCTAAAACATCTGTGTCCATGACCATTAATGGTCCGGCGCCCATGATGCTGGCATTTTTTATGAATGCGGCCATAGATCAGCAGTGCGAGTTGTATATAAGAAAGAACGATCTTGAAAAAGAGGTTGAAGCAAAAATAGCGGCCATTTATAAGCAAAAAGGTGTGCCAAGGCCTGTTTATAACGGCGATTTGCCAGAAGGTAATGATGGTCTAGGACTTATGCTGCTGGGTGTGACCGGCGATAAGGTATTGCCCCGCGAAGTTTACGAAGAAATAAAGGCCTATACACTCAGCCAGGTGCGTGGTACCATTCAGGCGGATATTTTAAAAGAGGATCAGGCCCAGAATACCTGTATTTTCAGCACTGAGTTCGCACTGCGCCTGATGGGTGATGTGCAGCAGCATTTTATAACCAGTAAAGTGAGGAATTTTTACAGCGTAAGTATTTCTGGCTACCACATCGCCGAAGCAGGCGCCAATCCTATTACCCAGCTGGCATTTACACTTGCCAATGGATTTACTTATGTGGAATACTACCTCAGCCGTGGTATGTACATCGATGATTTTGCGCCCAACCTAAGTTTCTTCTTTAGCAACGGAACTGATCCTGAATATGCGGTCATCGGCAGGGTTGCCAGGCGCTTATGGGCCAAGGCCATGAAGCTGAAATATGGCGGCAATGAGCGCAGCCAGATGCTGAAGTATCATATCCAAACCAGTGGCCGCAGTCTGCATGCACAGGAAATTGATTTCAACGACATTCGTACAACCTTGCAGGCTCTCTATGCGATTTATGATAACTGCAACAGTCTGCATACCAATGCCTATGACGAGGCTATCACTACGCCTACTGAGGAAAGTGTACGCAGAGCGATGGCTATTCAGCTTATTATCAACAGGGAGTTGGGTCTTGCCAAAAACGAAAATCCCTTGCAGGGCAGTTTTATCATTGAAGAACTAACAGATCTGGTAGAAGAAGCCGTGCTGACTGAGTTTGACCGAATTACAGAGCGCGGAGGAGTACTTGGTTCTATGGAAACCATGTATCAGCGCAGCAAAATTCAGGAAGAAAGCATTTACTACGAAACACTGAAGCATTCCGGCGAATTACCCATTATTGGTGTTAATACTTTCCTGAGCAGCAAAGGTTCTCCTACCGTATTGCCGCAGGAGGTTATTCGCAGTACCAAAGATGAACAGGACAGGCAGATTACTACAGTGGAGAATCTGCACAAAGGCAATGCTGATGATGCTGTGCTAGCACTGAAAGCAATTCAGGAAACTGCCGTTCAAAATGGAAACGTATTTGAGCAGCTGATGGAAGCAGCCAAGGTTTGCACACTGGGTCAGATTACCCAGGCATTGTTTGAAGTGGGCGGTCAGTACCGAAGGAATATGTAATCAGGGCTTACCTCTGTTCTTTAAAAATTACCGGGATTGGTGTATCTTCGGCCTTATTTTTAATTCTTTTATGTTATGAGTGATTTTATGTTTGATTTAGCGTCTGAATTTATTTCATCAACCCGCGCTCATATTTATTTATCAGGCAAAGCGGGTGCCGGGAAAACCACTTTTTTAAAAACCATTGTACCTCTCTGCGGCAAGCGTTTTGTGGTGGCAGCTCCGACCGGTGTGGCCGCCATCAATGCCGGCGGTGTTACCCTACATTCCTTGTTTGGCCTGCCAACCAAGGCGTTTATTCCATCTGCGGATCCGGTTGATCCGAACCTGGCAAACAACACCCTGATGATGATGCGACATTTTCGTTATTCTGTCCAAAAACTTGAATTGCTTCGGGAACTGGAATTACTGGTAATCGATGAAGTAAGTATGCTGCGGATGGACATTACAGACGCGATTGATTTGTCGCTGAGAACCGTTAGAAGAAATGCCGAATCCTTCGGGGGTGTGCAGTTGCTGCTGATTGGGGATTTGTATCAGCTGGCACCCGTGGTAAAAGAGGATGAGGCGGGGCTGCTCGGGCAGTATTATGGCGGACGATATTTCTTTGATTCGCTTGCGTACAAAAAAATAAATCCGGTCCAGTTGGAGATGGAAACTGTGCACAGACAAACAGACCGGAAGTTTGTGGGTTTGCTTAACCGCATCCGCCATGCCGAATTTGACCGTGACGATTACGAAACCCTCATGCAATATTATAAGCCTGATTTTCAGCCTGAGAAGGAAGCAGGTTTTGTAACGCTTACCACCCACAATGCCACCGCAGACCGTATGAATGAAGAAGCTCTGAAAAGGCTGGAAGGCGAGGAAAGATATTTAGTGGCCAAAATATTCAAGGATTTTCCCGAAAACCTGTATCCCACCGAAAGCACCCTGCGAGTGAAAATTGGAGCCCAGGTTATGTTTGTGAAAAACGATCCTTCTCCTGAAAAGTATTATTTCAACGGGAAAATCGGGGTTATTGATAAAATTGAAGAATCGCACATAGAGGTGCTGTTTCAGGAAACCGGGCAGATCATAAAAGTTAAACCCGAAACCTGGGAGAATAAACGATATGCGCTTAGTAAAGCCGGCGATAAACTGGATGAAGAAATTCTCGGAAGTTTTGTGCAATATCCCATCCGTCTTGCCTGGGCTATTACCATACACAAAAGCCAGGGCTTGAGCTTTGACAAAGCCGTGATTGATGCCGGCAAATCCTTTGCACCGGGGCAGGTTTATGTGGCACTCAGCCGCTGCCGCAACATGGACGGGATGGTGCTGAAAAGTGAAATCACTTCACGCAGCATACAGTGTGATCCTCGAATTGTGGAGTTTAGTGCCATGAAAACAGGCCGGGCGGCGCTGGAAGACAGGCTTTGGACAGAACAGCAATCTTATGTGCGTGCCCGTTTGCTTAAGGTTTTTAATTTTGAAGAACCCTTATATCAAATGCAGGCATGGCGAGATGAGAACAGGGAGCTGACCTCGGCATTGCCCAAAGAAGTGTTTGAAAAAACCGATAACTGGTCGGCCGCACTGATGGGCATAGAGGAAGTGGCCTTGCGCTTTCGCAGCGAGATTATGCAGATTTTCCCGCATAATTTTGAGGAGGAAGAGCAGGTGGCACGTCTTGCGGATCGCATCACCAAAGGCGCGGATTATTTTGCTGCGCAGTTGCATTCCAGGGTTATTCAGCCTTTGACCGAATTGCACCGGTCGCTGTCAGTGCGGTCACGCGTGAAAAAGTATTTTGAAAAAGCAGATACATTGCTGGAAAGACTTTGGTTTGCGCTTAACAATCTTTATGGGATGCGACTGAACGGTGCTTCACTTTACACGGGAGAGAAAAGGATTGTTCGCGATGCGCCTGAAACACCTGCAAAAACGGCAGCAAAGCCGGGTAAGGCACCCAAAGGTGAATCGCAGGAGATTACATTGCAACTTCACCGCGAAGGACACTCCATTGAAGATATCGCGCAGATGCGGGGTATTACCCTAGGCACAATAGAAACCCACCTGGGCCATTGCATTGCCACAGGCAAATTGTCGCTGGATGAATTGCTTACCCCCGAGCAGATTCGGGAAATAAACCATGCCATGGAAAAAGCACCGGAGCCAAATCTCGCGTCAGTAAAAGGTTTACTGGACAACAGTTACACCTTTGGTATGCTGCGTTGGGTAACCCAAAGCCGTGCCCATGATAAAAACTGACATCATCACCCGGCTTGCCCCTACGCCTAGCGGGTATCTGCACCGTGGGAATTATTACAATTTTTTGCTGAATTGGCTCTTTGCCAGAAAACAGGGCGGGAAGATTTTGCTGCGATTAGATGATCTGGATTCGGACCGAGTAAAACCCGAATTTGTGACTGCCATTTTCAGGGATTTGGAAGATCTGGGCCTTGACTGGGATATCGGACCTTCCAGCCCAGATGATTTTTATAAAAACTGGTCACAAAAACACCGTACCGACCGGTATGTTGAATTGATAAAAAGATTGTCAGATGAGGGTTTTACGTATGGGTGTGATTGTAGCCGAAAATCGCTTAATGAACTGGGATTTTCAGCTGGATATCCGGGTTTTTGTCGTTCAAAGAACCTTGTTTTTCAGCAAAATGTCACAGCGATCCGTTTCAACCGGGCAACATTTGGTTTTGATTCCGGCGATCCGGTAATTCTTAGAAAAGAAGGTATACCGGCCTACCATATTGGCAGTATCTGCGATGATATCGATTATAAGATTACCCATGTTTTTCGCGGAAATGATTTGTCTGATTCCACACAAATACAAAAAGAAATTGCGCAGGCTGCCTGTTTGGCCCGTTTTAATGAAATAGAATTTCAGCACCACTGTCTGCTGATGAATGATACAGGGCAAAAGCTCTCCAAATCACTGGGAAATGCATTTGATGACGTAGATAAAACAATTTTTGCTGAATTCGCTCAATGGATGGGCTATTCACCCGCGAAACCATTGCCCCAAAATCTAACTGATTTACTGGAACTGCCATTGTAAATAATTTAAGAAAATCCGTGCATCGTAGGTGGATGCGTAGCTCAAGAGGATTAGCCTGACCATGAAATTTACCAGCTGATTGTGCAGGGAAATGCCTGTGTAAATACAACAATACTGCCTGCAAATCGCTAACTAATGTGTAATTTTGCAGCATGACGCAACCCGTTTCAGGACCGCGTATTGTAACCGCACCAACAGGAACCCAGCTTAACTGCAAAGGATGGATTCAGGAGGCGGCTTACCGCATGATTCAGAATAATCTGGATCCGGACGTGGCTGAAAAACCGGAAGATCTGATAGTTTATGGCGGCCTTGGTAAAGCGGCTCGCAACTGGAAAGCTTTTGATGATATTCTGAAGGCCCTCAGAGAGCTAAATGATAATGAAACTTTAATTGTGCAAAGCGGAAAGCCAGTGGCAATTCTGCCAACCCACAAAGACGCCCCGCGTGTGCTGATCAGCAACAGCCAGCTGGTGCCCAACTGGGCCAACTGGGATCATTTCCGTGAGCTTGAAGCCAAGGGATTGATCATGTACGGTCAGATGACTGCCGGTAGCTGGATTTATATTGGTTCGCAGGGCATCGTGCAGGGAACCTATGAAACTTATGCAGAATGCGCCAAACAGCATTTTGGCGGAACCCTGAAGGGTACGTTAAATGTAACTGCTGGTCTGGGTGGGATGGGCGGTGCTCAGCCCCTTGCCATTACCATGAACGAAGGCGTGGCGCTGGTGGCTGAGGTGGAGGAATGGCGTATCAGAAAGCGTCTGGAAACCCGCTACCTAGATGTAATGAGCCGCGATGTGGATCAAGCCATCGACATAGCGCTGGCTGCCAAGGAAAAAGGCGCAGCTGTAAGCATTGGTGTGCTTTGCAATGCCGTAGAACTGCTGGAACGGCTTATCGCTAGAAATATTAAACCGGGAACCCTTACAGACCAGACCAGTGCGCACGATCCGCTGATTGGCTATTATCCGGTAGGCATGGATGTGGAAGCCGCCGATAAACTGCGCCGACTGGATCCCGAAAAATATATCAAACTCAGTTACGATACCATGGTTCACCATGTGAAACTGATGCTGGAGTTGCAACAGCGAGGCAGTATTACATTTGATTATGGCAACAACCTGCGTGGTCGTGCTTTTGAAAAAGGATTAAAAAATGCCTTTGATTTTCCGGGATTTGTACCTGCTTTCATACGCCCGCTATTCTGCGAGGGTAAGGGTCCCTTTCGCTGGGTTGCGCTGAGCGGCGATCCCGCAGATATTTATGTAACCGATCAGGCTATTCTAGAGCTTTTCCCCGATAACCAGAGCCTGAAGCGCTGGATGACCATGGCCCGCGAGAAAATTGCCTTTCAGGGTCTGCCCGCCCGCATTTGCTGGCTTGGGCAGGGCGAAAGAGAAAAGGCAGGACTGAAATTCAATGAACTGGTGAGAACTGGCAAGGTAAAAGCGCCCATCGTTATCGGCCGCGACCACCTCGATACCGGTTCTGTGGCTTCGCCCAACCGCGAAACCGAGGCTATGCTGGATGGCAGCGATGCCATTGCCGACTGGCCTATTTTGAATGCACTTGTAAATACCGGCGGCGGCGCCAGCTGGGTAAGCCTTCATCACGGTGGTGGTGTTGGCATGGGCTACAGCATTCATTCCGGAATGGTAATCGTGGCAGATGGAACCGATGATGCCGAAGCCCGCCTCAAGCGCGTGCTGCACAATGACCCTGGCATAGGTGTTATCCGACATGCCGATGCCGGATATGAAATTGCCCGTGAAACATCACGTAAGCATGGGCTGGATCTGGCAAGCCGAATCGGCTAATAGTTGTTACCCTCAAGGCTGTTGTTTCTGGGACTGGCAGGAAGTTTTAAAAACATCCGCAGATACCATGGCATTCCTTATGTTCAAAGATGTCGCACCGGCCAGATATCAACCCATTGCAGGGTTTGGTGTGTGCCTTTAAAATACTGTATTTCTGGTTTTGCATACCATTACCACTTAATCCCTGCAGACATGCCACTTTTCGAATTGTTTTTATTTTCTGCATTGAACAGAACTTCAGCAAAAATGTTCATTCTGCGTTTGTCGTTTTAGGCAAACTGTATAAGCTGAAGGGGAGCCAAAATCTGGCTTTTTGGGAAATAGGAGCTGGGTTGCCCTCCGGTTAACTGCCAGTCGGTAATTTTATAAAATTTTCTGCGAAAAAGTATGCCTCCTCCGATCTCGGGACCGGTTTTTTTCTTGAAGTGTGAAGAGGAAATCCAAGCCCATTCCGGTGCGCAGAAATTGTGCACGAGCAGTTTGCAGAGTGTTTCCCGCAATGTTGCTTTCCACCCCCATCAGCGCGTATTCTTAACCCTAATTTACAATGGTACTTGCAAGAGGCGTCAGCAAGGGAATTTTACCGTCCAGGCGCAATCCAAGGTTTGCTGCTTTGCCGGATTTTCCCGCCATATTTAGCATAGAACCGGACACATTGCCACGCCTACTGATAAAGGCTTTGGCGATTCATTCAACTTGGTCCATGATACAAAGAAAAAGACCCAGATTAAGATAATCAATGCAATAGGTCTCATATCAAGGGTTAATAAAAAGCAGTAACTTTCTAATACTGCATATTGCAATCTGTTGCAATGACAGCCACATATGGGCTTTCCGGCAATTTACTTGGATCGTTCTGTAGTCTGACGAGCGTCTTTCCCACTTTTTCCTTTTGGGGTGAAACTTGCTGCAAGCAAGGAGATTACAAAAATAAGGATAGCAGCGCCCCAGGTTATTTTCTCAACGATATCCGTCGTTTTTTCAACGCCGAAAATCTGATTTCCCTGACTGAAGTTGGAAGCAAGTCCGCCGCCTTTTGGGTTCTGCACCAGAATAACTAACATTAACAGTATGGCAACAATGATTCCGAGGACAAGAATTATGGTCATGGGTTGTTTTCGTTTTTAATTTTTTTGATAAGGCCTGCAAAATACGTATTTTTTTCGGGAAATTTCAACATCAATCGCTCATAAATTCGTATTGCACCTTCTGTGTTACCCTGTTGCAGATAGACTTTTGCCAGAGTTTCAGTGGCCATATTTTCAGGCAAGTGCTCACTTTTCTTTGCTGCAATTTCCGGTGTAAAGAATTCCTTTTTAGGTCTGATTACTCCCGGATCAGACTGAATAAACCTGTCTATGATGTTTTGTTGTTGAAGCCGGCTTGTGATTGCTTCCTCGGATTCATTTTTACTGCTATCCACTTCGTTATCGCCTGGGGCAGGGTTACTCAACCAGCTGTAAAAGTCTGTGGGGATGTCTAATTTTTCCGTCCGAATTCCAGGGTAATATTGTTCAATCCGGTAAGGAGCCACCAGCGTAATGGATGTGGTTTCGTCATTTTCAGATTCAGAGATATTCTCTTCAACTGCTTTTTCTGTTTCCACATCAGGCTGTATCATTCCACCCGCACCGGCAGTGATTTCCGGCAATACAAAAGCTGTGTTTTCTGAGTTTTCCGTTTTGTTTATTTCGGCAAATCCCAGTATAGATGCTGCATTCCCTGTTTCAAGTGTTTCAATCTCATCAAACACCCATTCTTCCGGGTCTTCGGGAATAAATAACGATGACACTGAATTTAATTCTGTTTCAGGCTCTTCCTTGGGTTTTCTGTCATCTGTAGTTTCAGTCACTTCCACTTTAAAATTTACAGTATCAGCAGACTCATTAGGTTTTACTTCAATATTATTTTGTTCAAAAGAAAAAACGGTATTGACTTCAGATTCTGTTGGGTTTTCTTTTTCAGAAGGAATCAACTCAGGATTCGGTACGGCTTCTGTTATTGGCTCTGATACATCGTCATCGGCTGTCAGAACTTCAGTTGTTTCAACGGTTTCAGTGATGATTACCTCTTCAACATATGGTACTTTAGGTTCAATTGAAGGTTCCGATTTCTTATTCTGAACAAAATCTGCCAGCCAGGCCCTGTCCCACACCCGCAATGCTGCTTTTTGTATGGTCTCTTCTGCCCGGTAGTCTCCTTTTTGATGGTAGTATGTGGACAGCAGAATGAACGGGATGGGGAAAGACGGAAATTTGCGGCACAATTCCTCCAGTTCCAGTGCGTCCTGACCTGTTATGCTTTCCGGCTGTTTTACGATATGTGAAAGATGCTCGCTGTTCACAATTACCAGTCCAAGGCTATATCTGCAAAAATTTGTTGTACGATGTTATCTAAAATATCCGATGAGAGTATGCCTTCTACTGTGCTTAGGTTTTTGGAAGCATCATAGGTTCTGAAGAAGGAAAATTCTTTGGTTCTGTTTTTTTCGGGATGTTTTTCACAAATAAAATCCATACGTACGGTAATGGTGAGCTGGTTTTCAGCAGTTCCGGTGTTTGAATTCCGTGTTGCGGGTTCAATCCGGTAATCTTTGATTATACCTCCCAGTTTATAATCTCCGTCGCTGCCTGCGAGTTTCAGTCTGGTCTCCGACTGGAATTTGGTTTTTAACTTCTCCGTAAATTGCAGGCTCAGCTGGGGATTGACGATGGACGCTTCATTGTTAAAAAAGTCAACAGAAAAAGTCTGTACATCCTCGGGAATAAAGGTTCCGCGCGGGTCATAAGCTTTAAAAAAACCACAACCTGAAAAAAGCAATGCACAAGCAAACCATTTACTCCAGTTCATATTGTTTTATCTTGCGGTACAATGTTCTTTCTGAGATTCCGAGTGATTCAGCGGCTTTTTTTCTGCGGCCTTTGCTTTTGGCCAGAGCCCTGCGAATCATTTCAAGCTCCTTTTCTTCTAGGCTCAGGCTGTCTTCAGCGGCAGGGAAGGAGACGGCTTCCACGTATTCGTGTTCTAATTCTACCGAGTTTTCATCTTGTGTTTGAAGTATAACGCCACCACCTGCCCCCCCTGCAGAAATAGGTTTTACCGGTTGGTGTTCAACGGTTGTGGGAAGCTGAATGTGGCCTGGGTTTTGAATAGAAGAAGGGCTTTTCATTACAACCGGCTGCGGTGTTACAGGATTTTCCAACATACCGAAAACCAGTTTTTTCAGGTCTGTTACATCCCGTTTCAGGTCTATGAGAACTTTGTAAAAAATGTCTCTCTCGCTCAAACCCTCGCCGTAGTTTTCGGTTTTGCCCAACAATACAGGTAGGCTGGGTTCCGCCGGAGGCAAATATTTGGCAACGGTTTCGGCAGAAAGTGTTCCTGCATCTTCCAGCACACATATTTGTTCGGTCACATTTTTTAACTGCCGCACATTTCCGGGCCAAGCGTATTGCGAAATCATTTGCTGTGCTTCCGCTGTAAGCTCTATATGACCGCTGCGGTGGGTCTCGGTAAAATCACTTGAGAATTTTCGGAACAATAGCGGGATGTCTTCACGTCGCTCGGCCAGTTTTGGCACCCTGATAGGAACTGTTGCAAGGCGGTAGTAAAGATCTTCCCTGAATTTACCCTGACGGGATCTTTCCAGCAAATCGCGGTTGGTGGCACAAACCACACGAACATCGGTTTTCTGGACCACGCTGGAACCTACTTTTATAAATTCTCCGTTTTCCAGAATGCGCAGCAGGCGTGCCTGTGTGCCAGGCGGTAATTCTCCAACTTCATCAAGAAAAATAGTGCCTCCGTTTACAGTTTCAAAATAACCTTTGCGCTTATCCGTTGCGCCGGTAAATGCACCTTTTTCATGTCCGAAAAGTTCACTGTCTATGGTTCCTTCGGGAATAGCGCCGCAGTTTACCGCAATGAATGGAGCATGTTTGCGTCCGCTCAGCTGATGTATGATTTTGGAAAAACTCTCCTTGCCCACACCGCTGTCTCCTAGTATCAGTACGTTCATATCCGTGGGAGCCACCCGTATGGCAGTTTCCAACGCATTGTTCAGCATGCTGCTGTTTCCTACAATTCCAAATCTTTGTTTTACTTGTATCAGTTCCATAAATTTCCCGGAATACAGGATTGCAAATATAAGACTAATATGACAAAATGGCAGTATTTTATCTGAAAAATAGCTTAAATCATCCTGTTTGAAGTAGTTCTGTGGTTGTATTGTGTACAACTCGCATGGAAGTGTAGGGAGATATTATGTTTTTTCGCACTTATCGTGTCTGAGCTGGGCCCTAATGATATCAATGATGGTTTGGAAAATCCAAATGCTGATCAGAATGACAGTCAGCTGGGATCTGTATTGCCGGTCAGTGCCCAATACCGAAGCTGGTTTTTGGATTATGCATCCTATGTAATTCTGGAGCGTGCAATTCCTGCCATGGAGGATGGTCTCAAGCCGGTGCAAAGAAGGATTTTGCATGCAATGTATGAATTGGATGACGGGCGATTCAACAAGGTAGCCAATATTATCGGTGCAACCATGGCTTATCATCCGCATGGAGATGCCGCCATTGGAGATGCACTGGTGAATCTGGGTCAAAAGGATTTGCTCATCGATACCCAGGGAAACTGGGGAGATTTGCGCACTGGTGACAGTGCTGCTGCTCCCCGTTACATCGAAGCACGCCTGAGCCATTTTGCCAAAGAGGTGGCTTTCAATGAAAAAACCACTGAGTGGCAACTGAGTTACGACGGGCGCAAGCGCGAGCCGGTTACATTGCCCATGAAGTTTCCGCTACTGCTTGCCCAGGGAGTGGAGGGTATCGCAGTGGGTCTCAGCACCAAAATTCTGCCGCATAATTTTATTGAACTCTGTGAAGCAAGTATTGATATTCTTAAAGGCAAGCAAACCCAAATTCTACCTGACTTTCCCACGGGTGGTCAGGCCGATTTTAGCCAGTACAATGCAGGCAAAAGAGGCGGCAGGGTAAGGGTCCGGGCAAAAATTGAAGTTGAGGACAAAAGCACCCTGCACATTCGTGAAATTCCTTTCGGTACCACTACAGGCTCAGTGATTGAAAGTATAATCAAAGCCAACGACAGCGGTAAAATCAAGATAAAAAAGGTTATTGACAACACTGCTGCCACTGTGGATGTGGAAATACAGCTGGCTCAGGGCGTGAGCACGGATCTGGCTATTAATGCCTTATATGCCTTCACAGATTGTGAAGTAAGCATTTCGCCGCTTGCCTGCGTAATAATGGATGAGAAGCCTAGGTTCCTTTCAATGAATGAAATCTTGGAGGAATGCACCCGCAATACATTGCATTTGCTGAGAAGGGAACTGGAAATCCAGTTGCATGAACTCGAGGGGAAATGGCATTTCAGCAGCCTTGAAAAGCTTTTTATTGAAAACCGAATCTACCGTGACATAGAAGAGGCCGAAACTTGGGAAGCCGTTATTAAAGCTATAGATGAAGGCCTCGAACCTTTCAAAACACGCTTACGGCGCGAGATCACCGAAGACGATATTGTACGTTTGACTGAAATAAAAATTAAGCGCATCTCAAAGTTCGACAGCTTCAAGGCCGATGAATATATTCGCGCCCTTGAGGATGATATCGCCATGGTAAAGCACCACCTGAATACCCTTGTAGATTATGCGGTGGATTATTTTAAAAACCTCATAAAGAAGTATGGCAAGGGTAAGGAGCGAAAAACGGAAATCCGCACCTTTGATACCATCGAGGCCAACGTGGTGGCGGCTGCCAATGTGAAGCTTTACGCCAATCTCAGAGAGGGTTTTGTGGGCACTTCGTTGAAGAAGGATGAGTTTATGACCGACTGCAGCGACATAGACGACATTATTGCTTTCCGTAAAAACGGTAAGTATATGATATCGAGGGTAAGCGATAAATCCTTCTATGGCAAATACCTTATCCATGTGGATGTGTGGCGGAAAAACGATGAACGTACAACCTACAACGTGGTTTACTGGGACGGCGCTGCCAAAAGAGCCATGGTGAAGCGGTTCAACGCTACCGGACTAATCCGCGACAAGGAATATGATGCTACCGGCGGTGGTGCCGGCAATGAGGTACTTTATTTTACCGCAAATCCAAACGGCGAAGCCGAAAGGGTTATTGTACACCTCAGTAGCACGGCCAATGCGCGCATCAAACAATTCGATTACGATTTTGCACAGCTGGCCATTAAAGGTAAAACAGCCCAGGGCAACCTGCTCACACGCCATCCCATACGCCGTGTGGATTTGAAGGAAAAAGGCGTTAGCACGCTGGGTGGCGTAAAGATCTGGTTTGATGAAATGACCGGACGTTTAAGCGGGGAGGCGAGAGGGCAGTTTCTAGGGGAATTCGATGGTGAAGACCGGGTGCTGGTCATTTACAAAGATGGTAACTACGAACTCACCAATTACGAACTTATCAACCGCTATGAGCCGGACCAGGTCTACCTGATTCAAAAGTTTTATCCTTCTCAGGTCATCAGCACAGTGTATGTGGATGGAAAAACCAAAAATCACTTTGTGAAACGGTTTCTGATTGAAACCACTACACTGAGCAAAAAGTTTCCATTTATCTCGGAACAAAAAGGTTCTCAGCTGCTTTGTGCAAGTACGGTTGAGCAAGCTATGATGAAGGTAATCACCGAAAACAAAAAAGGGGAGAAGGAGGAGCTTTCCCTGCAAATGGATATATTTATGGATGTGAGAGGGTGGAAAACCCAGGGACAGAAGCTCACTGCAAATAAGGTTAAAAAAGTGGTGCTGGAAAGCCCGAAAATAGGAGGTCCGCCCGTGAATAAGCATCAAATTGCGGCGCCCGATGACAACCAAAACCATATACCTAATCCCGGAGATGAGCCACAACTTAATTTACTTTGAATTTTCCTCTTTTTTGTTATTTGATTAAGATGCGGCCTTTCCGGATTTTTACATTTCTCGCAATTCTTTTTTTTGTATCTAAGGCAGGTGCATGGGGATTTCTGGGTCACAGAACAATCAATAACCGTGCAGTTTTCGCTTTGCCTCCCCAAATGTTTGGCTTTTATAAGCAGCACATCGAATACATCACACAACACAGTGTCGATCCAGACAGCAGGCGGTATTTGATGGCAGACGAAGCCTGCCGTCACTATATGGATTGCGACCGCTATGAAACGGCAGCTCCGCTGGATACCATTCCCCACTACTGGCATGAAGCCATCGAAAAATATACCGAAGATACCTTACTGAGCCATGGAATAGTACCCTGGCACTGTATGGCTATGCTCAGCCGGCTCACCAAGGCTTTTGAAGAAAGAAACTTTGAGAAGATTCTGAAACTCAGCGCGGATATAGGTCATTACATTGCAGATGCACATGTGCCGCTCCACAGCAGCCGCAATTATAACGGCCAACTGACAGGGCAGGAAGGCATTCACGCCCTTTGGGAAAGCCGCATCCCTCAGCTTTTTATGGATTCATTTGATTTACTGACAGGCTCGGCGGTTTATTTATACAAGCCCTCTGATTATATCTGGGGGACCATGGGAAGAAGCTTTATGCTTGTTGATTCTGTATTGAAGCTCGAACGCTTTGCCACCACTATGCATCCTGAAAACAAATATAGCTTTGAAGCCAGGGGAACACAGACCATGGAGGTTTACTCAGTGCCGTTTTGCAATGATTATCACCGCATGATGGAAAGTATGGTTGAGCTCAGAATGCGGCAGGCAATCTTTTCAGTGGCGTCATTCTGGTACACGGCCTGGGTAAATGCGGGGCAGCCCAACCTGGAAGGCATAAGGGGAGAAATCCTTCCTGATCCCGAGGATGCTGAAATTGAAAAAGCCTTAAAATCAGGCCGGATGAAAGGCCGTGAGGAGCACGGAAAAGATTAAAAGTTGGGTTTGAGTGAGTACTTGCTGTAGAAATCCAAAATCTCACTAACAGCTTCATCGGCTGTATCCACCAGTTTAAAAAGCCCAAGATCACCTTCACTGATGAACTGATATTGCTTAAGCAGTAAATTGTGAATGAAGTCCATCATAGGCACCCAGAAAGTTTTATCTACTAGCACAATGGGAAACTGTGCCCTCTTGTCGGTTTGAACCAGGGTCAAGGCTTCAAACAGCTCATCCAGAGTGCCAAAACCGCCGGGAAGAACCACAAATCCCTGGGCGTATTTCACAAACATCACTTTGCGCACAAAAAAATAATCAAAGTTTAGTCCTTTATCCCTGTCTTGGTAAGCATTGGGGTATTGTTCAAAAGGAAGGTTGATGTTCAATCCTACGCTGGGGCCACCACCTGCTTTGGCCCCTTTGTTGGCGGCTTCCATAATACCCGGACCACCCCCGGTAATGATGCCCAGTCCGGCTTCGGATAACTTTTGTGCAATTTCTTCGGCCAGCTTGTAATGTGGATGCTCTTTCTGGGTTCTGGCTGAACCAAAAATAGAAACGCAGGGACCAATCCGTGCCAAAGCCTGGTAGCCATCCACAAATTCTGCCATGATTTTAAAGATACTCCAGCTCATTGTGCTGGCCACTTCGGGCCAGCGCTTATTGGAAAATGCGCGTTTAATGCGGCTTTCCTGTTCGGGTGTTAAGTGCACAGACATATTATTTTTTCATTAGACCAACAATTTTTATTTCAATTCTGCGGTTTTGCGCCCTGCCAGTTGCGGTGTTGTTATCGCCAATGGGGTTTTCAGACGCATATCCAGATGTTTTTACGGCTTGGGCAGGAATACCGGCCTTTACAAGATAATCTTTAACCGACTTAGCCCTGTTTACGCTGAGTGTGGCGTTATGCGCTGCAGAACCCTGATTATCGGTATGACCTGCAATCTCCACCATAACATCGGGATTGGTTTTCAGCAGCGAATACAGTTTTTGGAGTTCATGGAAACTCTCCGGCCTCAGCTCAAACTTGTCAGTTTCAAAAAATATATTGTTAAGAATTACGCTCTGATTTATTTCAATGGGTTTCAACAACGCGGTCACCAAAAACGGATCATCTATGCCAGAAGGGGTAGGCTGAAAGTTGGCAGAGTAAAACAAATAGCCGCTCCTGTATACGTTCAATCCATATAAACCATGTGGTTCTAGTGTAGTGAAAAAGCGTGTGGAAGAATCTGATAATACTGTCCTGCTTGTCTCCAGGTTCACCAACTCTATGCGGCCGGATATTTCATTTTTGGTTTCAGCATCCAGGATATTCCCTTTAACATAGGTTACAGGCAGAGGTTTTCTATCCGCACTGAGTTTTAGGCTGTATATGTCGAGCCCGCCGTAGCCGCCTGTCCGTGAACTGGCAATGTAAGCTCTTTCCCCTTTAAAGTCTACATAGAAACCGGCTTCATCCGCATCTGTATTGATGCCGCGGCCCATATTTTCGGGGTTGGTCCAATTGCCGACGCCCAGCATCTGGCTTCTGAAAATATCATGTTGCCCGTATCCCGTGTGTCCGGAACTTGAGAAATAAAGTGTTTTTCCATCATAATGAAGGTATGGCGCTTCCTCATCGGCACCGGTGTTAATGGTTTTACCCAGATTTTCAGGTTGCGTCCAGTTATTTTTTTTCCAGTAGCTTACCCAAAGGTCTTTTCCTCCATATCCTCCGGATCTTGAGCTCGAGAAAATAAGTGTTTTTCCATCGGCACTGATGGCGGGCTGCGCATCCCATGCGGGAGTATTAATTGTTTCTCCAAGGTTCATTCTGCGGCTCCATGCATTTTCTTTCAGAAAGCTGTAAAATATGTCGCAGCTGCCAAAACCGTCCTGGTTGCAAACAGTAAAGAAAATGTAGCGACCATCAGCACTTACTGAAGTATATCCCTCATTGTTGGTGGTATTGATACTACCTGGCAAGGGACGTGCATTAACCCAAGAATCCTGAGATTTTGAACTTACGTAAAAATCTTCCTGTCCATTTACCAGTCTAGTGTATATCAGGATTTCACCATCTACGGTCATGCCCGGCCAGTATTCATTATTAATGGAATTAACACCGGAACCCAGATTGCGAATATCAAGATCTTCGACACGTTGTTTGTCCTGGAGTGCAAACCGACAGCTTTCAACCAGTTTGTCTGCTGCAGATCGGATGGTGGTTGAAGCTTTATCTTTTTTGGAGTCAAAACCGGTTTCCAAAGGTGCCTTATAAAATCTCTCCAGCAGATTCAGTGCCTTTTCATTTTGCCCTTGTCTAAACCAATATTTGGCGTAATAGTAATAGTGATTTTGAAAGTAGGGTTCGTGTTTCAGGCAGACATCATAGGATGATCTTGCCAGTGTTGTATCGTTAATTTTTTCTGCAATATCAGCCTGCAAAGACCAGGCATTTACAAACGAAATATCCGCTTTCAGGGCTTTTTTGATGTGCTGCAGGGCCAGTGTTTTATTCCCTTCACTGTTTGCTTTAAGTGCATTTATAAAAGCTTCTTCAGCTTTTTTTATGTTGCCTTTCTGGGCAATGGCGCACGATCCCATCAATGTCAGTGTAAGCAGCAGAGCAACCCTCACAGTTTTGTTCATTTTTATGTATTCAAAATCAGTACCACAACCTTATTTCCATCTAAAAGTCTTGATTAAATGGCTCACATCGGTTTTCATTCTCTCAAAAACAGGTGCAGTAGAGTCCGACGCTGCTTTCGAATTAAAATACAAGGCTCCCCGTATGAAGTTTCTGCTACTGTCGGTTAAATAAAAATTCAGGTTTGTGGCCGTATTACCTTCAATCTCAAATAACATACCTTTCACGTTCCCTGCATTGTATATAGGTTCCTCGATGATATCTTCAGCTCTTTGGATGTGTTTGTTAACCAGTTTTCGGGAGTCTTCTATTAACGAATCAAATTGTATTCTGTCATTGAATCGGTAGTATGTCAGGTGTAATGTGGCATCGAAGGGCATGAAATTCAGGTTAAACCAGTAGGGTTGCCGGGTATAAACATTGGGGGTGTCTTTTTGCATGGCAGCATACATTGGAATTTCAAATGCATAGGGAATACCCGCGGAATCAAATGGCCGATAGCCGATTTCAGGTAGCTGGATTCTCGGATATGCATGGGGTTTGGGCACATAAACTTCAGTTCTGCTGCAGTCCGCTAATATAACCGATAACAGGATGAGGCTAGCTTTCGGTATCTTCATGAATGATTACTTTAAGCCGGTTGACCTTGCGTAAATCGGCAGCATCTATGGCAAACAAAAGATTTTTATAGTGAAACGTCTCTCCCCGCCCCGGTATTTTGCCCGCAAAATTGGTAATGAATCCGCCAAGTGTGTCAGTTTCATCTCCGGCATCGTCAAAAAAATGTATGGGCAAACGTGTAATTCTCAGAAAATCTACCAGCGGGATTTTTCCTTCAAACAGGAAAGTGTGTTCGTCCAATCGACTGTATTGTTCCTGTATTTCATCAAACTCGTCGTTCAGTTCGCCAAATACCTCCTCCAAAATATCCTCCAGGGTAACAATACCATAGGTTCCGCCAAACTCATCCACCACCACCGCAAGGTGATTCCTGTTGTGCCTGAATTCATGCAACAGATCGTCAATCATTTTATTCTCAGGAACAAAAAATGGTTGGGTCATCAGTTTTTTCCAGTCAAAATCGTCTGCCTGATTGAGGTGTGGCAGAAGATGCTTGATATTGAGAACGCCTATGATCGTATCAAGATTGTCCTGATAAACAGGCATTCTGCTGAAACGCATCTCTTTCACAATTTCAATTAACTTGTGAAATGATGTTTCTGCGTCAATGCCCACCATATCTATTCTTGGTTTCATTATCTGCCTGACCTGTATCTGGGCAATATTCACAATGCCTTTCAAAATGTCTTTTTCCTGCTGTGCGTCTGCCGGGTCTGCTGCCATATCTATGGCTTTACTCAGCTCTTCAGGAGTTAATTCGGGGGTTCTCTGTTTGATGCGTTTTTCAAAAAAACTGCCCATTTTTACAAGCAATCCGGTAAAAGGCCACAATACAAACATGAATGCCCGCATGGGATAACTGAGAAATTTTGCAGAACGTTGGTAATGTTGTGTGGCGTATACCTTGGGCATTAGCTCCGCAAAAATTAATATGATGAGCGTAATTACGATGGCATCAATAAAGAAACGCAGCCATGGTTTATATTCCAGGTCAAGTATGGTGTCGTTGAAGATGGTGGAAACTACCACAAAAGCCACCATGCTCAAACTGTTTAGAACCAGAATGGTTGCCAGCAAATGTTTTGGAAATGACAACAGGTGCAAAATGTTTTTTGCAGATTGCTGTTTTGAAGCACGTAAGTGTTCCAAATCGCTTTCCCGGTGACTGAAGAATGCGTTTTCTGATGCGGCGCATATTACTGTAACTAACAGACTTGCGAGCATGGTTATACCAAGTCCTACGAGTGAGTGTATATCATCATTTTCCAGGGGGCGCAGTATGCTGCTGAACAGGTTCAATGCAGCAGGACAGAGATCATCCATGAATATTTACTGTGGTATTAGAATGGAAAATCATCCTTGTATTCAGGTCCTTCCGGAGCAGAATTGTTGCGGTTTTCAGTTTCTCTGTATCCGGTTTCAGGCTCATTTACCATTCCTCTGTCCTGTGTTTCATCATCTTCATTCTTATTTAAGCCACCCATAGTCTGCATTTGCAACACGCGAATTTTCTTTATCTGTTTCTCGATGCCTTCTGAATCTGTGTATTTATCCGTGCGAATTTTGCCTTCTACGTAAATGATGTTACCCTTTCTCAGGTAATTTTCTGCAAGGCGTGCGTGGTTATCCCAAAGTTCTAAATTGTGCCACTCAGTGTTTTCCATTTTTTGCCCGTCTTTTGTATAATAATCATTTGTGGCCAGGGTAATATTTGCCACCACCCGTCCATTGTCTAAATGTCTTACAACCGGGTCTTTTCCCAGTCTCCCCAATAAAATTGCTTTGTTAATCATATGTTAATTATTAAACGATTTTTCTAAAAACTTCAACATAAGCCGGTGAACCGGAAACGATTCAATTTCCGTCAGCTGTGTCCTTATTTTATCCTGTACTTTCTCTCCTACAATATTAGCTTCTTTACATGAAAATTGCCACAGTGTGGCAAAAATAGTTTGGTGTGTAAGATGGTGTTTAATAGTCAGGGGTTTGTCCATTGCCAATTCATCTGCATTGATAAACCAGTCATGAAAAGGGTTGGTAGTTTTGTTTTCTACAGTACCAAGGGTACTCGGAAATTCGTAAAGTCCTTTCCAAATGCTGTCAGCCAGCCTCTTTTGTAACCAGGTAACTCCATCAGCATTAATGAATAGGTAATTCATGTAAACTACCCGGGGTGGTTCTTTGATGGTTTTTACCGGTAAAACATGTTGCAGGTTTTTACTTCTTGCCTCACAGACATCTTCAAACGGGCACTGCATACATTCGGGATTAATGGGCTTGCAAACGGTAGCGCCTATTTCCATCATAGCCTGGTTAAACAATGATGGCGGGTAGGGTTGCATTTCGTTCAGCAGTAAAGATTCCATTTTTTTATCAGATTTTGGTGTGCCTATAGGTTCTTGCAGACCGTATAACCGCGAGGCAACCCTTCTTACATTTCCGTCGATTGCCGGAATGCGGATGTTGTAAGCAAAACTGCCGACCGCAGCAGCCGTGTAATTTCCAATACCAGGAATTTTTTTCAGTTTTTCGATAGTGTCAGGGAAAATTCCACCGTGTTGCTCCATGATTACTTTTGCTGCTTTCATCATGTTCCTGGCCCTGCCGTAATAACCCAAACCCTGCCAGATTTTTAAAATTTCATCCTGTGAAGCTTCAGCCAGTGTTTTTACCGAAGGGAATTTTGTAATGAAATTGTAATAAAATGGCAGGCCCTGTGTTACTCGTGTTTGTTGCAGTATGACCTCTGACACCCATATCATATATGGGTCTGACGTATCTCTCCATGGTAAATTCCGGGCGTTTGTATGGTACCATTCAGCCAGCTTACATCCCATTCTTGTCATAAATATGAAAAATTTTAATTCAGTATGGTTTTTATTTGCTCAAACAAATTTCCCCCCAACAAAAGAAATGACAAAATCAGAACTAGTGAATGAGATTGCATTCCGCACAGGACTTGAGAAGACGGCCATTGCTTATACCATCGACAATTTATTTGTGGTTGTGAAGAACGCTATGGTTGGTGGAAACAACATCTACCTGAGAGGATTTGGAACATTTGAATTAAAGCTTCGTAAAATCAAAGTGGCCCGCAATATTAAGCGAAATACCAGTTTGGTTGTTCCTGCTCATTACGTGGCAAGATTCAAACCAGCCAAAGAATTTGCTACTCAGGTAAAAGACAGTAAAACACTTTCCAAGAGGGTTTCCGGCAAGTAATTGTCACAAATCGAAACCTTAAGATTAATTTTGCAGCGTGGAGAAAAACCCCCGCGTAATCATGTTTATTGCCTTTTTGGCATTACTTCTTGTTATTCTGTTTTTCCCAAAATTTAAGACTTCATCCGGTATTTTGAAGCCTGCAGAAGGCAACATGCCCGGTGCGCAGATCCTGCCGCAGGAACCTGTTTCCCGCGATGAATTTCTGAATGAAGTATTCGCTGTTTCCCGACCTCCAGAATGGATGGGCAAATTGCTTCTTCAGTCACTGACAGACCTGCCCCAGGACACCTTGCAAAAAGCCTTGAAATGGGCAAGTGAGACGGTAAACAAACCCTTATTCAGCCTCATTCAAAGCTCACTTGCCGAAAAGCAGGGAGGGGAAGAAAATCTGACCAGCGCTGCCAGAGACCTTATATTTGGGGCCTCTGAAAATATGGATAATCCTGTTGTTGCCGCCTATATGTTCCAAAAGGGCAAAATCATCCTGGATAGAGTGCTCAAACTGTATCCAAAAAATATTCAGGCCAGAAATGCATTGATCGTATATCAAAGTGAATATGAAAACCAGCCTATGAAGTTTCTGGGAACACTCCGAGAGACTATTGCCATGGATAGCAATAATTTAGAAACGCGGTTTTTAAGGCTGAATCTGCTCCGAAAATCAGCCCAATGGAAAAAAGCTGCGGAGGAATGCCGAAAATTAATATCTTTGCAACCCCAAAACCCCGTTTGGTACTTTCAGGCAAGCGACATATACGGATCTATGGGAGACTCTGTCAATGCAAAGATTTTCCTCAATTTGGCGGTGAAAGTGCAAAACAGAAATAAAACACAGTAAATATGCCAAGCGGTAAGAAAAGAAAACGTCATAAAATCGCGACCCACAAGCGCAAAAAGCGCCTTCGCAAGAACAGACATAAGAAAAAATAATAACTCTAACTAAGGTCAACCCCCTTGTCAAACGAATTAGTAATACATAAAAATTCGTCAGGGATTGAGATAGCCTTAATCAGTGATAAAAAGCTTATCGAATTTCATAAGGAGTCTTCAGGCTCTTCGTTTCAGGTCGGTAATTTTTATCTGGCAAAGGTCAAAAAAATTTCTCCAACCCTAAATGCCGCCTTCGTTGATGTAGGTGCGGAAAGAGATGCTTTTCTTACCTATTTTGATTTAGGGCCCAATGTGCTCTCCGTAAAGAAGTTTACACACCTGGTTCAGCATGGAAACATGCAGCGTGCCGATCTGGAATGTTTCAAGTTCGAACCACAAACCGTTAAAACGGGCAAAATAGGTCAGGTACTGAAAGTGGGAGATCGTATATTGGTGCAGGTGCTCAAAGAACCGATGTCCACCAAAGGTTCCAAAGTGACCTGCGACATCAGTTTGGCCGGCCGCTATTTCGTACTTGTGCCTTTTACAAACAGCATATCCATAAGCAAGAAAATTGGTAGTCCTGCTGAGAAAAAACGACTGCGGGATCTCGCTACTTCGCTGAAAACAGAGAACTTTGGTGTTATCATCCGCACGGTAAGTGAAGGCGTTGAGATTGAAGAACTTGATAGGGATTTGCGCGGCTTAATTAAAAAGTGGGATGAACTGAAAAACAACCTGAAGCAAGCCAAAGTAACCGATTTGGTGCTGGGTGAAGGAAATCGACTTTATACCTTGTTGCGTGATATGCTGAATGATTCATTTACCCAGATTGTGGTAGATGACCAGACATTGCTGCAGGATTTGAAAACCTATCTGCAGCGCATTTCCCCGGGCAGCGAGAAAATACTGAAGCTTCACCAGGGTAAAAACCACATCTTTGATCAGTTTCAAATTAACAGGGCTATCAAAAGCTCGTTTGGGAAAAGCGTTACCTTCAGTGGTGGTGCCTATCTGGTTATTGAACATACCGAAGCGCTGCACGTAATGGATGTGAACAGCGGCAACACCAGTTTTGATCCGTTGAACCGTGAGGAGAATGTGATGAAAGTGAACATGGAAGCTGTGGAAGAAGTGGCCCGTCAGATTCGCCTGCGTGACATGGGCGGAATCATCGTGATCGATTTTATCGACATGAAAGATCCCAAAAAACGCAATGAATTGCACAATGCCCTGCGAGCAGCTATGAAAAATGACCGCGCCAAGCATACCATTTTGCCCATGAGTAAGTTCGGACTGGTGCAGATTACCCGTGAGCGCGTCCGTCCTGCCATGGAGATCATCACCAGTGAGGTTTGCCCGTCATGCAACGGTACCGGGCGCATGGAAAGCAGTGTGCAGTTGCTCAATCGTCTGGAAAATACTGTTGCCTACCTTTGGGATAATATGAACCATAAAAATCTGAAGCTTAAGGCACACCCATTGGTTACAAACTACCTTAAACAGGGATTAATCAGTATACGCCTGAAATGGTGGTTCAAGCATAAGCGCTGGCTAAAACTGGAAGCGGCTCCTAATTATGGCCTTTCTAGACTCGAATTTTTCGATGAAGCCGGGCATCCGATAGTGGGCGAGTAACAGTCCATTGGACACCGTGTAAAAATCTTACTTTTCCTGCTCCTTTCTGAATGTAACTTTGTAACCTCCATGAAACGCACTACCGTTACTGCCGCTTTGCCTTATGCCAACGGCCCCGTGCACATCGGTCACGTAGCCGGTGTTTATCTGCCGGCTGATATTTATGTGCGTTACCTCCGAAACTGCGGCCGTGACGTAATTTTTATCTGCGGCAGCGATGAACATGGTGTGCCCATTACCCTGCGTGCCAGAAAGGAAGGAACCACACCCCAGGAAGTTGTAGACCGCTACCATAATATCATTGGCAAAAGCTTCAAGGATTTCGGAATCAGTTTCGATATCTACAGCCGCACCAGCAAAGATGTTCACAAGCAAACTGCCCGTGAGTTTTTTGCCGATTTATACAACAAAGGCGCATTTACCGAGGAAGTAACTGAACAATACTACGATCCTGAGGCAGGTCAATTTCTGGCAGACCGTTACATTGTGGGAACCTGCCCGGTTTGTGCCAATGAAAATGCCTACGGCGACCAGTGCGAACAATGCGGCAGTACGTTGAGTCCTGCAGAGTTAAAAACCCCGCGCAGTGCCCTCAGCGGGGTACCACCGGTAATGAGACCCACCCGCAACTGGTTTCTGCCACTGGATGAGCTGCAAAAGTCTTTTCTGAATGATTATATCGGTGGCAATACCCACTGGAAATCCAATGTGCTTGGGCAGTGCAAAAGCTGGCTGAACGAAGGCCTGAAACCCCGCGCCATGACACGTGACCTGGACTGGGGTGTGGCTCTGCCGGATTTGCCCGGGCGTGAAGCTGCCGACCTCACAGGTAAAGTCCTGTATGTATGGTTCGAAGCCCCCATCGGCTATATAAGCGCCACTCGCGAACTGCGCCCCAATGACTGGCAGGAATGGTGGAAAGGCAATACCCGGCTGGTACACTTTATCGGTAAGGACAATGTCGTTTTTCACTGCATCATTTTCCCTACCATGCTGCACCTGCGTGGGGAAGGGTTTGTGATTCCGCAGGATGTTCCGGCCAATGAGTTTTTAAACCTGGAAGGGAAGAAGATCAGTACCAGCCGAAACTGGGCGGTTTGGCTGGATGAGTATCTGCAGGAATTGCCCGGCAAACAGGACGAACTCCGATATGTGCTTTGCAGTATCGCACCCGAAACCAAAGACAGCGAGTTTACCTGGAAAGATTATCAGGCGCGGGTGAACAATGAGCTGGTGGCCATTCTGGGCAATTTTGCCAACAGGGTTACCGTGCTTACCCAAAAATATTACGAGAGTAAGGCCCCTGCTTTTTCAGAGGGCTATTTTTCAGCGCAAATTGCTCAGGTTCGTGGTGAACTTTCTAAGCTGCATAAAGCATTGTGCGCTGCCACCGAAGAATACCGTTTCCGCGATGGCCTTTCGGCACTCATCAACATAGCCCGTGCCGGAAATAAATTTTTGGCCGAAACAGAACCATGGAAACTCCAGAAAACGGATTCTGAGGCCACCGCAACCGCCATGGCCGTTGCGCTGGAAATACTTGCCAATATCGCCATTGCCTGCGAACCTTATTTGCCGCATACTCACGAAAAGCTCTGTGCCCAGCTGAATTTGTTACCTCTGGAGTTTGTGGTAAGGGCTTTCTGGAATAATGGTACTTTGCTAAAACCCTTTACCGAAGGACATACCCTGGGAGAACCCGGATTGATATTTACCAAAATTGAAGATGAACAGATGGCTGTTCAGTTCAAAAAACTAGAGGACATATCCATGAAAAACAATACAATACCAACTGTGCCGGAAGAAACAACGGTTAAGTCTGAAATTACCTACGATGACTTTGCCAAAATGGATTTACGCATTGCGGAAATCAAAGCTGCCGAGAAGGTGGAAAAGGCCGATAAACTGCTGAAACTGACACTGAATGTGGGAGGAGAGGAGCGCACCGTGGTGAGCGGTATAGCATTGCATTTTCAGCCTGAAAATATTGTAGGCAAGCAAGTGCTGTTTTTGGCCAATCTGGTGCCGCGTAAAATCCGTGGCATCGAAAGTAAGGGTATGATTTTGATGGCACAGGATGCAGATGGAAAGCTTGTGTTTGTTTCTCCAGCAGTGGCTGTAAAGTCAGGCAGCTCGGTTAATTAGATGCTGTTAATCCCGTTGTTAGGTAATCTCGGTAATTTTGTTGGGTAGCACCCTGCAGCCGAAATTCTGAAAGCCACTTTTCTTCTCTGATGAGTTCCTTAGTGCAAGGATCTGCGTACTTGCTAAATCTTTCTGAGTAATTTTTCCAGGCATTGCAGTTACCATTGATGCACATTCTGTTTGCATAGCCGATAATTTTTTCAAATTCGTTGTCAATAAGGGTGAAGGTAAGCCGCAGGTTATTATTCTCCATGATTTTATCGTAAATATCACGCCGATTTTGGTGCGTGTAATGCAGATACCATGCGGTGAAAAGCCGAAATTCATACAAGGCAAAATAGGTTCTGCTGGCATGGTCAAGCTGTATATCGGCTTTTGCGTAGTTGCCTTCTGACAAAAGCTTTGCGGCTGCCATTAAACTTGCCCTCGTTCCGTTCATGTATGCCGAAAATTCATCCATCAGTCCATAAATCCCGCTGATGTTGGATGAAGCGGTTGAGCCTTTAGATACGTAGGTTCCCCAGCGGAAAATTTGTTGTGGTAAATCTTTTGGTACTATGATGCTAAATTCAGAAGAACGGCATGTTTCGGTTCTGTTTACCGTAATAGCGATGCCCGGAACAATCACGTAATGGTTGATGTTATTCAAATGAACAGATTCATGAACTACGGTATTGAGTTCGCTAAATAAGGCAGCATCGCTAGTGTCCTGGTTCCAGGGAACCAATTTGCCGTCTATGTGGGTGGAATATATTCCTGGACCTGTGTAGTTGCTTTCCAATATGGTGTTGTAACCGCGCGCGTAATTGGACGTGGTATTTAGGAAATAACGCTTTGCCGCATTGATGGCTGTCTCGCTATATGAAGTAGACGGAATCTTGCTTTTTTCTTGGGCTATATTGTCTTCCAGTTTTTGGGTAATTTGATTGAAATTCCACGGCTTTTTTAAACAATCCGCATTTTCGGCGTTAAAAAAATCAGGTATTCCGCCCAGTATACCCTTTGTGGTTTTTAGATAAATACCTTTTTTGCCCCTGTAAACAGTTTTTTTCGCAACAGGATTAAAGGCCTGTCCTCTTTCGGTTGAAGTGAACTTTAATTGCTTACGTTTGCCTTGATAGGTTCCTGTATCGCGTTGTATCTTGTTTGTTCGATAACGGCAAAAGTTATAGGTGTTGTCGGGATACAATTTCAGTACATTCAAGCTTTTTTTGGAAGTTTGTTGGGTGTAAATGGTGGGTACCGGATTTACGGGTGAAGCATGCGCATGCGCATGGAGAATTAATACAGCGGCTAGAGTGTTCATATTGCATAAAATTAAAAATGAGAATAAAAAGAACTTTAGCTTGATAACGCACGCGGCGTAGGTTTTATTGGATGAAAATGAAATAGATGGACAAATCGCGCTTAATACTTGCAAAAGTTCAAAGCAATTCTTAAATTTGTGCTCTCATTCCAGGATTGACATGACCAAGCGTACCTACCAACCTTCGAAAACCAAGCGAAGAAACCGCCACGGATTCCGCAAGCGCATGAGCTCCGCCAATGGCCAACGCATACTGGCTTCGCGCCGTGCTAGGGGCCGCCAAAAACTCACTGCCTCCGACGAAAGAGGCCACAAGGGTTAATTATGGAAAGGACGGTGCAAATTGACACCTCCACAGTTTCAGCAACGATATAAACTGCCCAGAAAACAAATTCTGCGCAGTCAAAAAGCCATTACCGTGTTGTTTCAGCCTGGTTTTTTTGTTAGCAGCTATCCGCTTCGCATGAACTACCTGATTCAGTCCAAAACCAATGAAGCACCTGCAGTTCAGGTTATGTTCAGCGTGAGCAAAAAAAGATTTAAAAAAGCCACCGACCGAAACCGTGTAAATCGCCTGCTTCGCGAAGTTTACCGACTAAACCAGCATCAGTTGCAGGGATTGTCTTTGCCCGAAGATCAGCAGCTCGCAATGGCGCTGATTTATACCGGACAGGAAATATTGTCATTTCAGGTATTAAAAGCTTCATTTTTGCAATGCATACAAAAACTGAAAAGGAAAATGAACCATGCGTAGGGTGGCCATCTTTTTTATTCGTATTTACCAACATGCTCTGAGTCCGCTATTCACCAAAAGCTGCCGCTATGAGCCATCCTGCAGTGAATACGGGGTGCAGGCGTTCAAAAAGCATGGTTTTTTTTATGGATTTAAACTCACAGCAAAACGTATCGGGCGCTGCCATCCCTGGGGCGGTAGCGGATATGATCCGGTTCCCTGAGCGATTTTTCTGGTTTCCCTTTGTGAAATATCAAGAATTTTCCTATTTTTGCACCCCCTTAAAAAGCACTTATACAATGAACCACAATCAGTATGAAACCGTGATCATTTTAACACCCGTGCTCTCTGAACAACAGATGAAAGATGCTGTTAAAGGCTACAGAGAGCTGATCACAGGTAACGGTGGGGAGATGGTCCACGAAGAAAACTGGGGCCTGACCAAATTAGCCTATCCCATCGACAAAAAAGGCACGGGATTTTATCATTTGTTTGAATTCAAAGCCGACCCTGAGTTCATCAAAACCTTCGAACTGGCTTTTCGCCGTGATGAGCGCATCATGCGTTACCTCACCGTGAAGCTGGACAAGTGGGGTGTTGATTACAACGACAGGAAGCGCAAAGGTGAATTCAACCAGCCTAAAACTGTAGTAGTAGAGGAGGCCGCATCATGAGCAAAGAAGTAAACTTTATCTTCAACCAGACACCCCAGGTGTTGCAGAAGAAGAAATACTGCCGCTTCAAGAAGCACGGTATCCGTCACATTGACTACAAAGACAAAGACTTCCTGCTGAAGTTTGTGAACGATCAGGGGAAAATTCTTCCCCGCCGTATCACCGGTACGTCACTCAAGTTTCAACGTAAAATTTCGGTGGCTATCAAGCGCGCAAGACACCTGTCTCTGCTGCCTTTCGTGGCTGACGGTTTAAAATAAGAGGGAGGACTAAATTATGAAAATCATCCTGACACAAGACGTGAAAAATCTGGGCCATAAAGACGATGTGGTGGTGGTAAAAGACGGATACGGACGCAACTACCTCATCCCCAAAGGTATGGCTAAACTGGCTACTGACGGTGCGATGAAGATGCTGGCCGAAGATATCCGCCAGCGTGCGTTCAAAGTTGAGAAACTACGCAAAGATGCCGAGCAAATATCTTCTAAACTGCATGGCGTTTCGGTTACCGTGAAAACCAAAGCCGGTGCTTCCGGTAAGATTTTTGGTTCGGTAACCGGCCTACAGATTGCCAATAAACTGAAGGAACGGGGTTACGATGTAGATCGCCGTAAAATTGCGGTTGACGATATCAAAAACTTGGGAACCTATACCGCCGATATTAACCTGTTCAAGGACATCACTGCCTCGATCACCGTGGAGGTAGTAGCGGAATAATTTCCTGAATTATTATAATTAAAAAACGCCTAAAAGGGCGTTTTTTTTTTGTGCCGTTTAAGTCCTGATTTTTTTTGAACTGCTTAGCCCTATTTTTGCACCTTTATGTGGGATCGCATAGCAACCGCTATTCTTAAAAACCGCAATTTTTTTGTGGTGCTCATCCTGGCGTTTGCCGGCGCTGCCGGCTGGTTTGCCACCAAGGCCGAAATGGCCTACGATATGCAAAAATTGGTGCCCCAGGATGACTCCGAATACAAAGCCTATATGGCTTTTAAAAAAACATTCGGGGAAGACGGCAACAAAGTGGTTATTGGTTTTAAAAACAAAGACATTTTCTCCCTGCCCATTTACCAGGATTATTACAAGCTCTGCGATGATATTCAGAAGCAACCAGGTGTTATCGATCTGCTCTCACCTGCCAGGGTATTTAATCTGGTTATAGACACCTCCGATATGTTTGCGGTGCAGCCGCTGCTCAGCCGCATGCCGCAAACACAGCAGGAGTTGGATAGTGTAGCCGCAGCATTTAAGTCACTTAAATTTTACGAAGGACTGCTTTACAATGATACCGCCAAGGTATCCCTTATGTTAATTTCCCTCAATGACAGCACCCTGAATAGTAAAGGCCGAATCACCCTTATACAGAATATAGAAAAGCGCTGTGAGGCATTTGGGGCTAAACACGGCATCGAAATGCACTACAGCGGTCTGCCCTTCATCCGAACTGAGTTTGCCACTAAGGTAAAAAGCGAAATCGTGCTGTTTACTATTATTGCATTTGGAGTAACCGCATTGCTCATTCTGGGCTTTTTTCGCAGCATCAGCACCCTGGCTATTTCCCTTTTCTTTATTGCCATTGGTGTGGTTACTATGCTGTCTGTGGCGGGCCTGCTGGGGTACAAGCTTACCATGCTCACCGGAACACTGCCGCCATTGCTGGTGGTGATAGGGGTGCAAAACACCATTTACCTCATCAACAGATACCATGAGGAATACCGAAGGCATGGCAACAAGGCCCGGGCACTCACCCGCATTATCTCGCGTATTGGTGTGGCTACCTTCCTCATCAATTTCACTACTGCTGTGGGCTTTGGCACTTTTTACTTCACCAAAACCCTGATGCTGGAACAGTTTGGTGTGGTAGCCTTTATCACCATCAATATCATATTCTTTATCAACATCATCGGTATTCCAGTGCTATACAGCTACCTGCCACCACCCACAATAAAACAAACCGCACACCTTGAAAACAAAAACGTCAATAGCTTTCTGAACTGGGTTAGGTTCAATGCCTTCAATAAAAAACGGTCTATCTACTTTTGGAGTATCGCGTTTACTTTGCTTAGCTGTATTTACATCATTCGCCTGCGGCCACTGGCATTCATTCTGGATGATGTTCCCAAATCGAGCAAGGTTTATAAGGATCTGGTATTCTTCCAGCAGAATTTCCGCGGTGTAATGCCATTTGAGATTTTAATTACCTGCCAGGATGAGGGCGGGGCCAATTCAGTGGAGGTACTGAACAAAGCAAACAGCCTGCAAAAAGCATTGCGCCGCTACAAAGAATTCAGTAAGCCAATGAGCCTGGTAGAAATGGTTAGTTTTGCCAATCAGGTCAAAGAGGGCGATGTGCTTCAGTACAGGGTTCCCAAAGCAACCGATCTGGCCGAGATTTCTTCTCGAATGCCGGCTCCGGCACAGGGGAAAAAGAGCATCGTGAACGGCATGATGGATACCAGCATGACCAGCTTTCGCATTAGTTATCAAATGGCAGATGTGGGTTCCATCCTTATGGACAGCATTACCACACAGGTAAAAAACATTGCCGGAAAAATTTTCCCCGAGGAACAATATGAAGTAAAAATCACGGGCACATCAGCCATCTTTTTGCAGGGAAACCGCTATTTGTATGACAGCCTTATCAGCAGTACGCTGTGGGGTTTGCTTATCATCAGCCTTACCATGGGATTGCTTTTCCCTAGCATTAAAATGATCATCATCTCGGTGATTCCGAATGTGCTGCCTTTGGTCATTACCGCAGGTTTGATGGGATTTCTGAATATTCCGCTGAAACCCAGTACTATTCTAGTGTTTAGTATAGCCTTTGGTATAACGATAGATGCAACCACACACTTTATGAGCACGTTCCGGCGTGAGTTGCTGCATACTCAAAAAACATTGCGCGAAGCCCTAAGCCACACCATCATGGAAGTGGGGCTGAGCATGATTTATACCATGGTGGCACTGTTTGCCGGCTACATGATTTTTATGTTCAGCCGCTTTGAAGGCACCCAGGCACTGGGCTGGCTCACGGCAGTTACATTGTTTTCCGGACTGGTGGCCAACCTTTTCCTGCTTCCGGCTTTGATACTCACGTTTGAAAAAGGCCTCAATCCCAAAGAGGAACTGAAGGAAACGGTGATAGAACTGCCCGACGAAACAGAGGATTAATTTTCTGAAACCAACAGATTACAGCCGCGCGCCTCGCTTTGATCGTGACGCCCAAGCACCTCGAATCTTCCATCATTATGGAGTTTGCCTAAATCCTGTGTGGCAATAAAGCTGCAACTCTGCAAATTGGCCAGATCTACCACGCAGATAATGCCCGTTTTGCCCGGCGGAAGCCAGTTTCCGGGATCGCTGATGTCGCGAATCAATATTTTCATCCATGGCGGACAAACGTAGCTTCCATTCCCTTTGCTGTAAGCCTGACTCATGAGCTCGGTCATGCCATATTCACTGTGAATTTCAGTTACGCCAAAACGGGTGCACCAGTATTTATGTAATTCAGTACGCGTAAGTTCGGGTCCTCGGCCTTTCA
>Ga0194128_10001919_pt1 | contig 35068 bp, 32 predicted proteins | sample TA2KigCa65mmetaG_FD_148650 | JGI IMG/M metagenome (GOLD analysis project Ga0194128, IMG submission 148650) | Freshwater microbial communities from Lake Tanganyika, Tanzania - TA2015037 Kigoma Deep Cast 65m | ecosystem: Environmental > Aquatic > Freshwater > Lake | place: Tanzania: Lake...
AACAAAGAACGCGCGCGGCCCGCGTGTTGCGCGCGCACGACGCGCAACCGATACTTGCGCCGTTGATGCCAACCGTCACGCCAAAGCCATCGCGAATCTCACGCATTTCGCGTTGGGCCGGCGTGGCGCCGGCGTGGCTCGCCGCGCTGCTGCTCGCGCAGGTCGCCTTCGGCCTGCTGCGCTTCCCGCAGGGCTCGATTCGCAAGCGCGGCGAAGCGATCACTGCCGCGCGCGCCGCCGGCCCGCTGTGGCACTTCCCGCACGCCGACGGCGAGACCAAGCGACTCGTCGCGTGGCTGGCGCGCGCCGCGCCGCCGGACGAGGTGATCGTCTACGACGGACCGGGGCACGGCCTGATGGAAGCGCTCGCCGCCGTCCTGGCGCCGCGCCTCGTCGCGCATGTCTCGGCCGTCGGCCCCGACGGCACGGCGCTCGGCCGCCGCGTCTTCGCCGGCAGCCCGAACGGCGAGCCGGCGGCCGGACGCATCGGCGTCGTCGACGCCACCGACGGCAGCGAACTGCGCTGGACGCTGCGGGGGCCGCAGTGAGCGCGCCATGGTCACTGACGACGCTGGCGCTGTTCGCGCTGTCAGCGCACGCGCTGTGGCTGCTCGGCGCGCCGCTGCCGGCCTGGCTGCTCGCCGCCTGCGGCGTCGGCGCGCTGCCGATCGCGCGCGCGGAACTGCGACCGCCGCGCCTCGCACCGCTCGGCCTCGTGGGGCTGCTGCTGGCGCTTGGCGCGATCACCTGGGGCGCCTGCGCCACCGACAGCCGCGTCTGGGACGGCTTCGTCGCCTGGGGCGCGACGGCGAAGTGGCTCGCCCTCGATGGCTCGCTGCAGCAACCGGCGTTCACCGAAGGCCCGGCGTACCTGCAGAGTCGCGGCTATCCGCTGCTGCAACCGGCGCTGCTCGCGCAGACGAGCGGGTGGCTCGGCCCGCTCGGCGGTCGGCTGCTGTTTCCGTGCCTGTGGCTGTCGATGGCGCTGACGCTGGCGCGTGCGCTGCACGCGCGCGGCGCCAACCCGCGCGCCATCAGCCTCTGCGTCGCAGCGCTCGCGTTGTTGCCGGCCTTCACCGAAGGCCGCGAAGGCGCTGCCGACTCCGGCTACGCCGACCTGCTGGTCGCCGCGCTGCTCACGCATGCGGCGGCAGCGCTGCTCGCCGGCCGCGCGCTGCCGTTCGCGCTCGCCTGCCTGCTGCTGCCGATGGCGAAGAACGAGGGCGTGGTGCACGGGGCGCTGTGGATCGGCTGCGCTGCGGCCCGAGGCGGTCGCCGCCTGCCCATCGCCGGCGCGCTCGGCGCGCTACTCGGGCTGTCGGCGTGGGCGCCGCTGCAGGCCCGGCTGGTCGCGGCTGGCGCCCCAGCTGGCACCGGCTGGCTGGCGCAACTGCTGGTCCCGATCGCGGCGCTGGCGTTCGGCCTTGGCTTGTCCTTGCCGCGGTGGCGCCTGCCGACCGTGCTCGCCAGCTGCGGGCTCGTCGTCACGGTCGTCGCGCTCAGCGGCTTCGCGGCGAGTTCGCTCGGCGAGGCGTTCGGCAACCTCGCGCGCTTGCAGGTCCCCTGGGCCGACGCGCCGCGCATCGTCGGCCGCGTGCTGTACGAGTCGATCCAGCCGGTGAAGGTCGGCGTCACGTTCCTGCTGCCTCTGCTCGCCGCCGCGCTGCTGCGGCGCCGGGGCTACGCCCTCGGCGACGCCGGCGCGCTGCTGGCGGCGATCGGGCTCGGCCTCGCCGCGATCGCCGCATTCGTGACCCTCGGCCCGCCGCAGCTGATCGACAGCTTCCTGCACACCGGCGTCGATCGCTACGTGGCGCAGTGGGTCGGCGTGGCGTGGCTGGCGAGCGGCGCGCTGCTGGCGCGGTTGGCGCCGGCGCCGTCCGCGACGTGATTGCGCGCTTGCGCGCCACCAACGACAAGTGATCGACGCGCCCGCTCGCGGCGTGCTGGACGACGGCCCGCCGCGTAGGCTGGCACGACGATGACCGCACGCTTCCTCCTGGCCACGATCGCGCTCGCCGCCGCGGCGACGACGCAGGCTCCCGCTCCCACCACGGCGCCGACGCCAACGGTCGACCTGTCGCTGCTGTCCGACCTCAAGGCGCGCGCCATCGGCCCCGCCGTCTGCGGCGGCCGCATCGGCGCCGTCGTCGGCGTGCCCGGCGATCCGACGATCGTCTGGACCGGCGCCGCCAGTGGCGGCGTGTGGAAGTCGACCGACGGCGGCGTGCGCTTCACGCCGGTGTTCGACGAGCAGGATTGCGCGTCGATCGGCGCGCTCGCCATCGACCCGCGCAGCCCGGATGTCGTCTGGGTCGGGTCCGGCGAAGGCAATCCACGCAACTCGGCGAGCGTCGGCCGCGGCGTCTACCGCACGCGCGACGGCGGCCGCACATGGCAGAAGCTCGGTCTGGAGAAGACCGAGCGCATCCACCGCATCCTGCTGCACCCGACGCAGCCCGACACCGCCTGGGTCGCCGCGTTCGGCACCAGCTGGGGCGAGAACGAGGAACGCGGCGTGTTCAAGACGACCGACGCCGGCGCGACCTGGACCAAGGTCCTGTACGTCGACCCGCGCACCGGCTGCGGCGACCTCGTGCTCGACCCGCGCAACCCGGACAAGCTGTTCGCGGCGATGTGGGAACACCGCCGCTGGCCGTGGCTGTTCAAGTCCGGCGGCCCCGGCTCGGGCCTCTTCCGCACGCTCGACGGCGGCGCGACGTGGACGAAGCTCGGCGAGGACGATGGCCTGCCCGGCGGCGAGCTCGGCCGCATCGGCCTCGCCATCGCGCCGAGCGACCCGCGCGTCGTCTACGCGCTGACCGAGGCGCAGAAGAACGTGCTGCTGCGCAGCGACGACGGCGGCTTCAAGTTCCGCGTCGTCAACGACAAGGAGGACGTCGCCCCGCGGCCCTTCTACTTCTGCGACGTGCGCGTCGACCCGGCCGACAAGAACCGGCTGTACAGCCTGCACACGACGGTCGACGTCTCCAACGACGGCGGCCGCACGTTCGAGGGCCTCGCCGGCTGGGACGCGGCGCACCCCGACCACCACGCGCTGTGGATCGACCCGACCGACCCGATGCGCCTGATCCTCGGCAACGACGGCGGCGTGTCGATCAGCCAGGACCGCGGCGGCTCGTGGCGCTTCTGCGGCAACCTGCCGCTGGCGCAGTTCTATCACGTCGCCTTCGACCTCGACCGGCCGTACCACGTCTACGGCGGCCTGCAGGACAACGGCAGCTGGCGCGGGCCGGCGACGGTGTGGGAGCACGGCGGCATCCGCAACGCGCACTGGCAGGAGGTCTGCTTCGGCGACGGCTTCGCCACCGTGCCCGATCCGCAGGACAGTCGGCAGGGCTACGCGATGAGCCAGGGCGGCTCACTCGTGCGTTTCGACCTGCGCACCGGCAGCCAGAAGTCCATCCGCCCGCCAGCCCCCGACGACGTCGAACTGCGTTTCCATTGGAACGCCGCGATCGCGCTCGATCCGTCCGCGCCGGGCACGCTGTTCTACGGCAGCCAGTTCGTGCACAAGTCGGGCGACCGCGGCGAGAGCTGGCAGATCGTCTCGCCGGACCTCACCAGCAACGACCCCGAGAAGCAGAAGCAGCACGAGAGCGGCGGCCTGACGCGCGACGTCACCGCCGCCGAGAACCACTGCACGATCCTGACCATCGCGCCGAGCCCGGTGCAGCAGGGCGTGCTGTGGGTCGGCACCGACGACGGCCGCGTGCACGTCAGCAAGGACGGCGGCGCCAACTGGACGAGCGTCGAGGCCAATGTGCCCGGCCTGCCCAAGCACACATGGTGCCCGCACATCGAGGCCGGCAAGCACGATGCCGGCACCGCGTACGCGGTGTTCGACGGCCACCGCACGGCCGACTGGACGCCGTACGTCTACGTCACGCGCGACTTCGGCGCGTCGTGGACGTCGCTGGCGACGCCGGCGATCGACGGCTACTGCCTCGTGATCGAGGAGGACCCCGTGCAGAAGCAGCTGCTGTGGCTGGGCACGGAGTTCGGCCTGTACGTGTCGTTCGACGGCGGCGCCGCGTGGCAGAAGTGGACGCACGGCGTGCCGACGTGCTCGGCGATGGCGATCGCGACGCACCCGCGCGAGCACGACCTGATCGTCGCCACGCACGGCCGCTCGATCTTCGTGCTCGACGACGTCTCGCCGCTGCGCCAGCTCGCCGCGACGATGGCGCAGAAGCCGAAGCTGCATGTGTTCCCGGTCACGCCGGCGATCGCGCACGAAGTGGCACAATCGTCCGGTGAGCGCTTCCCCGGCCACGGCGAGTTCCGCGGCACGTCGCGTGACCGTGGCGTGTTCCTGCACGTCTTCGCCGACGCGCCCGAGTTGAAGCACGCCGACAAGAAGCAGCAGAAGGCGCGCGAGGCGGCGCAGAAGGCGAAGGACGCGCCGGCCGAAGCGAAGCCGACGGATGCCAAGACGGACGAGAAACCCGCCGAGAAGCCCGCCGACGCCGCGCCAAAGCCGCCGGAGGAGCCGAAGGACAAGGCGACGATCGAGGTCTGGGACGCCGCCGGCCAGAAGGTGCGCGCGTGGCGCGAGGACCTGCGCCTCGGCCTCAACCGCGTCGTCTGGCGCTTCCAGCGCGACGGCGGCCCCGGCCCGTCGCGCGAGCTTTTGGACGAGCCCGAGTTCGCGCCCGCTGGCCGCGAGGTCCTGCCCGGCGAGTACCTGGTGACCGTGCGCTTCCAGGGCGAGCAGCGCGACGTCAAGGTGACCGTCGAGGACGACCCACGCGTGGCGATCGCCGCCGCCGACCGCGCCGCCAAGGACGCGCTGCGCCAACGCCGCGAAGACCTCAAGACCGAGCTGCACCGCGCGACGCAGCGCCTCGCGCGCGGCAAGAAGGACCTCGAGGTCGTCGAGAAACGCCTTGCCGTCGAGCCCAAGACGAAGCCGGGCGCAACCGATCCGCACAAGGCGCTGCGCGACGCGCTCGAGACGGTGAAGAAGGCCGCCACCGCGCTCGACGAGCAGCTCTGGGGCAAGAAGCCGGTGCAAGGCATCAACCGCGACGACGAGGGTCTGATCGCCAAGGCGCAGGAGCTGATGCGCGTCACCGGCACCGCCGACGCGCCCAACGCGACCGAGATCGCGCTGATGGGCCGCGCCGCTGGCAAGGTCCCGGCGGTCGCCGCCGCCGTCGACGCGTTCCTCGCCGGCCCGATGGCCGAGTTCCGCAAGGCGGTGGATGCGAGCGGCCTGCAGCTGCTGACGCCGGCAGCAGCGAAGTAGCGCGCGGTCCGCAGGCAGCGCGCGTCGGCGATCAGCGCGCGCGCCGGCCAGCCGACTTGCGACCGCTCGCGGCCCGCTTCGCCGCGCCGCGCGGCCGGTCGAAGTGGCTCTGCAGGATGCGCGCGACGCACGCCGTCAGGCGCTTGCCCATCGGGATGTGCAGGAACTCGTTGGGGCCGTGGGCATTGCTCTGCGGGCCGAGCACGCCGGTGATGAAGAACTGCGCGTCGGGGAACTTGGCGCCGAGCATGCCCATGAACGGGATCGTGCCGCCCTCGCCCATGTAGACGCACGGCTTGCCGAAGCAGGCCTGCGACGCGGCGGCGGCGGCGTTCTCCAGCCACCCGGCCAGCGGCGGCGCGTCCCAGCCGACGCTCGCCTTCTCGGCCGAGAACGTGATCTTGGCGCCGTTCGGCGGGTCCTGCGTCATCACCTTCTTGAGGTGCTGCAGGCACGCCTTCTCGTCGGCGCGCGGCGGGATGCGCAGCGACAGCTTGAAGGTCGAGAACGGCCGCAGCACGTTGCCGGCCTTCTCGACGTGCGGCACGCCGTCCTGGCCGATCAACTCGACGAACGGCCGCCACGTGCGGTTGAGCACCAACTGCTGCAGGTCCTTGGCCATCGCCTTCGTGCCCTTCTGCCAGGGGAAGCGCTGCCAGATCGTCTGACCGAGCACCTTGCCGGCGAGCTTCGCCTGCGCCTGGCGCTGGGCTGGGATCGCTATGTGGAACTCCTTGGGCAGGATGCGGCCGGTGGCGCTGTCCTCCAGCCGCTCCATCAGCTGGCGGAAGATGCGGAACGTGCTCGGCACGATGCCGCTGGCGTCGCCGCTGTGCACGCCCTCGGTCAGCACGTCGACGCGGATGTCGCCGCCGACGAGGCCGCGCAGCGACGTCGTGCACCACAGCTGGTCGTAGTTGCCGCAGCCGGAGTCGAGGCAGACGACGAGGCTCGGCGTGCCGATGCGCGCTTTCAGCGCGTCGATGTAGTGCGGCAGGTCATAGCTGCCGCTCTCCTCGCAGGCCTCGATCAATACGACGCAGCGGCTGTGCCTGCCGCCGGCTTCGCGCAGCGCGCGGATCGCCGTCAGCGACGCGTAGGCGGCATAGCCGTCGTCAGCGCCGCCGCGGCCATAGAGCTTGTCGCCCTTGCGCACCGGCTGCCACGGCCCGAGGCCGTCGAACCAACCGGTCATCTCCGGCTGCTTGTCGAGGTGGCCGTACAGCAGCACCGTGTCGTCGCCTTCGCCCGGCACCTCCATGTAGATCAGCGGCGTGCGGCCCGGCAGCCGCACCACCTCGACCGTCAGCCCTTCGATCGACTGCGCCTTGCACCAGCCGGCGATCAGGTCGACGGCGCGCTGCATGTGCCCCGCCGCCGCCCAGTCCTTGTCGAACGCGGGCGACTTGTTGGGGATGCGGATGTAGTCGACGAGCTGCGGGACGATGTCCTGTTCCCACACGCCATCGACAAACGGAGCAAGCTTGCGGTCTTCCATGGCAGGGGCGCGATGCGAACCGATGGGACGGCCGCGCACAAGCGCTGCTGGCGGCGGCGACGGCCGTCCGGGCCGACACGCCGTGCCGCCGCGGTCGCACGCTGCACCGTGCCGCGGGCAGGAATGCCGCCGTCGCGTCACCGATGCGGCAGCACTCCCTTCCTGGCGCGCTGTAGCGCGGGCACCTATTCTTCGCAGCCCGGCGCACGCTCCGACCCGCCCCACCGCACCCGTGAAGAACGACTCCGTCCTGCCGCGCGGCCAAGGCCGCCGCCGCGGCCCCGAGTTCCCGCCCTACGACACGGCCGCTGTCGCAGCGATCCTCGACCGCTGGCGCGACCAGCCCGGCAACCTGCTGCCGATCCTGCACGGGGTGCAGCAGGCGCTCGGCTTCGTGCCGCCGGGCGCCGTCGGCCAGATCGCCAAGGCGATCAACCGCTCGCGCGCCGAGGTGCACGGCGTGATCTCGTTCTACCATGACTTCCGCACCAGCCAGCCCGGCCGCGCCGTGCTCAAGCTCTGCCAGGCCGAGAGCTGCCAGGCGTGCGGCAGCCGTGAACTGACGGCGCACGCCGAGCGCACGCTCGGCTGCAAGCTCGGCGAAACGTCGCCCGACGGCGCGGTCACGCTGGAGCCGGTGTACTGCCTGGGCAACTGCGCCTGCTCGCCGGCGGCGCTGCTCGACGGCGAATTGCACGGTCGCGTCACGCCGCAAGGCCTCGACCGCCTGCTGGCGCAGGCGCGGAGGCGGCCATGACGATCAAGATCTGCGTGCCGCGCGACGCCGCGGCGCTGAGCCTCGGCGCCGACGCCACCGCCGCCGCGATCGCCAAGGCGGCGCGGCAGGCGGGCCAGGCGATCCAACTGGTCCGCACCAGCAGCCGCGGCATGTTCTGGCTGGAGCCGTTCGTCGAGGTCGAGACGGCGACTGGCCGCGTCGGCTACGGACCGGTGACCGCCGAGGACGTGCCCGGCCTGTTCGCCGCCGGCTTGCTGCGCGGCGGCGCGCATCCGCTGGCGCACGGCGTGGTCGAAGCGATGCCGTTCCTCGCGCGCCAGGAACGCCTGACGTTCGCGCGCGCCGGCCTCACCGACCCGCTGTCGCTCGCCGACTACGAAACGCACGGCGGCCTGCGCGGCCTGCGGCGCGCGCTCGGCATGGCGCCGACGGCCGTCGTCGAGGAAGTCGTCGCCTCGGGCCTGCGCGGCCGCGGCGGCGCTGGCTTCCCGACCGGCATCAAGTGGCGCACGGTCGCCAGCGCGCCGGCGCAGCCAAAGTACGTCGTCATCAACGCCGACGAAGGCGACTCGGGCACCTACAGCGACCGCATGGTCATGGAGGGCGACCCGTACGTGCTGCTCGAGGGCATGGCGATCGCCGGCTACGCCACCGGCGCTTCCTACGGCTACATCTACCTGCGCTCGGAGTACCCGCACGCGCTCGCCGTGCTCAACGAAGCGCTGGCAACGCTGCGCGCGCGCGGCGTCTACGGCCGCAACGTCCTCGGCGCCGACTTCGCGTTCGACGCCGAAGTCCGCGTCGGCGCCGGCGCCTACATCTGCGGCGAGGAAACGGCGCTGCTCGAGTCGCTCGAAGGCAAGCGCGGCATGGTGCGCTTCAAGCCGCCGCTGCCGGCGATCAAGGGCCTGTTCGGCCAGCCGACGGTGGTCAACAACGTCGTCTCGCTGGCGTCGGTGCCGATCATCCTCGACCGCGGCGGCAAGCACTACGCCGACTACGGCATGGGCCGCTCGCGCGGCACGCTGCCGATCCAGCTCGCCGGCAACGTCAAGCGCGCCGGTCTCGTCGAGAAGGCGTTCGGCGTGACGCTGCGCCAGCTCATCGAGGACTACGGCGGCGGCACGCGCAGCGGCCGACCGGTGCGCGCGGTGCAGGTCGGCGGCCCGCTGGGCGCGTACTTCGACCAGCGCCTGCTCGACCTGCCGCTCGACTACGAGGCGCTGGCGCAGCACAAGGGCATGGTCGGCCACGGCGGCATCGTCGTGTTCGACGACACGGTCGACATGGCGGAGCAGGCGCGCTACGCGATGGAGTTCTGCGCCGTCGAGTCGTGCGGCAAGTGCACCCCGTGCCGCATCGGCAGCACGCGCGGCCGCGAGCTGATCGAGAAGATCGTGCGCGGCAAGGACGTCGCGCGGAACCACCGCCAGCTGCTCGCCCTCTGCGACGTCATGGAAAACGCCTCGCTGTGCGCGCTCGGCGGCATGGCGCCGTGGCCGGTGCTGTCGGCGCTGCAGTACTTCCCCGGAGACTTCGGTTTGCCCGCCAAGGAGCCCGCTCATGTGGTCTGAACTACGCGACCTGCGAGAAGGCCAGGACCTCGGCACCCCGCCGCGTGGCGGCGAGCCGGTGGCGCTGGTCGTCGACGGCAAGCCGGTGACCGTGCCCGCCGGCAGCAGCGTGATGCTGGCGGCGGCGGCGGGCAGCTGCCCGGTGCCGAAGCTCTGCGCCACCGACACGCTTGAGGCGTTCGGCAGCTGCCGCGTCTGTCTCGTCGAGATCCAGGGCCGCAAGGGCTACCCGGCGGCCTGCACAACGCTCGTCGAACCCGGCATGGTGGTGACGACGCAGAGCCCGCGCCTGCACGAACTGCGCCAGGGCGTCGTCGAGCTGTACCTGTCCGACTTCCCGCAGGAGGACGTGCCGGGCGGCTGGAGCGAACTGCACGAGACGCTGCAGCAGGTCGGCGTCGCGAGCCATCCCTACGGCCAGGGCGAGAACCACCTGCAAGCGCCGGTCGACGAGAGCAACCCGTACTTCCTGTTCGATCCGGCCAAGTGCATCGTCTGCAGCCGCTGCGTGCGCGCGTGCGAGGAGATCCAGGGCACGTTCGCGCTGACGATCCAGGGCCGCGGCTTCGCCTCGCAGGTCGCCGCCAGCCAGGGCGAGCGCTTCCTGGACAGCGAGTGCGTGTCGTGCGGCGCGTGCGTGCAGGCCTGCCCGACGCAGAGCCTGGTCGAGAAGAGTCTGTTCGTAGGAGGCTACCACCGTGCCCAACCCCCGAAAGCCTGACGGTTCGCTCGTCACCACCTGCGCCTACTGCGGCGTCGGCTGCGGCTTCAAGGCCGAGACGATCGGCGGCGAGATCGTGCGCATGATCCCGTGGAAGGAAGGCAAGGCCAACCACGGCCACGCCTGCGTCAAGGGGCGCTTCGCCTTCGACTACTACCAGCACCCCGACCGTGTGCGGACGCCGATGATCCGCTCGTCGATCGATCAGCCGTGGCGCGAGGTGTCGTGGGACGCCGCCATCGCGCACGCCGCCGCCGAGATGCAGCGCATCCAGGCGCAGCACGGCCGCGGCTCGGTCGGCGCGGTGTCGTCGTCGCGCTGCACCAACGAAGAGATCTTCCTGATGCAGAAGTTCGCGCGCGTCGCGCTGCGCAACAACAACATCGACAACTGCTCGCGCATCTGCCACTCGCCGACGCAGTTCGGCCTGTCGGCGACGCTCGGCGCTGGCGCGGCGAGCCAGCACTTCGACTCGGTCCTGCAGGCGGACGTGATCCTCGTCGTCGGCGCCAACCCGACCGAGGGCCACCCGGTGTTCGGCTCGATGCTCAAGCGCCGCGTGCGCCAGGGCGCCAAGCTGCTGGTCGTCGACCCGCGCCGCACCGAGACCGCCGAGTCGGCGCACTGCAAGGCGACGGTGCACCTGGCGCTGCGGCCGGGCACCAACGTGCTGGTGCTCAACAGCCTCGCTCACGTCGTCGTCACCGAGGGCCTGCACGACGCGGCGTTCATCGCGGCGCGCTGCCACCCGGCGGAGTTCGAGCAGTGGCGGGCGCTGGTCGCCGACGCCCGCTACGCGCCCGAGGTCGTCGGCCCGGAGGCCAGCCTCGATCCGGCCGACATCCGCGCGGCCGCCCGCGTCTACGCCAAGGCCAAGCGCAGCACGATCTACTACGGCCTCGGCGTCACCGAGCACAGCCAGGGCTCGACCGGCGTCATGTGCCTGGGCAACCTCGCGCTCGCCTGCGGCATGCTCGGCCGCGAAGGCGTCGGCGTGAACCCGCTGCGCGGCCAGGGCAACGTGCAGGGCGGCAGTTGCCTCGGCAGCTGGCCGCACATGCTCAGCGGCTACCGCTTCGTCACCGACGACGCCGTGCGCGCGACCTTCGAGCAGGACTGGCGGCTTTCGCTCGACCCCGAGCCGGGGCTGCGCCTGCCCAACATGTTCGACGCAGCACTCGCCGGCACGTTCAAGGCGATCTACATCCAGGGCGAGGACCCGGTGCAGAGCGACCCCAACCAGAACCACATCGTCGCGGCGATGAAGGCGATGGAGTGCGTGATCGTGCAGGACCTCTTCCTCAACGAGACCGCGAAGTACGCGCATGTGTTCCTGCCCGGCTCCAGCTCGCTGGAGAAGAACGGCACGTTCACCAACGCCGAACGCCGTGTCAGCATGGTGCGCAAGGTCGTGCCGCCGCTCGCCGGGCTCGAGGACTGGGAGATCACCGTCAAGCTCATCAACGCGATGGGCTACCCGCTGCACTACGATCACCCGTCGCAGATCCTCGACGAAGTCGCGCGCCTGTCGCCGGCCTACCAGGGCATGAGCTTCGCGCTGATCGAGCGCTGCGGCTCGGTGCAGTGGCCGTGCAACCCGCAGGCGCCGGAAGGCACCGAGGTGCTGCACACGCAGACGTTCCCGCGCGGCAAGGCCAACTTCATGCTGACCGGCTACGTGCCGACGACCGAGCGCATCGACGAGCGCCATCCGCTGCTGCTGACGACCGGGCGCATCCTGTCGCAGTACAACGTCGGCACGCAGACCCGCCGCACCGGCAACGTCGCGTGGCACGACGAGGACCTGCTCGACATCCACCGGCAGGACGCGGAAGCGCGCGGCATCCGCGACGGCGATCTCGTGGCGATCAGCAGCCGCTACGGCGAGACGCGCCTGCACGCGCGCATCAGCGACAAGGTCAGTCCGGGCGTCCTGTACACGACGTTCCACTTCGCGCAGAGCAAGGCCAACGCCGTGACCAGCGATCTGTCGGACTGGGCGACCAACTGCCCCGAGTACAAGGTGACGGCTGTCGAGGTCGCCAAGGTCCCGGCGACCGCGCCAGCTTCGGCCCGCGCGCGGGCGGGAGCGAAGGCATGAGTGCGGCACACGGCGACGGCATGGTGATCGCCATCGAACGGCTGGTGGCGATGGCCAACCAGATCGGCGACTTCTTCGCGCCGTACCCACAAGGCCAGCGCGAGGAAGGCGTGCGCAACCACCTGCGCCACTACTGGGATCCGCGCATGCGCGAAGCCCTCCTGGCCCACCTCGACGCGAACGCTGGCGCCGGCCTGCACGCGCACGTGCTCGCGGCTACCCGGTTGCTGCGCGACGAGCAGCAGACGGCCCGCAAGGCCTACGCCGGGCCGCCGCCACGCGGGTAGCGCGCAGACGAGTCTGCGCCGGCCGCAGGGGCCACCGGATGATGCAGCATCGGGACGCCGGCTGAGCGTGTCGCGCGACCCGCGTGGCCTATCCTGGCCCGACCATGCTTCGCCCCAGCACCGCATTCGCCACGCGCATCGCCATCGTCGCGCTGTCGACATCGGCGCTGTGCCCGCCCCGCGCCCTCGCCAACTGCGCCGCCGCGCCACAAGCGCCGGCCGCACAGGCGCCATGGCCCGGCATCGCCGAGCTGCGGGCGCTGGTACGCGAACACGGCCTGCAGGCGGAGGTCGATGCGCTCGCCGGCGAGATCACGGAATGGGCCAAGTCGCTCGGCAACAACAAGGCGAGCAGCCTGGCGCTCGACGCCTTCGCTGACCCGCTCGGCGCGCCGGCGGCGTTGCTGGCGACGACCGACCGGCTCGACGCCGCGGCGCGCATGGATCCGCCGCAGCTGCGCGCGCTGCTCGACGAGGCGCGGACGTTCCTCGCGCTGCCTGCGGTCGCCGACCAGAGCAGCAACGCAGTCGAACCGTCGCTCATCGCGCTGAAGGCGCTGCTCGCGAGCGCAGCACAGCAAGCAACGACCGCGCTCGAAGCGCTCGAAGCGGACGACCGCGCGGCGCTGCGCGCCGGGCTCGCCGCGCTGCTCGACGACTACCTCGAGAGCATCTACATCCACCAGAGCAAGACCAACGACAACAAGCGCACATGGAAGCTGCTGCAGCGCGTCGACGCCGCCGCCATGCACGCCGCCGCCGACAGCCTGCTGCCGCTGCTGCAGCCCAAGGTCTACAACGCGCTTGCCGCGGCGCTGCGCAAGGACCTCGCCGCCGCGCCGCCGCCGCCGACCGTGCCCGGCGTCACCGGCCGGCTGATGTACGCGGAGGAAACGCCGCACGGCTGGATCCTCATCGGCAGCACGGACGCCAACAGCTATGACGCGAAGATCGCGTTCGCGCTCGACCTCGGCGGCAACGACACATGGCGCGCGCAGAGCACGCGCAGCGACCTCGGTGCGCCGATCAACGTCGTGCTCGACCTCGCTGGCAACGATCGCTACCTCGCCGGCGAGCCGTTCGCGCAGGGCTGCGGGCTGTTCGGCGTGTCGCTGCTCTTCGACGCCGCCGGCAAGGACGTCTACGAAGGCGGCCGCGGCGCGCAGGGTTGCGCCTTCGCCGGCGTCGGCCTGCTGGTCGATGCGCAGGGCGACGATCGCTACACGGCGGACGCGTTTTCACAGGGCACGGCCCTGCACGGCACCGGCGCGCTGCTCGAACGCGCCGGCAACGACGTCATGGCGCTCGGCAGCGACGGCCAGGGCTACGGCCTGCCGCAGGGCGTCGGCCTGCTGCTCGACGTCGCCGGCAACGACCAGCGCACAGCGACCGGCACGCGCCCGAGCACGTACGGCACCGCCGGCGAGTTCGTCGGCCGCGCGCAGGGCACGGCCTTCGGCTTCCGCACCGTCGCGCCCGGCGGCCTCGGCGCGCTCGTCGACGGCGGCGGCAAGGACGTCAACACGGTCGGCGAGTTCGGCTGCGGCTGCGGCTACTTCTTCGGCGTCGGCGTCGTGCGCGACCGCGGCGGCGACGACCAGACGTTCGCCTCGCGCTACGGCATCGCCACCGGCGCGCACCACGGCGTCGGCGCGGTGTTCGACGACGCCGGCAACGACCTGTGGGACAACCGCCACACCGCCAGCATCGCCGGCAACTGGGACCTCACCGTCAGCTGCCTGTTCGACCGCGCCGGCGACGACCGCTATCTCGGCGAAGGCATCACGCTGGGCAGTGCGACGATCACGTCGTTCGCTGCGCTCGTCGACGGCGGCGGCAAGGACGTCTACGAGACTGGCAGCGACCTCGCGTTCGCGCGCTGCGGCCACGCCGACGACGTCGGCCGCGGCAGCAAGTCGGTGGCGCTGTTCCTCGACCTCGGCGGCGGCAAGGACACCTACCCCGCGACCTCGCCGCTGCAGCCCGCGCCGGCCAACGGCGGCACGGTCGTGCGCGCGCGCGAAGACACGTTCGCCGAAGGCGAGGCGAAGAAGACGGCGGTCAGCGGCCGCGGCGTGTTCGTCGATCGCTGAGGGCGGAGAACGCGCGGCGCGCGCGGAGGATGGTGGGCGATGAGGGACTCGAACCCCCGACATCCTCCTTGTAAGGGAGGCGCTCTAACCAACTGAGCTAATCGCCCGCGGGATCGAAGCGGCGCAGTCTAGCACGGCGGCGACGGCCGCCGCCCACGTCACTTCGGCTCGGCGGCGGCGGCCGCCTCGGCAGGCGGCTTGCCCGTCGGCATCGCCGCCGGCGCCATCGGCACGGAGTCGTACGTCGGCATCGGTGTCGGGTCGCTCCACACGCGGCGACCGAGGTAGTCGACGGTGTCGCACGGCAGCGCCAACAGCGAGTGGCCGACCGACGCGCACGCGAGCGCGGGGAACAGCACGAACTCGTCGGCCGCCATCTCGCCAAGGCCTTCGTCGGCGAACTGACTCAGCGGCCACGTGATCGGCAACAGCACGACCGACGCGACGACGCCGGGGACGCCGCCAACCCACGCGCCGGCCTGGGCGGCGCCGCGCACCCAACCCGGCCGGCCGAACTCCGGCGGCGGACTGGTGTCGTCGAGTGATTCGATCGCGGACGGCAGCGCGCAAGCGCTGGACAGCAGAAGGCAGGCGACGGCCGACGCGGAGCGGAGCATGGCGCGCATCCTAGCGCGCCATGCTCCACTCCGCCGGTGCGGCGGGCGCAAGGGATCCGCGACGACCACGGATTTCGACGCCCTGGCGGCCAACCTGCGCCGCCGCCGCTCACTTGCCGTCGCGGCTCGCTTCCAGCTTGGCGGCGTCCTCGCCAACGCCATTCTGCGCGTCGCGCGCGCGCTGCAGCGCCTTCTTCGCCGACATGCCGTCAATCGCCTTCTTCAGGCGCTCGACCGTCTGCGGGTCCTCGTCAGCCGCGGCGGCGATCGCCTGCTCGGCGTGCTCGATGGCACGGCCAGCGGCGTCGAAGTCACCCTTCTGGATCCACGCCAGCGCCAGGAAGTTGCAGGCCTCGATGACCTGGCTGCCCGGATCGGCGCTCTCGAGCGCCGCCTGGAAGGCGACGATCGCCTCGTCGAGCTTGCTGGCGCCCTGCAGCAAGCGCGCCTGCCACAGGCGCATCTCCTGCGCGCGGCTGCTGCCCGGATCGAGCGCGATCGCCTTGGTGTAAGTCGCCATCGCCTCGTCGACACGCTTCTGCCGGCGTTGCATGTCGCCCGCGCTCATCAGGCCGCGCTGGCCGAAACGCGGGCCGTCGAGCGCGGCGGCGCGCAGGTACGCCTTCTCGGCGAGCGGCAGGCTGCCCTGCTGTCGCCAAAGGTCGCCGGCGGTCATCGCCGCGAACGCCGCCACCGCCGGCTCGCCGCCGAAGTCAGTCACCACCTTGTCGTAGGCGCTGGCCGCGGCCTCCAGCGCCGGCGCGCGCTCCGGCCCGCGCAGCGCGCGCAGCGGCAGCGATGCGTCCTTGGCGACGGCGAGCGCCTTCTTGCCGGCCTCGCTCATCGCCGGCTTGCCGGCGACGGCCTTCGCCGGCTCGCCGCCCGGCGTCGGCGGCGTCTCCTGTGCGACGAGCGGCAAAGCCATCAAGGCGACGCACACAAACTGCTTCCACATCGCGTTCATCGGTATCTCCTTCTGTTTCGGGTTGTTGGAACTTGCGATCACTTCTGATCGTCGAGGCCGCCCGCGGCGCGGGCGCATGCCTCGACGTGGTGCTGCACGCGCCGGCGGGCGCGATGGAGCCGGGTCTTGACGCACGACTCGGTGCGGCTGTGGCGCACGGCGAGCTCGGCGCAGCCGACGCCGTCGTAGAAGGCGCGCAGCAACTGCTGGTCGAGCGGCGACAGCGCGCGCAAGGCTGTGCGCAGCCATGGCCGCAGCGCCTCGGCGGCGAGCGCACGGTCGGCGACGGCGAACAGCGGCGGCGCGTCCGCGCGCGCCTCACACACGGCGGCGTCGACGGCAGCCTGCGCGCAGACCACGACGCTGCGCTCCTGCCGGCGGCGGCTGCGGCTGCGCAAGCGGCGAGCGATCGTCTGCACGGCGGCCCACAGCCGCTCGCGGTGGCGCATGCGACTGCCCCACCGCCACGCCGCAATCGCGGCCTCCTGCGTCAGGTCGTCGAGGTTGCGCTGCGTCCAGTCGTCGCGACAGCGACGCAGCCAACCGCCTGCGTCGCGCAGGGCTCCGCCCCAGACCACGTCGCTGTCTTCCATGCTCCTCCACGCCGCACGGACAACGGTCCGCGTTCGGGCACAGCGGTAGGGCAACGGCGGGCCGTGATTCGGGCGGCGAACGCGCGGGTTTTCGCGCAGCGGGCGGCTGGAACCGCTCTGTCGCCCGCGGCATCAAGCGCCGGTGACAGTAGGCGCTGCGACGGTGGCCGCCGTCAGGCGGGCCGCAGCGCGGCCCGACGACCGGCTCTCAGCGCTTGGCCCTCTCGGCCCACTCCGTCGAGCCGAACTCGTCGTTCAGCAGGCGACGGCAGCGCAACACGACCAACCCGTACTCGGGGCCGCGCCACTTCTCGGCAGCGAGGGTCGCGTGGTACAGCGCCTCGGCCTGCTGGCTCGGCCACGCGTCCTTGGTCTCGAGGCGCACGCGCAGGAACAGCAGCATCGCCTGCTTGAACGACTCATTGTCGCCGGCGGCGCTCTTCTCGAGCAGGATCTTGCCGAGGCCCAGGTACGCGCCGGCGCGCGAGCTGTCGTCGACGCCGTCCTTCTTGCTGATGTCCTCGTAGATGCGCTGCGCGCCGTCGCTGTCCTTGGTCTCGCGCAGACTGTGCGCGAGCTCGACGTTGGCGCGGTTGGCGATTAAGGGGTGCGTGCCGCCGGCCTTGCTGGCGATGGCCTTGAGCTGCGCCTGGCAGCTCTTCGGGTCCTTGCGGTCGGCGAGCGTGACGAAGAAGTCCGCCTCAAGCATCAGGCCGACCGGCCATGCGTTGGCGTTGGCGTCGGCCTGGTACTTCTTGGCCACCTGCGCGGCGCTGCTCGCGCCCTTGCCGCCGAGGCCCATGTAGTACTCGAACTTCTGGCGAAAGACCTCGGGCAGCACGCCGGCCTCAGGGATCGCCTTCTGCAACTCCTCGAGCGCGCTGACGGCCTCGGCGGGCTGGCCGGCGTCGAAGAACTGCGCCGCAGCGTTGACGAAGCCGAGCTGCGCCAGCAGCAAGTCCTTGTCGGCCAGTTTCTCCTTGGCCATGGTCAGCATGATCCCAGGGTCCTTGAGACCGCGGGCGTACGTGCCGGCGAACTTCTTGAGCTCGACCATGGCGACCTGGTCGGTCGACGTCTGCTCGTTCGTGCCGCCCCTGCTGTACTTGATGTTGCGGATGTCGAACCCGGTCACGCGCACGCCGGTGACCGAGGTGCCGTTGACGAGGTGGATAACGTCGTCCTGAGCGGCGACGGGGGCGACCAACGCGGCCAGCAGGCCGAGGACGGAGAAACGGATCATGGGCATCGCGAACTCGGAGGGGAGGGGCCGAGCATCATGCCGACCCTGGGAGAGCGAGACAACGGCGCGGGTCCCCGGCCGGTTCGTCGGCGGGCGCAGGGCCGCCGATCAGGCGTCCTTGGCCGGCAGGTCGCGCACGCCTTCCACGCGGCCCTTCGCCTTCTTGCGGCCCTGCCAACTGGCCGACATGTCGTTGCCGAGCCGGCGGACGTGGATCAACTCGGCGACCACCGAGACGGCGATCTCCTCGTGCGTCTTGCCGCCAAGGTAGACCCCCATCGGCGTGCGCACGGTCTGCAGGAAGTCCTCACCGATGCCGACCTTGCGCAGGTGCTTCCACAGCAACGCCTGCTTGGTCGTGCTGCCGATCATGCCGAGGAAGCACAGCCGTTCGCCGGCGGCGAAGCGGCGGCCAAGGCGCTCGAGCACGAGGCCGTCCTCCTTGTGCCCGCGCGTGACCACGATGGCGTAGCTGTTTTGGCGGATCGGCATCCTGGCAACAGCGTCGGGGTACGGCAGCACAACCGCGTCGTGCGCTTCGGGGAAGCGTGCTTGCGACGCATACGCGGCGCGGTCGTCGACGACGGTCACGCGGAAGCCGGCGAGCGCTGCGACCTGGCACAGCGCCTTGCTGACGTGGCCGCCGCCAAAGATCCAGAGCGATGGGGTCGTAATCGGTTCCACGAAGATCGTCACCTCGCCGCCGCACATCAGGCCCGAGTCGGGCGAATCCTGCTCCGTCAGGCGGAACTGCAGCGAGCGCGGCTGCTCGTCTGCCAGCACCTGCAGGGCGGTGTCATAGACCTCGGCTTCGAGGCAGCCACCGCCGACCGTGCCGAGAAACGTGCCGTCGCCGAGCACCAGGAGGCGCATCGACGTGCGGCCCGGCGTCGAGCCGCGCGTGCCGACGATCGTCGCCAACGCCGCAGGGATGCCCTCGGCGCGCAGGCGGACGATTTCTTCGAAGAGGTCGCGGGACTTGGCCACGGGCGGGGGCGCACAGGTTAGGGCGGCGGCCGCCGCGCGGAAACCCGCCGGCCGCCGCCACAGCATCGCCGCCTTGGCCCCCACCCGCCTGCACGGCCTGGCGCTCGCGCTGGCGACCACCAACACCGCCTACCTGACGTGGCGCTACCTCGCCGTCCGCCACGGCTGGGCGGCGCCGGGCACAGGAACGCGCTCGTGATCGGCGTCGGTTGACTGCGACCGGGCGCTGCCCGCGGCAGCGCCACGCGACGCGGTGGCCGGCGCGCCGGACCGCGCGACGCTGGCGCGACTGCTCGCGCCAACGGGTAGCATCCGCCGCCTTCCCGCATGAGCCTTCGCGCACTGCTGGTCCTCGCCCTGTTCGCCGCCGCGTGCGCCGCGCCCATCCCGCTCGCCGAGCCCGACGCGCTCGACCGCTACGTGCGCGGCGAGATGGCGGCGCGCGGCATCCCCGGGCTCGCGCTCGCCGTCGCGCAGCGCGGTGAAGTCGCGGCGGTGCGCGCCTACGGCCACGCCAACCTCGAAACCAACACGCTCGTTTGCCCCGAGACGAAGTTCGCGATCGCGTCGCTCGACAAACAGTTCACCGCTGCGATGGTCCAACTGCTCGCGCGCGACAAGAAGCTGTCGCTCGAGGATCCGATCGGCGTGCACCTGCTCGACGCGCCGTCCGAGTGGTCGGGCATCCGCATCCGCCACCTGCTGACGCACACGTCGGGCATGCCCGACGACTGGGTCGAGACGAGCGACGGCCGCGGCTTCGTCGACTACACGACCGAGCAGCTGTATCGGCACGCGCGCACCCGGCCGCTGCTGTTTCCGCCGGGGACCGGCTGGTCGTACAGCGACCAGGGGTACTTCCTGCTGTGCCTGATCGTCGAGCGCACAGCCGGCGTGCCGTACTTCGACGCGCTGAAGGCGCGCATCCTGCAGCCGCTCGGCATGAACGGCGTCGCCGTCGCCGATCCCAACGCAATCGTGCCGCAGCGCGCAGCCGGTTACCGGCTGCAGAACGAAGCACTGCGCAACGACCGCCGGCTCGTCGACTACGGGCTGTGGAACGACCTGCTGATGACGGTCGCCGACTTCGTCAAGTGGGACCGCGCGCTGCGCGACGGCACGCTGCTGACGCGCGCCGAGTTGGCGCAGGCGTGGACGCCGGCGCGGCTCGACGGCGGCGAAGTGGCGCACTGCCCCGACGACCTCGCCGGCTACGGCTTCGGCTGGATGCTCGACGGCTTCCGCGGCCGCCGCATCGTCCAGCACAGCGGCTTCACCGGCGTGTACATCCTGCGGCTGCTCGACGACGACCTGTCGGTGATCGTGTTCACCAACCTCGAACGGCCGTCGGGCAGCGCCCCGCGCGGGCTGGCCATGCGCGTCGCCGGGCTGTTCGCGCCGACGGCGCCGTGGGCCGACATGACGCCAAAGCCTGACGCCGTGACGCCCGCGGTCGCGGCCATGCTGCGCGAGGAGCTGGCGCGCTGGCAAAAAGGTGAATTCGCCGCGCCGCGCTACGCCCCGGACGCCGACGCCCGCGGCCGCGAGATCGCCGCCAGTATGCGGACCGACCTCGGCCGCATGGGCGCGATCGTCGACGTCGCCGTGCTCGACGCCGAACGCACCGACGAGGGCCAACTCGTGTTCCTCCGCGCCGAGTGCGAGCACGGCACGTTCTTCGTCCGCGTGCTTAACGACGACGGCGGCCGCATCCTGCGCGCCCGCGGCGACCGGCTGTAGCGACGGAGCGCTTTCGCGCTGGCGTCACCGACGGTCAATCCGTCCGATGACGGCGATGGCCTTGTCGAAGCTCCTGGCGGTCTCGCTGCTCGTCGCTGCATCCGTGACCGCGTACGCGCTGCTCGCGCGCGGCGACGGCACGCCGAGGGCAACGCACGACGGTTCGCACCTGCCGCGCGTGCTCGACGCCGACACGCAAATCACGCTGCCCGCCGGCTTCGACGCCGAGATCGTCTACACCGTGCCGCCCGAGCAGGGATCGTGGGTGGCGATGGCGTTCGATCCCAAGGGTCGGCTGATCGTCAGCGACCAGGACAGCCAGGGCGTGTTCCGCGTGACGCTGCCGGCGGTCGGCGCGACGGACGCGGCCGTGCGCGTCGAGAGCCTGCCGGGCTTTCCGTACGACCCGGTGCCGTGGGGCAAGCGCACGGTCGGCGGCGCGCTCGGCTTCTTGTGGGCCTTCGACAGCCTCTACATGTCGTCGATGAAGGGCTTCTTCCGCATCCGCGACACGGACGGCGACGACGCGTTCGACGAGTTCACCAGGATCCGCGACCTGGAGATGGGCTACGAACACTCGGCGCACTCGATCGTGCTCTCCGAGGACGGCAAGGGCCTGTACCTCGTGTCGGGCAACCACTCGCGGCCGCCGGCCGGCACGCGCAGCCTGCAGCCGCCGGTGTGGCGCGAGGACTCGCTGCTGCCGACGATGCCCGATCCGACCGGCCACGCCGTCGGCATCGAGCCGCCGGCGGGCTGGATCTGCCGGATCTCGCCCGACGGCAAGGACTGGACGATGGTCGCGTCGGGCCTGCGCAACGCCGTCGACCTCGCGATCAACCGCGAAGGCGAGCTGTTCACGTTCGACTCCGACATGGAGTTCGACGTCGGCAGTCCGTGGTATCGCCCGACGCGCGTCAACCACGTGACGTCGGCGAGCGAGTTCGGCTGGCGCGCGGGCTCGGCGCCGTGGCCCGACTACTTCGCCGACAGCCTCGGCTCGGTGTGCGACGTCGGCCCGGGCTCGCCGACCGGCATCGCCTTCGGTCACCACTCCAACTGGCCGGCGTGGTGCCAGGACAAGCTGTTCCTGTGCGACTGGACGTTCGGGACCATCTACACGCTCGCCATGGAGGAGGACGGATCGAGCTACCGCGGCGCGACGCGCGAGTTCCTCACCGGCTCGCCGCTCAACATCGCGGCGATGCGCTTTGGGCCCGACGGCCACATGTACTTCCTGGTCGGCGGCCGCAACACCGCGTCCAAGCTCTACCGCGTGCGCCACACCGGGCCGAAGGACGCCGGCGTGCCCAGGCGCCTGCTCGCCAACCAGGGGCTGCGCGACCAGCGCCGCGCGCTCGAGGCCTACCACGGCAGCAACGTCGGCGGCGCTGTGGCGGTCGCGGCGGCGTGGCCGTATCTGGCGCACGACGACCGCGCGCTGCGCTACGCCGCGCGCCTCGCGATCGAGTGTCAGGACCGCGCGCTGTGGCAGGAGAAGGCGCTGGCCGAGACGGAGCCGCGCGCGGCGATCCACGCGCTGATCGCGCTCGCGCGCCACGGCGAGCCGGCGCTGGCGAGCCGCGCGCTCGCCCGGCTGTGCGCGCTGCCGTTCGAGACGCTCGCGCGCGACGACCGGCTGGCGCTGCTGCGCGCCGTGTCGCTGTGCCTGCTGCGCCTTGGCCCCATCGCGCCCGCCGACGCTGGCGCGGTGATCGCGCGGCTGGAACCGTTCTATCCGGCCCACGACGAACGCCTCGACAACGAGATCAGCCGCGTGCTCGGCCACCTCGGCGCGCCGACGGTGGTCGGCAAGACGCTCGCGCTCATGGACGCGACGACGACCAAGGCGCTGGCGTACGACGCGGCGCTGCTGGCGCGGCACGAGTACGGCGACGCGATCCTCAAGGCGATGGCCAACACGCCGAACGTGCAGAACATCCACTTCGCCGCCGCCATCCGCCGCGTGCAGGCCGGCTGGACGCTCGCCGACCGCAAGCGCTACTTCGGCTGGCTCAACGACACGCTGCAGAAGGACGGCGGCAAGAGCTTCGCCGGCTACGTGCGCGCGATCCGCGAGGACGCGATCGCGCATCTGCCGCCCGCCGACGCCGCCGCGGTGTCGTGGCTGCTCGGTGACGTCGCCAAGGTGGACCTCGGCACGCTGCCGACGCCGAAGGGACCGGCCGGCGGCTGGACGACGGACACGGCGCTCGCGCTGTTCGCCGACGAACTCGCCGGCCGCAACCACGACAACGGCAAGCGGATGTTCGCCGCCGGCCGCTGTGTCGCCTGCCACCGCTTCCGCGGCGAAGGCGGCTACGCCGGGCCCGACCTCGGCTCGCTCGGCAAGCGCTTCACGATCCGCGACATCCTGGTCGCGATCTGCGAGCCGAGCCAGTCGATCTCCGAGCAGTACATGGCTAGCAAGGTCACGCTACGCGAAGGCGCCGTGCGCTACGGCCGGATGATCTGGCGCAACGAGCAGGAACTGGCGCTGGCGATGGACCCGTACGACCTCGGCGCGCTGACCAAGCTGCCGGCGGCGGACGTCGCCAGCGTCGAGGCCTCGCAGGTCTCGCTGATGCCGCCGGGCACGATCGCGGCGATGGGCAAGGACGAGGTGATGGACCTGATCGCGTACCTCGTCTCGGGCGGCGATCGCAAGCACAAGGTCTTCCAGCCGCGCTGACGCGGGGGTCGCCATGGACCACACTGCCCCCTTCCGGCAGATCTTCTGGCAGACGTGGCGCGACCTCGTGTTCGTGCACTGGGCCGTCGATCCGGCGGTCGTGGCGCCGCTGCTGCCGCCGGAGCTCGAGCCCGACACGTTCGACGGCGCGGCCTACGTCGCGCTGGTGCCGTTCTTGATGACCGGCATCCGCTTCGTCGGGCTGCCGCCGATCCCCGGCACGTCGCGCACGCTGGAGACCAACGTGCGCACCTACGTGCGGCGGCGCGGCACGGCGCGCGAGGCGATCCCGGCGGTGTGGTTCGCCAGCCTCGAGGCCGAGAGCACGCTGGCGGTGCTCGCCGCGCGCTGGGGCTTCGGGCTGCCGTACTTCCGGGCGACGATGCAGTACGAACACGCGACGGCGAGCGACGCCGCCGGCCGCGCGCTCGCGACGCGGAAGGCGACGAGCGAGCGCCGCTGGCCGCGGCCCGCACCGGCGCGATCGCTCGTCGACGCGGTCTTCGCCGCCGATGCGCCGTTCGCCGCGGCGTCGCCCGGCACGCTGGAGCACTTCCTGGTCGAACGCTACGCGCTGTACGCGCGGCGCGGCGGCAGGCTGCTGTACGCCGAGGTGCGGCACGCGCCGTACCGGATCCGCGCCGGCGCGCTGCGCGCCGTCGATCCGGGCCTCGTCGTCGCGGCCGGCGTGCCAGCGGCAGCGCTCGCCGGCACGGCGTTGGTGCACGAGGCGCAGGACGTCACCGTGCGCATCGGCACGCCGCGGCGCGCCTAGAACGCGCTGCGACGACGCAGTTCGCGACGCGCGATGACGGCGCGGCGCGGGCCCGCTACAAGGAACCGAGCGCGCTCGCGGGCACGCCGTCTCCCTCCGAGGTCCATCCCATGCTGACCGTCACCGCCGACACCATCCTCCCCTGCACCGTCACCGGCTCGTGGCCGCGCCCCCGCTGGTACGACGACAGCATGTGGGGCCGCCCGCTCGACACGTGCATGATGGACGTGCGGTTTCGCGAGAAGTTCGGCGACGCGCTCGCCGTGGTGGTCAGCGAGCAGGAGCGCGCCGGCCTCGACCTGCTGACGCACGGCGACCTGCACTGCGACGAGGACTACGCCGGCCGCTCGTGGCACCACTACCCGCTGCAGCGGTGGTCCGGCTTCGCCGGCGACCTGCTGCAGAGCGAGGAGACGCGCTCGCCGTGGCTGCGCTACCCGCCGGGCACGATGCTCAACGAGATCTACACCGGCTGGCGCTGGCCGCGCGTCGTCGACAAGGTCGAACACCGACCGCTCGACTACGCCAAGATCTGGCGCATGGCGCAGTCGCGCGCGAGCAAGCCGGTGCGCTTCGGCACGTGCTCGTCGCAGGTGATGGGCCTGTTCCTCGACCTGCACACGACGAAGTACAAGGACCGCCGCGAAGTGCTGTGGGACATGGCCGTCGCCATGAACAAGGAACTGCTGGCGCTGCGCGACGCCGGCTGCCGCTGCATCCAGATCGAGGAGCCGACCATCCACTTCTGGGCCAACACCTACGGCAAGGACAGCGACGAGGTGAAGTTCATGGTCGACTGCTTCAACCGCGAGGTGCAGGGGCTGGACGACGTCGAGATCTGGATCCACACGTGCTGGGGCAACCCCAACATGCAGAAGGTCATCGACAACGACAGCTACGCCGAGAGCTTCGACCTCTACATGGGCGCGATGCGCGGCGACGTCTGGACCATCGAGACCAAGGACCGCGGCATGCGCGACGTCGAGCGCTTCGCGCCGTTCCGCAACCACAGCAAGAAGAAGATCTGCATCGGCGCGGTCAGCCACCGCACGCTGCAGGTCGAGCGCCCCGAGGACGTCGCCGCGACGATCCGCGTGGCGCTGCAGCACATCGCGCCGGAGCAGTTGATCGTGAGCAGCGACTGCGGCTTCGGCCGCCAGGGCTGCAATCGCGACATCGCGTTCTTCAAGTCGGTCTCGATCGCGCAGGGCGCCAACCTCGTGCGCCGCGAGCTGGGGCTGCCGGTGACGCACGTCCCCGCCGCGGACCCGGCGCTGCAGACCGACATCGTGCCGAAGACCGCCAGCCGCTGAAACGCGGCAGGCAGACGGTCAGCCACGGAACAGGTCGTAGAACGGCCACCACAGCAGTTCGCGCCGTGCCTTTGCTTCGGCCGCGTCGCTGCGGCGGCGCGCGCGCACGCCGTGCCCGCCGACCAGCCGCTCGAGCTCCCAGCGGTCGAGCCAGACGCCGTGGTCGGCGCAGACGTCGATCACCTCGCGGGCGCGACGCACGGTCTGCATGTGCGTGCCGCAGATCGGGCACGGCCGCTGGCCCTCGGGCACGAGGTCGGCGTTGGTCGGCGCGCGCGGGCGCTTCGCGGCGGCGGGGGTCGGCTTCGTCGGCGTCTTCCGGGGCGTGGGCACCTCGCGGACTCTAGCGCGCGGAGCGGATCGCCGCGCGACGCAGGCATCCCACGGCCGAGCCGGGCGCGTGCCGCCCCGCCGCCGGCGCTGCCGGCGCGGCCGCTACACGCCGCGCGCGAACGCCGCGCGCACCTCGGCGAGCGACAGCCGCTGCAGCGCCGCCTCGCCGCGCGGGCCGGCGGGCGCCTTCATCACCAGGAAGCTGTCGCGCGCTTCGCAGCTGCCGCAGCGGCCGTAGCGCACGATGGCGACCAGCATGCGATCGCCGCACGCGTCGCAGACGCGCAGGTAGACGAAGCGGCGGCGGCGGCGGACGGCGCGGCGCTGCACGACGAGGTCGTCGACCGGGATGTCGTGCGTGACCTCCGGCGCGTGGCCGGCGAGCCGCATCAGCGAGCGCCAATGCCGCCCGTGCGCCGGGATGTTCGGGCCGAACAGGCGGAACACCGCGACGTGCGCGGCTTCGTGCGCCAGCACCATCGGCAGGTGCTCCGGCGAGCGCGCGAGCAGCGTCGGATTGAGCTCGATGCGGCCCTGCCGCTGGAACGCGCGACCGGCGGTGGTCGTCAGGCGCTCGTTCCACTCGACGCGCACGGCGACGTTGACGACGCGCCACTCGCCCATCAGGGCGGCGACGGTGCGTTCGAGTTCGTCGGCGGGCGGCAGCGGCACGGCGGCATCGAAGCAGCGCGGCGCGCCGGCGTCGATGCCCCGGCGGTCAGGCGCGGCGGCGCGCTTCGAGTTCGCGCAGGGCGAACGGGTAACTGAGGCAACCGAAGCTGCACAGGCCGGTGATCCAGGCGCCGAGGCGCAAGTCGCTGGCGAGGAATTCGCCCGTGTCGCCGGTCGAGGCGATCAACAGACCTGCGGCGACGAACAAGCCGATCCAGCCGACGAACAGGAACACCGCCGACATGGCGCCCACGCCGGCGCGACGGTCGCCCAGCCGCGCGGCGAGGCCTTCGACCATCTGGCGGTCCAACGACGGATTGCGCAGTGCCTCCTCCAGCAGACGCAGCGTGTCGGCGCGTTCCTTGGCATTCTGTTCCACGGTGCGCTTCACCAGCGCGTAGCACAGGCAGGCGACGACGAGCGTGAGCATGGTATCCATGGTGAGGGCGGGCCGGCGAAGCGACGCTGCGCGCAGGCCGGCCGATTATTCGCCGGCAGCGGGCAAAAGTCGCCGCAACCTTGGTCAGCGGCCCATCGGCTGCAGCCCGAGGCCGGTCAGCAGATGGTCCGGGTCGCCGTTCCAGACGAACTCGCTGTCGGCGATGGCGCAGCGCGGGTTCGCGCGCCAGACGAACGGCCAGCCGAGCTTGCGCGCGGCTTCGTGGTCGGGCTCGCGGTCGCCGACCATCACCACCTTGTGGGCGTTGGCGGTCTGCTGCGCGAGGCGCAGCATGTCGGTCTTGGTCTCGACGCCGGGACTGTCGAGGCAGAACTGCCAGTCGGTCAGCGCGGCGAGGCCCTGGCCGTGCTGCATCGCGCCCATGTAGGTGCGGCGGCAGTTGCTGGCGAGCGCGACCTTGACGCCGATCGCGCGCAGGTGCGTCAGCATCGGCCGCACGCCGGGAAAGAGGTAGTCGACGCCGCGGCTGACTTCCTCCACCTCCATCGGCAGCACGACCAAGCGTAGCTCCGGCCAGCGGTGCTTGTGCGGCTCGGGCAGGAATGGCGCCCAGACGCCGGCGTCCTTCATGCCGACGACGGACTCGGCTTCGACGTCGGACGGCATCGGCGCGTCGATGCCATGCAGCGAGCAGAAGCGCTGCAGCCCGGCGCGGATGATCGGCGACCACCACCGGAACGTGTCGTGCAGGGTGCCGTCGACGTCGAAGACGACGAGGTCGGGAGGGATGTTCGCGCGGAGGAGGGGCACGTGCGGTGGCGGTCGTGGGGCGGGTGCTGCGTCGGCGCGGCTGCCGCGTAGCGCGGTTGCTGGTGGTGATCGAGCGTAGGCGGCAGCGCGGCGGGCACTCCAGCCAGAAACGGGGCGGGCGCAGCGAAGCAGCCAACTGCGGCGCAGCCACAGAGCAGGCCCGGAAAGAGGGTTGCGCGACGGGCAGCAGGCGTGTCCATGCCGCTCCGACTCGGCGCGCCCGTCGCCGCCGTCGCCGCCGCCCAACAGCCGCCCTACAGGTACTCGACCTGCACGACGTCCATGACGTTCAGCTGCTGCACGATGCGGTCGAGGTCGCGCTGCACACCGACCCGCGCGCCCTCGTCGACGTCCCTCGCCGGCGCAACTGCGACGACGAAGCGCAGCCGGTCCGCCGGCGCGAGCGCGCGCACGCGGATGCGCAGGCGCAGCACCATCGCGTCGAACGGCATGCGCTCGCCGTCCAAGCGGCAGAAGTTGTCGCCGAGGATCTCCACCTTGGCGCGGCCGGCGCCGTCGTCGAAGCCGTCGCCGCGCACCGGCGCGTCGCTGGCGCATGCGGTGAGCAGCGCCGCCGCGCACGCCGCCATTCGCGCGCGGCTCATTGCGCCGCGATCCCCTGCACTTCGATGCGGGCCTCGGGGTCGAACAGCGAGACGACCTCGAACAGCGCCATGCCGGGGTAGTGCTTGCCGCAGTGCTTGCGCCATATGCTGCCGAACTCCTTGCGCGCCGCGGCGTAGTCATCGCGGCTGGTGACGTAGAAGTTCAGCTGGACGACGTCGGCGAACGTCATGCCTGCGTCGCGCAGGATCAGGCCGATGTTCGCCATCGCCGTGTCGAGCTGCCCGGCGAGGTCAGCCTTTTGCACGATTCGGCCCGCCTTGTCGTAGCCGCACTGGCCGGCGAGGTAGAGCGTGCGCGCCGGGCCGTGCTCGACGAGCCAGCCATGCGCGAAGCCGATCGGATCGGCGAGTTCGGACGGGTTGATCGGTCGCTTGGTCATGGACTCACGGCAGGTGGCTCACGGATGGTCGGTCGGCAATTCGCGCAGGATCGCGCGCACCGGGCTGCTGTCGCCGCCGACGATGCGCAGCGGCAGCGCGATGAGTTCGTAGTCGCCTTCGGGCACGCCGCAGAGATCGAGGTTCTCGAGGATCGCGACGCGACCCTTGTACAGCGCGTGGTGGCCCGACAGGTCCTTGCTGTCGGCGTGGTCCATGCTCGGCGTGTCGATGCCAACGAGCTTCACGCCGGCGTCGGCCAGCGCCTTGGCGGCGGCGGGGCCAAGAGCGGTGAAGCCGTGGTTCCAGACGCGGTGGTCGTGCGCTTCGCTGGTGCGCAGCAGCACGCGCTCGGCGCCGCGCAGCTTCGCCGGCGGCAGGGCGCTGGCCGGCACCAGCGACGGCGAGCCCTCGCCGCGCACAGCGATCACGCGGCAGCGGCCGAGGTAGGCGTCGAGCGGCACGCTCGCCATGTCGGCGCCCTTGCCGTCGTAGTGCAGCGGCGCGTCGGTGTGCGTGCCGACGTGCGTCGACATCCGGATCGAGCTGACGTTGCACGACGCGCCGCGCTCCTGGCGCGCGACCCACTCCTGCGAAAACGGCGTGTCGCCGGGGAAGGTCGCCGACTGCGGCTCCAGCGGTTCGCTGATGTCCCAGTAGCGCATAGCGGTCACCCCGGCTTCTTCGCCTGCGCGAGGAACGGCAGGTGCTCGCCGGCGTCGAGGATGGCGCGGATCGCGCGCACGCACGCCACCACTTCGTCGTCGGTGTTGTAGAAGTGTGGCGCGACGCGGAGGCCGGCGTCCGGGCGGAAGTCGACGACGATCTCGCGCGCCGACAGCGCCTGGCAGACGGCGTAGCCCTCGGGCACGTCGAGCGCGACATGGCCGCCGCGGCGGCTGCCATCGCGCGGCGAGCGGATGGCGAGGCCCTGCCGACCAGCCTCCTCCACCAGCAGCTTCGTCTGCCGCATGCTCTTCTCGCGGATGCGCGCGACGGTCACCTCGGCAACCGTGGCGATGCCTGCCTTGCCGGCGTACAGCGCCGGCACGTTGGGCGTGCCGGTGGCGAAGCGCTGGCCGTCGTCGCGGTAGTCCTGGCCCCTGGGCGAGAACGCGAACGGCTGCTTGTGCGCCGCCCAGCCGGTGAAGCTCGGCACGAGCGACTTGCTGACGTCGGACCGCACGTACAGGAAGCAGTTGCCCGGGCCGCCGCACATCCACTTCAGCGCGCCGCCGACGATGGCGTCGACCGAGCGCGCATATGCGTCGAGCGGCACGATGCCGCCCGAGTGGAAGACGTCGAGCACGACGAACGCGCCATGCTTCTGCGCCTTCGCCACGATCGGCTCGAGGTCGGTGATCGCTGAGCTGCGGAACATCACGTGGTCGATGGCCACCAGCAGCGTCTCGTCGTCGATCGCCGCGGCGACCTGCTCGCCGTCGGTGGCGATGCCGTCGGCCGCCGGCCCCACGCGCACCAGCCGCGCGCCGTGCGCCGCGCGCGCTTCGTAGATGTACTGATCGCTCGGAAAGTTGCGGTCGGCGTAGACGACCTTGTTGCGGCGGCCGTCGAAGCGGAAGCACGACAGGATCATCTCCTGCGCGACGGCGATGTTCTGGTGCATCGTCACCGTGCCCGCCGGCAGTCCGAGCACGTTGGCGACAAGGTCGCCGACCTGCTCCTGCAGCGACCACCAGCCGTCGCCCCAGCTGCGCACGCCGCGCGTGTCCCACTGGTCGAGGAACTGCTGCACGCTCGCGCGCGCCGTCGCCGGCATCGCGCCGAGCGAGTTGTTGATCAGGTAGTTGCTCCGCTTCGTGATCGGGAAGCGGTCGCGGTAGGCGAGCAGCGGGTCGGCGGCGTTCATCAGCGGGCGCGGGGCCGACCCGTTCTAGCGCATCGCCGCGGCGGGCGCACGCTGACGGCTCAGAAGCCGAACGACCAAGAGACGACGAGGGAGAGGTCGTCGAAGCTCCCGTCGGTGTCGCCCTCGCTGACGTCGAGTCGCGACCACTCGAAGCCGACGCCGAGCGCGCTTTGAGCGGCCGACACGAACTCGACGCCAGCGCCGGCGCCGTAGGCGAGGCCGCCGTCGTCGCCCTTCGCCGTCACTCCGAGCAAGCGCTCCTCGCCCCAGAAGTGCTCGTAGCCGACGAAGAACTCGCCGTAGAGGCGGGTCGAGCCGGACATCGGCGCCAACGCGCGGAACGTCGGCATCAAGGCGAGCTGGTTCGACTCGAACTCGTAGGCCGAGACGCCGATCGTCTCATGGATCTGGCGGGCGCCACCCTTCAGGCGCAGGCCGACTTCGACGTTGTCGACGTAGTCGAGCGGCTGCACGACCTCCATTCGCAGGCTCTGTTGCGTGCCGTCCGCGGTGGCGGAAACGCCGTCGGATTCGAGTTGGAGGCGTGACGTGCCGCCGGCCACAGCCAGCCGACCGCGCTGGTCCTCCGTCGATGCGCAGGCCTACAGGAAGAGCGACGCAGAGAGCACGGTCCAGGCGAGACGCTTCATGTCGGTTTCTCTCGAGGATGCAAGTTCAGGACGACGCCGACACGGGCGAGTCATCGCCTCGGTCGCGCCATCGCGCGGCGTTCTCGGATCTCCCGTTCGCCGCGCGCGGATTCTGCGAACGGTCCTGCGCCGCGTCCAGTTCGCGCTCGGGATCCCGGCCCCGCTCAGCCGCGTTTGCCGCCGATCTCGCGGCGTACCGCGTCGGGCGTCAGCGAATCGGCGCCGAAACGGACCGCCTGCTGCAGTCGCGCGTCGGGTTGCTTGCTCACCCTCGCCAAGCGCTCCGGCTCGAGCAGGTTGTTGCTGATCAGGCGGCGTTCACCGGCGACGGTCCCGAGCGGCGGACAGCAGCGCGCATCGCAGTCCTGCTTGCCGTTGCGTCACGCAAGCATGTCGTGCGGCGCCGCCCCCACCACGGGCAGCAGGGCGTCGGCGAGCGCTAAGGCGTATACCAAGGGACCGGACATCCCGGTCGCTATTGGCCCGGCGACACGGCGCGCCGGCGCGCACATGCCCCCCCTTCACGCCGGCTGGTCGCGCTGAGCGCGGCGCGGCCGGCGGCAACGGCAGTTCGACCGAACGCGGCGCCTCGCCAGCGGCGCCCCACAGCGCGACGACGATGACCCCACCGGCGGCGGGCGCTTGCGGCGACGCCAACGGGCCGCCGAGCTGATCGGTGAAGGTCGCCGCGCGCGTGCGCCGGGGCCGCGGAACGTGCGGCGCTCTTCGGCCGGCCCGCCCGATGGCCTTTCGCCCCCCGTTCGCAGCGAAGGCCGCCGGAACGGCCCAAGAATCCCGCCGCGGGGCTATTGCCTTGCGGGTGCGGGCAGGTATGCATCGCGCCACGCCCCATTCCGGGGCCTTTCGATCCGACTTTTATGGGCAAAATCGTCCGGTGCCGTGAATGCGGCGAGGTCTACCGCGAGCTCGACCAGCTCGAGGACCTGCGCGACAACGACAGCGTCTGCCTGAAGTGCAACAACACCATCGAGGTGGCGGACTGGGACCGCGTTCTCGCTTCGTACGAAGACGAGGCCGAGGAGGGCGACGACGATGACGATTGGGAGGAGGACAACGAGGAGGACGACGACGCCAAGGCCGGCGAAGAACCCGAAGACGTCGACGCCGCGGAGGCCGACGACGACGACGACGACGAGGACGAGGACGAGGACGACGAGGATGACGACGAGGACGAGGACGAGGACGAGGACGAAAAGGACTGACCGTTGTCGCGTCGCCGCCCGCCCGTCGTTGCGCGGGCCGCTCGCCTGCCTGCGTGCTGGCTGATCCCGGCGGCTGCCGCACCCGCCCCCTGCCGCGAGGCGCGCCAAGTTGGCAGCAGCCCTGGCCGCACCAACTGCCTTCCTGGCAGAAAGGCCGTCGCGGGAGCCTGGTGACGGCGGCGGTCTTCGATCCCAACCATCTGCCAATGCATCGCTTATCGCCCAGCTGCCGCAGCGGCACGGGCGTTGCGTGCCGCGCGCGCCCGAACGAGGGCTCCGTTCCGCCCGCATGCACCAGAGCTTCCGCGTCCTACTGGTCGAAGACGACGACTCGCTGAGGTCCTGCCTCTGCGAGTTCTTGTCGTGCCAGGGCTGGGACGTGGCCGCGACGGCCTTCGCGCAGGACGCCCTGCAGTTCGCCCGCCAGCAGCGCTTCGACTTCTCGCTGCTCGACTTCCACTTGCCGGGCACGACCGGCCTGCAGCTGTTCCAGCAACTCGCCGCCCTGCGGCCGCTGCCGGCAATCTTGATGTCGGGCCTCGCCTCGGCCGAGGAAGCCGCCGCCGCCCAGCACGCCGGCTTCTTCGCCTTCCTGCGCAAGCCGCTCGACCTCGGCCGCCTGCGCGGCTCGCTGCACCTACTCATCCAGACGCACTTCGGTGGACCGCTGGCGCTGCATCACCCGGCGCGCCGGCAACCGCCGCAGCTCCCTTCCCCGCCGCCGCGCCCGATCCGCTGATTCCCGATCACGACGATCCCCGATCACGACCGGCCGCGACGCCTCCCCATCCCAACCCCCACGATCGAGAGACTGAGACCCATGTCGAAGACCAAAAGCATGACCGTGACCCCCCTCGGTGACCGCGTTCTCGTCAAGCGCGTCGCCGCCGACGACAAGACCAAGGGCGGCATCATCCTGCCCGACACCGCCAAGGAGAAGCCGCGCGAAGGCGTCGTCGTCTCGGTCGGCAACGGCAAGCTGATGGACAACGGCTCGCGCCAGACGATGTCGGTCAAGAAGAACGACCGCGTGCTGTTCTCGTCGTACGCCGGCTCGGAGATCAAGCTCGACGGCGAGGAGCTGCTGATCCTCGGCGAGGACGAGATCCTCGCGATCATCGAGAACTGATCGCTGCCCACCCACCCCCGAACACCCCACACCTGAGCATTCCCATGGCAGTCAAGAAGATCGCTTACGACCAGGAAGCCCGCGAGCGCATGCGCGACGGCGTCAAGCAACTCGCCCGCGCCGTCAAGGTCACGCTCGGCCCGCGCGGCCGCAACGTCATCATCGAGAAGTCGTTCGGCAGCCCGACGGTCACCAAGGACGGCGTCACCGTCGCCAAGGAGATCGAGCTGGCCGGCAAGTACGAGAACCTCGGCGCGCAGCTGGTGAAGGAAGTCGCGTCGAAGACGTCCGACGTCGCCGGCGACGGCACGACGACGGCCACGGTCCTCGCCGAGGCCATCTTCGAGGAAGGCATCAAGAACGTCACCGCCGGCGCCAACCCGGTCGCCATCAAGCGCGGCATCGAGAAGGCGGTCGCCAAGATCGTCGACTCGATCAAGAAGGTGAAGATCGAGGTCAAGGGCAAGAAGGAGATCGCCCAGGTCGGCTCGATCGCCGCCAACAACGACGAGGAGATCGGCAACATCCTCGCGGACGCGATGGAGCGCGTCGGCAAGGACGGCGTCATCACGGTCGAGGAGGGCAAGAGCCTCGTGACCGAGGTGAAGTGGGTCGAAGGCATGCAGTTCGACAAGGGCTACCTGTCGCCGCACTTCGTCACCAACCAGGAGAAGATGGAGGCGGTCCTCGAGAACCCCTTCATCCTGATCAACGAGAAGAAGATCTCGTCGATCAAGGACATGCTGCCGCTGCTCGAGAAGATCGCGCAGAGCGGCCGTCCGCTGCTGATCGTCGCCGAGGACATCGAGGGCGAGGCGCTGGCGACGCTGGTCGTCAACAAGCTGCGCGGCGTCTTCAAGTGCTGCGCCGTCAAGGCGCCGGGCTTCGGCGATCGCCGCAAGGCGATGCTCGAGGACCTCGCCATCGTCACCGGCGGCAAGGCCATCTTCGAGGACCTCGGCATCAACCTGGAGTCGGTCACCACGGCCGAGCTGGGCAGCGCCAAGAAGGTCGTCGTCGGCAAGGACGACTGCACCATCATCGAGGGCGCCGGCAAGGCGAAGGACTGCCAGGCCCGCATGGAGCAGATCCGCGCCGAGATCTCGCGCACGACGTCGGACTACGACCGTGAGAAGCTGCAGGAGCGGCTGGCGAAGATCGCCGGCGGCGTCGCGCAGATCATGGTCGGCGCTGCGACCGAGGCCGAGATGAAGGAGAAGAAGGCCCGCGTCGAGGACGCGCTGCACGCCACGCGCGCAGCCGTCGCCGAGGGCATCGTCGCCGGCGGCGGCGTCGCGCTGGTGCGCGCGGCCAAGGCGCTGGATGGCATCGATCTGCAGGGCGACGAGCGCATCGGCGGCGACATCGTGCGTCGCGCCGTCGAGGCGCCGATGCGCCAGATCGCGGCCAACGCCGGCGTCGACGGCTCGATCGTCATCCAGACGGTCCGCGCCAACAAGAGCGAGACGTTCGGCTACAACGCCGCGACCGACACGTACGAGGACATGGTCAAGGCCGGCGTCGTCGACCCGGCGAAGGTCACCTGCGCCGCGCTGCAGAACGCCGCGTCGGTCTCGACCCTGCTGCTGACGACCGAGGCGCTGATCACCAGCGTCCCCGAGAAGAAGGCGGCCGGCGGCGGCGGTCACGACCACGACCACGGCGGCATGGGTGGCATGGGCGGGATGGGCGGGATGGGCGGCATGGACTTCTGAGCCACGCCCCCCGCGACGCCGGCCTCGCGCCGGCGACCGCCAGCACGACGGCC
>Ga0194128_10001922_pt1 | contig 35024 bp, 21 predicted proteins | sample TA2KigCa65mmetaG_FD_148650 | JGI IMG/M metagenome (GOLD analysis project Ga0194128, IMG submission 148650) | Freshwater microbial communities from Lake Tanganyika, Tanzania - TA2015037 Kigoma Deep Cast 65m | ecosystem: Environmental > Aquatic > Freshwater > Lake | place: Tanzania: Lake...
ACCTCCTCCGCACGCGTCTGCCCAAGGTGGTGACGCTGCCGCAGCAATTCAAGAATCACGGCTACATCACGCATCCGCTGCACAAGGTCTTTGATGGTCGCACCGTGGATCAAGGGCACGACGCGGCCTCGTGGACCGTGCCTTACGGTCCTTGGGAAATGGCTCCCGGGGAAAAGCCCGCGCCGGGCGGTTATCAGGATCCCGCGACGAAAGCCCGGCTGGCCGAGGCCTTAAAGCAAGACAAGCCAGCCGCAGGCCCCGCGACGGAGGCTTGCGACATCCCGGACAACGCCTACCACGATGGCGGTGTGGCCCACACGGCCGCGAAACGCATTCGGGAGTTTGCCAGAAGGGAACAGCCCTTCTTCCTCGCGGTCGGTTTTGTGAAGCCGCACCTGCCCTTCATCGCGCCGAAGAAATACTGGGACCTCTACGACCGCGCCGCTCTTCCGCTCGCGCCGTTTCAGCAACTTCCTCACGGAAGTCCGCACGACCTCGCCTTCTACAGCCACTCGGGCGAGCTGCGGGCTTACTCGGACATTCCCAAGACGGGACCGATCCCCGAAGTGCAACAGCGCGAACTCATCCACGGCTATGCCGCGTGTGTCTCCTACATTGATGCGCAGGTCGGCCTGCTCATGCAGACGCTGGCGGACTGCGGCGTGGCGGACAACACCATCGTCTGCTTCTGGGGCGATCACGGCTGGCATCTCGGTGAGCACGGGCACTGGGGCAAGCTGACCAACTACGAGGACGCCGCCCGCGCACCGCTCATCATTTCCGCCCCCGGTGTGCCCGGCGGCAAGCGGGTCACGGCGCTCACCGAGTTTCTCGATGTCTATCCGACGCTTTGTGAACTGGCCGGCTTGCCGATATCGCCCCACGTCGAAGGCAAGAGTCTGGTTTCGCTGATGCGCGGCGAAGACGTGACTCTCCGCAAAGCCGCTCTCACCCAGATGAGCCACGGAAGAGGAAAGAACGGGACGATGGGCTGGTCCATCCGCACGCCGCGTTACCGCTACATCGAATGGCGGGCCGCCGACTTCAGCGCGGACAAGCCCGTCTTCAGCAAGCATGTGCAGGCCACGGAACTCTACGACTACGAGACCGATCCGCAGGAGCGCGAGAACCTCGCCAGAAAAGCCGATCACGCTGCTTTGGTGAAACAGCATCAAATCCTTTTCGACCAACTGCTGCCGCACCTGCCAGCCCGTTCATAGCGAATGAAACCCTCAGCGTTGGATGTCATGCTCCTTTTTTCTTTCCTTGGCCTTTGGACTTCGGTTGTGCGGCGTCACCCTCGTTCTTCGTGGGCATCGGGGCTTTCACCTCGGTCCGCCAGGCGACGAGGCGCTCGTGCAGTTCCTTAACTTTGGCGGGATTCTCTTTCGCCAGGTTCTTTGTTTCACCGATGTCGTCGCCGAGGTTGTAGAGTTCCAACCGGCTGTCCTCGAGAAACTCCATCAGTTTCCAGTCGCCGATTTGGACGAGGCTCACCGGGGTTGTGCGCCAACGTCCTGGGCCGGACCCAAGGTAACCAGGGAAGTGCTGAAAAATCGCGTCGCGCTGCAACTTCGCGGCGGGCTCGCGAAACAGTTTCGCGAGGCTCTCACCGTCCAGCGTCTGACGCGGCTTGGGCGCGTTGGCGATTTCGAGGAACGTCGGGAAGATGTCGACATGAATCGTCGGCACGTTGCACGACGACCCGGGCGTCGTCACGCCGGGCCAGCGTACGATGAACGGCTCGCGAGTCCCCCCTTCGTAGAGACTCCCTTTGCCGCTGCGCAGTGGAGCGTTATCGGTGATGCCGCCGCCGTCCTCGTCAGCCCCCTTGGCCTTCTTGCCTTTGCTTTCCTGGCCCGGATCGCGCTGAAGGCCGTCGGGGCGGTTGTATCCGCCGACGCCGCCGTTATCGCTGGTGAAGATGAGCACCGTGTTGTCGGCCAGTTTCAAGTCATCGAGTGTTTTCATCACGCGGCCCACGCTCTCATCCACCGAAGCAATCATCGCGGCATAAGTCGGATTGTTATGTCCGCCAACTCCGGGCTTGGGTTTGAACTTGGCAACCAGCTCGGCCTTCGCGTGGTGCGGCGAATGCACTCCGAAATGCGGCAGGTACAGAAAGAACGGCTCGTCCTTGTGCCGCGTGATGAAGTTCACGGCCTTGTCAGTGAGAAAGTCGGCGAGGTACTGGCCTTGGGGATAGTCGGTCTTGGGATTGGTGGCGAAATCAAAGTGCTGGCCCATGCTGACGATGGCCTCATCGAAGCCGCGCTTACCTGGAAGGTAGTCTCCCTGCTGACCGATGTGCCATTTCCCGAACATGCCGGTTGCGTAACCGACAGCCTTGAGTTGCTTGGCGATGATGTCGCGATCAAGCGGCAGATTCGTGACGTTCTCCACGGGGCGCAGCGGGCGTTTGCTCCAATCGAAGCGATCCGTACCACCGACAGTATAGACCCCGGTGCGTGCACCGTATTGCCCGCTCATCAACGCGGCTCGAGTCGGCGTACAGTTCTGGCAATGATGATGGCTCAGGAGCTTCATCCCCTGCGCCGCCAGCCGGTCGAGATTTGGTGTCTCGTAATACTTGCTGCCGAAACAACCAACATCCGTGTAACCGAGATCGTCGGCCATGATGAAGACGATGTTCGGCCTGGGACTCGGAGGCGCGGCCGCAACATCACGCACGGACAATGCTGCCAGCAGCAGGGCCGCGAGAATCGCAAATGTTCTCTTAACCATGATCATTTTTCCTTTGAATTGCTCTCGCCGATGAATTCGGCCCGGGTGAGGATGCCGTCGTTGTTCTGGTCCATCCTGGCGAATCGCTGTTTGGCGGCGGCGATGTCTTTCCCCTGCGCGGTCACGTATTCGGCGACGGTAAGCTGTTCCTTACCGGGATAGAGACGGCTGAAGCGATCCGTGCGCGTTTCGTCGGAGGGCGATGTTGAGGATGTCGCCTTGGGCTGAAGCGCGGGCTTCGACGCCGGAGCGGCGGAACCAACGGGCGGAAGGTGCTTCGCGAGATTGACAAGTAATTCTTGGTGCTCGGGTTTGTTGGCGAGACTCACCGTTTCGGCGGGATCGTGCTGCTCGTCGTAGAGTTCCGTCGCCACGATCTTCGAACCGGTGCGTTCACGCCAGAACGTCGCGCGCCAGCGTTCGTTACGAATGCTGTAACCCATGACTTGTCCCGTACCAGCCCCGGCGCTGCGTGGGTACTGGCTGATCGCCACCTTCTGCATGGGAGCCGCAGGGTCGTTGAGGTACGGCTTGAGGCTCAGCCCCGCGAGACCGCCTGGCTGCGGCAGTCCGCAGAGATCCGCGAGCGTTGGATAGACATCAACGAACTCGACCGGCGCCGCACATTTCTTCCCGGCGGTCTTCAACTTCGGCACGCTGATGAGCAGCGGTGCTCGCGTGGCAATTTCAAAGTTGGTGTGCTTGTGCCACAAGCCGTGGTCACCAAGCTGCCAACCATGATCGCCCCACAACACGATGATCGTGTTGTCGAGCACCCTGGCTTGCTCCAACGCATCCAGCAACCGACCGACTTGAGCATCCGTGTAACTGATGCAGGCGTAATAGCCGTGACGCAACGTGCGAGCGAAGTCGGCGGGGATCGGATTTCCCTTCGGTACGCCGGGGTAGTTGTGCAGTTCGCCGTTGGTGTGACCGGCGAACTCGGGCGTGCCGGTCGGAAGGTGATCAATCGTGGGTACGGGAATGTGGTCAGGATCGTAGAGATCCCAGTATTTCTTCGGTGCGACGAACGGCAGATGCGGCTTCAAGAATCCGACCGCCAGAAAGAATGGCCGCGACTGTGACTTGAGCCGGTGAATGCGTTTCACAGCTTCAGCGGCGGTCGCTCCGTCGGGCAAGTCGTCGTCGTTCTTGGGGCTGATCTCGAAGGCCGGACCTTTCTTCGTGCGCCCCTTCGCATCCTTCGGGCCATCCTGCAGTGGGTTCGCGAATTCCTCGACGTTGATGTTGTGCCTGGTGATGATCTGCTTCGTCCAATCGACGGGATCGGTATCGACCGCTCGGCCCGTGGGATACCAGTGCGGCTCGTTCCACGAGCGACCATCTTCAAAGCCATTGTGATAAACCTTGCCGAGCGCCGAGCAGTAGTAGCCGTTCGCCTTGAAGTGCTGCGGCAGCGTGACGCAATTTGGTCGAGCAGCTCGGAAATGCGTTTCCAGATCCCAGACTTTCGTCACGTCAGGCCGCAAGCCGGTCATAATCGCCGTGCGTGAGGGACTGCAAACGGCCTGCTGGCAATAAGCTCGATCGAAGACCATGCCGCGCGCGGCGAGCCGGTCGATATTGGGCGTCTTGACGATCCGGTTGCCGTAGCAACCCAACTCCGGCCGCAGATCATCGACGGCGATGAACAGCACGTTGAACGGCCTCGGCGAATTCTCCTCCGCCGAACAGACCGCCGGAATCAAGCACGCCAGCACAATCAGATTCTTCATGGTGAGCCTCAGAATGTTGTCGCCACGGTCGGCGGGAGTTGAGCGATTTTCCGAGGACGTCGGCCTTTCGTGCCGTCCGGAAGTCTTCATCGGCGACCTTGATCCTTCAGCATTGTAAGCGTGGCGTCGGCGAACGCGCAGCCCATGAGGGCGAAGGTCTTCGCGCAACCGAGGTAGTGATAGCCGGCATTCGAGGCTCCGCGCTTCCAGGTCGCCGCTTCTTCAGGCGAGATGAGTTTCGCCTCGAAGTCCTTGACGTATTCGCGCTTTTGTTGGTCGGTCATCTTGCCATCGGCGTTGGCGTGATCTTTGTGTTTTGAATTGAGGTAAGTGCTCATCTGACGCACCTTGTCGTGCTTGTTCGCGATGGCTGCGAGTTCCTCGGACCAGAACGGCGCGGTCTCGACGGCGAGCACGTTGCCTTTGAATTCCGGCAGCGATGCCGGCGCGTCCATCGCCTTGCGGAACTCGATGGTCTGCTCGTTCGGTTTCGCACCGCCGACCCCCAGCACGCCGATCACGAACGGCATGCGCGGCGCATTCAGGTCGCGCCTCACGTCGCGGATCAAGTGAGCCATCACCGTGCTGTAAGCGTCGTAGCCGCCGGGCTTGTGACGATTGGGGTACACGCCGGAGTCGACGAGGTCGTTCCAGCCTTGCAGCCAGACGAAGCCTGAAATCTCAAAGCCCTGCTGCTCGTCATAGGCCGGGCACACACGTTTGATGTCGCTCAGCACATGCCGCACATGCTCAAGCATGAGTCGGTAGTAACAGCCGGTCTCGTTCTCTTTCGTGATGGAGACGGCGGCGATGTCTTTGCCCTGCTTTTGGAAATTCGCGAGCTGCGTCTCGTTGAAGACATAGGGCCCGGCGCTGGGTGAGCGAAAATCGGTATGCAAGCTCTTGCCGCCCCAGGCGGTCTTGATGATGAGCACCGGTTCGTCGAACGCGGCGTCCATCGTGAGACCGAACGTGAACTCGGGACCGATCTTGCCACCGTCTTCCTTGGGGTTCCGCCGCGAGCCATAACCGGCCGTCAGCTTGCCGTGCCCTTCGCCGTTCTCAGCTCTCGATCCGGTGAGGTACGAGATCCACACACCTTCGCACACGGTCGGTTTGCCATCCGCGCCGCGCATCTGCTTCAACAACGGAGCGGTCGAGGGATCATCGCCGATGTAATCAAAGGTCTCGACTTTCGCGTGCCCCTCCATGTTGGACTGGCCGGCGAGAATGAAGACTCGCAGCGGCTTGGCTTCCGACACAGCCGGAATCGTCGCAGTAAAAAGCACGAGGAGTGAGCAGATCGGTCTCGGCATTCGTCTCATGGTCATGTTTCTGGTTTAGTGTTGGCTCGGCCGGCTGCGGCCGGTGGCTTTGGATTGTTCGAGAAGTGCTTTCAGTTCCGTCACGATTTCAGGACGCTCGAAGGCGAGGTTCTTCGTCTCGCCCGAATCGGTGGCGAGATTGTAGAGCTGGCCGGGCGCGTCGGGAGTCGTGTCGGGCAGGTGGAACGGTTTGAGGCCGGGATCGTTCTCGTAGCGGTTGCCGCCGGAGCCGGTGTGGTCGAGGAATTTCCAATCGCCGCGACGAATCGAAAGCGTGCGTGAGCCGCCGAAGGCTTGTTGCAAGAGATAGGGGCGGATCGGCGCGTGCGCTTCGTCGAGCAGCGCGGGGAGCATGTTGACGCTGTCCTCTGCGGCATTCTCTGGCAGCTTCGCGCCGATGATCGCCGCGACGGTTGCCATCACATCGGTAAGACTCGTGAGCTGCGAGCTGGTCGTGCCCGCCTTCACCTTGCCGGGCCAGCGGACGAGAAACGGCACGCGATGGCCACCCTCCCAGCTATCGCGTTTCACTCCGCGCCATGGCCGGGCACCGTCGTGGTCAAAGTCGGCTCGCATGTGGATGACGCTGGTCGTCTCCGGGCCATTGTCGCTGGTGAAGACGATGAGCGTGTTGTCGGCCACACGGAGATGCTCCAGTGTCTCGAGCAGTTCGCCGACCACATGGTCAAGTTGATGGATGAAGTCGCCGTGCGGGCCGGCCTTCGTCTTCCCTTGAAACTGCGGCGCGGCGAACGATGGCAGATGCACGGCCTGCGTGGAGTGAAACAGGAAGAACGGTTTGCTCGGCGACTGTCGAATGTGCTGCTCCAGGAAATCGCGGCTCTTCTTGAGGAAGACGAGATCCACCTCCTCCATCGGAAAGTTCGTCGCGATGAGTCCGGGACGGCAATCATTCGCATACGGATGCTTCGGCAGCTTCGACTTGTCAACGAGGTCCGTTGGCGGCACTGGCACTCGATCGTTCTCGATGAAGGCATACAACCAATCGGTCGTCGGACAGCAAGCCGTGCCGAAGAACGATTGAAAGCCATGATCGACCGGCCCGCCGTCAATCCGTCGCGAGAAATCGACGCGACGCACCGCCTCGACGCCGTTGCCGCGCACCGGCTGTCCATCCTTGTCATAGAACGTCATCCCCACGTGCCACTTGCCGACGCACGCCGTCGCATAGCCGTTGTCAAGAAGCATGGCGGGTAACGTGAGCCGCCCTGGAGCAATGAGCGACGGCCCGCCAACTCCCGTGAAAACAGTCCCTCCATTCGGCACCCGAAACGCCATCTGTCCCGTCATCAGGCTGTAGCGTGTCGGCGTGCAGACTGTGCAGGGACTGTGCGCGTCGGTGAATCGCATCCCCTCGCGCGCAAGCCGGTCGAGATTCGGCGTCGCGACTTTTGCCTGGTTGTTGTAGCAGCCGACATCCCCGTAACCGAGATCGTCGGCAAGGATCAGCACGATGTTGGGCGGCGAGGCGTTGAGTACCGACAACGGTACAAACAAGCCGATGGTGAGAACTGCGAGAACTAGTTTCATTACGGAAGCCTGCTGGCGCGACGAAGATCACAGTCAGCTCGTCACGATCTTCTTTTCACATCCAATCGCGACTTGGAACCTGTGCTACACGAACTGCTTGATCGGTCCCTTTTGGTTGCGTTTCGTCTTTTCGAGGGCCACATCCAATTCGCCGTAGTGTTCGAATGGGTTGCCGCAGGCATTCAGCAGCGTTGTGTACCAACTTATCATTTTCTGTTTTTCGCACAACCGAAGCTTACCAGCATTCCCGCCCGATTGTTCAGCCTTCATTCTTCTGCCAGTGCTTTCTGCACTCACTTCCTGACGATCGCCGCTTCAAAAGCGGCTGTCTGTGGGTCGTCGGTCCGTTTCATGTGTGCGAGCAGCTTCTGGCCCAACGACGCCAGATCGCTCGCGTACTTCGGGTCGTTGACGAGGTTCTTCCGCTCGTTCGGGTCGTCTGCGATGTCGAAGAGCATCAGCGACTCGCCTTCGACGAGTTGCTTCACACGCGACTGAATGAGCGAGTCCGTTGACGAGTTCATCGCGGCAAAGCTCAGGCCGCTCATCGCTTCGACGCGGAACGGAGTCGGGCCGCCGACCCACGCGTGAAACATGAGTGCGCGATCCTTCGTGCGAATGCAGCGCTGAGCGAACGACTTCCCGCTGCTGACCGTGTTGACATGCGTGATGACAAAATCGCGGTCGGGTTGCGTCTCACCTTTGAGCAGCGGCACCCACGAGCGGCCATCCATTCCCACCGGCGGTGTGATCGCCAGCAACTCCAAGAGCGACGGCATCACATCGACGCTGCTGACAAATTCGCTCCGCGTCTGCGACTCGTTCATGCCAGGAATGCGAATCAGCAAGGGTGACCAAGTGCCGTTGCGGTACACGGTCGCTTTCGAGAACGGAAACGACATTCCGTGATCCGACATAAAGACGACGATCGTGTCCGCATCGCGCCCCGCCGCCGCCAGTTCTTTCATCACGAGCCCGAACGCGATATCGAACCGGCTCACGTTGGAGTAATACTGGGCGACTTCTTCGCGGACGCGCGGGATATCTTCGAGGAAAGCCGGGACCGTCACTTCATCCGACTTGAAGATTCTCGCGCCGTCGAGCGGCTCGTCCCCCTTGGCCTTCTTACCCGTGCCCTGAATGAAGGGCCGGTGCGGATCGCAGATGTTGGCGTTGATGAAGAACGGTTTTCGTTCGCTCGCGGCGCTGGCGAGCATCTCGCGGAACTTATCGGCGAACTTCGTCGGTTGTTTGCCGAGAGCCTGCTCGCCGACTGCTTCCCACGGGAACTTGTCGGCGGGAGCCATGTGGACCCCCTTGGCGATCACCCCGGTGAAGTAACCTCTGTCTCGAAGTACCTCGACGAGCGTTGGGACATCGCGCCGGATGGGATTGAACCCCAACGCGCCGTTGCGATGCGGGACGCGACCCGTCATCAGCGCCGACCGTCCCGGCTGGCAAATCGGCACGGTGACATGACTGTTGACGAAGCGATGCGCGGTCTTCGCGAACGTATCGAGACTCGGCGTCGCTCCGAGCCTGTTGCCATTCCATCCTCCAGAGTCCGCGTTCATGTCGTCGGCCGTGATGATAAGCAGGTTCATCGGCTTCGGCGAATCTGCCGCCAGCGCGCTGCTGGCCGCCAAAGCTGTGACGAAGAAGAACAGGCAGGCCGTCCCAATGAATTGCCGTTGTTTCATGGTGAAAATCATCTGGGGGTTTTGGCTTTCTTCTTCGCGTTGGTGGCCGACTCGTCAGGGTATCGCTTCACGGCGACATCGTTCTTCTGTGGCGCACCCGGCGTACTGCGGCCGTCGGTGATGAGCTTCTCGTGCAACGTCTTCATCGCGGCAACTTTCTCTGGCAGCGCGGCGGCGAGATTTTTCGATTCACCAGGATCGTCCGCGAGATTGTAAAGCTGCACGGGCTGCGACTGGTCGCCCCCTTGGCCCCAGCCTCCCGAGCCGGGACCGGGGATGTACTTCCATGTGCCGCTGCGCACGGCGGGGAGGCCCTGAGCCGAAGCGCTGACGGCGTTTTCACGGATCGGCTTGTCGTCCCCTTTGAGCAGCGGGAGGAGGCTGAAGCTGTCTTCGCCGGCATTGTCCGGCAGCTTCGCGCCCAGGATGTCGGCGAAGGTGCGGAGGAAATCGGCCTGGCACACGAGCTGGCCGCACACGCTGCCCGGCTTCACTACGCCGGGCCAGCGGGCGATGAACGGCACGCGATGCCCGCCTTCCCATGCGTCGGCTTTGTAGCCACGCAGCGGACCGCTCGGATAATGCCCCATCTGTTCGAGTTCTTTCACGCCGATGTAGGGCGCGCATCCGTTGTCGGAAGTAAAGAGGACCAGTGTGTTGTCCGCTGCGCCGCTTTTCTCGAGCGCATCGAGCACACGGCCGATGACGGCGTCCGTCTCCATGACAAAATCGGCGAAGAGATTTAAGCGGCTCTTGTCTTTCCACTCCGCGTTCACGGCCAGCGGCGTGTGTGGCGAGGTGAGCGGCAAATAGAGGAAAAAAGGGGCGTCGTTCTTGGCGTTTTCGTTAATGAATTGCGCAGCGCGTTCGCCGAGTGCGGGAAGAATGTGCTCCAACTTCCAGTCCCGCAGCGCCGGGCCTTGTTGGCTGGCCTGGTTATTACCGACGAGTCTGGTTGGCAGAAACTCCGTCGGGATGCCGGACGTCCGGTCATTCTCGATGAAACAATATGGTGGCCAGTTGGGCACGTCGGTTCCGAAATAGGTGTCGAATCCGCGAGTCGTCGGTCCCCCCGCGATGGGCTTCGAGAAAAACTCGCGCCAGAACTGCTGCTGCTTCGCCGTCGCGACTGCAGTCGCTCGTTGGGCTCCGGCTTCATCGTCCTGGCCGGCCTGCTTCGCAACCTGCAACAGCTCGCGTTGTTCCTTCGCCAGTGACCAGTTCCAACCGAGGTGCCATTTGCCGATGGCCGCCGTGCGATAGCCGTGCTGCTTCGCGAGCGTGCCGAGGGTCATGCGGTCGGGCGCGATGAGCGGTTCGCCAAACACACCGACGATCCCGCTTTGCAGCTTCGTGCGCCAATGAAACCGCCCCGTGAGCAGCGAGTAGCGCGACGGCGAGCAGACGCCCGACGATGAGTGCCCGTCCGTGAAACGCATCCCCTGCGTCGCAAGCCGATCGATATTCGGCGTGGAAATTTTTCCGCGTTCCGGATTATTGCATTGCACGTCGCCGTAACCGAGGTCGTCGGCGAGGATGACGAGAATGTGGGGGCCTTTTCCTTCTGGCGCAGCGAAGGCTTGTGCGCCAAAGATGAACACGACGGCCAAGGATGCGTACCGGATGTGATTCCTGGGCTTCATAGCGGATACCCGTTCGATCGTCGTTTGTTGGTTTGTCGGCTTCAGCGAACAGTATCCATCTTCTTCGTCTTCTTCCGCTTGCCCGTGGCTTGGTCGGTGATCGAGAGATCGAAATCATTCTCTTGCGCGACGCCGGGCGTGCTGCGTCCGTTGGCGATGTAATGTTGCATTAGTGCAGTGAGCTTAGTGGCGACTTCGGCGTTTGCCGCGAGCACGTCTTTGGTTTCGCTTAAATCCATTTGCAGGTTGTAGAGTTCGCGGCTGCCGTCCTTCGCGAAAATCAGCTTCCACGGACCTTGGCGAATCGCCAGGTCGCCAGTCGCCGACTGGTGCACGGTGGCTTCGCGAGTGCCCAGCTTGGACGTGCCGAGCAACTCCGGGAGCAAGCTCACGCTGTCCTCGCCCGCGTTGTCGGGAATCTTCGCGCCGGTGATTTCGGCGGCGGTGGCCATGAGGTCGTTGAGACAGACAGTGTGCTCATTCACAAAACCGGGTTGCACTTTGCCGGGCCAGCGCGCGACGAATGGCACACGATGACCCCCTTCGTAAATGCTACGCTTGGACTCGCGCAGCGGCGTGTAGGCGCGATGCTCGGCACCGTTGTCGCTGGTGACGATGACGAGCGTGTTCTCGGCCAGATGATTGCGCTCCAGGGTCTCCAGGATTTTGCCGAGGTAGGCATCGCCCTCGTAAAGCCAGTCGCCATAATTCGGGTTGTTCTTCACGACATCCTTCGCGCCGCTCTTTCCCATGAACTCGTCGGACGGCACGATCGGCTGATGCGGGATGCCCAGCGGAACGTAGAGAAAGAACGGCTCACCGGGCTTTCGTTGATCGAGCCACTCGACCGCCTTCTTTGCCATGAGCGGCTGATTCTCCACCGGCTTCACATGCGCGACGACACGATCCTGCTCGATGATGGTGTCGATGTTCCGCGCGTGAGTGAAGCCACAGAAGAAATCAAAGCCCAGTGCGTTCGGCCCGCCAGTCATCCGTGCACCGAGAGGCACTTCTTTTTCACTGCCCGGTTTGCCGTCCACCCAATCCATGCCGAGGTGCCACTTGCCGATGCACGCCGTGCTGTAGCCCTGCGACTTAAGCAATGAGGCCACGGTGGCGCGGCCCGGCGGAATGATCGGCTTCGAGAATGTCGTCAGCACGCCGAACTGCCCGATGCGCGACGGATAGCGACCTGTAAGCACGCCATAACGAGTCGGCGTGCAAACAGCGGAAGCCGAGTGCGCATCCGTAAAGCGCATCCCCTGCGCAGCGAGCTTGTCGAGGTTCGGTGTGCGCAGCGCGGAATTCGGGTTGTAGCTCTGCGGCTGTCCCCACCCCAGGTCGTCAAAGAGGACGAAGACAATGTTGGGCTTGGTTTCGGCGGCATCGACGGCGTGAGCAAACGCAAAGACAAGCAGGATGGTGATGAGCAGAGGTCTCATGTGGTTCACTGCTTGAAAGGGTGGGATTCGGAATCATCGTCCGCGGTGCTCTCAAAAAACGCCGCAAAGAACAGGGTTCGTGGTGGAATGACGCGGGCTCATGGCGCTTTCAGTCTTTTTTCCAGCCATCCGAGATCGACCAGAAAACGATCGGCTTCGTCGAGTGTCTTGGTGAAATCCTCGCCGCGATTGAAGAAGCCGTGGCCTGCGCCTTCGTAGCCGACCAGCTTACACGGGCGTTCGGCCTTCTTCATCTCGTTTTCGAACGCGACGACGGAAGCATACGGAACCGTGGTGTCCGCCTTGCCGTGGAGAATCAGGGTCGGCGGGGTGTGCGGACCGATGTGATGCGTTGGCGATACCGCTTGCGGCTTCGCGCCGATTCGTTCCGCATTAAGCCCCGCCCCGGCACCTCGGGGTTCCCAGCCTTCGATTGGAGCGAGCGTGCAAGCGGGATTAAAGAGGATCAGGGCGTTCGGACGTTCGTCGTTGCCGAAGCCTTTAACCGTACCGGTGCAGGCAGCGAGGTGGCCGCCAGCGGAACCGCCGGATGCGGCGATCTTGTTCGGATCAATGCCCAGACGCGAAGCATTTTCCCGGACCCAGGCGATGGCCGCCTTGGCGTCCTTCACGCAATCCAACACCTGAACGCCATGCCGGGACTTCACGCGATAGTCGGCGGTGATGGCGATCATGCCACGCTTGGCGAAGTGCCGGGCCTGATTCTCGAACTGGGCCGGTGATCCCGAATTCCAACCGCCTCCGAAGAAGAACACAATCGCCGGTTTTGGCGTCTTGGGATCCGACTCCCCAAAGATCCACAGCTTCAACTCCGTGGAGTCGATCTTGCGGTAAGTCTCAACGCGGGCGTCCTTGAACGTTGGTGGATAGGATGACTGAGCGAACAGCGGCGCGGCGAAGAGGGGAAGAGATAAAAGAGACAGACGGAGCAGCGATTGCATCGAAGAGATCCTCGATTACGTGGTGAAGAAGTGGATTGGGTTCAGCCAGTTAAACACGGGCCAACTGAAATTGTTGCGTCATTCAGTCTTCTTCGATTTCTTCTGGTTGGCCTTCTTCCCACCTAGTTCGTAGGTTTTCCACCAGTCTGGTCCTTCAGTTTCGATCTCGGTGTTGAGTTGGGCGAGGGCGGATTTCATCTCTGCCAACTTCGTGGACTGAGTCTCGCTGAGATCGGTCTTCTCCTGCGGATCGGCTTTGAGGTTATACAACTCAAACTGCGTGAGCGGTTCGTCGGCGAGAATTTTCCAGTCGCCGATTCGCATGGCGGTCTTCAGCGGACCCGGTGCGATGACGCAGCGCCAGTAAAGCGGTCGAGCACGTTCGACCGCTCGGCCTTCGAGCGCGGCCAGAAGATTGCCGCCGTCCAAGATTCGGTCGGTCGGCAACTTCGCTCCGGCGATCCCGACGGCCGTGACAAAAATGTCCGAGCCGATGACCGGCACGTCGCTTGTCGTTCCGGGCCGAGTCTTGCCCGGCCAGCGGACGATGCCCGGGACGCGGATACCTCCTTCGTACACGGCTCGCTTGCGACCGCGCAGGCCGCCGGTCGAACCGCGGCCGGGTGACTTGATGCCGTCTCCCTCGGGGCCGTTGTCCGAGGTGAAGAAGACCACCGTGTTGTCCGCGAGTTTCAACTCGTCGAGCGTCCGCATCAGTTTCCCGAACGCATGATCGAGCTGCGTGACGTTAGCGTGATGCTCGCGCTGCACGTCGTCGGTCAGGTCGGGGTATTTGGCTTTGAACTCGGGAGCAGCCTTGATCGGGTAGTGCGGCTCGTGAGTCCACACGGACAACAAGAACGGCTTCGACTTGTCGCGATGCTGCTTCAGCCAGGCGGTGGCCTCATCGACGATCAGCGGCGCGGAATAGCCTTCGAGCTTGCCGACCGGCTGGCCATTGCGGACGAAGTTGTTGGGGTTCTCGTGGCTGGGAGCCGCGTTGTTCTGCGTCGCCAGCCACCAGTCGTAGCCGTGATCGTTCGGCTGCGGCTGAGTCGGTTTGTTGAAGTGTCCGTTGAGATGCCACTTGCCGACATGACACGTCGTATAACCCCGCTCCTTGAGCAGCTTTGGCAGCGCGATCTCGCTGGTCCGCAGATGAACCTCGCGACCTTCGGGAATCCAGGTGAAGACCCCGTTCCGATACGGCGTCCGCCCCGTGAGGATTGCCGACCGCGACGGACTGCACACCGCGCACGCCGCATAACACTGAGTCAATCGCGTCCCCTGCTTCGCAAACGCATCGAGGTTCGGCGTCTGCATGATCGGATGCCCGTAAGAACCCAGATCGCCATAACCGAGATCGTCAGCAAGGAAGATCACGATATTCGGCAACGCCTCCGCCGCGGGACTCGAGGTCGTCAACGCAAACATCGCCAAGAGGGCGATCGAACAATGTCGAATCATGGATGTCATCCTTTGTCATTGAGCGGCAAGGCGCTCGCCGCCGGTATCGAACGAAAGTTGAATCTGCGGCAAGCGCATTGCGGCTCACATTCAGGATTCTCGCACAGCCACACGATGACCTGACGGATTCGTTCGGGCATGAGTGATTCCTTTCGTCGCGCCCTTGTTCCCTGATTCAGACGCGACTTGGAACCTGTGCTACATGAACTGCTTGATCGGTCCCTTTTGGTTGCGTTTCATCTTTTCGAGTGCCACATCCAATTCGCCGTAGTGCTCGATTGGGTTGCCGTAGGCATTCAGCAGCGTTGTGTACCAGTTGCCGAGCGTCTTGTGGCCTTCCTCTCCGTAGTACGGCAGGCGGATGTAGCGGCCGGCGATGTCGAGCTTGGCATTGCGGCCCGAGAAGACGACGAATGGCCATTCGATGCCGGTGCTGTGATGCGTCTCGCCGTTGTCGGGGAAGTAGAACAGCATCGTGTTGTCGAACATGTTGCCGTCCGCTTCGGGCACTTCTTTCAATCGCGTAATGATCTTGTTGATCAACGCCATGTGCTGCGTGCGAACCGTTCGGCGGATGTCGTCGGCATTGAGCGAACCAAAGCCCTTGCCGTGCCCGACGTCGTGCAGGTTGACTCGTTCGTTCTCGATCCCCTTCAGCCCGGTGTAGTGCGTACCGAGCTCATCAACCGTGAACGTGACGACGTTCGTCATGCCCGAGATCAACGTCGCCAAAAGGATCTCGGTGTGTCCCCACTGACGATCGGTCGTGCTGAGATCATCGGTCAGATACTTCGCATCGAGCTGCGGCAGGTTGCGACGAATCACATCGGACATCTCTTCGAGTTTCTTGTTGCGAGCGCGAATCGCGTCGATGGACTCGGCATAGTTCGCAACCTTCGCGCGTTCGCTGCCAGAGACCTGCGCCGCGAGCCCCGTCTGACTCCCCGCCGTGAACTCCAACACGCGACGCTCGAGTTCGTATTGAACGCGGTCGCTTTGATTACTTGAGACCGATTTGAAGAGTTCTTGCAGCGCGATCTTGGGCGAACCGAAGGCATAGTTGGGCTGCTGAGGTCCGCGAGCAGAGAAACCTTTTTCGATGCCGTTGATGTTGCCGCGCGCGTTACCACCATCGCTCGGGAAGCAGGCCAGTTCGATGTGCTCGAGCGGCGATGGGAACATGCGAGCGAACTCGAAATCGACTGTCGCCCACTTGATCGAAGTCAACGCTTCATTGGCCTTGTAGACGCCGAGCGACGACTGCCAGGTGTGATGCCCCGTCGTACACATTTTGCCGGAGAGACCTTGGAGGATCGTCATCTGACTCTTGTGCTCAGCGACGGGACTCATCCACTCGGGCAGCTCGTGCTGCTGCAAATCGACCGAGAACGCTTGCTTGCGCTGCTCCTTTTCTTTGTCTGCGTTGTCGAGCGACGGCGGAACCATCACCTGCGGAAAGAGCCCGTTGCCCTTGTGCACGAAGATTAAGCGTCGCGGCGCAGAACCGGTCGTCGGAGCACCGAGTACGGTCTGCAACCACGGAGCGAACATAAGGCCGCTCGATGTTGCGGCAGTCGCTTGAAGTAAGGCACGGCGAGTGAGCATGAGAAAGGTTCCTATCGGATGGCCGCCCTCGGCCGTCTGTATTTGCTGATCGCAGGACGGCCGAGGGCGGCCATCCTACAGCGATGTCATTTTCGATACATCATCGACTCCGAGCTCAGTAGCGACACGACGACAGCTTGAAAGCTGCCGCCGCTGCTGAGGTAGGCTCGGTCGGCGTCGATCAGCGCTTGCGAGTCGCTCAGCAATTCGTTGCGACCTAGGAAGAAACGAAAGGCGTGCCGGATGATGGATTGCCTCACGCGGTCCGATTTCGCGAGCCGGTCGATCATGTCGAGCGCGTCGGTCACGTCGCCGTCGAGCGTCGTGTCGCCAGTCCCGTCAAGGCGACCAGTTGAGATCAGCGGAGCCGTTTTGTAAGTGTCCGCTCCGTACTTCACCTTCGCTTTGGTGAGCACGTTGTCCGGATGTTCGAGCGACTCGGCGGTGCGATAGCGACCGAAGTCGTCATACATCTCGAAGGCCAGTCCGAGCGGGTTCATATGCTGATGACACTTCCAACATTCCTGCTTGCTGGTCGCTGCGGCGAGTCGCTCGCGCAGCGTCTTGTCGGCATGCTCGGGGATCTGCGCATCAACGGTGATCGGCACATCGGGTACGCTGCCGGCGAGTAGCTTTTCGCGAATCCATTTGCCGCGTCGAATCGGGTCGGTCGCTGAGTTCTGCGAGTGCGCGATCAGCCAGGCAGGATGCGTGAGGATGCCTTTACGATGCGGCACGGCAAACGGCTGCACCGGGTGATAATCGAAGGCCGCATCGCGATCGTATTCCCCTTCGCGCGGCGTGCGCGGCAGGTTGTAGAACGGTGAATGCCAAAACCGATTGCCGTGAGCCCACGGAACTGTCGTAAAGGGACGACCGCCTCGACCGAACGTCGCTTCGAACAACGTCATGATTCGCGACAGATCGGTCTCATGCACGCCGCGTCCTTTGCCCTTCATCGCACCCGGGGCCACGTACTGCTGCAGCAAAGCCGCGTGATCCTTCGCGACTTGCTCCGGATCCGCTTTCCAATTCGTGTCTTTCAACGTCTCGTAGACTTTCCGCCAACCCTCGATCAGCTTCTCGCCCTTCTCGTTATCCAGGTTGTGATAGACGAAGAATTGATCGGTCGTGAGCAGCGACACAAACACGTCGCGATCGGCTTCGACGATCCGCGCGACGACGCGATCGGCCTCGACATTCAGATACCCCGGCGTCCCGTTCGTGCCGCGATCAGGGACTCGATAGAGCCCGTCGCTGCGTTCGATGTCTTTGAAGACTCGCAGCGAAAGTGGGTAGCCAAAGAACTCGCGGAAGAACCGCACGAGCTTCGGATGCGGCGTTGAGATGTACGCGTCGTTGTGTTCGTTGCGATACGCCGGATCGACGGGCCCTTTGAACGAAGTCATGTCGGCCAGCAGTCGTTTCACTTCGCGTTCGTAGTCGTCCTTTGAATGGAGCCGTCCTTCCTCAGCCGACTTGACGAGCGTCGCATCCGGGCCTTTATCCCCGAGTGCATACGCGATGGCATAACTCGCTTCGCGCGGTGAGAGCCTGCGGCGACCAAAATCGTCCGGCTCACCGGCCCCGAACTCAAGCCGATAGACGAACTCGGATTCAAGCAGCACGGCGACGAGCATTTTCCGCAGCCCCTCGGTGTTGCCGCCGACTTCGATCACCGCACGCATCAGGCCGAGATAGCTCCGTAATTCCGTTTCATTGGCCGGTCGCTGCAAAGCGTTCGCGAACTGCAACTGAATCGCTGCGGATAATTCATCCTCGGTCGGCGGCGACGTCTTCCGCATCAGAACTTCAAACGCATCGAACGCCCAGGACTTTTCGCCCGCCTTCCCGCCCATCGACCCCCGCAGCGGATACCAACGATCCGCGCGGTTCTCAAGCACCTTTTCGACTGGCTCGCCGAGCTTGATGCGAATCGTCGCAATGATCCGATCGGCAATCCAACTGGCGTTCGTCTGCATCACGAGAAAGTGCCCGCCATCGACTGCCGTGAGGTCATAGTCGCGCACCCCCGATCGTTCCGGCAGCGTGAACGGATTCGTAACGCCATACATCCCCGCGGGCCGCTTGCCGGCCCTCTCGCGTTCATCGAGCTTGAGCACATCGAACACTCGCTCGGTGAAGATCTGCGGACTGACGAGCCAACGCCGCGCCGGCGTGAACGGCTTCGCTTTGACCTCGCCGCTGAAGAGCTTCGCGTGATCGACCCGATTGCCATAGCTCGGCAACCGCAGCTTGTCTTCGAGCGTCGGTGCGTTGTTCTTGCGTAGTTCACTCGCCAACCAATCAATGACCAGTTGCCGCTGCTCAGCACTCGGCTGATTGGCCTCTTTCGGCGGCATGCTTCCAAAAGTAATCTGCTCCTGCGCCTTCCCCATGAGTTCGACCCGCGCGGTCTTCTCGATTGAAGCGAGCGCATCGAATCGAACTTCGCCCTCGCGCGTCTGCTCGCCATGACATTCGGTGCAGAACTTGTTGAGCACCGCGCCCACATCCTTCGGAACGGTCACATCGCCGGCAGCATCCTGCCCGCAGACAGTCGCCTCGGTCATAAGCAACAGCCCAGCGAGGATCAGGAGAGAAACAATCGTTTTCATTCAGTTATCACCCTTTGGACTGCATTTGGACTTGGCAGCCTGCTCCCACGGATTCACATCGAACTAGAAACCACGCAGAATTGTTCCGCAGCCCATATCCACGATATTGCGTCTTGACTTTAAAGTCACCGAGGCCAACCAGCGTCTGCATTGCGGTGCTCGATTCGATGGTGGCGAGGTAGGTGCGGAGTTTTCGCAATGTCGGCAGCATCGCTTTGGCATGATTGCCATAGCGATGGAGATACACGAGGCACTCGTTGCTGCGATTGTGCTCGCCCCAACGGTCGGGTTCGATGCGCCAGCCAGACCGTTTCCTCTTTGCAAAACACCTCGACCGTCACCGCTCCATCCGGCGCGGTGTAGAGCACGAAGTGGTTGGTGTTGTCTGGATTGCTCATCGCGTCATGCGAATCTTTGGAGTTACTTCTTCTGTTGTTGGAACGCCGGGTGATCCGCTTTCCCCGACGCGACCAGGTACGCGAGCAGGTCCAGGATCTGTTCCTTGTCCAAGGGGTTGAGGATCGCTGCGGGCATGATGGAGATCGGAGACGGGCGCCGCGATTCGATCTCTTGCTTTGTGAGCTTCTGCTGCTGATCCGCCGTCGGGCCAGTCTGGACGGTCACGGTCTGTTTGTCTTCGGAGACGATATTGCCGGTGACCAACTTGCCGGACTCCAGCTCGAAGATGAACTTGCGATACTTTTCTTCAACATTGCGGGACGGTTCGAGAATCTCCTGCAACAGCACCTTCGCGTCCCCCTTGTGCTTCTTGACGACATCGGCCAGGTCCGGGCCGACTGTGAGACTGGGTCCATGTGAATGGCCCGCATGAGCATGGTCATGCAGGGCCGAGGGAGCGGGATCAGCGCCCGTGATCTTGTGGCATTGGGCGCAGGCCAGTTTGGTGAAGAGCTGTTGGCCTTTGAGAAAGTTGCGGTGCTGACCGACGCGCTTGAGGTCGTCTTGCAGGTCGCTGAGTTTCCACTCGGTCAGCTTGACGACCGGCTTGGGGTTCTTGACGAGGAATGCTTTGAGATCGTTCGTCACATACAGCGTGCCTCGCATCAGCAGATGATGACCGGGGAACGAGCAGATGTAGGGATAGGCTCCTTCTTCCTGCGGAGCGGTGAAGTCGATGACCTGTTCTTTGCCGTAATCGACCAACTTGCTGGACCAGAGGATATCGGCACTCTCCGGCACGTAGCTCACCGCGAAACCACCAGCTCCGAGTGCTATCGCTTTCAGGCCGATGTCGTTGTCCGTGCCCGGCTTCACCAGCAGGATGTTGTGCGGCATGAAGTCGAGGTTCGCGAAGGTAAGCTTCACCTTCTTGCCCGGCTTCACCGTCAATTCGGTGACGTCGTAGAGCATGCGTTCGGGGATCGTGCTGATGCGAATGGTCGTCAGCTCGGCAGTGTCGCTGAGAATGCCTGACTTCTCCGCCGCGGCCAGCTTTTCGGCGGCGATCACGCCTCCGCGCATCGTGCTTTCGACGTTGAACCACAAGTGCTTGACCGTGTTGGCCGCGATGCGTGCATGAGGGTCCGGGGACTTCAGCAGTTCGCCCATTAGTTGGTAGTCGCGGACGTTGTGCTGTTGATGAACCCACAGAGCTTCCAGCAGATGATGTGCGTCGGCCGGTGAGTTCGGGTCAAGTGTTTTAATCCACTTCTTGGTCTCCGTGATGACTTCGGTCGAGTCACGCTCGCTCAGTTCGACGCGCGTTCGATGTCGAATGGAATCGACCGGCGACTTCAGATTTTCCAGCAAGGCCGCGATGGGCTGGTCGTCGATGGCCACCGGCTGTTGGAGCGGTCGGCCCTTGGCCGTCATGCGGTAGATGCGTCCATGCGTGTGATCGCGATTCGGATCGCGGACGTTGTGTTGCATGTGGCCGATGATGGCGTTGTGCCAGTCACTGATGTAGAGCGACCCATCCGGAGCGAAGATCGCATCCGACGGGCGGAAGTTTTTATCGCCGCTCATCATCAGCCCGCGTGATTTGTCCTGCGTCTTGGAACCGTCTGCGTTGATGGTGGTGACGGTCAACTCGGCCCCGGCGGGTTCTCCCCAGACGGTTCCCTTCTCCGCATTGCGTTCCAGGTGGTAGTGCTTGATGCCGAGGAAGCCGATCACATTGCAGATCAGGAAGTCACCTTGCATCGATTCCGGGAAGTGCGTGCTGCTGACCACTTCGCTGGCGGTCACGGGGCGAACTTCCTTCTTCAGGAGTTCGTGCATGGCGAAGCCTTTGCCTTCGGGCCGGACTTGGAACGCTCGGCCGCCGGTTCCGTCGGTCGCGTAGTGATAGCCCCAATAATCAAACGCGATGCCGTGCGGGTTGGGCGAATTGTTGGCGTGCAGCGAGATCGTGAAACGTCGCGGATCGAAGCGATACATGGCCGACGCTCCCGATTGCAGCGATGGTCCCCACGGATGTTCGTGGTTGTGCTGCATGAAGACGCCGCTCTGCCAGTAGATCGCGCCGTCGGGACCGTAGATCAAATTGTTGGCGGCGTGGTGCGTGTCGGAGGAATCCAGCCCTTGCAGCAGGATGGTGCGGACATCGGCCACGTCGTCGCCGTCGGTGTCTTTGAGAAACAGGATTTCCGGCGCACAGGTCACGATGACGCCGCCGTTCCAGAACTCGAAGCCCAGAGGGTTTTGCACGCGAGCGAACTCGGTGATTCGATCCGCTTTGCCGTCATGATTGTCGTCGTGAACGATGATCAGCGCGTCGTTCATTTCCTTGAGCGGTTCCCATTTGGGATACGTTGGCCAGACGGCGGCCCATAATCGCCCTTTGGTGTCGAACTGCATCTGCACCGGATTCACAAGCTGCGGAAACCGAGCTTCATCGGCGAACAGACGGACTTCAAAGCCGTCCGCGACCGCCATGTGCTTGAGTCCCTCTTCGCCGCTGACGTAGTTTAGTCGGCCTTCCTTCGCCGCACTGGAACTCTTGCTGCCGCCGCCGACGTTGGAGATCACTTCGACTGGCTTGGGGACGTTGCTGTCATCGACGGCGATCTCCTTGCCCGCAGCGACGGCCCACACGCGAGCGTCTCGATTCATGGTCATCACATCGAGCATCGACAGCTCATGCTGCAACACAGCGGCGTTGGTTTGGTCGTTCGTGAACTTCAAGGTCGAGCGTCCGCCCCACACGTCGTTGCCATCGCGAGCGCGGTAGCGGTTATTCCAATGATTGTCCTTATCGAGCACCGCCATCCGCAGCGGAACCATCGCCGACGATGTGCTGGCCGGTTTGCCGAGCAACGCTGTGGCGATGACCTCGGCTAGTTGGCGATTCCCCTCGGTCGTCAGATGCACGCCGTTGATTGTCAGCGGCGAGCTAGCTTCCTTGAACAGCGTGCGTGACGGATGAAACAGATCGACGAATGCCACGCCCGCTTCTTTCGCTGCCGCCGCAGTTGCCGCCGTGTACGCTTCGAGTTGGATGTTGTGAGCCTTGCCATCCGGCACGTTCGGATTGCCCGTGTTCTCATGAGCGATCGGGCTGAACAACACGATGCGCGGAAACGACTTTCCATTGGCCTTCGATCCGCGAGTCTTCTTCACCAACCCGACCAGCTTCTGCTGATACTCGCTGGCTTTCTCAACGCCGTCGAACGATTCGTTGTAGCCGAAGAACGCGAAGACGACGTCCGCCTTCACATGCTGCAAGTACTCCGTCATCGACGTCGCTCCGCTGCTGCGCGGGAACGAGTCCGGCCGGTCGCCACTGGCGCTCATGTTGCGGAAGCGGACTTGCTTGCCCTGCAGTTCGCTCTGCAACAGCGTCTCCAGCCAGCCGTCGTGCTGCATCCGATCAGGCAAGCCGTTCCCCAGAATCGCGACGACATCGTTCTGCTGAAACGTAAAGGGCAGCGGATCGCGATAGCCCGCCGGCACCTCGGCGAGCGACGCCTCACTGGCTGGAGTCGGAGCGTTCTGCTTGCCGCTGTCCGTCGCAGTCTTCGCGCCACCTTTGACCGGCTCTCCCGTCTTCCCGCTGTAGGTGAGCCAGCTCAACCGGCCGTCGTTCTCGACATCAATAACCATTACTTCAGGCGCTGCGATCTTCTCGGCGCGGAAAACTTCCTTTCGATCCGCATCTAACAGCGTGATGGTGAAGCCGTCCAGCCGTTGCTCGAAGCCGTCACGATTCCAGATGCCGACTTTTTCAATCTTCGCGGACGTCTTGAGATCGAGTTCCCACCACGGATCCGTTGACCCGGCGTTCGTGGTGTGAGTCTGACCTCCCTTGGCCCAGTCCGGTGATTTGTTGCCATCAATCGCCTTGTCTGCAGTGCCGCTGCCGTTGGTGCTCGATTGACTCGCGGTTCCATTCGGTGCGATGTTCTTGTTGCCGCTGATCACTTCCACTTCAGCCAGAGTCAGAATCCGTTTGTCCCCGGAAAGCTCGATGCGAACAAAGCGAGCGGGCTTGCCGGTGACGAGGGCTTTGACTGGTCGTGAACCAGAGACGGGCGTTTTTGGCTTTGTGTCCGGCGTTTTGTTCTTCGGCTTGTCCTTTTTGCCACCGTCCTTGGCGGCAGGCTGCTTCGTGTTGTTGTTCGCGGGAATTGGACTTTCGAATCCGGCATACATTTCCGGCTTGATGCCGCGGGCATGTGTTTGATTGCCAAAGGTATTGGGTTTAAAGGGACCAACGGTGGCGACGTTCATATCCGCCGTGATGGCGTTTTCCAAACCGACCGCCCAGAAGATGCCGTTACACATCAGCCGACGATATCCGTCGTTCGTCAAATCCTCCGGCGTCCCATACAGCGACGTAAAGACGCGCCCCGTTTTTCCGGACATCGACTTGTAGGTTCGAGTCCATTCCGAAGGCATCGGCGGCTGAGTTGCTGACGGAGCCGAGTCGGGCGTCATCCCGTTGAGCGGTTGAGCCATCGTCAAAACTTCGCCATCGGTTGGCTTACCCACATAGCCGCCAGCCTGAACCCAGACATCCTTCACTCCTCGCAGAATCGGATGCGACTTCATGGCCTCGACGATGGTGATGCGAGTGCTCTGCTGGTGATTGCGTCCGTAATGTCCCACCCACGTTTGCCCCAGCACCTGATGTCCGAATCCAAGTTCGTAGCCGACTTCGTTGCTGCGGTAGTCATACTTGGCGAACGGCTTGTCGGCAGGAATCTGAAACGCGTGAGTCGCCGTCCGCATTCCGACCACCGGGCCACCTCGATTGAGATAAGCATCCAGGTGCTTCATCTGTTCGACCGGCAGATTCTGAAACCTCAAGAACACAACGGCCAAGTCTGCGGTCTCCAACGCTTCCATGTGAGGAATGTTTGACGGAGTCCCCGCCACGATCTCACCCGATTCCGGGTCGATGTTAAACAGCACCGTGCATTTGAATCCGTGATGCCTCGCCAAAATCCGAGCCAACGCCGGCAGCGATTCCTCCGAGCGATATTCATGATCGCCTGCCACAAACACGATGTGTTTTCCGTGACCGTTCCCGCTGGTCCCCTCATAGACCAATTCGGCGGCATTCAACGGAGAAATTAATGTCCAACAGACGGCGAACAGAAGTATCTGGCGGACGAGATTCGTTTGTTGAACTGGTTGAGAAGAGTGGAAATTGAAATTCATGGGCATCTCATCGTGGGTGTGAATTGTTCGCGGATCAATGAACACAGATCAACACGGCCATCTCAATCGTCATTGTCTTTGGCCTTGAGTTATTCCTTCGGGAGCGTGGCGAACCAGGCTTACAAGATTGCGGAGAGTTGTTTCACGACATCAGGTTGGCGGGATAGGTCGCAAACGTCGCTGGAAACTTCGCGGTCATCAACACCGTGGGTGTCGGACAATCAGATTCCAAGCAGTCAGCGGTCATTTATTTCCGGTCCGTTGCTCCGGGAAACGTGAGTTGAAACTCGCCGCTTTGGAAATCAACAACAGCATTCTCAATCGTTACAGCGTCTGCTTTGTCAATGAGGATGGTCATGTTTTGCGACCGGCCAGCCGCACTGAGGACAATTAAACTGGCCGGTGCCGAGTGCTTTCTCACGTTGGGTTCGCCCCCAGACGATCATTTCACAACTTCAACGTTTGCCGAAAGGTTCTTGATTGCAAGTCATGCATGATGCCATGGCTCCCGAAGTTCATCAATACCCCAAGGCCATCGGAACGTTCTGGTCGCTTGAACGGGTGGCGAAGCGTGATGCGATGTCGGACCAACGGTTTAGCCAATGTTCCCTCGTAAGGGGCTGGAGCAATGTCGGATCCCAATTCGGTGATCTCGCTGCTCAAAGGCGTATGGCATGGCGACAATTCGGCGGCAACTGAGCTTTAGTGCCGGTATAAAAAGGAACTGATCGGCCTTGCCCGTCAGCGACTCGGCTAAGTACCGAAGAAACATCGGAAAAAGCGAGCCATCGGCGGCGCGAAGCGGTGTCTCCATCGAGCGACGCACAAAGATCAGGTGTGGGCCTGGGGCTTCATCTTTGATCGCACGACGTCGGGAAGAAGACTCCAGTGGCTGTCGATCGTGGGCGAATACACGAGAGAGTGTTTGACGTTGGAAGTTGGGCTCCGTTTCCACGCCGCCGACGTGCTAAATGTGCTCGGCGACTTGTTCGTGATTTGCGGCGTGCCTCAACACATTCGCGGCGACAACGGCTGGGAGTTCATCGCGAAAGAAATTCGTACCTGGCTGACAAACTCGAACGTGCGCTCCGTCGCGGGCCACACACGTCGTGATCCCCAACCACACAACCACAAACTCGAACCCACCCAACTCTCGTAACACCCGGATCTGACACGGGGGGCAACTTACCAGCTCTCTGCTGATTACGTTTTTTCGTAGATCGGCGTTCAAAGCAACCGATGAAAGCAGGACTGTTGCGGCGGTCTTCCGGGGATCTATCGGCCGAACGTGCGAAGGTACTGATTGACTCGTAACTTCTTGCGAGTGCTGTCGGAACTCATGTAGCGGACGGTGCCGAAGATGGGACGCTCTGGCCCCCAAGGGCGGTCGTAGCGGCCCAGCGTCCAGAGGATGCCGGAGTACGAGTTCGGGTTGCGGCCGTCGAGCGCGTAGCGGTTGTTGAGTTCGATCATCGTTGTCAGCGCCTCACGCGGGGTCTCGCTCCATTCCAATATCTTTTTTCCCCACAGCATTCGCAGGTAGTTATGAATGCGGCCCTCGCGAACGAGTTGCGTCTGGGCGGCGTTCCAGAGTTCGTCGTGAGTCGCCGCTGTCGCAAATTCGTCGAGCGAATAGACGTGCTCGCGCGGATCGCTCTCATGTTTGGCGAGCGTTGCCTGAGCCCAATCGGGGAGCGACTCGAATTGATCGTAGTCGTCACGGTGCGACGACATGTTGTACCCCAGCTCGCGCCACGTCACGAATTCATCCAGCCAGGCTTCGGCCCCCGGACTGACGCCCCACCAACCTTCCCGCTTGCCGCCGGTCTTTTTGCCGAGCGACGCCGGGGACCACTCTTCTCGCGTCATCAATTCATGGAACAGCTCATGCGGCGAGATGTGGCCGAAGTGCAGATACGGCGACAGGCCACTGCGATTGTCGGCATCCGGGTCGTTCGCTCCGGCGGCATAGTGCGGCAGGCTACGTTCCAGGAACCGACTCAGCTTCTCACACGCGGCCGTTGTGCCGCCGCGTGTCTCGGCAACTCCGACGGAATGGTCGATCGGCAAGCTCGCGAGCATCGCCGCATCGCCGCTTAATAAATTCGGTGCGGCGATCGGCCACCGCTTCGTGATGTCACTCGGCATGGCGTTCAACGACGGCAGCTTCAAGCCCTTCAATGGATCGGGCTGCGGAAATTCGATCAGATGCGGGGGCAATTGCTTTTGCAGGAAGGCTCGAAATGAAAACGCCGTCGTGAAGACTCGGTCGGTCGCTCGCAGCGGCAGCAAACCGTTCGAATCCACCGCTTCCAACCGCACCGGTAAACGACTCGCCGCCGCTTCGACCATGCGAGGCAAAAAGAACGACGGAAAATCATCCGTCACCACCACACACGCCCGCGAGGCCAACGCTGCGAGTAACCCCTTGCCCGTATCCGCTCGGGGTTCGACATACGGATAATAGACAACTCCCGCATTCTTCAGTGCGGCAACTCGCGACGCATTCTCCGCCATCCCGTCGATCACGAAGCGATGGATTCGATCGCTTGCCCACTGATAACCAACTCGCAGCGGCTCGAAGATCACCAGCGGCTTTTGCAACTCAACGGCCAGCTCCACGGCGCGTTGCAGACTGAAGTTCGACGACAGTCGCCGAAACGCGATCATCCAATACAGGACGAACTCACCGTCTATCCGAATTGGTGCGTTGTTGCAGGTTCGGATGCGAGAAGCAGGCACCATGAAATGCGACGTCCTTTGCCCGACAGGCCAGCCATTAGGGATTGTGTTGAGTCATTTCGTCAGCCATCGATCGCCGAGTTTCATGGCAACGCTGATCGTGCCGCACAGAACGCAGCCCCAAATGATGTCAGCTAACGTCATGCGCACCGTCCATTTTTCAAGAACTGCGAGATTCGTCAGGTCGTACACGCCATACAGCACCAGGCCGAACAACCCACCCCAGCCGAGCGCGCGCCAGGTGCTATTGTTCTCTCGTAGCAGTGGCCGCACGAACAAGACGATGCCGCCGGGAATCAGCAGATAGACCAGCATGGCCGCGCCCCAACGGGGAGCAAGAGTCGCTCCTTGGCGACGGGCCAACTCACCAAGTTCTTGGCTGTAAAAATCTTTCATGACGACGCCCAGCCAGAGCAAATCGCTGATCAGAAAAATGGGCAACACAATCGCGAACAGTTTCCAGTTTTGCATCTTGAATCCTTTTTGGCACTCACGTCGCAGCAATTGACATCGCGCGACGTGCAGAAAGACAGCATGTTTCTGGGCAGACATCCAGGTTGGGACCGAGCGAACCGGGCGATTGTGGCGGCAATCCCTCGATACGCTCGGTCATCAATTCGCGAATCATACGCACGAAACGGGGATGCTTTCCGACAGTTCCGGCTCGTATCAACTGCAAGCCGTATGTTTCTGCGATAGCTTTGGCTTCGTGGTCGAGATCAAACAGGACTTCCACATGATCTGAAATGAAACCGATCGGGATCACGACGACGTGAGTCCGTTCGCTCTGTCGTGGGAACTCACGGAGCCAATCAGCAATATCTGGCTCCAGCCAAGGCTGCCCCGGCAATCCACTTCGGCTCTGATATACCAACGACCACGGCAGTCCCCCGACGCGATCGGCAACGGCCTCAATGAAACCCGGATGATTGTAAAACGGCCGGAGCTTCGCCACTGGTGCAGCCGTCAGTCCAACTTCAAAGCGCCCACGTTCAATGTTCTCGCGATACTGACGGCAGCCGGAATACGAACTGAACGCCGAGGTGACGAAAGCCAATGCTCGCTGTACGCCGTCGTCTCTCATTTGGCGAATCGCATCGGGAAGCAGCGGATTCCCATTGCGGTTGCCCCAATAGATCGGCAGCCGGCAACCATGCTCCAGCAATTCGGCGCTCAGGGCGGCAATGAGTTCGCGATTCCGCTGGTTGATCAGGCCCGCTCCACCGAAGTGATCGTAGTGTTCGGCAACTTCTGTCAGCCGCTCACGAGGGACATTCTTGCCGCGAGTGACTTTTTCAAAAAACGGCATCACGTCCTCGCGGCATTCTGGACCGCCAAAAGGCACCAGCAACAGTGCGTCAAAAGTTTGGTGCCTGAAGGCATTATTTATCAATCAAGTCTCGCGTGGAGTTTGCCATCAGAGGTTCAAACGATCTTCAACCGCAAACTCAGTTGTCAGGACTGCCGACTCGGGGCGCTATCATTAAATCGATTCAAAACGGAACTGTTTTGGGATCACCACGACGCCTCCTTCTGAGACGGCGAAATGTTCGGCGTCTTTCGCTGCGTCGAAGCCGATCCGAACTCCGGCGGGAATCTGAACGAACTTGTCGACGATGCAGTTTCTCAATTGTGCGCCCGAGCCGACGGTGACCCCCTCGAATAAGATCGAACATTCAACGCAGGCAGACTCTTCAATACGGACGTTGCAAGACAAGATCGAATACTTCACGGATCCACCCTCAATCACGACTCCGGAGGCCAACATGGAATTAGTTAGCTCACCTTGTTTGCCAGTTGGGCCAGGGATCGTCCGGGCTGGCGGCACCTGCGGTTCGTAAGTTCGGATCGGCCAGTTGGGTTGATAGAGGTTGATCGGTGGCGACGGCTCCAACAGGTCCATGTTGGACTGGAAATAAGCGTCGATGGTGCCGACGTCGCGCCAATAGCGATCACAGGAGACGCGACCACGTTCGCCACCGAATCGGTAGGCGGCAACCGTGTGCGAGTGAATCAGCTTCGGGAGAAGGTCTTTGCCGAAATCGTGCGTTGATAATTCATCGGAGTGGTCTTTCCGCAGAAGTTCACACAGCAGTGGCAGTGAAAAAACATAGATTCCCATCGATGCCAGAGCGCGAGCCGGATCATCGGCAAGCGGCCGTGGGTCGTGCGGCTTTTCTTGAAAATCAACAATCTGATGACTGGCATTCGTCTCCATGATGCCGAACGACCGCCCCTCATCAAGTGGCACCTCCATGCACGCAACGGTCGCATCCGCGTGCCGTTCGCGGTGGAATTCCAGCATGCTCAGGTAGTCCATGCGATAAATGTGATCTCCCGAAAGAACCAGGACAAAATCAGCCTCGCTGCGTTCGAGCAAATACAGGTTTTGATAAATGGCATCCGCAGTCCCGCAATACCAATTGCGCCCCATTCGCATTTGCGGCGGAACCGGCGTGATGTACTCGTGGAGTTCTGGATTGAAGATGGACCAGCCATCTCGCAAGTGCTTTTGCAGGGAATGCGATTTGTATTGAGTGAGTACGAGCACTCTCCGCAGCCCGGAATGCAGGCAGTTACTGAGCGTGAAGTCGATGATCCGATATTTTCCCCCGTAGGGAACGGCAGGCTTCGCGCGATCCTCGGTCAAGGGATGCAGTCGCGATCCAACTCCTCCAGCGAGCAGAATCGTGAGCGTCTTATCAATCATGATGGTGAATACCCATTCTCAATGAGGAGATGTCGTCATAAGAACGATCGGCAGGCGCTGTTCACTCTACTTCTTGGAGCCATTGGCGGATTTCATTTTCGTACTCGCTGGAAAGATCGCCCTTGACCAATTGACGTTGAAAGTTTGCCGCGCCATGGTCAAGAAAGTCCGCCGCTTCCGCATCCGCGAAACGATCGACAGGATTGGGAGCGATCAATCCACGAATCAATTTAAGAACGTGCTCGTCATTTGCGATCTCAGCAGGCAGTAATTCGGGTAATTGATCCGGCAGCAATTGCTTTGCGGAGATCAAATCGCCAAAGCGCTCCAGACCGGGAAATAGAATGCGCCCCGTCAGCAACTCGACGAGGCAGTAACCCAGACTGGCGAGATCTGATTGCGGTGAACATCGCTCACCGTTCAGGACTTCTACGGCAGCATATCTTGGCGTGCATGCGTTGGGTGCAGAATGATCGTCGAGTTCAAATGTGCATCCAAAATCAATCAGCTTTGCGTTACCCGAGCGCTTCAGCATGATGTTCGAGGGCTTGATATCGGCATGAACAAGGCCATTGCGGTGCATCGCCGCCAGGGCTGCCAAACACTCACGCAGAATCGCGATCGCAACTCCCGGTTTCAGCCGTGAACACTCAGGTCCCTCCGTGATGGTCACGTCCGTCAAATATTCCAATTGCGATAACGTCAAACGACTCTGCACGCTTCGGAATAAATCCGCGCTCATCAAATACCGCAGATCGAATCCATCGACCCACTCCATAACATGCACGCTGATGCCTCGACATTGCACGACGTTGTGCATGTCCAGTAAATGATCTTGTTGAATCAGCGCCAGCCGCATCGCAACACGAGCTAATCGCTCCATGTGGCGGCGATAACTCTTCAGATCCGCGTGATTCGATGGAGAAAAGACTTTGAGTGCGACTGGTAGCGAAATGTTGTACGCTCCCGTTCGCTCTGCCAAAAAGACCACGCCCTGACTGCCAGCACCAAGCCGCTTCATCAGTCGATAACGAACACTCCATCGAACTTCCTCTGAGTCGATCAGGCTTTCGAACTGCCGATGCAATGAAAAGTCAATCGGCCCGGCCGGATCTCGATCATCCCGAAAGAGCGTGGTTGGCAGTTCCCACTTTTCCAATTGAGTCGTTCTTCTGAGGAGTCGCGTTTTCGTTCTTTTCGTCACTACGTCATTCCTTGGATGATCAGGAAACGTCTGCGGTGCTCTGCACGCAAGATCCGTCTTACCACCGTATCTCACCTTAAAAAGTCCCTCGATTTGCAAGCTCCATGCCGAGCGATGGCCCTCCTCTCTCGTGGCAATCTGTCTCGAAAAATACCGCCTGGTCGAGTTGTTATCTCGGAATCTCCGCCAAGACTTTCAGCACCTCTTGCTAATCCGATGCGCGGCCCCTGTTGAGTTCATTGGCTGTCAAATTCACGTTTCCGTTGCCGCCTTGTCACGAATTCAGTCTCCACAGCGTAAAGTTCAGCACCGTGGCGAACGTGGACCAGGCCAGATACGGCAGCATCAACGCGGCGGCTGTTATCGAAAAACTGCGGAACGTCCAGGTGGTAATCGCGATAGCCGACCACAACAGGATGATCTCTGCGAAAGCCCAGCCCGGCTGTTGCAGTCCAAAGAAGACGATCGACCAGAAAGAATTCAGCACGAGTTGAATGCTGAACCAAGTCAACGCCGGTCGAGCGGCACGCCAGTCGTGGCTTCGCCACACGAGCCAGGCGGCGACGGCCATCATCAAATACAACAGCGACCAGACGGGGCCGAAGAGCCAGTTGGGAGGATTCCAGGTCGGCTTCGCCAATGTTTGATACCAGCCGCCGACGGACGTTGCCGTTGCGGCCGCTCCCAGGCCGGCCACTGCAAAGCAGAGGGCGATGAAGCCGATCAGCCATGCTGCCTGTTTCAGCGCTGAAGGTCGCCACACCGCCGCCGATTCAGCGGACTCGCGGGCGGTCGTTGCGATGCCCTTCAACATGCCGCCGAAGATGAACTCGTGCAACGGGTAGATCGTGTACCAGTAGGCCAGACCGGTCAGACCGACCGGATCGAAGATGGCGGTCTGTCGAATGCGCGAGCCACTCGCGGTCGGTTCGACTTCAAATTCGAGCCACGCTCGGCCTGGGAGTTTCATCTCAGCGAACAGCCGCAAACGGCGATTCGGTTCCAGTGATTCGACGCGCCACCAATCGACGGGATCGCCGACTCGCAACTCGAAGGCATCGTGCCGTCCACGTCGCAAACCAATTCCCCCGACCAGCAAGTCGAGCCAGCCGCGCAGTCGCCACATCCAGTTTCCGTAGTACCAGCCAGTTGATCCGCCAATCCGTTGAATCGGAGCGAACGCCGCTCCGACCGGGGCAGTGACTTCCACCTCGCGAGAATCGACCAGCCGCGTCCCAAAACGGACTCCTCCCCATCGCTTGGGGTGACCCGACGAACTGAGCGCATCGGACCAGCGAGTGGCGGCCAGTTCCCGATCTTCGTTGACGAGCGCTCGCGCGATCGCCTCGCTGACGCCGCGCGGTTGAATCGAGAACGCATCGCGGGCGTGTGTATTCGTGACGAGGGTCGGATTCCGCAGGCTCTCCACCAGCTTGCGGCCGATGCGGGCGTAAACCGGAGTCACCAGCCCCAGCCACAAACTCGACAATCGCGGCGAAAGGAACGGGACCGAAATCATCCACCGCTTCAGGCCGCGTTGGCGAGCATACTCCTGCATGATGTCGCCGTAGGAGACTTGATCGGGACCGCCGATCTCAAAAATGTCGCTGGAGCCTTCGGGCAATTCGATCGCGGCCAGCAGGTAGCTCAACAGGTCTTCGATCGCGATAGGCTGAGCCGGAGTCGAAACCCATTTCGGGCAGATCATCACGGGAAGTTTTTGCACCAGTGTTCGAATCAATTCAAACGACAGACTGCCGGAACCAATCACAATCGACGCACGGAACTCGATGAGCTGTGCGCCGGATTCACGCAGGACGGCTCCCACTTCCTGCCGACTGCGCAAATGCTTGGACAGCGACTGCTGTTCGTCCCCCAAGCCGCCGAGATAAACGATGCGACGCACTCCATTCTGTTTGGCGGCTTCGGCAAAGTTGCGGGCGGCGAGACGATCTTCATCCTCGAAATCTTTGCCCGCTCCCATCGAGTGCACGAGATAAAACGCCGTTTCGATGTCGCGCAAGGCAGTTACCAATGTCTCCGGCTGCAAAACGTCTCCGGCGACGACCTCCGTTGCGGGACCGACTCGCGACTGCAAAAACTCCGGACGACGAGCCAGACAACGGACCCGATGACCTCGCTGTTCCAGTAACGGAATCAACCGTCCGCCGACGTAACCGGTTCCTCCAGTGACCAGGATTTGCGAAGCAATAGACATCCGCATGACCTTAAGAATCGCGTAGCCGAAGTCGTGAGACTTCGGATTCAATCCAACCCGAACACCGAAGTCTCACGACTTCGGCTACAAGCAAGAAACGATCGGCGCATTCAATGCGAAAAACACCTGAGCCGAAGAGCGGCTCAGGTGTCCTCGCGGAGTCGGCTGGAACTCCGAAAAGCCCCAGCACAGGGCATCACACACGAGCGGCACTATGGACGACAAGTGGGCTGAGCGACGAAGTATGTCACTCGACCGGTCGTCGGGCACACGTGGGCGACATACTGAACCTTCGCTGGAGCGACATGCGATGTCTTGGCAGTCGGCGGCGGAGGCAGCATCACGCTGTCAATCACATGGATGACTCCATTCGACGCATCGATGTCGGTTGCGATGAGTCCCGCTCCGTTGATGGTCGCCGCACCGTTCTTGATCGCGGCAGTCAGCGTACCCCCCTGAACGGACTTCAGTTCCTTTTTGCTCAGCACGTCATTCGAGAAAACGCGACCGGGAACAACGTGGAACTTCAGGATTGACGCCAACTTCTCTTTGTTCTCTGGCTTGAGCAGGCTCTCGACCGTTCCGGCTGGAAGTTTTGCAAATGCTTCGTCCGTGGGTGCGAACACCGTCAAAGGCTTGTCACCGGACAGCACTTCCACCAGCCCGGCAGCTTTTGCAGCGGCGAGGAGCGTCTTGAAGGTTCCCGCCTTGTCCGCCGTAGCCGGGATGTTATCGCCAGACGGCAACAGGACTTGATCGACGACGTGAATGATTCCATTCGAGCAATTAATGTCAGCTTTCACGACCGTCGCTTGATCGACCTGCACTTTCCCTTCTTCGACCTTGATGTTGACACGTTGACCATTCACCGTCGCGGCCGCGTTCAGTTTCACAACTTGAGCCGCCGCCACCTTGCCAGACACCACGTGATACGTCAGCACCGACACAAGCTGGGACTTGTTTTCCGGCTTCAGCAACGTCTCGACAGTTCCGGCGGGCAACTTCGCGAACGCTTCGTCAGTCGGAGCGAAGACCGTGAACGGTCCTTTGCCTTGCAGAGTTTCGACCAGACCGCCCGCCTTCAAGGCCGCGGCCAGAGTCTTGAACGAACCGGCCTCGACCGCCGTGGTCACGATGTCCTTTTCAGCGGCATTCGCGGTCGCGAACGATCCCTGGAAAACACCGATTGCGGCCATCGCCGCCAAACTCAAGAAAAACCTTCGACTCGACATCACACACTCTCCTTGCTGGGGTTTTGACTGGCGAACGCCAATTCGACGGAATTCGCTGGTTCGCAAATCGTTCAAATCGTTCATGTAATTCAAACCGGTAAGCTTCCGGCGTCTTAACTCACATTTTTAGAAAATTCGAAAGACTGCATTCAGCAGAGGAATTGCGGAGCGTTCGCTCGCGGCTCGCAGATTGGCTTGCTCTATTGAGAACCGGCGAACGCTCGCCGCATGGCCGAGTCGTTCACAGCCGTGTTCGGCCCCTCTTCCAGCAGACTTTTCACTGTCCGCTCGCGATAGTCGAAGATCGCCTTCAAATCGCGTCGCACCATAAACCCGTGCATCGCTCGGCCAATCCAGCCAAGCGGCAGGCGATAATTCACCTCGTCGATCATGCGTGTAGAGTCACCGACCGCTTCAAAAGTGTGTCGATGGTGCCACAGCAAATAAGGGCCACGCAACTGCATATCGACGAATTCAAACGGCGGGTTCCAGACCGTAA
>Ga0194128_10001924_pt1 | contig 35001 bp, 25 predicted proteins | sample TA2KigCa65mmetaG_FD_148650 | JGI IMG/M metagenome (GOLD analysis project Ga0194128, IMG submission 148650) | Freshwater microbial communities from Lake Tanganyika, Tanzania - TA2015037 Kigoma Deep Cast 65m | ecosystem: Environmental > Aquatic > Freshwater > Lake | place: Tanzania: Lake...
CGCGCGGCTCGGCGAGACCCGAGATCGTCGCGATGGCGGGTGGGATCGGCCGCTGCTCGGAAAGGACGGGAGCGAAACGCGAGGGATGACGCGCCCAAGCCGAGCCGAGCGAGCCCGCCGCGAGGACGATGGCGATCGAAGCGGCGACGACACCGCGGCGCGCCGGCGCGAGGCGGCCCAGGGAGCCGAGGCGAGCCAGCCGATCCGCGATCTCGATCCAGCCCGCGGCGAGGACGACGAGCTGCGCGGGAAGCGAAGCGAGGAGATACCGCCCGACGGCCCAAATCGGAACCCTCGGACTCATCGCGGCGAACACGAGGCAGGGAAGGACGGCCCAAAGGACGATCAACCGCCCGCCGGCGCCCGCTTGCAGCACGCGCCAGAAGCCCGCCACGGCGACGAGCAGGAGAACGAGCGAAGCCGTCGGGTGAAGCGACGCGAGGCCGCCGAGGAGGGTCTCGTAGACGGGGCGGGTCGAGCCGCTCGCGCCGCGGGCGAATCGGTCCACGTCGGAGAGGATGGCCGCGTAGAAGGCGAACGCGAGAGCCGCCGCGACGAAGCCTGCGACGAACAGACCGGAGAAGAGCGCTCTCCGCCGCTCGCGCTTCTCGAGGAGCGCCTCGACGAGCAGCCACGCGCTCTGCGTCGCCACCAGATAGACGGCGTTCATCGAGAAGGTGATCGCGACGGCGTTCCAGAAGCCGAGCAAGACGAAGGCGGAGCCTCTCGGCGACGACCACGCGCGATGCGCCGCCCACATCGAGACGATCGCGAGGAGGAGGAGGAGCGCATACGTGCGCGCGAGGCGCGAGCTCAGGACGAGCTGCGGATCGACGGCCGCGAGGAACGCCGCCACGAGCGCGGTGCGCTCGTCGAGAAGCCGCCTCGCGAGGAGGAACAGCACCGGCACGAGGGCGATCCCGGCGATCAGCGAAGGAAGCTTGAAGGCGATCTCCGATCGTCCGAACCAGCCGCCCCACACCTTCATCAGGAGGACGTAGGCGTGCATCGTCAGGCCCGTCACGTAGTGCGTCAGGATCCAGGACGCCGGCATCTCCGAGTACCGGAGCGTATAGGCCTCGTCGCCGTGGAAGCTCAGGTACGGGAGCGTCGCGCACCGGAGCAGCGCTCCCGCGAGCACGACGAGGATGAGGAGCAACCGCACGAAGCATGCCTAACGAATGTATCCGAGCGCGCGCAGCTCCTCGAGGATCTTGACGTCGAGGTCCTGCGCTTCGTGTCGGACTTCGTCTGGGCGCTCTCCCCCACGGCTTCCGGTGCATGGCTCGCGACGGAGCGGTCCGGGCGCTTCGCGACGAAGTCCTCGGTGAACAGCTCCACCAGCGGCTGCCCGGAGTTGTCGCGCGCGCGCGGTGCGTCGAGTGCAAACAGCAGCGTCGGCAGGACGTCGAGATGCGTGATCCGACGTTCGACCGAAGCGCCACGCCGGACCTGCGGTCCCGAGAGGATCAGCGTCGCCTTCTCCCGGTGGTTGCCGGAGAGGAAGCGTGCCTTCGACGACAGGTCGCGCGCGTTGCGCGCCTCCGGCCAGGCGCGGAAGCCGTGGTCCGAGAGGACGACGATCAGCGCGTCCTCGTCGACGCGGGACACGAGCATCCCCACGAGCGAGTCGACGTAGCTGTAGTACGCGGGAATGATCGTGCCGAGCCGATCGACGTCGGCTTGCGGGACGTCGACGCCGGCCTGCCGGAACGGCTCGGGCTCGAACCACTTCCAGAAGCCGTGGCCGACGTAGTCGGGGCCCTGGAAGTACACGGCGAGGACGTCGAGGTCCTGCGTCTCCGCGATCTCGCGCGCCATGCTCGCATACATCGAGTCGCGCCGGAAGATCCCGAGCAGCCGCTTCTCGAGGAGATAGTTGATGGCGTAGCGCGGATCGTCCTCGCGAAGAAACTTCCAGTTCGGGTCGTACGGATAGGAGCTGAACCGCGGCACCACCTGGCGCACCGGATCGAGCCGGGGACGGTGCCGGCGCGGCTCGACGATGCCATCGGGCGCAACCTTGTCGTCGAAATCGCCCCACCACGCTCGATCCGACACGACGATGCCGGCGTCGGGCTCCGCGGGCCAGCTCACCATCCAGCCGACCGTCGCGACGCGGAGCTTCTGCTCTGCGAGGATGTTCCAGAGCGCCGGACGCTTGCGATGGCTCGCGTTCACCGGATCGCCGTCGATCGTGAAGCCCGTGACGCCGTGCTCGTCGGGGACGAGGCCCGTAGCGACGGTCGTCCAGACGACCGGCGAGGACGTTCCGACGACGCAGTCGATCGTCGTCATCGTGCCCCGAGCGACGAGCCGCCCGAGATGCGGCAGGGCGCCGCTCCCGACCCACTTCGAGACCAGTCCCGGATCGAGCCCGTCGAGGCCGATCACGAGGAGCTTCGCGCGCTCCGGCTTCGGCGCCTCCGGCTCTGCGCCGCGGTCGCACGCGGCGACGACCAGGAAGCAGGCAAGGAGGCACGAGGCGAGAGCACGCACGCGCCCGTGCTACTCGCCGCCGTCGCTCGGCGCAATCGCCGACTTCGCGACCTCGCTCGCGCGCTCGTTGACGACGCGGCGGACCGCGCCGATACTCCGCTTCGCGTGACCGAGACGCGCACGAACCACTGGAAGCTCGGCCTCTTCGTCGTCGTCTCGATCCTGGTCGTCGTCGTCGCGACGTTCTGGCTCGGCGCGCAGCGCTTCGAGCGCGACTCGTTCCAGGCGGTGACCTACTTCGACGAGTCCGTGCAGGGTCTCGAGGTCGGCTCACCGGTCAAGTGGCGCGGCGTCACGATCGGAACCGTCGCCGAGCTCACCGTCGCCCCCGATTCCGGTGAATCCATGAGTCGACACGCGAAGCGCCGGCCGCTCGAGCTTTCGAGCTCGAGCGTGCCGGCGCGCGATGCCTTCAGGAGCACACGGAGGCCGTCGGGTTGGTCACGCGGAACAGGAAGGGACCGGTGTTCTTGACGGTCCCTCCAGCCGCACCGCCGAAGCCGACGCAGTAGGTACCGCCGCCGTTCACGGTGAACCGCACGTGCGCCTCGCTCCCCGGGGTGGGCGGCACGATCAGGAGCGCGACGTCGCTCTTCCCGAGGATCTTCACCTTGAGCTTCGTCACGCCCGAAGACGACTTCGAGAGGCTGACGCTGCTCACCGGACCGTTCGAGCCGGTCTTGTCGGCGTAGACCGCGCCCGTCGACCCGGCTCGCTTCCAGCTCGCCGCGGGCAGGAAGAACGACTGCGCCGAGTCCTGCGCGCCTTCGGCCGTCACGACGAGCGTCGCGCCGTTCACGAGGAGGGTGTCGACGTCGACCACCGCGCTCGAGCCCGACTCGCTCGCGTCGATCGTGACCTTCCGCCGCGACGAGTCGCTCGGCACCGGATTCTGGATCGCGATCGACTTCCCGCGGATCGCCTGCGGCGGAAGCCCGTCGGTCTCGGAGACGAACACGCCGTTCGCGCCCGTTCCCGCGTAGAGCCGGCCCGGCTCGACGGCGAGCTCGAGGACGAAGCCGTTGTAGAGGCCCGCGTTCGAAGCGGCCCACGAGGCGCCGCCGTTCGTGCTGACGAAGACGCCGTGGCCGCCCGTCGCCGCGTACACCGTCGTCGGAGATTCGGGATCGACCGCGAGCGATCGGACGTCGTAGCTCGTGAGGCCGACGTTCGCTTCCGCCCACGAAGCGCCGGCGTTGGTCGACTTGTAGATGCCCGCGCCCTCGAGGCTCGCGTACACGATCGACGAAGAAGCCGGATCGACGGCGATCGCCTGCACCGCTCTACCGGTCGCCGCCGGCAAACCGACGTTCATCGGCGTCCAGAGGTCGCCGCCGTTCGTCGATTTGAAGACGCCGGAGAACGGGCCGTTCGCCGGATCGGTGCCCGCCCAGAGCGTGCTCGACGAGGATGGGTCCATCACGAGGACGAGCGGGAAGCCCGACATCCCGTTCTGAAGGAACGTCCAGCTCGCACCACCCGTCGTGCTGCGCGAAACGGACGGGAAGCCGCCCGCGTAGACCGTCTGCGGCGCATCGGGGCTCACGACGATCGAGCTGATCAGGATCGGGAGGTTCGTCGTGCCGAGCGAGGTCCAGCTCGCTCCGCCATTCACCGTCTTGTGGATGCCCGTCGTCTGCGCGCCGACGTAGACGGTTCCCGCCGCCGTCGGATCGGTCGCGATCGAGTAGAACTGGCCGAGCTCGTCGACGAACGCGGTCGGCGCCCACGACTCGCCGCCGTCCTCGCTCCGGTAGACGCCGTTGTATCCCGTCGCCGCGTAGACCGTGCCCGCCGCGGAAGGAGCCGTCGCGATCGCGCCGACGTCGTTGTTGCTCAGACCGTCGTTCGAGACGTCCCAGTCGTCGGCGCCGTTCGTCGTCGTCCAGAGGCCGATCCCGTCCTGCGCGCCGGCGAGGAGGGTCGACGGATCCGAGGCCGCGATCGAGATGGAGCGGACGATCTCTCCGATCGGCGTGGGGCTCCAGCTCTCGCCGCCGTTCGTCGTCTTGTACACGCCGGGATCCGGATCGATGCCGCTGACGTAGCCCGCGACGTAGACGACGTTCGGATCCTCGGGGTCGATCTCGATGTCCACGACGGAGAACGGCTCCGGCTCGGTGGCGGAGAGAACGACGTCTAGCCTGCATTTCTCACCAGATCACGTCGCGAGGCGGTCGAGAGTGCCGAAGATTCGCGAGCCTCGGACCGGAGGGCGACGCAGGCGTACTTGAACAGTACGTCGAGGAGCCCGGAGGGAGAAGCTCGCGAAGATTCGGTGCTATCGGCCGCCGCAGTAGGGATCTGGTGAGAAATGCAGGCTAGGTCATGCCGCCGTCGAACGTCTCGTACACGCCGTAATCCTGGACGCCCGCGTAGAGGATGCTCGGGTTCGTCGGATGAAAGACGAGCGCGTCGACGTGATCGCTCGGAAGTCCGGTCCCGGCGTACGTCCAGGTCGCGCCGCCGTCGGTCGACTTGGAGACCGCACCGAAGATGGTGCCGATGTAGACGACGTTCGGATTCGACGGATGGACCGCGACGCTCGAGTACGTGCTGCCCGACAGAATCTGCGTCCACGTCGTGCCGCCGTTCGTCGACTTGTAGACGCGGTTGCCGACCGCGTAGAGCGTGCTCGGGCTCGACGGGCTGACCGCGACGTCGTCGAGGTTGCCGAGCGACTGGAGGGACCAGCTCGCGCCGCCGTTCGTCGAGCGGTAGATGCCGCCGTTCACCCCCGAGCTCACGGCCGCGTACACGCGCGACGGTGTCGCCGGATCGAGGGCGATCGCCCCCACGTGGTAGACGGACGGATCGACGCCGGCGTTGATCGCGCTCCAGCTCGCTCCGCCGTCGGTCGACTTGAAGAAGCCGCCGCCGTTCGTGCCGGCGTACATCGTCGCGGCATTCGTCGGGTCGATCGCGACGGCCATTCCGTGGCCGCCGGTCGGACCGTGGCTCGCCCACGGCGCGGCATCCACGTGCGCGGAGAAGAGGAGGATGACCATCGCCAGCGCAGCGAGCGCGCCGACTGCTCTCCTCGTCGCCGCGAAAGCGACCGTTCCGTTCCCGTCGTGGGTCCTCGTCGTGCGCATGGTCTTCTCCTTCGTCCGTCGTTCGAAGACGATGCGTTTGCCAGAACGATGTGATGGCTGGCGCACGACAAAACGCAGCGATCGCGGGGGCAGACGCGCGACACGTCCTGCGCGCATACCCCCGCGAGATATCCGCGCGAGCGAAGAGAGCCCTCGTCGCGGGCGGACGGCGACTGCGGAGGCGCCCGTTCAACGGTATCGCCTCGTTGCTGCGCAACGGCGGGTGAAGCGACCTTCGCGCGGCTCGATCAGCCGCGCGGCAGGCCGAGACCCATCATCGCGACGATCTGCCGCTGGATCTCGTTCACGCCGCCGCCGAAGGTGTTGATCTGGCAGGAGCGGTACTGCTGCTCGACCTCGCCGTGCAGCAGCGCGCCCGGCGAGCCGCGCCGCAGGAGCCCGACCGGCCCGAGCACGTCGAGCAGCAGGCGGTAGATCTCCATCAGCTCCTCGGTGCCGAACACCTTGACCGAGGAAGCGCGCGCCGACTCGAGCTTGCCGCCCTCGAGCTCCCACGCCATGCGCCAGTTCATCACCTTCGCGGCTTCGACGCGGGCGTACGCTTCGGCGAGCGCGACCTGGACCCAGCCCTTGGCCGCGACGGGCTCGCCGTCCTCGGCCTTCGTCTCGCGCGCCCAGCGAACCACGTCTTCCACGAGACGCTGAGCGACGCAGCCCCACGCACCGAGCCCGATACGCTCGTAGTTCAGCTGCGTCGTGATCAGCTTCCAGCCGTCGTTCTCCTCGCCGACGCGGTTCGCGACCGGCACGCGCACGTCCTCGTAGTAGGTCATGTTCGTGCGGCCCTCGCCGACGGTGAAGATCGGCGAGAGGCGGAAGCCGGGATCGGTCGTCGGCGTGATCAGGATCGAGATGCCCTTGTGCTTCGGCGCCTTCGGATCCGTGCGCGCGGCGAGCCACACGTAGTCGGCGTCGTTCGCGCCGCTCGTGAACATCTTCGTGCCGTTGACGACGTACTCGTCGCCGCGCCGCTCGGCACGCGTCGTGAGCGAAGCGAGGTCCGTGCCCGCGCCCGGCTCGGAGTAGCCGATCGCGAAGTGCACCTCGCCGCCGAGGATCGCGGGAAGCAACTTCCGCTTCTGATCCTCGGAGCCGTGCCGCATGATCGCCGGCCCGACGGTGTTGAGCGTCACGAACGGCAGCGGTGCTCCCGCGCGGCGGGCCTCGTCGAGGAAGATGAGCTGCTCGATGCCGGTGAAGCCCTGCCCGCCCCACTCCTTCGGCCAGCCGACGCCGAGCCATCCGTCCTTGCCGATCTGGCGGATGACCTCCTTGTAGACGGGGCCGCCGACCTCCTGCGAGAGACGGTCGCGCGTCGCCGGCGTCATCAGGGAGGTGAAGTAGTCGCGGATCTTGCCGCGAAGCTCCTGCTGCTCGGGCGTGAAGTCGACGTACATGGCCTTCGAGGTTAAACGAACGCAGCGCAGCCGTTCAACGGGCGCATCCCGCGGACGCTCACGGCCGGGCCGAGCCCAGGACACGGAAACCGACGGCCCGTGCGGCCGTGCCGAGCTCGGCATCGTGCGTCGCGAGCTGCAGCTCGTCGTACGTCGGTCGCAACAGGATCGCCGTCGCCAGATGGAGCGCGTCGAGCGACCCGAGCTGCGTCGGAAACGGGTCGGCCGCGCGAGCGAGCACGACGTCGTCCAGCCTCACGAGCTCGAAGGCATCCAGGTGCTCGAGGACCCCCTCTCGTGAACGCGCAACGGCCGCGTCGCTCAGGGACAGCCGTAGCCGAGCCCGATCGATCGTTCGGAGGCATTCGACCCGGATCAGCTCGCTCGAGACGGGGTGCACGATGCGCCGCCATTCCCGCAGGCGGTCCGGCTCGCCGAGGACGACCCGAAGCAAGACCGACGAGTCGACGTAGACGATCAACGCCGACCGCGTTCCTCGAGCAGGAGCTCCAGCGACGACTTCTTCCACCTGGCGGGCCGCGGACGCCGATCGCGGACCGCCGAGAAGGAGCGCTTTGGGGGAATGACCCGGAGGATCCGCTCGCCGCGGACGACGGGAACGAGGCGGGCGATCGGCCGGTTTCGATCACGAACTTCGATCTCGGCTCCGCGCTCGACGGCTCGGAGGTGCTCCGAGAGCCGGTCCTTGAGCTCGGCGATCTTGACGCTCTTCATGGCCACATCTAGCCACATGGGCTTCGCAGCCGCAAGGAACGGCGGCCAGCTACGCAGGCGCCCGCCCCTGCCGCCAGCGGAGCAGCAGCCAGATGATCAGCCCGGACGCGCACTTGCTCGTGACGCCGATGAAGAAGAGCGGCCACGTGAAGACGTGCGCCAGCGTCAAGAAGACGGAGCTGTCGATCGGCGCGCTCGCACACGTCGAGAGCAGCACGCGATCGTAGAACGGCCGCTTCGTCACCGTGTAGACGAGCCAGTCCATCGTCTCGCTGACCGCGAACGCCGTCGCGCTCGCGAGGGCCACCGACGGGTCGCCGAGGACGTAGGAGAGCACCGCCGCGAGCGCCATCAGCGCGAGACACCAGTGTCCCCAGACGCGTTGCGCGAAGTCCCGCAGCACGAGGACGCCTCCGACGAGGAGCGAGAAGAACCAGTCGTCGTCCGGCGAGATGCTGAACCCGACGTTGATCAGGACGACGATCGAGACGTAGGGAATCGCCGTCCGAGCGCGCGCCCAGGCGAGCGAGGAGGCTCCCGCGGCGGTGGAGCCGGCTTCGACGCCGGCGGCGCCGTCCGCGCTCATCCTGCCGTCCTCACAGCCGCGGCATCGGCGAAGCGCGTGGGCTCCTTTAGAGCGCCGGGACCACGCGAACGCCCTGGCGGTGCAGCCTCGCTCCCGTGCTCCGAGAATCGCCTCGACGGCCGCCGGAGAGAAGCGTACAACCGGGCCACGCTCGCGAGGTCCCCGCGGGTGCCTTCACACGAGACCTGCTGGTGACCGCCTTCGACTCGATCCTCCGCGCCCGAACGGGTTTCATCTTCGGCGCGCGTACCCTTCGCACGTGGATGCTGGCGGCGACGATCCTCTGCGCGGGCTTCTGCTCCGGCGCGAAGCCCGTCGAGGGAAAGCAGGAGAAGCCCGACGTCGTCGTGTTCCTCGTCGACACTCTCCGTCCCGATCATCTCGGCTTCTACGGTCATCCGAAGGAGATGGCGCCCTTCCTCGCCAAGCTCGCCGCGAGCGGCGTCGTGTTCGAGCGCGCCTTCTCCACGTCGTCGTGGACCGCGCCGAGCACGGCTTCGCTCTTCACGTCGCTCTACCCTCCGCAGCACGGGGTCGTCGAGGGCTTTCGCGTGCACACGGGCCACGCGAAGCGCATGCGTCAGAAGGCGCGCGAGGTCACGGAGCTGAACCGCCTGCCCTCGGACGTGAAGACCCTGCCGGAGACGTTCGACGAGATGGGATACGCGACGTTCGGGGTCGCCTCGAACGTCAACGTCGGCAGCGAGATCGGCTTCGATCGCGGGTTCGATCGCTTCTACCGTGACGCGAAGGCTCCCGCGAGCGCGCTCCTCGCGAAGGTGATGCAGTGGAAGTAAGAGATCCGCGGCTCGCGTCCGTTCTTCCTCTACGTCCACCTGAACGACGTGCACGAGCCCTACGACGAGAAGCCGCCGTACTACACGAAGCAGATGGATGACCTCGAGGACCGCCGCGCGCGCTACCTGAGCGAGATCGCCTACACCGACGAGCACATCCGCGAGATCTACGAAGCGCTCGAGCTCGGCGACGATACGATCGTCGCCGTCGTCTCCGACCACGGCGAGGAGTTCCGCGACCACGGAGGGCTCGGTCATCGGAGCCGGCTCTACGTCGAGTTGAACCGCGTACTGATGCTGGTCCGCGCTCCGGCGCTCGGCCTCGATCCGAGACGCATCACCGCCAACGTGAGCCTGATCGACGTCCTGCCGACGCTCGTCGAGCTCGCCGGAGGAACGCCGCCCGCGAACGTGCGCGGAACCTCTCTCGCGCCTCTCCTCCGGGCGAGCGGCGAAGAGCGCCGCGCTCTCGCCGAGCGCCTGTCCGGGCGAACTCTCTTCGCGCACCGCCGCGGACAAGGCCAGGCCCGTCCGTACTGGGCGGCGATCCGCGGACCCTGGAAGCTGATCGAGACCCCGCGATCGAGGCTCGAGCTCTATGACCATCGCTCCGACCCGGGAGAAAAGCGCAACCTCCATCTCCACACGACGAATCTCGTCGGGCCTCCGTCCGAGATGCTCGTGGAGCTCCGGGCCTTCCAGGAGACGGCCCCCGACGAGAAACCGGAAGTCGTTCAGGTCGAGATCGACGAGGAGCTGCACGAGACGCTGCGCGCGCTCGGCTACGTCGAGTAGTCAGCGCGCCATCTTCTCGCCGACGATCTGCTCGCGCTCGAGTCGCGCGAAGTCGCCCGCCGAGAGCCCGAGCTCGCCGCAGAGGATCTCCCGGTTGTGCTGCCCGAGCGTCGGCGCCGGACCGCGGTAGTGCTGCGCCGGCCCGAACGAGAAGCGCACCGGCCAGACGGGATAGCGTCGCTCGCCGGAGCGCGGGTGCACGATCGCCTGGTAGTAGCCGCGCGCTTCGAGGTGCGGCTCGCCGTACATGCGCGTCGCGACGAGAGCCTCGGAGACGGGGATCCGACGCTCGCGAAGCGCCGCGACGACGTCCTCCGAGGAGCGCTCGCGCGTCCATGCGGAGAGATGCTCGTCGATCTCGTCGTGCCGTCGGAGGCGCTCCTCGAGTCGTGCGAGAGCCGGCTCCGTTGCCCAGGCGGGGCTCCCGAGCGCTTCGACGAAGCGCTTCCACTCCGCGTCGTCGCGCACCGTGAGCGCGATCCAGCGGTCGTCGCGGCAGGGATACGCGCCCTGCGGCGCGACGTCCGGATCGCGGTTGCCATGACGGTCTTGCACGCGTCCGTTCAACGAGTGCTCGATGACCTGCTCTGCGGTGAGACACGCGCCCGTCTCGAGCTGGGCGAGCTCGATGAGCTGTCCCTCGCCGGTACGCTCGCGGTGCAGGAGCGCCGCCTGCAGCGCGGTTCCCGCGTGCATCGACACGGCGCAGTCGATGAAGCCGCCGGGATTGAGCGGCGGCCCGTCCGGATGGCCGGTGACCCAGGTCATGCCCGTCGCCTGCTCGATCACGGTCGCCCAGCCGACGTAGTCCCGCCACGGCCCCTCGAGACCGAAGCCCGGCATGCGGATCTGGATCAGGTCCGGCTTCACCTCGCGGAGGCGCTCGTACGAGAGGCCGAAGTTCTCCATCACGCGCGGCGAGAAGTTCTCGATCAGGATGTCCGTCGTCGCCAGGAGCCGGAAGAAGAGCTCGCGTGCCGCGTCCTTCCGGAGATCGAGCGTCAAGCCACGCTTTCCCTGGTTCGTTCCCTGATACGTCGCGCTGTGCTCGTAGTAGTCCTCGCCGAGCTGCGTGAACGTCTGGCTGAAGCGAAACCCGTCGGGGCGCTGCACCGACTCGATCTTGATGACGTCGGCGCCGTGCGAGGCGAAGTACATCCCGAAGAGCGGCCCCGCCCAGAACGTGCCGAGATCGAGGACGCGGAGGTCGCGGTACGGAAGGTCGGCGACCTCGCGCGCCGTCGGCCGCGTCGGGCCGATCGCGCTCTTCGGCTTCTCGCGATCGGGCCACGGCTTCGCCCTCGTCGACTCCGTGTCCGCACCGAGCCGCGGCGCGGGCTTGCGCAGCGAAGCCGGCGTCCTCGCGAGACGGTACGGGAAGCCGGGACGCTCGAAGCTCCCTCCGGGATCCGAGACGAAGAAGGAACGCTCGCGAAGCTGCTCGAACTGCCGCAGCGTCTCGCCGTTCCCGACCCACACCGTCGGGATGCGGAATGCCTGGCCGAGCGTGACGATCTCGTCCGCCGTGTGCTCGTCGAGCCACGGCTGGATCGCGGCGAAGAACTCGCCCGTGACCGGACGGTTCGAGTGGATGTCCTGCTGGTGCGGGACGAACTGCGGCACCTCGAAGAGCGTGCAGGTGTCGCTCCACTGCTGCGAGGTGAGGACGTTGACGCCGACCCAGCCGTCCTTGCACTGCAGCACGCCGGGAAGCGGCGTCCGGCGCTTCTGCGGCGGCGGCATGTTCATCTTCTTCAGGATGTCCGCCCACAGCATCGGGTACGGGAGCGTCCCGAGAAGGCATTCCATCATCGAGACGTCGACGTGAACGAGGTCGCCGCGGTCCCGCGCCGCGCGCACCGCGGTGAGCGACGCTGCCGCGGCGTAGCTCGCGACCAGATACTCCGGGATGCGTGCGCCGACGCGCACCGGATTCGCAGAAGGAAGGCCGTGGCTCGTCACCCAGCCACCCGCCGCCTGCACGACGAGCTCGCTCGGCTCGAGATCGCAGTACGGTCCGGTCTGCCCGAACGGCGAGATGCGTACCACCGCGAGCGTCGGAGAAGCTTCGCGCAGCGCGCTCTCGACGAGACCGAGCGCCTCGAGACGACCCGGGCGCCCGCTCTCGAGGAGGACGTCCGCACCGCGCAGAAGCGCCAGCAAGGAACCACCGGCGCCCTCCGATGCGAGGTCGAGGACGACGCTCCGCTTGTTCGCGTTGAGATACCGGAAGAGCCCGCTCGCCTCGGGATCACGCCGGCCGTTCGCGAACGGCCCCCACCTCCGCAGCGGATCGCCCTCCGGCGGCTCGATCTTGACGACGTCGGCACCGAGATCGGCGAGAAGCTTCGTCGCGTACGCGCAAGCGACGTCTCCCCCGATCTCGACCACACGAAGATCGCGCAGGGCTTCCATGGGGTTTCGGGCGAAGCGCACGCGCGCATCCGCAGCCCTCCCCTAGCGATGTGCCCTGGGGCGGGCAACGGTGCGGATGCCGGCGTGGTAGCCGCCGTCCGTTTGTTATAGCGCCGTCTCGCCATGAGGAAGGCCCCATGAAGCTTGCCGTCCCGAGAGAAACCGCACCCGGCGAGCGTCGCGTCGCCTTGACGCCGGACGCCGTCGCGGCGCTCGTCAAATCCGGAATCGAGGTCATGGTCGAAGCCGGTGCCGGCGCCGGCGCGTTCCATTCCGACGCCGACTTCCAGACCGCCGGAGCGCGCATCGTCCCGGACGCGGCGACCCTCTATGGGGAAGCCGACGTCGTCGCGAAGGTGCAGCGTCCGACGGCCGACGAGGTGAACCGCTTCCGCGAAGGAACCGTCCTCGTCGCCTACCTCCAGGCGCTCTCGAGCCCCGATCTCGTGCAGCAGCTCGCTTCGCGCCGGATCACGAGCTTCGGAATGGAGGGCATTCCGCGCATCAGCCGCGCGCAGAAGATGGACGCGCTCTCGTCGCAAGCGAACATCGCCGGCTACAAGGCGGTGCTGATCGCCTCCGAGTCGCTCGCGAAGTTCTTCCCGATGCTGATGACGGCCGCCGGCACGGTGTTCGCGGCGCGCGTCCTCGTGATCGGAGCCGGAGTCGCCGGACTGCAGGCGATCGCGACCGCGCGTCGCCTCGGCGCGCAGGTGTGGGGCTACGACGTGCGCGCCGCCGTGAAGGAGCAGGTCGAGAGCCTCGGAGCGAAGTTTCTCCAGTTCGATCTCGGCGTCGCCGACGCGGAGGACAAGGGCGGCTACGCGAAGGCGCTCACCGAGGAGCAGAGCCGCCGCCAGCAGGACATGCTCGCCGAGAAGACGAAGGAGTTCGACGTCGTCGTGACGACGGCGCTCGTTCCCGGACGGACCGCGCCGCGCCTGATCACGAAGGAGACCGTCGCGGGCATGCGCCCGGGCTCCGTGATCGTCGACCTCGCCGCCGAAGCGGGCGGCAATTGCGAGCTCACGCGCCCCGACGAGATCGTCGTCGAGCACGGCGTGACCATCCACGGACCCACCAACTTGCCGGCCACCATGCCCGTGCATGCGAGCCAGCTCTACGCCCGCAACGTGACGGAGCTCCTGCGCGAGCTCGTCAAGGACGGCGCGCTCGCGATCGACTTCGAGGACGAGATCGTTCGCGGCGCGTGCGTCACGCACGGCGGCGAGGTCGTGAGCGAAGCCGTCCGGACGGCGCTGGCGGCGAGGAACGCGTCATGACCTCCGAGCTCGAAGTCGGACTGTACATCTTCCTGCTGGCCGGATTCCTCGGCTACCACATCATCACCCGCGTTCCGCCGCTCCTGCACACGCCGCTGATGTCGGCGACGAACGCGATCGCCGCGATCTCGCTCGTCGGCTCCCTCGTCGTCGCGGGGAGCGACTACTCGGGCGTCGAGTACGGGTGGGTGTGCACGCTGCTCGGCTTCGTCGCGGTCACCTGCTCCGCGACGAACGCGGTCGGCGGATTCCTGATCACCGACCGCATGCTCAAGATGTTCAAGACGAAGGAGCAGCGCGAGAGCGGCAAGAAGAGGCCGGTCGAAGCGCTGTTCTACGGCGGCGTCCTCGGGGGAACGCTTCTCATCGGGTGGCTCCTCTACAGGAGCACGCCCGAGGGCATGACGTTCGGCGAGTACCTGCACCGGCACGTCGCCGAGGAAGCGCTTCGCTACTGCTACATCGTCTCCGCCGCTCTCTTCGTGGTCGGCCTGAAGGGCCTGAGCTCACCGAAGCACGCGCGGCGCGGCATGGCCCTCGCGGCGCTCGGCATGTACATCGCCGTCGTCGGTACGCTCTTCCACCACCACGTCGTCAACTACACGTGGATCACGATCGGCCTCTTGATCGGCGCCGTCGTCGGCGGCTGGATGGGCTTGAGCATCCCGATGACCGCGGTACCGCAGCGGACCGCGCTCTCGCACTCGCTCGGCGCTCTCGCGGCCTGCCTCGTCGGCGTCTCCGAGTACTTCCGCTACCAGGGCGAGCTCTCCCGCGTGACGCTCGTCGCGCTCGACTTCGAGGTGATCGTCGGCGGCCTGACCTTCACCGGAAGCCTGATCGCCGCCGCGAAGCTGCAGGAGATGCTCCCCGGCCGCCCGATCACGTACCGCGGGCAGAACCTGATCAGCCTGACGCTCCTCGGAGTGATCCTGGCCTCCGCAGTGTACCTGGTCGTGACGCAGGCGGCGACGCCGTTCTTCTACTTGATGGTGCTGCTCGCGTTCGTCTTCGGTCTCCTCCTCGTGATCCCGATCGGCGCCGCGGACATGCCCGTCGTGATCGCGCTCTTGAACTCGTACGGAGGCCTCGCCGACGCCGCGATGGGCTTCGTCTTGATGAACAAGATCCAGATCGTCACGGGCTCGCTCGACGGGACGTCGGGCTTCCTCCTCTCGCTCCTCATGTGCCGTGCGATGAACCGCTCGGCGACGAACGTCCTCTTCGGCGCGTTCGGGAGCGTCTCCGAGGAGGAGGCGACCGCCGCGGCCGAAGCGAAGGGGACCGTGCGCAACATCACGGCGGAGGAGACGGCGGTCCTCTTCGAGACCGCGCGAAGCGTCGTCGTCGTGCCGGGCTACGGCATGGCGGTCGCGCAGGCGCAGCACGCGGTCGCGGAGCTCGCGAGCATCCTGCACGAGCGCGACATCGACGTGAAGTACGCGATCCATCCGGTCGCGGGCCGCATGCCGGGGCACATGAACGTCCTCCTCGCCGAGGCGAACGTCCCCTACGAGCAGCTCCACGAGATGGAGGCGATCAACCCGTACTTCCCGGAGGCCGACATCGTCCTCGTCGTCGGTGCGAACGACGTCACGAACCCGGCCGCGAAGACCAACAAGTCGAGCCCGCTCTACGGGATGCCCATCCTCGAGGTCGAGCGCGCGAAATCGATCATCGTGCTCAAGCGCAGCATGCGACCGGGCTTCGCCGGCGTCGACAACGACCTCTACTACAACGAGAAGTGCATGATGCTCTTCGGTGACGCGAAAGACAGCATCACGAAGCTCATCAGCGAGATGAAGTCGCTTCTTTGAGCAGCCGAAAGGCGCTTGCCCTCCGCGTACTGCACGAACGCCACCAGAGCGCGCACGTCGTGGTAGCTCGCCTTCCAGGCGTGCGCCTTCGCGGTCTTCTTCGGCCGCCCATCCGCGCCGACCGACTCGATCCAGATCCCGTCCTTCGGATCGGCCATGTGGGCTCCGATGAAGTCGAGGAGCCGAGCGATCGACGTCTCGTAACGCTCGCTCGGCGCGTGCTCGAGCGCCGTGACGAGCGCGGCCAGCAGCTCGGCCTGTACCCACCAGATCTTGTCGGTGTCCGTCGGCGTGCCGTCGCTCGCGCGGCGCGCGTAGAGGCCGCCGCGCTCCTCGTCGAATCCTCGTGAGAGGGCGCGGTCGAGATACGCGTGGAAGTGCTGCCAATCAGGCGCGACGCCGAGCGCCTGCTGCGCTCGGATCATCAGCCAAGCGAACTCGACGTCGTGCCCGAACGAGCCCGGCTCAGCGCCGCCCTCGACGGGGCTCCAATCCTCATGGAAGTGGGAGCGGTAGGCACTCGGCTCCTTCGGGAAGAAGCGCGTGACACCGATGAGGAGCGTCTCCTCGAGTGAGGCTTTCACCTCGGGATCTCCCGTCGCGGCGTAGAGCTCCGTCAGCGCCTCCATCACGTGGAGCGTCGCGTTCGCGCTCTTCTGGCCGGGGATCTCGAGCGTGACGCCCGGCTCCGGCGCGCGGATCGGCGTCCAGTCGGGGCGCAAGATCCCGTGCCAGCCGCCGTGCTTCGCGTCGCGCGCGCGCTCCCGCAGGATGCGATGCAGCGCGAGCGCCTCGCGCATCGGCTCCTCTTCACCGCTCGCCCGCGCGTACTCGACGAGCGCGTACAGCGCGAACGTTTGGCCGTAGAGGACCTTGTTGCGATTGCGCGCGTTGCCGGCGAGGTCCGTCGTCCAGAAGTAGCCGCCGTGCTCGGCGTCGCGGAAGTGCCTCTGCAGGAAGCGGTAGCCGTGCGCGGCGGCCTCGAGGTAGCTCCGGCGCGCGTCGCCGAAGCCCGCGCGGTGCGCGTGCGAGAAGCCCCAGACGAGTCGGCTCTGCGAGACGATCTGCTTCTCGGTCGCGACGCCGCGCCCACGCGCGAGATCGTCGGCGAGGACGTAGCCGCCGTGCTCGCGATCGAGCGTCGTGTCGTACCAGTACGGCAGCATCGTCCCCGCGAGCGTCGCTCGCGTGAAAGCGGCGCGGCTCGCGAGATCGCGCGCTTCGTCGGCGCCCGGGAGCGCGGCTCCCGCGCCGAGCGCGACGAGCGCCAGCAGGAATGCGACTGCCGGGCCGCCCACGCAGTCGAGCGTCTCAGACGAGCGGCTGCGCTTCAACGAAGAACGGCCGCTCCTCGGCGCGACGCTCGCACCGGGCGAGGACTCGTACTCGTTCAGCTCGTCCTTGCCGGAGACGAGGTGAACGTCCTCGCTGCGCACGAGGGCACTCGAGCCGTAGAGCGTTCCGTGGATCTTCCGGCACGTCGCGCAGTGGCAGTGGATGAAGTCACCGACTTGCGGAGGCACGGCGCAACCTCGATGGTTCCCCGCCATGAGCCATTCCCGCCCTCCGCTCGCCGGACTCCGGGTCATCGAGAGCTCTCTCCTCGGACCCGGGGCGATCACCACGCACCTCGCCGACCTCGGCGCCGACGTCATCAAGGTGGAGTCGCCCGCCGGCGACTACATCCGCGAGATGACCTGGCCGATCGTCGAGGGAGTCTCGCTGCTGCACCTGCACGTGAGCCGCGGGAAAAAGAGCCTCACGCTCGATCTCAAGAACCCGAAGGCGGTCGAGATCTACCTCGAGCTCGTGAAGACCGCGGACGCCGTCGTCGAGGCGATGCGCCCCGGCTCGCTCGCGCGCCTCGGCCTCGGCTACGAGGAGCTGAAGCGCGTCAACCCGAAGATCGTCTACTGCAACATCTCCGGCTATGGGATGACCGGCCCCTACAAGGACATGCCGAGCCACGGCATCGCCTACGACACCTGGGCCGGGCTCGTCCCGCCGGCGTACGACGAGGAAGGCTTTTGCTACATCTCGGAGCACGCTTCGATGGGCATACACGCGGGGCCGGTCTTCGGCGCGCTCGGCATTCTCGCCGGCGTGATCCGCGCGCGCGAGACGGGCGAAGGTTGCCAGATGGAGATCGCGCAGTCCGACGCCGCCGCCTACATGGACTGGTACCGCAGCGAGTCGTGGAAGGCGTACGAGCGACCCGAGTCCGAGGTCACCGGCAACAAATCGGACGACTACGTGCGCCGTGCGCCCGGCACCGCGGGCATGAAGGAAGGCGTCCGCTACCAGATGTACGATTCGAGCGACGGGCACGTCCTGTTCATGGCCTCGGAGAAGGAGTTCTGGAAGAACTTCTGCGAGGGCGTCGGGCGCCTGGACATGTTCGAGCGCTGGCCGGGCTCGAAGTTCGCCGATCACGCGCGCAACAACCGCGAGATGCAGCGCGAGCTCCGCGAGATCTTCAAGTCGAAGACGTCCGCCGAATGGATCGCGTTCTCGAACGAGAAGAACACCCCGATCGCGCCGGTGAACACGCCGAAGACGATCGCCGACGACCCGCAGTTCCAGGAGCGGCTCCCGTGGTACCCGCGCGACAAGCACGGGATCGAGATGCTGCCGCTGCCGCTGAAGGTCATCGACGAGAAGCTGCCCGCGCCGTCGAAGGCGCCGACCGTCGGCGAACACACCGAGGAGGTGCTGCGGCGCGTCCTCGGCTGGGACGACGCGAAGATCAAGGCCGCGAAGGGGTCCGGCGCGCTCGGCTGAAGCGAGCCCGGAAGCGAGCGGCGTAGCGCGTTCGCCACCCCGCGTGGCGCGCCCGCCACTCTGCTCGCGCCTCGGTTGGGAGCTTCGTCGGTCCGACGTCACGCGCGGCGTGGCCGGCGGTTTGCTGTCGGAAGGGACGGGAGGAGCGCATGGAAGGTCCCGTCGACGTCGATTCGTGCCGCATCGTCTGGAAGCGGGAGGGAAGCGGACCGCCGCTCCTCCTCGTGCACGGCTGGCCGCTGCACTCGTCCACCTGGGACGGCGTGCTGCCGCACCTCTCGCGGACGCACACCTGCTACGCGCCCGACCTGCCCGGCCTCGGCGAGACGCAGTGGTCCGACGACGCCGATCTGTCCTTCGCGGCGCAGGCGCGCCGCCTCGCGAAGCTCGTCGACACGCTCGGGCTCGATCGCTACTCGATGATCGCGCAGGACACGGGCGCCACGATCGCGCGCCTCGTCGCCGCGGAGCACGGCGAACGGGTGGGCGCGCTCGTCCTCCTGAACACCGAGATCCCGGGGCATCGCCCCCCGTGGATTCCGCTCTTCCAGAAGACCGCGGCCCTTCCCGGCTCCGTCTCGAGCTTCTCGCTGAGCCTCCGCTCGCGGCTCTTCCTGCGCTCGCCGATGGGCTTCGGCGGCTGCTTCCACGATCGCGCGCGCATCGACGACGCGTTCGTCGCGCGCTACGTCGCGCCGCTGCTGCGCGACCGACGTCGCATGGAAGGCGCGCTCCGCTATCTCCGCGGGATCGACTGGTCGATCGTCGACGGCTTGTCCGCCGCACATCGGAGGATCACCGGTCGCGTGCGCCTCGTCTGGGGCACCGAGGATCCGACGTTCCCGCTCGAGCGCGCTCGTCCGATGGTCGATCAGTTTCGCAACGCCGACCTCGTCGAGGTTCCGCGCGCGCGGCTCCTTCTGCACGAGGAGCGCCCGGACGCGGTCGCTGCGGCCGTCTCCGAAGTGCTGACAGCGGCTTCGTAGCGCTCGCCAACGCGCGCGGCTCGGACTTCGCGTACGCGATCGCCCTTCTCCCGCGCCGGACCGAGGTACCGGGCTGGCTCGAGTCAGCGAGACGTGGCATGGCGGCCTTACATGAAGCGCTGGAGCGACTTCGCCGCCGAGCGACCGGAGATGGCCGAGGCCGGCCGGGCTCTGCTCTACCAGCACACGGTCGGGCTCGGCTATCTCGCGACGATCCGGAAGGACGGCGGGCCGCGCCTGCATCCCGTCTGTCCGATCCTCGCGAACGGCGGGCTCTACGTGTTCATCGGGAACCACTCGCCCAAGCTGCACGACCTCCGGCGCGACGCTCGCTACGCACTGCACGCGTTCCCGTGCGTCGACGTCGACGACGAGCTCGCGATATCGGGACGCGCGCTGCGGATCGACGATCCCGACGTCGACCGCATCGTGTACGAGACGTACACCGCGACCGGCGCCGTATCGAGCAACCACACGCTGTTCGAGCTGTCGCTCGAGCGCGTGCTGCACGCGAAGTACGGAGCACGCCCGAGCTGGCCGCCCGTTTACACGAAGTGGAGCGCGTCCTCCGACTCGTGAGCGCCGCGACCGATACCGCGCTCGAGGTCCGTCGCGCCCGCACCGAGGAGCTCGGTCGCCGTCTCGCCATTCGGCGCGAGGTGTTCGTCGCGGCGCGGGTGCCTGAGCCGCCCGCTTGCTCGCGCGAGGTGTGGTGCTAGCGACCGGAGTCGAAGGAGCCGCAGCCATGCCGCACGTCGACGTCTTCTGGTCGTTCCGAAGCCCGTACTCGTACCTCGCGACGCGCCGCCTCGTCGCGCTCGAGCGAGACTGGGACGTCGAGGTGCGCGTCCGGCCGGTCCTGCCGATCGCGATCCGCACGCCGGACTTCTTCTCGCAGGTGAATCCGCTCTGGCCGCCGTATCTTCTGCGCGACACGTGGCGGATCGCCGAGCAGGCCGGAATTCCGTACGGCTGGCCGCGACCCGACCCCGTCGTGCAGGACATCGCGAACCGCGTGATCCCGAAGGAGCAGCCTTACATCCATCGCTTGACGCGTCTCGGCGTCGAGGCGGTGACGCGCGGCCGCGGCTTGCCGTTCATCGACGAGGTCTCGCAGGTGATCTGGAACGGCAAGATCGACGGCTGGCACGAGGGCACGCACCTCGCCGACGCCGCGACGCGCGCCGGCCTCGACCTCGCCAGCATGGACGCGGCCATCGAAGCCGCCCCCGCGAGCCGCGACGCCGTCATCGAGCAGAACCAGAACGACCTGACCGCCGTCGGGCACTGGGGCGTGCCGACGATGGGGTTCGAGGGCGAGCCGTTCTTCGGCCAGGACCGGATCGACCTGCTGATCTGGCGCATGGAGCAAAAGGGCGTCCGGCGCCGCGGCGCGCGGTAGAGGGAACGACTCCGCGGCGGGTGCCGCAAGGGCGCGTCCCCACGCGGCACCCCATCGAGACGTGGGTGCCGGCTGCCAGCAAAGCGGTCAGCACGACACCGAGCACGACCGCCGCACGCGGGAAGGCGAGCGCGACCTTGGCGAGTCGGTTCATGAGCTGGCGATCGGGGGCCAAATGGAGCGCGCCCCCATCGCTACTACGCGAAGTCCGTCGAGCGACACGACACGGAGCGCGCGCGATCACGCGGATGTGCCGGGCCGCGATCCCGCACCTCCTCGCGACCAAGGGCAACATCGAACGGGCGAGCCAGCTCCGCCGCCGGCGCGGGGGCTGGATCGGTGCTTCCGCTTCGGGCGATAACTGGAGGATGCGAATCGTCGCCGCTGGAGCTGCCCTGGCTGTCTTCCTGTCTCGTGCCGCTGCGATGCCCCCGATCGTACTGGAGCACTTTCCGATCGGGCTTCCCGGGGTCGATGCGTCGAACGCCGCGCTGCTCGCGGCGTTGGACCACAAGGGCACGTTCTATACACAGTGCTGCGATACGACGATCGTCGTCTTTACCGGGGAAACCGCCGAGCGCGGGGGGACGACGCTCTTCTGTCCCGCACCTCCCGACTTTCCGATCTGCTTCATCACGCCCGGATGCGTGTGCGGGTACGAGCATCCGACGGGCGCGTCCTACGTCGTCAACGGCAACTATCTGGGCTCGCTCGTCGGCCCGTCGATCCTCTCGTACGACGGCCACGCCGGCTACGACTATGGGTACCCGGCCGCAACGCCGCTCGTCGCCACCAAGGCCGGGATGCTGTGCAAGGCCGTGGAGGATTTCATCAACGGGCATCAGGGCTTTCCGACGGCGTGGGACAAGTTCCACACCTTCTACGTCGATCATGGGACGGTAGCCGGCGCCGGCTTCGCGAGCTGGTATCTGCATGCGAGCGCGCTCGAAGGCGCGCTGGCGAGCCTGACGCCAGGCTCCTGCGCGCCGGTCGCGAGCGGTCAAGTGATCGCCCGCGTCGGCAACCAGGGGACGATCTTGCCCCACCTGCATTTCGAGGTGCGGCGATACGTGCCGGCCGACGGACCGGAAGCGGCGACGAGCCAGGTGGTCGATCCCTATGGCTGGACGGGGAGCACCCCTGATCCCTGGGAGGACCCGCAGGAGAATCCACAGGCGGCCTACAACCCGCCGTCGCTCTGGGGGGAGCGGAGGGCCACCACCGGCGTGTGCCCCCGCCCCGCTGGCCGGATGCACGGCCGGCAGCAAGAGCCGGCTCGTGGTGCGGGATCGGACGCCGGCGGGACAGGATCGGCTGTCGTGGAGCTTCCGGGGCGCGACGGTCGACCCGGCCGACCTCGGCGACCCGCGTGTCGATACCCGGTTCGCGCTGTGCCTCTACGCATCGACGCCCGCGTCGCTCGAGGTGCCGGCCGGCAGCCTCTGTGACGGGGACCCCTGCTGGCGCGGGCTTGGCGGGCCGCCGGCCAGCAAAGGGTTCCGCTATCTGGACCCGGCGGCTGCCACGGACGGCGTCAGTCGCATGCTGCTCCGTCCCGGCAACCTCCAACAGGGACGCATCAATCTCGACGGGCGCGGCGCTCAGCTGACCCTGCCCGCCCTGCCGATCGGTCTCCCGCTGCGCGTGCAGGTCCAAGGGAGCAACGGTTCGTGCTTCGAGGCCACGTTCTCAGCGGCCAGCGTGGCACGCAACGATGCGCGGCAGTTTCGTGGTCGCGCGGACGCTGCCGCCACGGAGCAGATGCGGCCGCTGCGGCCTCGCGGCGTCGAGGAGACACGCCGGCGCATCGGCCGCGCTCTGGGTACGGCTCATCGCTGAATCTCGCATGAGCTTCATCGACAAACTCGATCGGGCACGCGCGGTGCTCGAGCGGCAGGGGCGACTTTCGGTGCGCGCGCTCGGGCGTGAGCTGGAGGTTGACGGCGACGAGCTCGAGGAGCTGATCGAGGAGCTCGTCGACGTGCAGCAGCTCGCGAACCGCGAGGGGAAGGTTCTGGTCTGGGTTGGTGGACCCGCAGCACCAATGCCCGCAGCTGGAAGCGAATCGACGTCTGCCATCCCCCCACCTCCTTCGCGTGTGCCCGCCGATGCACGCAAGGTCGTCACGATCGTGTTCGCAGACCTGATCGGTTCGACGTCCCTGCACGAGCACATCGACGCCGAATCCGTCACACGCTTGATGGACCGCTACTACCGGGCGATGCGCGGCGCGATCGAGACCCACGGAGGAACGGTCGTCAAGCTGATGGGCGACGGGGTGATGGCGGCCTTCGGCGTCCCGCGGGTTGCCGAGGACGATGCACTGCGCGCCGTGCACGCCGGCATGGCCATGCAGGACGCGTTTCGCACACTCGCCCGCAAGGAGTTGGCCGCCCTGGACGACATCGGCCTGCGCGTCGGCATCAACACCGGAGAGGTCGTGGTCGCCGCCGACAACACCGATGTCGTCGGCGATCCCGTCAACGTCGCCGCGCGTCTGCAATCGGAGGCGCACGACGGCCAGGTGGTGATCGGCGAAGCTACCCGCCGCCTGGTCGCGGCGCGGGTGACACTGGCTCCGCTCGGCAGCTTCGCACTCAAGGGCCGAGCCGAAGCGATGAAGGCCTACCGCGTCGAGTCGCTCGACCCCGCCCTGGCCGCGAGCGCGACGGCCTTCGTCGGTCGCGACGACGAGCTGGCGCGGCTCCTCGCGGTGTACGACGCGGCGATCGGCGCGCCCGCGTCCCGTCTCGCCGTCTTGCTGGGTTCACCCGGCCTCGGGAAATCGCGGCTCATCGACGAGGTCACCCATCGGCTCGGCGACGCGGCGAGCATCGTGACGGCGCACTGCGACGCCACGGGAGGCGCGACGTTCGCCCCCGTGGCGGCGGCGCTGCGCGAGTTCTTCCAAATCGAAGCCGGTGCGAGCCCGAAAGCCGTGCAGGCCACGATCGAAGCCGCGATCCCGGTTGCAGATACCGAACGCAGCCGCATCGCCACTGGCATCGCGGCCTTCTTGACCGGCTCGGTCGGCTCGCCCGAGGAGACCTTCTTCGTCATCCGCCGCCTGCTGGCCGGGCTCGCCACCGCGCGACCGGTGGTGCTGGTCATCGACGATCTGCACTGGGCGGAGCCCGATGACCGCGCCGCCGCGTTCGCCGAGCTCGCGTCTCGCTACTTCGCCACCGCCAGACCGTCGGTCCTCCCGTGGCACGAAGCGCTGCGCGACGCCCGGCACGATCTCGCCCGCGTTCGCGCGGCGCTCCCGGACGACTTCTTCCACGATCACCGCCGCACCGGGCTCGGTCGCGTGGATGGTGCCGATGCGTACCTCTCCTCGGTGGCCGCGCTCCTACGGTGGTGGTCCCGCCGCCTTTCCGGTTGCTCGGGACGCCTACGCGGGATGGGAGGGACCTGGCTCGGCTGACAGCCTCGACTTCCAGCTTCCGAGAAGAGGCATTCTGACGAATCGGCCGTTCATGGTGACTACGCTCTACTGCCGCGGATCTTCGAGGTCGCGCGCCAGCACGCGCAGGCGTCTTCGGTTACGGAGCTCCGGGAAGACGTCTCGCGCTTCGCGATGGAGCCCCTCTTCGTCCGCGGCGCCCGCGACACGATCTGAGCGAGGAATCCGCCGGGTCGCGCAGCGCGTACGACCGGTCGGGAGCCCGAAGTGGCAACGAGCGTGGCCGCGCCGGTACGTTCCCTGGCACGCTCGATGTCGAATCCCGAGCGAGCGAGCCGGGAAGGAACCCCTGCAGGGAAGCGGAGACCACCGATGCCCGGAATCACACCACGGAATGCCGTCGTGACCGGCGGTGCGAGCGGCCTCGGTCGCGCGCTCTGCCTCGAGCTCGCCGCCGTCGGCGCGCGGACGCTCGTCGTCGACCTGAACCAGGCGGGCGCCGAGGAGACGGTCGCGCTCGTACGCGAAGCCGGAGGTCACGCCGAAGCGACGACCGCCGACGTCACCGACATCGCCGCGATGCAAGCGCTCGCGGCGGAAGCCGAAGCGCGTCTCGGGCCGATCGACTTCCTCGCGAACAACGCGGGCGTGGTCGCCTCCGGTGCGATGGGCGAGCTGCCGATCGAGGACTGGAACTGGGTCCTCGCCGTCAACCTGCACGGCGTGATCAACGGCTGCCACGCGTTCGTGCCGAAGATGAAGGCGGCGCGCCGCGGCGCGATCTTGAACACCGCTTCGCTTGCGGGCCTCCTCGCGGTGCCGGAGCTCGGGCCCTACAACGTCAGCAAGGCCGGCGTCGTCGCGCTCTCCGAGACGATGTACGCCGAGCTGAAGTCGTTCGACGTCGGGGTGACGGTGCTGTGTCCGTCCTTCTTCAAGACGAACCTCCTCGCGACGCACCGCTCGACGAGCGCCGGCGCGGGACAGGCTGCGCAGCGCGCCTTCGATCGCGCGCGCTTGACCGCGCGCGACGTCGCGAAGCGCGCTCTCTCGGCCGTGCGCCTCGGCCAGCTCTACTGTCTGCCGATGGCGGAGGGCCGCGTCGCGTGGTGGACGAAGCGCCTCTCGCCGAGCGGGCTCGCGCGGATCCTCGGGAGCAAGTGGGTGCGCGACGCCTACGAGAGGAGCCTCGAGAGGGAGGTGCCCCGGCAGTCGTAGCGTACTTCGCGCGCTCGGATCCCGCTCACCCCGGCTGGTTCACGAGCTCGACGTACGGCCGGCACGGCTGGCCGCGCAGCGCGCCGCAGATCGGGCGCTCCGCCGGGATCTCGACCGCACCCGCCGGCAGCACCGGCAGCACGATCGACGAAGCGACCGAGCCGCCGCGGCCGATGCGGTAGCCGACGTCCTCGCCGCCCGGATCGCGGTTCTCGAAGAACCAGAGCGGAAGATCGCCGCCCGGCGTGTTGATCTGCACGCGCAGGCGCGAGCCGGCGCGGAGCGGATGCGCGACGGGGAAGATCGGCACTTGCACGGGAATGTACTCCCCGGTCGGGACCTCGACGTAGTTCTCGGGACCGTAGAGGATCTGGATCGTCAGGTCGTCCGAGCGCGCCTCGTCGACCTCTCGAAAGCCGACGCGGAGGACACCGTTCTGGATGCGCACCTCGTCGCCTTCCGGGGTCACCTCCGAGAGGAGGATCTCGACCGCCGCTTCCTCGCTCTCGCTCGCGATCCAGAGGTCCGCGTGGCCGGAGCCGGCGATCACGACGTCCTCGGCGAGCGGCTCCGTCAAGTACGACAACCCCTTGCCGTCCCGCGTCGGCTCCCAGCGGAAGTCGAGCGTCACGCTCGGCCGGATGAAGTCGTACGCGCTCTCCTGCGCGTAGCCGACCATGCCGATCTCGGCGTCGAACGTGAACCGATCGGCGCCCTCGCTCGCGGGAAGAGAGGCGTTCAGCAAGCCGCCCTCGTCGAGGTAGAGCCGCCACGGCACGACGCTCGCCGGCGGGAACTCGTCGAAGTGCGCCGTGAAGCGCGGCACCGGCGCACCGAGCGCTCCCTCGGGATCGCCCATGCCGACCTCGAAGTCGATGGTCACCGAGGGATCGGCTTCCCAGCGCGCGAGCGCCTCCTCGTACTGCGAGTCGTCGAGATCCGCGAAGCGATCGGGATCGAGCTCGAGCGGAGCGCCGAAATTCTTCTCCATCTCGCCCGGCAGCGCCGCGCGCACGACCTCGAGGAGTCGCGGGACGCGCTTCGCGACGTAGAGGCCGAGGAACTCGTACCAGCGGCTCAAGTTGTGCGCGGCATAGCCGTCGGGATGGTGACCGTTGAAGACGACGAAGCGCTTCTTCCCCGGACCGGTGAAGCTCTTCAGCATCGTGCCGAAGCGCGGGCCGGTCTGCTCGTCATGCCACGCGCCCGTCAAGAACACGGGACGATCGATCTTGCCGACGAGCTTCGAGAGGTCGCGGTCGTCGGCGTCCGCGGGACGATACTCGAGCGAGCGGACGAACGCCTCGAAGCCGACGCTCTGGTCGCGCAGCGCCTGGTTTTCCTCGCAGATCGTGTCGCCGGCGTTGATGCGATCGAGCGTCCAACCCTGGCCGCCCGCGGACTGGCGCTCGCGCTCGAGGATCCACTGCCGCGTGAAGCCCGCGTTGTAGATGCCGCCGGGCCACGCCATCTGCCACGAGTCCTCGATCACCGAGAGCGCGGCGAGGCCCGCGAGGCTCGGCGGCTTCGTCGAGCCGACGTAGAGCTGCGCGTTGCCCGAGTAGCTGAGCCCGATCATGCCGACGTGCCCGTGGAGCACCCACGGCTGTCGCGCGACGATCTCGACCGCGTCGTAGCCGTCCGCCTGCTCGGCCGCGCTGAACACGTCGAAGACGCCGCCGGAGCATCCCGTGCCGCGCAGGTTCAAGCCGACCGTCGCGTAGCCGAACGCCTGCGCGATCATCGAGCCCGGCTCGGGGCTCGAGGGACGAGACGGCGCGTAGCCCGAGAGCTCGATGACCGTCGGATACGGCGGCGGGCCGTAGAAGCGCGGGTCGGGGAAGCGGACCATCGCCGACAGCGTCGTGCCGTCGCGCATCGTCAAGTAGTTGAAGCCCTCCTCCGGAACGTGCCCCTCGAGGACGCCGCCGATGATCTGCCAGGGAACGCCGTTCAACACCTGGCCCTCGTAGAACGACTCGGGCGGATGATCCTCGCGCGACAGCACGCGGAACGGCTCGGAGGCTTCGTACGGGGTCTTCGATTCGTCACGGATCACGTAGCCGTCGCCCGGCCGGAGCGTGTGGCCGCGCCCGCTCGGAGGCGGCGCGCCGGTTCCGGTCTCGTAGACGAGGTGCTCCTCCGGAATGTTCGCGAAGATCGCGTTGCCGCCCTCGTCGGTGACCAGCGTGATCAGGCGCCGACCGTCCCGGTCGACGAGCGTCAGAGCCTGCTTCGGCTCGGCCCCGGTCACCGTGACCTGGTAGACGCCCGGATTCACGTCGAAGCTCGCGGGCGTCGTCGTTCCGCCGCCGACGGGATCGGAGGAGCCGCAGCCTGCGGCGGCGGAGAGCGAGAGGGTCGCGAGCAGCAGCACGCCGAGGCGGCGGGCGGGGATCGGGTCGGTCATCGGGCGGTCTCCTGGAGGATCGAGGTCGGTCCCGCGGCATGAAGGACCGACTGAGGGCGTCTCGCTTCCTACCGCACCGCACGCGGACTCGTCCACCTCCGTCGTCGACGAGGCGAACCGGCGCACGCGCGAGGCGTGGTCGCAGGGGTCGACCCTGCACTGACGTCCGCCGATCCTCTAAGCTCGGCGGGATGCGCCGCGTCCCGCCGAGCCTGGTCCTCGCCGCTTCCTTCGGCTGGGGCGCTGCCGCGGCTCTTTGTGCCGCGGCCTGGGTGACCGTTCTCCAGGCGGCACGGCTCCTCGCGCCGGACGACGGGACGGCCGTCGCCGTGAGTCCGCTTCTCGGCGTCGCGCTCGGTGCCGCGCTCTCGGCGCGCTGGCGGACACCGCCGAGGAGCCGCATCGCCGACGGCCTCGAGGTCGCGTTCCTCGCGCTGGCGCTTTTGCTGCCCCCCGCGAGCCCTCGCCTCCCGGAAGTCCTGAGCACACCGATGGCGATCCTCGTGCTCCCGGGAATCGGCTTCGTCGTCGGGCGCGAGCTGCAAACGTTCGTCCAGCAGGACGCGACGTCGAGTCGACGGGTCCTCGCCGCGAGCGCGCTCGGAGCGAGCGTCGCGAGCTTCGTCGCGGCTCTCGCGTGGTCCACCCTGGGCGTCGCGCCGACGTCGCCGCTCGTCGTCGCGATCCTCGTCGCGGGCTGCGCCGCGATCGTGCTCGGGCGGAGATGGCGACGACCCGAGGTCACGCCGGCGGACGCGGCTCCCGCCGAGGGCGCGCGCCTGCCCGACGTCCGCGCGCACCTGCGCGACGTCCGCGCGCACCTGCGCGCCGCCGGCCTCGCGATCGTCAGCGCAAGCATGGGCTTCGTCCTGACCGGCGCCGTCGTGCTCTTCGAGCGCGTCCTCCAGCCGTACGTGGGAGACTCGCTCCTTTCCGAAGGTGCTCTCGCGGCCGTACCGCTCGCCGGAATCGCCGTCGGCGCGATGGCGGTCGGCGTCGTCGCTTCGAGGATCGGCCTCACCGTCGCCCTCGCGTGCGCGCCGCTCGCTCTCCTCGCGCCGCTGATCGCCTACGGCGGGCTCGAGTGGTTCGTGCCGGGAGCCGTGCGCGCGCTCGGCGGGATCGGCTCCGTGCCGCGCGCGGCGTTCCTCGTGCTCGGCGTCGCGAGCGCGATGCTGCTCCCGATCGCGATCGTCGCGGGAGCCGTGTTCGCGCTCGACCTAGAGCGGCGTCCGGCGGGAACCGAGCCGTTCGCTCGCATGCTGACCGCCTCCACGGCGGGCAGCCTCGTCGCGGGCGACCTCGTGCCCGCGCTGCTCGGGACGATCGGCGTCCGCACCGCGTTTCTCGTGTTGATCGCGGGGAGCGCCGTGGTCACCGCCGTCGTCGCGCGGCTCGAGAGACCTTCCCAACGCAGAGCGAGGTTCGTCGCACCGGTCGCGGCGCTCGCGGTCGCGGCGCTCTCGTTCTGGATCGTTCCCTCCGACGTCTTCCGCCGCCCGTACGAGGCCCGCTACGGAGTGCTCCTCGCGTTCGACGAGGAGCAGCACGACACGATCCTCGTCACGGACGATCCCGAGCAAGGACGCATGATCCGCTACGGCGACGGTCGCCCGGCGGGCAGCGCCGGCGCCGATCCGGAGGACCGCTTCGACGCGCAGCTGCCGATGCTGCTGCACCCGAAGCCGCTGCGCGTGCTGCAGATCGGGCTCGGGGCGGGAAGCGCGATCTCGTCCGTGCTGCAGCACCCGGTCGAGTCCGCCGACGTGATCGAGCCGAGCGCCGCGATCGCGGAGAGCGCGAGCCTCTTCGAGGAGTCGAACCAGGGCGTCCTCGGCGACGACCGGCTTCACGTCCACGCCGGCGACTCGCGCCAGTGGCTCGCGGAGAACCCGGGGACCTGGGACGTGATCCGCATCGACCTCCCCGACCTGCACGTCGCGGGCTCCGCGGGCCTCTACACGCGGGAGCTTCTCGAGCTCGCTCGGGATCGCCTCGCGCCCGGCGGCATCCTGAGTCTCCGCCTGAATCTCGTGTCGACGCCGGAAGCGGCCCTGCCCTCGATCCTGCGCACGGTGCTCGACGTCTTCCCGCACGTGACGGTCTGGCACGGACCGCTTCGCTACGCGTGGGTGATCAACGCGAGCCTCGAGCGGCGCGAGCCCGACCCCGGTCTCCTCGCCGCGAAGCTCGAGGATCCGGACGTCGAGGCGGAGCTCGCCTCGCTGCAGGCGGGCGATGCGGCGGCGATCCTCGGCTTCTTCGTGATGGGCACGGAAGACGCCCGCGCGCTTGCGGGCGAGGCGCCGGCGATCACGATCGAACGTCCGCGCGTCGACGCGATCGCGTCGCTCTCGCCGGACTCGTTCTACGGGCTCGGCAGCGCCGCGAGCGACACGGCCCTCGCGAACCTCACGGATCCCACTGCCGCGGAAAGCGTCTCGGTGCGCCTCCTCTTTGAAAAGATCCAGGCGGCGATGGCGCAAAAGAAGCCTCTCTCCCGACCCCAGTGAGCGCCGTACTCGGGCGGGCGGACGGTCCTCCTCCGCGGAAGGACCGTCCGCCTCCGCCCGACGGTGATTGCGCCGCGAGCGGGATTGCGGTTCGCTCGGCTGCGTGGCGCGCGAGAAGCCGAAGGTCCTGATCGTCGACGACCACCCGGTCCTCCGCGAGGGCCTGCGCCAGCTCCTCGAGGCGTCGAAGACGCTGCGTGTCGTCGCCGCGGTCGGCGACGGCGAGGAGATGTGGAAGGCGATCGAGAAGCACGGGAAGCCGAACGTCGTGCTGATGGACGTCGAGATCCCCGGCCAGGACGGCATCGCGCTCACCGCGACGCTGCACGAGCGCGCGCCCGAGGTGCGCGTCGTGATGCTGAGCGCCTTCTCCGACTCCGAGCGGATCTTCTCGGCGCTGAAGGCCGGCGCCGTCGGCTATCTCTTGAAGAACGTCGCGCCGGACGAGCTGCGCGCGACGGTCGAGCGCGCCGCGGAGGGCGAGCCGATCCTCTCCGGCGAGATCGCCGGCCGCGTGCTGCGCGAGTTCGAGCGCGAGCGCGAAGAGGACACGCTCCGCGAGGAGCTGACAGGCTTGACGCCGCGCGAGGAGGAGGTGCTGAAGCTGCTCGCGACCGGCGAGAGCAATCGCGAGATCGCGAAGCGCCTCTTTCTCAGCGAGCAGACCGTCAAGAACCACGTCGCGAGCATCTTCCGGAAGCTGCACGTCAACGATCGCACGAAGGCGGCACTCCTCGCGGTGAAGATGGGGCTCGGCGGCGAGCGCGAGAAGCGATGAGCCCGGACGGCGCGCAGGAGAGAGATCCGGAAGCGGGCCGACGCCTCGTCCGCGTGGCGATCGGCGGCGCGGCGATCGCCGTTCTCCTGACCGGCTTCTTCCAGATGCGCGCTGCGGACTGGCCGATCTATGCGATCGTCGCCGCGCTGACCGTCGTCCTGACGGCCCCGCCGGTGCGCATCTTGCCGGACCTCTCTCTGCCCGTGCCCCTGATGGCCGCGATGTCCGGCTTTCTCTACATCGGCGGGCTGCCGATCCTCGTGGTGAACTTCGCCGTCGACCTCGTGATGAGCGTCCTCGTGCGGGTTCTGCCGCCGGAAGTGGTCGGGCGGGTACGGCCGCTGCGGCTGCTTCGCGACTTCCGCTCGAGCCCGTCCGGCTCGCGTTTCGGGCCGATGCGCGTCGTCAACGTCGAGCACGCGGTCTTCATCGTCGGGCTCGCCGCGCGCTGGTGGGTCGCGACGGCGGTGACGGGCGGCGAGCCGATCTGGACGAGCGTCGTTGCGATCGCGATCGCGGAGGTCGTCGGCTACTCCGTCTGGGGCGGGCTTTCGTTCCTACCGGTCTTTCCGGATCGACCTCTCTTTCCGCTCGCCGGCTCGCAGGAGCAGATCCGCCCGCTCATCGGCGACATCGCGTTGACCCTGCAGATCGTCGTCACCGCGTTCATCTACTTGATCGTCTACAGCTACGCGGAGACGGGGCTGCTCGGCGCGGGCACGTTCGCGGTCGCTTCGCTCGCCGTCCTTCTCGTGCTCGAGAGGTTGAACGATCGGCGACTGCAGCTCGAGGAGCAGAATCGAACGCTCGCGCGCCTGAACCGCGAGCTGGAGCATCGCGAGCGCCTTTCCGCGATCGGCAAGATGGCGTCGGTCGTGTCGCATCAGATCCTGCAGCAGCTCGGCGTGATCGGGATCTACGCGAATCTCGTGCGTACGGCCTCGACGGACGGCTCGGCGCCCGAGTCGGCGCTCGCGCGCACGCGGCTCCACGGCGCGGCGATCGAGGGAGCGCTCGAGGACGTGAACCGTGTCCTCCGCGACCTTCTCGTATTCAGCCGCGACCTGCGGGTGAATCCGTACCACCACGAGGTCGTGAGCCTGCTGGAGGAAGCGGCGGCCGCGGCGCGTCCCACGGCGGAGGAGCACGGAGTCCGGCTTCGGGTCGAGTGTCCGGGCGACCTCGGCGCGGAGCTCGACAAGCTCAAGATGAAGCAGGCCCTCGAGAACGTCCTCCGGAACGCGATCGACGCTTCTCCGGCGGGAGGCGAGGTCGTCGTCGGAGCGAGGCGCGACGGCGACGTCCTCGAGGTGTTCGTCACGGACGAGGGAGCCGGCGTTCCGCTCGAAAATCGAGAGGCGATCTTCACGCCGTTCTTCACGACGAAGGAGAACGGCAGCGGCCTCGGCCTCGCGATCGCGCGGGAGTTCACGCGCGCGCACGGTGGGGACGTCGACGTCGTGCCGGGGGCGGGGGGACGCGGGGCTCGGTTCCGGCTGCGGCTCCCGGTGGGCGGGGACGCTGGCTCTTCTCGCGCGGGGGTGCCGACGCCGTCGCGATGACGAGCCTCTCAGCCGGCATATCTCCCCGTGGAGGGAAGAGGAACGCGGTAGAGTGAGGCCGTTGAACGCATCGGTCTCGTCCACGGCATGGCCTCGCCATGCCCAACGCGCAGAAGAGTGTCAGCGATGTATCCGGTTCGGACCTCCACCTTCTCTCGTGAGCGCGACCGGCTGCACTCCGGATCAGAAGAACATCGTCCCATTCAAACCCCTATTTCGTTATTAGGCTTGACACCGACTCACCAGCTTGGTACATTACGACGTGGCCAAGCGGCTGCCGCCTTCTCGCCAGTTATCCTTCGACGAGCTTCGTAGCCGAAGTCGTCGCGGCGGAGCTCGAGTCGGAGCCGGCCGACCGCGCGGAGCGGGAGCGCGTGTTCCGCACCGCGAACGCGGCGAGCTGAAGGGGCCTTGCCCGGCGCACGTGACGATCCGGATCCGGCGAGGCTTGCCGAGCCTGCGCTGTCGCGCCCTCGTGCGAGAGTTTCAGCGAAGCTTGCGCGCGTCCTGCGAGCGCGGGGACTTCCGCGTCCTGCAGTACTCCCTGCAGCGCGACCATGCTCACCTGTTGTTCGAGGCGGATTCGGTGGCGAGCCTCGCCTGCGGCATGAAGTCGATCGGCGCACGGCTCGCCCGTGCCGTGAATCGCACGTTCGGACACACCGGCGCAGTTTTCGACGGACGATTTCATCTCCACGCCCTGAGGACTCCGCGGGAAGTTCACGCAGCGCTCGCGTACGTGCTTCTCAATGCTCGTCGCCATTGGACGAAAAGGTTCGGGAACCCGCCGCCCGTCCGGCTCGACGAGGCGTCCTCCTCGAGGTGGTTCACGGGTTGGGCGAAACTCCCTTTCGAGAATGCCGCGCCGCCGGACATACCCGAGGTCGCAGCTCCTCATACCCGGCTCGCCCGCGTAGGCTGGAGACGTCACGGTCCGATCGATCCGGCGGCCGTACCGGGGTGCAGATGACGGCACCGCGCGCTCTCGCGGCCGCGCAGATCGTCCCGATCCGCGGCGACGTCGGGGCAAACCTCGCCGCGCACGTCCGTGCGATCCACGCCGCGGCGAGCGAGGGCGCACGCGTCCTCGTCTTTCCCGAGCTCTCCTTGACGGGATACGAGCTCGATCTCGGCGAGCGGCTCGCGTTCACGGCAGACGACGCGCGCCTCGCCCCACTGCGAGATCTCGCGACCGCGAAGCAGATCACGCTCGTCGTCGGCGCGCCCGTTCGGCTCGGCGAGAAGCTGCACATCGGCGCCTTCCTCCTCTCCGCCGACGGCGCGATCGACGTCTACACGAAGCATCACCTCGGCGCGTTTTCGGCCGACGCGAATCTCGGCGGACCGATCCCGCCTCCCGAAAGCGACGCCTTTGTCCCGGGCGATCGAAACCCGCTCGTTCACTTCGACGGACACACCGCAGCCGTCGCAGTCTGCGCCGACATCCACGGAGCGCCGCACGCGGGCAACGCCGCACGAAGAGGTGCTTCGACCTACCTCGCCGGCATGTTCGTGATCCCGGCGCACCTCGAATTCGACCTCCTCCGCCTCCGCGACATCGCCACGAAGCACGCGATGGCCGTCGTGTTCGCGAACTTCGGCGGCCCGACCGGTGGGCTCCCCGCCGCGGGCGGGAGCGCGATCCTCTCCCCGTCGGGCGAAGTTCTCGTGCAGCTTCCACCGAGCGGCTCGGGCATCGCCATCGCGACCGACACGACCGAGACCGTCGAAACGGAAGCAGGCTGGCGCGCGAAAACCATCCTCCTCGACGCCCCTTGATCCGACGCCTCCGTACCGGGAGAGAAGCCCCATGTCCGAAGAGCCGGTCGACGTCCTGATCATCGGCGCCGGAGCCTCCGGCGCGGCCTTCGCCTGGAGCCTCGCGGAGACGCGCATGCGGATCGTCTGCCTCGAGCAGGGCGGCTGGATGGACCCCGCGCAGTACCCGGGCATGCGCACCGACTGGGAGTCGGCGCAGTTCGGCGCGTTCGCCTTCAGCCCGAACGTGCGGAAGCGCCCCGAGGACTATCCGATCAACGACGGCGAGTCGCCGATCTCGATCGCGATGTTCAACGCGGTCGGCGGCAGCACGATCCTCTACGCGGCGCACTTCCCGCGCTTCCATCCGTCCGATTTTCGCGTGCGCTCGCTCGACGGCGTCGCGGACGACTGGCCGCTCGACTACGCGCGCCTCGAGCCGTTCTACGACGTCAACGCCAGAATGATGGGCGTCTCCGGGCTGGCGGGCGATCCGGCGTATCCGCCGAAGGACGTCCCGCTGCCGCCCGTCGCACTCGGCAAGCTCGGCGAGACGCTCGCGCACGGCTTCAACCGCCTCGGCTGGCACTGGTGGCCGTCCGACAGCGCGATCACGACCGTCGAGCACGAAGGACGCGCGCCCTGCATCAACGCCGGCACGTGCCTCCTCGGCTGCGCGCAGGGCGCCAAGGGCAGCACCGACATCACCTACTGGCCGGCGGCCATTCGCGCCGGCGTCGAGGTGCG
>Ga0194128_10001925_pt1 | contig 34995 bp, 34 predicted proteins | sample TA2KigCa65mmetaG_FD_148650 | JGI IMG/M metagenome (GOLD analysis project Ga0194128, IMG submission 148650) | Freshwater microbial communities from Lake Tanganyika, Tanzania - TA2015037 Kigoma Deep Cast 65m | ecosystem: Environmental > Aquatic > Freshwater > Lake | place: Tanzania: Lake...
CGCCCCGCGCCGCCGCCGATCTCGCGCGCGAGGCCGCCGTGTCGCCGGGCGTCGTGCGCGGCCTGGCCGAAGCCGGTGCGCTGGCGGCCGTCGCGATTCGTCCTCACGACTTCGCCGTCCCCGACGCAGACCGCGCCGGACCGCCCCTATCGCCGGCCCAGGCCGCCGCCGCGGCCGATCTGGTCATCAAGGCGGCCGATGGCTTCTCGGTCACCCTGCTCGACGGCGTCACCGGCGCGGGCAAGACCGAGGTCTATTTCGAGGCGATCGCCGCCGCGCTGCGCCAGGGCGCGCAGGTGCTGGTGCTGCTGCCCGAGATCGCGTTGTCGGCCCAGTGGCTGCGCCGCTTCGCGGATCGCTTCGGCTGCGCGCCGGCCGAATGGCATTCGGACCTGCCGGCGGGGCGGCGGCGCCGCACCTGGCGCGCGGTGGCCGAAGGCGAGGCGCGCGTGGTGGTCGGCGCGCGCTCGGCGCTGTTCCTGCCCTTCGCCCGCCTCGGCCAGATCGTCGTCGACGAGGAGCACGACGGCTCCTACAAACAGGACGACGGCGTCATCTACCAGGCGCGCGACATGGCGGTGGTGCGCGCGCGACTCGAGGATTGCGCGATCGTCCTGGTCTCGGCGACGCCCTCGCTCGAGACGGTCGCCAACGTCGAGCAGGGGCGCTACGCCGCGCTGCATCTGCCCATGCGCCACGGCGGCGCCAGCCTGCCGGCGATCGACGTGGTCGACATGCGGCGCGATGGCCCGCCCGATCGGCGCCACTGGCTGTCGCCCGCGCTCATGGCTGCGACGCGCACGGCGCTCGGCGAGGGCGAGCAGGCGATGCTGTTCCTCAACCGGCGCGGCTACGCACCCATGACACTATGCCGCGCCTGCGGCCATAGGCTCGCCTGCCCGCAATGCTCGACCTGGCTGGTCGAGCACCGCCTGACCAGCCGGCTGCAATGCCACCATTGCGGCTACGCGGTCGCGCGGCCCGAGACCTGCCCGGCGTGCGGCGTCGAAGGCCGGCTCGCGCCGTGCGGCCCCGGCGTCGAGCGCATCGCCGAGGAAGCGGCGGCGGCGTTTCCGGACGCGCGGCTCGCGGTCATGGCCAGCGACACCATCGAGAGCGCGCACGCCGCCGAGTCGCTCGTCCAACGCATGACCGAACGCGCGATAAATCTGCTGATCGGCACCCAGATCGTCGCCAAGGGACACCATTTCCCGTGGCTGACCCTGGTCGGCGTGATCGACGCCGACCTGGGGCTCGCCGGCGGCGACCTGCGCGCCAGCGAACGCACGCACCAGTTGCTGCACCAGGTGGCGGGGCGCGCCGGCCGGGCCGAGCGGCCTGGCCGCGTGATCCTGCAGACCTACCAGCCCGACCACCGGGTGATCGCCGCCCTCGCCTCTGGCGACCGCGACCGCTTCGTCGCCGAGGAGATGGCCGAGCGCCGCGCCCATGTCATGCCGCCGTTCGGCCGGCTGGCCGCGCTGATCGTCTCGGGCGTCGGCGAGGACCGCGTGCGCCGCGCCGCCGAACGGCTGGGCGCGCGCGCCCCGCGCGACGCGGGCGTCCAGGTGCTGGGCCCTGCGCCCGCGCCGCTCAGCCTGCTGCGCGGGCGGTCGCGCTTCCGCTTCCTGGTCAAGGCCGACCGAACCGTCAACGTGCAGCGGCTGATCCGCGCTTGGCTCGACGCCGTCGACCTGGACCGCGCCGTGCGCGTTCAGGTCGATGTCGACCCCTACCGGTTCCTGTGATCGGCGAACGACGAAACAGGCATCGATGCACGTCGCTATCTGCTGAACTTCGTAGGCTGCATCCATAGCCTGCCGGACATACCCTTCCTCTCGCCACGAGGTACACCATCATGACGTCTCGTCTGGCGGTCCCGTTGCTGGCCGCGTCGCTTGCCCTCGCCGGCTGCTCGAACCTGTCCGACATGGAAACGCGGATGCTGACCGGCGGCGCGCTCACCGGCGGCCTCGGGACCGGCGCCGGCGCGGCGATCGGCGGCGCGGTCGGCAGGGCCGTGGGCTACGTCGTCCACAAGGTCGCGGAGAACTGACGCGCCGCCGGGCCTGGTCCGGGATCGGGACTCGCCACGTTCACGCACCAGCGCCGCCATGGCGCGCGCCGCGTCGGCGCCTTCGGCATCCAGACCCTGGGCGACGCCGGCGCGGTCGGCCCCCGTGCGGTTCTGGCTCACCTTCCACTTGCCTTCGAGGCGCTCGATCGGGATCTCGAGCCCGACGATGCCCTTGAGTTGGCCCTCGATGAATGTCGGTGGCGCGTCGGTCGTGGCCCACGGCGCGGCGCGGCCCTGCTCGTGGCGCGCGGTCAGAGCGTCCACCAGCGCGCGCAGCCAGCCGGCGTCGTCGATGATCGTCGGGCGGCCCCAGCACGCCACCGCCACGTAGTTCCAGGTTGGCGCCACCTTGCCGGTCTCGCGCTTGGTCGCGTACCAGCCGGGCGAGACGTAGACGCCTTGGTCCTGGAACACCACCATCGCCTCGTCCGCCGTGGCGAGCGTGCGCCATTGCCCGTTCGCCCGCGCCAGATGGGCGCGCAGCGAGCCGCGCGGTGACGCGTCCGCGTCGATGAGGAACGTTAACAGGCTGGCGTCCAGCCCGGACGGACCCTGGGCGATCAGGGTGCCGAGCGGCCGCGCCGCGATCAGGGCGTGCAGGGTTTCGAGGCGGTCCTCGCGGAAGTGCATCGGCAGGTACATGAGGGCAGTCTGGCACGTGGCGAAAGCCGTCGAAAGGGCCGCCCGATGCTGGTTGCATCGCCCAGGACCCTGTGTTACCAAGCGCCCGCCTTGGCGCGGGCGGGGGCAGCGCGGCGTGCCACGCTTGTTGCGTGCCAGGGGCTTCAAACATTTACTTTTTTCGGCGGACCGAGGATCCTCGTAGGTGGCGACGGACGACAACGCGGTAACCGGGCTCGGCGGGCGCTACGCGACCGCGCTGTTCGAGCTGGCGCACGATGCGAAGGCACTCGATCTGGTGGCCGCCGACTTGGCCGCGCTCGACGGCATGCTCGCCGCCAGCGAGGATCTGCGCCGCCTGGTGGCCAGCCCGGTCATCACCCGCGACGAGCAGGGCCGCGCCATGGGCGCGCTGCTGGCGACGATGGGCGCGCATGACCTGACGCGGCGCGTGATCGGCCTCCTGGCCCAGAAGCGGCGCCTGTTCGCGCTGGCCGACGTGATCCGTGCCTACCGCCGCCTGCTGGCCGCGCGCCGGGGCGAGGTGGCGGCCGAGGTCACCTCGGCCCGGCCGCTCGGCGCCGATCAGGCCGCGGCACTCGCCGCCGCACTCAAGAACGCGCTCGGGCGCGAGGTCGCGGTCGAGACCAAGGTCGATCCGGCGCTGATCGGCGGCCTCGTTGTTCGCGTGGGCTCGCGCATGATCGACAACTCACTGCGCACCAAGCTGCAGCGTCTGCAGTTCGCCATGAAGGGGATCGCTTGATGGATATCCGTGCCGCCGAGATTTCCTCGATCATCAAGGATCAAATCAAGAACTTCGGCACCGAGGCCGAGGTCGCCGAGGTCGGCCGGGTGCTCTCGGTCGGCGACGGCATCGCGCGCGCCTACGGCCTCGACAACGCCCAGGCCGGCGAGATGGTCGAGTTTGCCAACGGCGTTAAGGGCATGGCGCTGAACCTCGAGAACGACAATGTTGGCATCGTGATCTTCGGCGACGACCGCGGCATCCGCGAAGGCGATCTGGTCAAGCGCACCGGCGCCATCGTCGACGTGCCGGTGGGCAAGGGGCTGCTGGGCCGCGTGGTCGACGCGCTGGGCAACCCGATCGATGGCAAGGGCCCGCTGACCGATGTCAAGCGCGGCCGCGTCGACGTCAAGGCGCCGGGCATCATTCCGCGCCGTTCGGTTCACGAACCCATGCAGACCGGGCTGAAGGCGCTGGACGCGCTGGTGCCGGTCGGGCGCGGCCAGCGCGAGCTGATCATCGGCGACCGCCAGACCGGCAAGACGGCGGTCGCCGTCGACGCCATCATCAACCAGAAGACGGTCAACGCCGGCGGCGACGAGTCGAAAAAGCTCTACTGCGTCTACGTGGCGTGCGGCCAGAAGCGTTCGACGGTCGCCCAGATCGTCAAGACGCTGCAGGATTTCGGCGCGCTGGAGTATTCCATCGTCGTCGCCGCCACCGCGTCCGAGCCCGCGCCGCTGCAGTACCTGGCACCCTACACTGGCTGCGCCATGGGCGAGTTCTTCCGCGACAACGGCATGCACGCGCTGGTCATCTACGACGATCTGTCGAAGCAGGCCGTGGCCTACCGCCAAATGTCGCTGCTGCTGCGCCGCCCGCCGGGGCGCGAGGCCTACCCGGGCGACGTGTTCTATCTCCATTCGCGCCTGCTCGAGCGCGCGGCCAAGCTGAACAAGGACAACGGCTCGGGTTCGCTGACCGCGCTGCCCGTCATCGAGACCCAGGCCGGCGACGTCTCGGCCTACATCCCGACCAACGTGATCTCGATCACCGACGGCCAGATCTTCCTGGAGACCGAGCTGTTCTACCAGGGCATCCGTCCCGCGATTAACGTCGGCCTCAGCGTCAGCCGCGTCGGCTCGGCGGCGCAGATCAAGGCCATGAAGCAGGTCGCCGGGCGCATCAAGCTGGAACTCGCGCAGTACCGCGAGATGGCGGCGTTCGCCCAGTTCGCCTCCGATCTCGACGCCTCGACCCAGCGGCTGCTGGCGCGCGGCGCACGCCTGACCGAGATCCTCAAGCAGGGCCAGTACGCGCCCATGCCGGTCGAGGAGCAGGTGGTGGTGATCTTCGCCGGCGTGCGTGGCTATCTTGATCGCCTACCGGTCGGCGCGATCACCCGCTTCGAGGCGGAGCTGCGCGGCGTACTCAAGGCCAAGCACGGCGACATCCTCGAGGCGATCCGGCGTGACCAGGAGATCAAGCCAGAGACCGAGGCCAAGCTGACCTCGATGCTTGAGGGCCTGGTCAAGGGCTTCGCCTAGACACCGGCATGGCTACGCTCAAATCCCTCCGGCTCCGCATCCGCAGCGTCCGTTCGACGCAGAAGATCACGCGCGCCATGAAGATGGTGGCGGCGTCGAAGCTGCGCCGCGCGCAGGAGCGGGCCGAGGCCGCGCGCCCCTACGCCGAACGCATGGAGCGCATGCTGCGCTCGCTCGCGTCCAGCGTGGGTGGTGGCGGCGGCGCGCTGCCGCTGCTGGTCGGCAACGGCAACGACAAGGTGCACTTGCTGATCGTGGTCACCTCGGATCGCGGCCTGTGCGGCGGATTCAACAGTTCGCTCACGCGCGCAACCCGGCTACGCGTCGCCGAGCTCACGCGCGCCGGCCACCAGGTCAAGATCCTGTGCCTCGGGCGCAAGGGCCGCGACCAGCTCCGGCGCGACCACGCGTCGCTCATCATCGACACGGTCGAGGGCATCGAGCGCGGGCTCGGTTTCGCCAAGGCCGACGAGATCGGCCAGCGGCTGACCGCCATGTTCGCCGCCAGCGAGTTCGACGTGGCGACCATCGTCTACAACAAGTTCAAGTCGGTCATCAGCCAGGTCGTCACGGTCCAGCAGCTCGTGCCCTTCCGCGTCGCCGAGGAGACCCCGGCGGCGGACGCGGGCCTGAAGGCGATCTACGAGTTCGAACCCGACGAGAACGAGATCCTGGCCGATCTGCTGCCGCGCAACCTGGGCGTGCAGATCTACGGCGCGCTTCTGGAAAGCCAGGCGTCCGAACAGGGCGCCCGCATGTCGGCCATGGACAACGCGACCCGCAACGCGGGCGACATGATCAATCGCTTGACGCTCAACTACAACCGCACGCGTCAGGCCGTCATCACCCGGGAGATCATCGAGATCGTGTCGGGCGCCGAGGCTCTCTAGGCCCCGGCCCGTCGATCAGGAGAGGCATATGGCGAACGCAGTCGGTCGGATCACGCAGGTCATGGGCGCCGTGGTGGACGTCCAGTTCGAGGGCTCGCTGCCCGCGATTCTGAATGCGCTCCATTGCCAGAACCAGGGCAGCCGCCTAGTGCTAGAGGTGGCGCAGCACCTGGGCGAGAACACGGTGCGCACCATCGCCATGGACTCGACCGAGGGCCTGGTGCGCGGCCAGAACGTCGAGGACACCGGCGCGCCCATCGCGGTGCCCGTGGGGCCCGAGACGCTCGGGCGCATCGTCAACGTCATCGGCGACCCGGTGGACGAACGCGGCCCGGTCAAGGCGAAGCGGAGCCTGCCCATCCACCGCGGCGCCCCAGTGTTCGAGGACCAGGCGACCGAGACCGAGATCCTGGTCACGGGCATCAAGGTCGTCGACCTGCTCGAACCCTACCCGAAGGGCGGCAAGATCGGCCTGTTCGGCGGCGCCGGCGTCGGCAAGACCGTCATCATCATGGAGCTGATCAACAACATCGCCAAGGCGCACGGCGGCTATTCCGTGTTCGCCGGCGTCGGCGAGCGCACGCGCGAAGGCAACGACCTCTACCACGAGATGATCGAGTCGGGCGTCATCAAGCTCGACGGCGACGGCTCCAAGGCCGCTCTCGTCTACGGCCAGATGAACGAGCCGCCGGGCGCGCGCGCCCGCGTGGGCCTGACCGGCCTCACCCTCGCCGAGTACTTCCGCGACGAGGAAGGCCAGGACGTGCTGCTGTTCATCGACAACATCTTCCGCTTCACCCAGGCGGGCTCCGAGGTGTCGGCACTGCTCGGCCGCATTCCCAGCGCGGTGGGCTATCAGCCGACGCTCGCCACCGACATGGGCAACCTGCAGGAGCGCATCACGTCCACGCGCAAGGGCTCGATCACGTCGGTGCAGGCGATCTACGTGCCCGCCGACGATCTGACCGACCCGGCGCCGGCGACCTCGTTCACCCACCTGGACGCCACCACCGTGCTGTCGCGCCAGATTGCCGAGCTCGGCATCTACCCGGCGGTGGACCCGCTCGATTCGACCTCGCGCATCCTGGACGCGCGCGTGATCGGCGAGGAGCACTACAACGTCGCGCGCGAGGTGCAGCGCATCCTGCAGACCTACAAGTCGCTGCAGGACATCATTGCCATCCTGGGCATGGACGAGCTGAGCGAGGAGGACAAGCTGACGGTCGCGCGCGCGCGCAAGATCCAGCGCTTCCTGTCGCAGCCGTTCCACGTGGCCGAGGTGTTCACCGGCACGCCCGGCGTGCTGGTGCCGCTGGCCGAGACGATCCGCGGCTTCAAGGCGATCTGCGCCGGCGAGTACGACCACCTGCCCGAGGCGGCGTTCTACATGGTCGGCACCATTGACGAGGCCGTCGAGAAGGCCAAGAAGATGGCAGCCGAGGCGGCCTAGACGCGGGGGTCACGTCTCAACCACTCCCCCTCGACGGGGGAGGGTAGGGCGGGGGTGGGGCCGCGCCCATCCGACCGGGTGAAGGGGTGCGACGATGGTCGACGGCAAGGTGAACTTCGAACTCGTATCGCCCGAGCGTCTGCTCGCCTCGACCGCCGTGGACATGGTGGTGGTGCCGGGCGCCGAGGGCGATTTCGGCGTGCTGCCCGGCCATGCGCCGTTCATCTCGGCGCTGCGCGCCGGCGTCATCGACGTGCACGACGGCGGCAAGGTGACGGACCGCATCTTCGTCGCCGACGGCTTCGCTGAGGTCACGACCGAACGTTGCACCGTGCTGGCCGGCGAGGCGGTGCCGCTCGACCGCATCGACCGTGCGCAAGTGGAGAAGCGCATCGCCGAGGCCGAGCTCGACCTGCGCGACGCCGCCAACGATCAGGAACGGGCGCGCGCCGAACGCGCGCTGGACACCGCCCGCGCCCTGCTCGCCCACGCCCGCGCCTAGGGCGGGCGCCCTCGCTATCGGGCTGCGTTCGGTCCCGCGCGCCACTGGGCGCTGGGTCAAGCCCCTTATGACAAAGGGTTAACGTCCCTCCGAGCCATCTTGCGGAGGCGCGCCCAAGCTTTACATAATAGGAAATAAACACGACGGGCGGACGGGACTCCGTAACCGAAGGGCATCATGGCTTGGCAGCTTGACGAGATCGCGTGGACCGCGTTCGACGCCCGCAAGGTGTCGGCCGATGTCGTGCGCATCGCCAAGGCCGCGTGCCTGGTCGAGCACAACGGCGGCGACTACGGCACCTACCTCAGCAACGTGTTCTTCGACGATCCGGACTTCGGCCGGGTCGCGCGCGGCTGGGCCGAGGAGGAGGTCAACCACGGCCGGGTGCTGCGCCGCTGGGTCGAGCTGGCCGACCCCGCGTTCGATTTCGAGGATGCGTTCCGCCGCTTCACGGCCAAGGTCAAGGTGCCGCTCGAGGCCGACCGTTCGGTGCGCGGGTCGCGCTGCGGCGAATTGATCGCGCGCTGCGTCGTCGAGGTCGGCACCTCGTCCATGTACAGCGCGTTGCACGATTCCACCGACGAGCCGGTGTTCCGCGAGATCTGTAAGCGCATTGCGGCGGATGAGTTCCGCCACTACAAGCTGTTCTACGACCACATGAAGCGCTACCGCGAGCTCGAGCGCCCCATGCTGGTCGAGCGCGTCTGGGTCGGCGTGCGCCGCCTGATCGAGGCCGAGGACGACGAACTCGCCTACGCCTACTACTGCGCCAACGGCATCCGCGAGCCCTACCAGCGCCGCGCCGTGGGCCGCGTCTACGCCCGCCAGACCTTCTCGCGCTACCGCCAGAAGCACATCGAGCTGGGCGCCGCCATGGTGCTCAAGGCCATGGGGCTCAAGCCGCAAACCTGGTACGGCCGTGCGCTCGGCCGCGTGCTCACCTGGCTCGCCGGCATCAAGGCGGCCCAGGCCGCCGCGCGCGTCCAGCCCGCCTGACGTCCATTCGTCGCCCGCACCCACATCCGTAGTGGCGGGTCTGAGACCCGCCCCTACAACCCCACGACCCACGGCCGCGTCGTGTCACTCCGCCGCTTGCGGCACCAGGATCGGCGCGCGGCGGCGGCGCGCCGCCAGCATGTAGACCGCCGGCACCACGAACAGGGTCAGCAGCGTGCCGGCGGTCATGCCGCCGACCACCACCCAGCCGATCTGGTGCCGGCTCTCGGCGCCAGCGCCCGTGGCCATGGCCAGCGGCACGGCGCCCAGCACCATGGCGCCCGAGGCAGCGCGCACGTGGATCGCCTCCAGGTCCGTGGGCGCGCGCCTTCGGCCTCGGCGGCACGCATGACCTCCTCGACCGGACGCCCCGACGGCGCCTCGCCGACCAGCAGGACCACGTCGCGCGGATCGCCGCGCACGCTCAGTGCCGTCACCTGGGCGTGCCAGGGACGCGCCACATGCAACGTGGCGCGCAGCGCGGTCTCGGCGCCCGCCGCTTCGCCCAGGGGGACCAGGATCGTGCGCGGGTTCATGGCCAGGCTCCTTTCGAGGTTGCTGTAGGCTCGGGCCACTGGCCCACTGCCGCATTGACCTGCGTCAACAGGCTCAGGCGGCGCGGGCCGCGCGGTAGCGCGCCATATGATAGCCCCGGTCGCCGAAGGTGAGTCCGATCATGGTCAGGCGCTTGGCGTAGTGGCCGACGTCCAGCTCGTCGGTCATGCCCATGCCGCCGTGCAGCTGGATCGATTCCTGCGCCACGTGGCGCGCGGCACGATCGACATAGAGCTTGGCCGCCGAGACCTCGCGCCGGCGCTCCGCCGCCGCCGCGTCGAGCGCCAGACGCCCCACGCCGGCCATCGAGCGGGCGAACTCGACCTGGGTGAAGACGTCGACCATGCGGTGCTGCAATGCCTGGAAGCTACCCAGCGTGGCGCCGAACTGCTTGCGCGTCTTGAGGTAGGCGAGCGTCGTTTCGTAGAGGTACGTCATTGCGCCGACCGCCTCGGGCAGAAGCGCCGCGGTGCCCCAATCGACCACGCGGTCGAGCAGGTCGAAGCCGCCGCCGGGGTCGCCCACCGCCGCCTCGGCGCCCAGCTTGACGCCCTCGAACGTCACGTCGCACGCGCGCAGGCCGTCGATGGTGCCGTAGCCGCGCCGCTCAATCCCGGCGGCCTTGGCCGGCACCAGGAACACGCCGATACCGGCCGCTTCGGTGTGGCCGCCGCCGGTGCGCGCCGGCACGATCAGGGTGTTGGCGGCCTCGCCGTAGGCGACCAGCGCCTTGGCACCATCCAGGCGCCAGCCGGCGCCGTCGCGCCGGGCCCTCGTGGTCACGTCCGCCAGGTCATAACGCGCCTGCGGCTCGACCAGTGCGAACGCCAGGCGATGGCGGCCGGCGACCAGGTCCGGCAGCGTGGCGTCGCGCAAGGCCGGCGCCGCCTCAGCCAGCACCAGGGCGCCCAGCACGCCGGTCGCCAGATAGGGGCCCGCCCACAGATGGCGGCCGATCGCGTCCATCACCACGGCCACGTCGGCCATGGTGCCGCCGGTGCCGCCGTGCGCCTCGTCGACCAGCAGGCCGAGCACGCCCAGGTCGGCGAGCGCGCGCCAGTGTTCCTCGGCGAAGCCGGCGGGGGTCGCGCGCACGCGCCGGCGCTGGGCGCCGTCGCCGAATCCAGCCAGCGTGCGCCCGAGTGATTCGGCGAATTGCGTCTGGTCGTCGGTGCGGAACAGGCTCATCACGCTCCCCCTCACAGGCCCAGGACCGCCTTGGCGACGATGTTCTTCTGGATCTCGTTGGACCCGCCGTAGATCGAGATCTTGCGCAGGTTGAAGTAGCCGCGCGTCGCCGGTTCGGCGAAGTCGGGTCCGATGCGACTGGCGTTGTCGCCGTCCAGGCCCGAGGCCATGGCCTGGGCGTAGGGGCCGGCGGCGGCCATGGTCGCGGCGCTGATACGCTGCTGCACTTGGGTGCCCATCAGCTTGAGCGTCGAGGCCTCGGCGCCCAGGTCGGCGCCGGCCGCCGGATCGAACAGCATGCAGTACTCGGTCGCCTCCAGCGCCATCAGATCGATCTCGATCTCGGCGATCTCGTTGGCCACCTCGGGGTCGTCGGCCAGCCGGCGGCCGTGGGCGTCGGGTTGTTCCACGATGCCCTTCAGCCGGTTCAGCATGGCGCTGGAGCGGGCGACCTCAGCGATGCCGAGGCGCTCAATCGACAGCAGGAACTTGGCGCAGCCCCAGCCCTGGTTCTCCTCCCCGACGCGGTTGGCCACGGGCACGCGCACATCGTCGAAGAAGCACTGCGCCACCTCCTGGCCGCCGTCCAGCAGGGTGATCGGGCGCAGGCTCAGGCCCTTGGACTTCATGGGCACCAGCAGCACGGTGATGCCTTGCTGCTTCCGGCCCGACGAATCGGTGCGGAACAGGCCGAACATCATGTCGGCCTCGGTCGCCGCTGTCTGCCACAGCTTGGTGCCGTTGATCATATAGTGGTCGCCGTCGCGCACCGCCATGCACGCGAGCGAGGCGAGGTCCGAGCCCGAGCCCGGCTCGGAGAAGCCCTGGCACCACCATTCGTCGCCCGACAGGATGCCCGGCAGGTAACGCGCCTTCTGCGCCGCGCTGCCGTACTCGATCAGCAGCGGGCCGACCATCTCGACGCCGAAGATCACCGCGCGCGGCGCGTAGGCCAGGGCGAACTCCTGCTCGAAGACATACTGCTTGGCCAGCGGCCAGCCGCAGCCGCCGTGCTCGACGGGCCAGGCCGGCGCGATCCAGCCCTGCTTCTGCAGCACCTTGTGCCAACGCGTATGCGCCTCGCGCGAGAGGTAGCCGCCCTCCATGACCTTGCGCCGGATGTCGTCGGTCAGGTTGGCGCGCAGGAACGCGCGGATCTCGGCGCGAAACGCATCGAGCGCGGGGTCGTTGACTAGGTCCATGTCGGTCTCCTCTGTCGGCGCGAGCCCTACCCCTTCGCGGCCGGCACCACCAGGGCGTCCACGGCCAACGCGCCGTTGGCCGTGACGATGATCGGGTTGGCGTCAACCTCGGCCAGCGTCTCGCCCAGCGCCAGCGCCATGGCGCCCAGCCGCGCCGCCGCCTGGGCCAGCGCCGCCACGTCGGCGAGTGGGCGGCCGCGCACGCCAGCCAGCACCTTGCGCACGTGCAGGCGCTCGATCGCCGCGCGCGCCCGCGCGCCATCGGCGCCGGCCAGCAGGTACGCGCGGTCCTCCAGCGTCTCCACGAGGACGCCACCGGCGCCGATCATGACCAGCGGACCGAACTGCTCGTCCATCACCACGCCCAGCGCCATCTCGACGCCCGGCGCGGCCATGGGCATGACCAGCGCGTCGGGCCCCAGGCGCGCGGCTAGGTCGGCGTAGGCGCCGCGCACGGCGCCCGCATCGGCCAGACCCAGATGCACGCCCTTGGCCTCGGTCTTGTGGGCGATGCCCGCGGCGGTCTTGAGCGCCACCGGGAAGCCGAGCCCGGCCGCCGCGTCCACGGCGCCCTTCTCGTCGCCGACCTTGCGGAACGGAACGGTGGGCACGCCGAAATCGGCCAGCAGGGCCAGGCTTTCATGCTCGGCGAGCGTCGTGCCCGCGGCCAGACGCGCGCGCCAGCGGGTGACGACGGCCGCGTCCGGCGCGGGCGTCGGCGCAACCGCGGTATGGCCACGGTACGTGGCGTAGCCCATGGCGTGGGCCATGGCGCGCAGGCCGGTCTCAACACCGTCGAGGATCGGCACGCCGGCCTTGATCGCGTCGACGTGGGCCTTGGGGCCGAAGCAGCGACTCCAGTTCAACACAATCATCATGGGCTTGGCGGTCGCGGGCGCCGCGTCAACCATGTTGCCGATGAACGCGCGGGTCACCGGGTCGTCGATCGAGACGTCGGAAAACAGCGCCACCATGCCGACCCCCGGGTCGTCGGCCAGCGCGCGGAAGCACGTGCCGAACGTGCGACCCGCGTCGCGCCCGGTGCCCCAGGCATCGACCGGGTTGACCGGATCAAGGCCGTACTCCAGCACGTCCGCGAGTTTGGCCGTGGTCGTCGGCGAGATCTCGGCGATCGGCACGCCCATCCGACTGGCCAGGTCCACCATCATGCCGCGCTGGCCGCCGGAATCGAGCACGGCGCCCAGAGCGCCTTGGACGTAGCGGCGCGGCGCCGACAGCAGCAGGCACGTCGCGGTCAGCTCGTCGACGCTCTCGACGCGACGCACGCCGTAGTGATCGAACAGCGCCTGGTACGCGGCGTCGTTGCCGGTCAACGCGCCGGAATGGGTGCGCGCCAGGCGCGCGCTGCGCTCGGTCCGACCGACCTTGAGCGCCACGACCGGCACGTCCTGCTCGTTGGCGCGCCGCAGCACCGTGCGGAAGCTCGCCGGATCGCGCACCGTCTCGAGAAACAGACCGATCACGCGGGTGGACGGGCGATCCAGGGCGTAGGCTGCGTAGTCAGCGGCGGTCAGCGCCAGTTCCTGCCCGGCCGAGACGATCAGGTTGGGCATGAAGCGCGGATCGAGCGTCGAGATCGACAGGTACGCCGATCCCGAATGGCTGACCATGGCGATCGGGCCCGGCTCGACGTCGGGCACGGCGAACACGCCGACGGTCAGCGGGTGCTCGCGGTTCTGGAAGCCCAGGCAGTTACCGCCCAGCAGCCGCAGCCCGGCGGCGCGCGCCTTGGCGCGCGTGCGCTCGGTCAGTGGCGGCGTGCCATCGCCCTCCAGATAGCCGCTGGCGAACAGGGTGGCCGCCGGCACGCCGGCCGCGATGACCGCGTCCAGCGCCTCATCGACGAGTGCGTTGGCGACCACGACGACCGCCAGGTCCGGGCGTTCGGGCAGCGCGGCGAAATCGGGGTAGCAGCGCAGCCCGATCACCGCGTCGTACTTCGGGTTGATCGGGTAGACCGGGCCCTTGAAGCCGCTGCCCACGATGGTCTCGACGTTGGTGCGGCCGTAGCTGCCCTCGCGCGGCGTCGCGCCCAACACCGCGACCGAGCGGGGCGCCAGCAGCGTTTGCAGGCGGACCAGCGCCTCGCCCGGCGCGCAGCGTTCCACGGCCACGATCAGCGGCCCTTGAACTGGGGCTCGCGGCCCTCGGCGAAGGCGCGCGGGCCTTCCAAATAGTCCTCGGAAGCCATCAGGCGCGTGTACTCGGGCACCTCGCCCGCCTGGCACTTCAGGTACGCCTCGCGCACTGGCAGGTGGGCCGTGCGGTGCCACATGGCCTTGGTCGCCTGCACCGCCAGCGGCGCCGCACGCGCGATGGCGTCGGCGTAGTCGCGCGCCTTGGCCATGAGCTGGGCCTTGGGCACGACGGCGTTGACCATGCCGTGGGCCGCGACCTCGGCCACCTCGACCCAGCGCCCGGTCAGCAGGATGTCCATGGCGAGGGTGTAGGGCATCAGGCGCGGCAGGCGGAAGACGCCGCCGCCGCCCGCGACGATGCCGCGATGGACCTCGGGCATCCAGAAACGCACGTGATCGGCGGCGACGACGATGTCGCACGCCAGCGCCACCTCCCAGCCGCCGCCGATGGTCATGCCGTTGAGCGCGCACACCACCGGCTTGGTCAGCGACCACAGTTCGGTGATGCCGGCGAAACCGCCCGGGCCGTAGTCGGCGGTCTCGGCCGCCTGACCCTCGGCGGCGGCGAACTTCAGGTCCCAGCCGCCCGAGAAGAATTTCTCGCCGGCGCCGGTGATGGTGGCGCAACGCTGCTCAGGATCGTTCTGGTAGCCGACCAGCACCTCGCCCAGCGCCTTGCTGGTCGCGGCGTCGAAGGCGTTTGCCTTGGGCCGGTCGATGGTGATCTCGAGCACGCGGTCGCGACGATGGGTCTTGATTGGGTTGGTCATGGGGCTTCCTGGTGCGGCGGGCGCGGGAGTTTACGCACGCGGGCGGAGCGCGCCAACCCCGCCGGGGATGTAGAGTGCGGCCACGATGTGCATCGCCACCTTCAACCTGGAAAAACTGGACGACGGCCCGGACGCGCCCATGCCGCTGGCGGCACAGCTGGCGATCCTGCGCCCGCAATTGCAGCGGCTGCGCGCCGATGTGCTGTGCCTGCAGGAGGTCAACGTCCGGCGCGTGGCGGGCGCGCCGGCGCGCGTGCTGACCGCGCTCGACCGGCTGGTCGAGGGAACGCCGCTGGCCAGCTACCAGCGCGCCGTCAGCGGCGGGCCGTCCGGTCCGGCGGACGCCCACAACCTGGTGGTACTGAGCCGGTTTCCCATCCTGGGCACGACCCAGCACCTGCACGACCTGGTGGCGCCGCCTGACCACGCGCTGATCACCGCCGAGCCCGCGGTGGCGGACAAGCGCCCTCTGCGCTGGGACCGCCCGGTCCTGGTGGTCGACTTGGCGCTGCCCGGCGGACGCACGCTCCACGTGGTCAACGTCCACTTCAAGGTGCCGCTCGCGGCCAACATCGCCGGCCAGAAGCTCGAGCCGTTCGTCTGGCGCAACATGTCGGGCTGAGCCGAGGGCCTGTTCGTCGCCGCGGTCAAGCACGCTGGCCAGGCGTTCGAGGCGCGCCTCGCGGGCGATCGCCTGTTCGACGCGGAAGCGGGCGCGCTGATCGCGCTGTGTGGCGACGTCAACGCCGGCGAGGGCGAACTGCCGGTGCGCATCCTGATCGCCGACGAGATGGACGCCGGCAACGGCGCGCTGGCCGCGCGCGCTGATGGGCTGGTTCCGTGGCGCCGAGATCCACAACGAGGATCTGGCCGACGAACTCGCCATGCACCACGGCGTGCGCCAGCCGCCGGAATCGCTGCACGCGCCCATGGTCGCCACGTTCGAGGATCCGGGCGTGTGATGTGGTTGCCCGAGAAGGGGGTCTTGGGCGGGCGGCGGCTCCCGTCGTACAAAGACCCGCCGGCAACCGAGGGCACCATGAGCCACCCCGACGATCCGACGGCATTCGAGTAGGCGATGTCGGCCGACATCGCCTTTCTGACCATCGCGGCGCTGGGGCGTCTCTACCGGGCCGGCCGACTCTCGCCGGTCGAGGCGACGCGCGCGTGTCTCGACCGCATCGCCGCGTTCGACGGCCGGCTCAACGCCTTCATGACCGTGCTGGAGCGGCCGGCGCTGGCCGCCGCGCGGCGCGCCGAGCGCGAACTGCGCGCGGGCCAGGACCTCGGCCCGCTGCACGGCGTGCCCGTGGCGCTCAAGGATCTGATGGCCATGAAAGGCGTGGTCACCACCTATGGTTCGGTCCCGGCGTTCCACGAGACGCCGGATCGCGACGGCCTGCTGGTGCAGCGCCTGCGCGCGGCCGGCGCGGTGATCGTGGGCAAGACCAACCTCTTGGAGTTCGGCTACGGCTACGTCAACCCGATCATCGGCCAGACCAACAACCCGTGGGATGCGAACCGCACCTCGGGCGGCTCCAGCGGGGGCTCGGCGGCGGCGGTCGCGGCCGGCATGGCGTTCGCCGCGTTCGGCACCGACACCGGCGGCTCGATCCGCATCCCCGCCGCCTACTGCGGCGTGGTCGGGCTCAAGCCGACGTTCGACCTGGTGCCGCTCGACGGCGCACTCCATCTCGCCTGGACGCTCGATCATGGCGGCCCCTTGGCGCGTTCGGCCGCCGACGCGGCGGCGCTGCTGGGTGTCATGGCGGACGCTCGGGTGGCCGCGCGGCCCATCGCCCTGCGCGGCCTCCGGCTCGGCGTGCTCGCGCGCTTCCGCGACGACGCCCGCGTCGAGCCGGGCGTGCGCGCCGCGTTCGACGCGACCTGCGCCGATCTGCGCGCCGCCGGCGCGCGCCTCATCGACGTGGATATGGCCGAGCTCGATGGCGCCATCGACGACCTGCTGACCATCATCCTGCCGGAGGGCCCGATCAGCCACGCGCGCTTCTACCCCCGGCTCGCCGCGTCCTACGCCGCGGCGACCCTGCGCGAGATCGAGCAGGGCTTCGCGCTGCCCGCGGTCGACTATGTGAAGGCGCTCGGCCGGTGCGCCGCTCTGATCGCCGCGACCGACCGCCTGTTCGAGCGGTTCGACGCCGTGATCGGTCCGACCACGCCGTGGCAGGCGCTCGCCACCGACCCCGCGCTCGATTCCGGTGACGGCGCCGCCGAGATGAGCTTCATCGCCCCGTTCAACCTGACCGGCGACCCGGCCGTCTCGGTCCCGTGCGGGCTGGGCGACGACGGCCTGCCGGCCGGCCTGCAGATCGCCGGCCCGCGGGGCGCGGACGCGCGGGTCCTCGGCCTCGCCGCGCAGATCGAACGGCTGAGGCCGATCGGACGGGCGCCTCTCTCGTGAAGCTGACGGTCGAGGCGACCGACGGTGCGGCGCGCACCGGCCGGCTGGAGACCGCGCACGGCGTGGTGCACACGCCGGCGTTCATGCCGGTGGGCACGGCGGCGACGGTCAAGGCCATGACGCCCGAGGCGGTCGCGGCGACGGGCGCCGAGATCGTGCTGGGCAACACCTACCACCTGATGCTGCGCCCGGGCGCCGAGCGCATCGAGCGCCTGGGCGGGCTCCGCACGTTCATGAACTGGCGCGGCCCGATCCTGACCGATTCCGGCGGCTTCCAGGTCATGTCGCTGGCCAAGCTGCGCGGCGTGACCGACGACGGCGTCACCTTCCGCTCGCATCTCGACGGCAGTGCGCACACCCTGACGCCTGAGCGCGCGGTGGCGTTTCAGCACGCGTTCGGCAGCACGATCACCATGGTGCTCGACGAATGCGTGCGCCTGCCTACCGAGCGCGCCACGCTCGAACGCTCGCTCGACCTGACCCACGCCTGGGCCGAACGGTGCAAGCGCGCCTACGTGGCGCGCCCCGGCCATGGCCTGTTCGGCATCGTCCAGGGCGGCACCGAGGACGACCTGCGCGCCCGCTCGGCGGCGTCGCTGACCGCCATCGGCTTCGACGGCTACGCCCTCGGCGGGCTCGCGGTGGGCGAACCGCAGGCGACCATGTTCCGGGTTCTCGACGCGACCGTACCGCTGCTGCCGGCGGATCGACCGCGCTACCTGATGGGCGTCGGCAAGCCGTCGGACATCGTGGGCGCCGTGCTGCGCGGCATCGACATGTTCGACTGCGTGCTGCCCACCCGCTCGGGCCGCACGGGCCAAGCGTTCACCCACGCCGGCACGCTCAACCTGCGCAACGCGCGCCACGCCGACGACGCCGGCCCGCTCGATCCGGGTTGCGCGTGTCCGGCGTGCGCCGGCTACAGCCGGGCCTACCTGCATCATCTGGTCAAGGCGGGCGAGATCCTCGGCGCGCAGCTCCTGACCTGGCACAACCTGCATCACTACCAGGTCGTCATGGCGGGCCTGCGCACGGCGATCCGCGAACGACGCACGGCGGCGTACGCCGCCGCCGTCGCCACCGAGGACGCCACGACCGAGGAGCCCACGACCCCGTCGTAGCGCCTCAGCCATCCTTGGGATAAGTCTAAGGACAAGACGAATCAACCGGGAGGCAGGGGCATCTTCAAGAACATCCTGGTGGCGGTCGACGGTTCGGTCCATGCGCTCAAGGCCGCGGAGACGGCGTGCGCCATTGCCAAGGTGCACGGCGCGCGTCTGGTGGTGCTGACCGTGGCCAAGCCGGTGCGCGGCATGTCGCAGAACGTCAAGGAATACATGTAGGCCGAGCACATCGCCGGCGAGCCGCAGTATGTGCTGAGCGAGATGGCGCGCTCGGTGCTGACCGAGGTGGAGAACCGCGCGCGCTCCCTCGACCTCGCCGGCGTCAAGACGGTGGCGCGCGAAGGCCAGCCGGCGCGGCCCATCGTCGAGTACGCCAAGGAGCACGACGTGGACCTGATCGTCCTGGGCAGCCGCGGTCTCGGCGATATCGGCGGCATGCTGCTGGGCAGCGTCTCCCACAAGGTCGGTTCACTGTCCGAGTGCTCGTGCCTGACGGCGAAGTAGCGGCGCCGATCCTAGAACACGGCCCGTCCTGCGCTGCGGCGCTGCGCGCTGACCCAGGACGAACGGCGACCAGGACACCGTCCGACGCCCGGGTGTCCCGATTCCGAAGTTCGTATCGTGCCCGGACGATTTTCGGTATCGAGACGCTGGCGCCGTTTCAGTCTTGTTGGAACCTCTGGCTGTCACTCCCGGGGCGCCGCGCACGCGGCGAACCGGGAATCCAGGGCCGCTGTTGGAGCAATCTCCCCTGAATTCCCAGTTCCGCCCTTCGGTCGGCCCGGGGATGACAAATGGAGTGGCTCCGGGATTCCTGAAACCGCGTCAGCGCGCGCGGGGGGCGCTCAACGCCGCGATATCGGACCAGCCGTAGGCGGCCTGGCGCACCTCGGCGCCCCACTGTCGCTCGGTCCACTCGGCCACCAGCCGGCCGCCGAGCGATGCGTAGAAATGGCGCGCCGGGTTGCCGGACAGCACCCACACCATGGCTGAGCCGTGGCCGAGCCGCGCGAGCGTGGCGAACAGCTCGCGCACCAGGGCGCGACCCAAACCGTGGTCGCGCGCCTCGCGCTCGACGTAGAGCGTATAGAGCTCGCTGCCGTAGGGCAGGGCGGTGAACCGGCTACGCCCGGCACTGCCGAAGCCGGCCACGCGGCCGTCCAGCGTCGCCACGCGCACCAGGCCGCGGCCGCGATCCTTGGCGATGGTCGCGGCCCAAGCGATCGCTTGGCGCTCCTCGGTCATGTCGAGCAGCACCTTGTCGGGCAGCAGCCCCGGGTAGGCGTCGCGCCAGCCGTCCACGTAGATGCGCGCGATGGCCGCCGCGTCGGCCACCCGGGCTGGGCGGACGAGCGGTTTCATCGGCGCCGCCGCGCCACCGCCTCGGCCGTGATGCACAGGATCTCGAACATCAGGTTGGCGGCGTTGAGCGCCGTGTGCCCCGCCGGGTCGAGCGCGGGCAGCACTTCGCACACGTCACCGCCAATGACGTTGAGCCCCTGTAGGCCGCGGATCATGACTTGGGAATCGCGCATGCTCAGCCCGCCCGGCTCCGGCGCGCTGGTGCCCGGGCAGTAGACCGGGTCCAGCCCGTCAATGTCGTAGGTGACGTAGACCGGCGCGTCGCCCACCACCCGGCGCGCCTCGGCGATCACCGCGTCGCGGCCCATCGCCTCGTAGTCGTCCATGGTGATGACGCGGAAGCCCGCGTTGTAGCCGTACTGGATATCCTCGTCGCTGTAGCGCGTGCCGCGGAGGCCGATCTGCACCATGCGCTTGGGGTCGACTACGCCTTCCTCGACGGCGCGGCGGAACGGTGTCGCGTGGTTGAAGCGGTTGCCGACCAGCTCGTCGAGCGTGTCGGCGTGGGCGTCGAACTGGATGCACGCGATCGGCCCCTTGCGCGCCAGCGCGCGCATGATCGGCAGCGCCACGGTGTGGTCGCCCCCGGCCGACACGGGCGCCACGCCGGCGGTGGCGATGCGGTCGTAGAACCCGGTGATGGCGTCCAGCGTGCCCATCAGGTCGAACACGCTGACCGGCGCGTCACCCACGTCGCCCACGCGCGCGAGGCGGAACGGCGCCACCTTGGTCGAGGCGTTGACCTGGCGGATCAGGCGCGACATCTCGCGCACCTGCGCCGGGCCGGCGCGCTGGCCGTTGCGCCCCGTGGCGCCCAGGTCGAAGGGAACGCCGGCCAGCGCGATGTCGAGCCCGGCGTCGAGCCCGACATGGGGCACGCGCATGAAGGTCGCTGGCTCGGCGAAGCGAGGCACGACCGCGGAATCGAGCGGTGCCAGCGGCGGGCGGTTGTCACGGCTGCGGTCGTTCACGGCTCCCCCCGGCGCGGTTGGTCGGATGCGGCGCTGACGACTCTAGCCGATCCGTCGAACGATGCTCCAGCGCCGTCAGGGTGCCTCAAGGCGGACGGAGCGCCGGGTGCCGTCGGCGCGTTCAAGCTCGAGCGCCAGGCCCCATCCCGCGCGGTCCCAGGTCTCGGTGGTTACGACGTTCGCCGCGACCAGAGCGCCCAGCGCGGCGCCCGCGCGCATCGGGCGCGGGCCGACGATCGTGACGCCGGCCAGACGGGCGTACCCGGCCTCCCGCTGGCGTTGGATGCCGCCAGGCCAATCGACTGGCGCGCGCGCATCGGGCGAGTGGAAGACCAGCGGCTGCGCTGGATCGCGGCTGTCGGCCGCCACGTCGATGGTGGCACCGGGCGGCAGGAACGGCGCGCGATAGGGCCAGGTGGCGAACGGCAGGGCGCCGGCGCAGCGCACCGCGAGCCCGGTGGGCGCGACCGCGGGTGCTTCCAGCGCGCCCATGTCCGTCACCCACAGCAGCTCGACATAGGCGTTGTCGAAGGCGAAGCACACATTGGCCGTGCCATGGGCCGGATGCGACCGGCGGAAGCTCTCGACCAGGCCGTGGGATCGCAGCACGGCCGTCGGACCGGGCGCATCCGCGTCGCACAACAGGACCACGTGGTCGAGCGCGAGCGACGCCGCGCCGACCCCGCCGCTCAATGGTGCACCGTCAGCAGCGGCTCGGTCGCCGTGTCCTGCACCGTGACGTAGATGTTGCCGCGTTCGTCGGTGATCGCGAGCGTGACCGGGCGGCCGTCGTTGTGCGACTTCCACAGCCGGTAGAGCGACCACGCGTCGTCCGTCAGATCGCCGCCACCGACCAGCCAATCCTGGCTCGGCGTCACCACCAGCGTGCCGTCGCCCACGTCCTCGGCGACCAGGTAGGGGTAGGTGCCGGTCCTGGCCAGGATGCGCCGGCTCTCGGCCTCCAGCGCCTGGCGGAACGCCTGGAACGCCGCGCTGCGGGCGGCGACGCCCGCGCTGTCGTCGGGCAGGCGCGCCACCAGGGTGGCGTGAACCCAGCCGCCGTCGCGGCCGCCGCCCAGCTCGACGCGCAGCCATTCGCCGTTGCTCTCCCGCTCGATCACGACCTGGCCGCGGGTCAGCTTTCCGGCCACGTGTGCGCTCTTGTCCGGCTCTTGGCGCAGGTTGACCCGATCGCCGGTGACGATCAGCAGGTCGTCGGGCGCGGCGAGGGCGGGAGGCGCGCCCGCGAGCGCGAGCGCCACCAGCACGACCGCCGGCCGGCCGGACATCACGAACGCTCCGGCTTGGCGTCGCCCGGCCGGCGGCTGGGCCGGAGCGCGCGCCGGTCGAGCTCCTCGACGATCGCCGCCAGCGGCACGTCACCGCGTGCCAGCGCGACCAGCAGGAAGTAGGTCAGGTCGGCCGCCTCGTGCGCCACCGGGCCCGCGCCGTCGGCGTCCGCCAGCTCGCCGGCCTCCTCGACCAGCTTGGCGCGCAGCAGCGCCGGATCGTCGAGCAGCCGGCGCGTGTAGGACCCCTCGGGCGCCGCCGTGGCCCGCGCCGCCAGGCGCCGCGCTAGGCCATCCAGGCCGGGCGCGTCGCTCCAGCACGTCCAGGTATCGCGGTGGCAGAAGCCCGCGCCCGCCTGGCGCACCACGAAGCGCAGCGTATCGCGATCGCAATCCAGATCGACGCGCAGCAGCTCCTGGGTGGCGCCCGAGCTTTCCCCCTTCACCCAAAGGCCGCGCGTGCGCGAGTGGTAGACGCCGCGCCGCCGTTTGACCGCCGCGCGCAGGCTCGCGATGTCGGAATAGGCGAGGCCCAGCGCGGTGCCGTGCTCGTCAGTCACGACGGTCGGCCACAGCCCGTCCGGACGATCCGAGACGAGCGGCGCCGCGATCGCCTCGGCCAGCCCGAGCCGGCCGGTGTAGAGCGCCATGCCGACCTGGGCGTCGGCGCCGGCGCGGTCGGCCACGGCGATGTCTGCGGCCGTCGTGAAGCCGCCGGCCACGGTCAGACGCGCGCCGCCCGCATGGCCGACCAGCGCGCCGATGGCGCCGGCGTCGATGCCGGCCATGCGGCCCTCGCGCTCGACGAAGGTCACCAGGAAGCCGCCGACCAGGTCGCGCAGCGCCGCCATGCGCTCGGGCACGGCGGCACCGGTCGGTGTGCGCCAGCCTTCGACCACGACCTGGCCGTGGCGGGCGTCGAGCGCCGCGATCACGCGCTCGCGCGGCAACCGGCCCAGGATGTCGGGCCGCGCCGCGGTGCCCAGGATCACCTTGACCGCGCCGGCGTCCAGCCAGGCGCGCGCCGCCTCGACCGAACGGATGCCGCCGCCGACCCGGCACGGCGCCATGCGACAGAGTTCGCGGATGAGCGGGGCGTTGTCACCTTGGCCGAGCGCCGCGTCGAGGTCGATCACGGCGATCTCGCCGGCCAGGCGGAATCGTTCGGCGATGGGGCGCGGGTCCCCGGCGTCGATCGCGCGCGTCTCGCCGCCCACGAGCTGGACGGCCTGCCCGCCCATGAGGTCGATCGAGGGGACGATCATGGTCGGATCGCGAAGCCGGCGCCGGCCAGGTGCGCCTTGACCGCGCCCACGGTCAGATCACCGTTGTGGAAGATCGAGGCGGCCAGCACGGCGTCCGCGCCGGCGGCCAGCGCCTCGGCCAGATGGGCCGCGTTCGAGGCGCCGCCCGAGGCGACCACCGGTACGTTGACCGCGCCGGCGACCGCGCCGATCAGGTCCAGATCGTAGCCTGCGCGCGTGCCGTCGCGGTCCCAGCTCGTCAGCAGCACCTCGCCGGCGCCGAGCGCGGCGCCCTCGCGCGCCCAGCCGATCGCGTCGCGCGCCGTGCGCACCGCGCCCGAGCGCACGACGACGCGCCAGCCGGCCCCCTCGCGCGCGGCGTCGATCGCCAGCACAGCGCACTGGCTGCCGAAGCGCTCGGCGATGTCGCTGATCAGGGCCGGGCGGTCGACCGCGGCGGTGTTGACGGCAACCTTGTCGGCCCCAGCCTCCAGCAACGCGCGGGCATCCTCGGCGCCGCGCACGCCGCCGCCGCAGGTCAGCGGTATGGCCAGGCGTCGGCGCACCTGTTCGACCGTGTCGTGGTGGTGGCGTCGCTCCTCAGGCGTGGCGGAGATGTCGAGCAGAACAAGCTCATCGGCGCCCTGCGCCTCGTAGAGTGCCGCCAGCTCCTCCGGGTCGCCCGAATCGCGCAGGTTCTGGAAGCGCACGCCCTTGACCACTCGGCCGTCGCGGCAGTCGAGGCAGGGTACGACGCGGCGCGTGATCATGACGCGGCCATCCAGCGCCCCAGCAGGTCGTGGCCCCAGCGGCCCGACAGCTCGGGGTGGCATTGCAGGGCCAGCAGCGCCCCGCGCTCGAGCCCGGCGACGAAGGGTCCGCCGTGGTCGGCGCTGGCGCTCGCGCAACCGGCCGGCGCCGCGCTCGCGCGGTAGGAGTTGGCGAAGTAGGCGTAGCCCGAGCGGATCCAGCGGCAGCCCGTGCCGGCCACCACCTCATTCCAACCGAGCTGGGGCACTCGGACGCGTGCGTCGAACCGCGCGATCGTCCCGGCCAGGACGCCCAGCCCGGCCACGCCCGGGCTTTCCTCGCTGGCCGCGAACAGTACCTGTAGGCCGACGCACACGGCCAAGGTGGGACGGTCGGCGGCGAGGCGCGCGCGCAACGGCTCGATCAGGCCGTCGGCGGTCAGCGCCGCCATGGCCGCGCCGAACGAGCCGACGCCCGGCAGCATCAGGCGCGCGGCGCGCTCGATCGCCATACCGTCGTGCACCAGTCGCGGTGTCGCGTTCAGACGGCCGAGGGCGGCGAAGACCGAGGCGAGGTTGGCGATGCCCGTGCGCACGACCGCCACCTCCTGGATCGTCATAGGACGCCCTTGGTGCTCGGCACGCCGGCGCCGTCACGCGCCACCGCCTGGCGCAGCGCCAGAGCCACGGCCTTGAACGCGGCCTCGGCCCGGTGATGGTCGTTGTCGCCAGCCAGCACGTCCACATGCAGCGTCAGGCGCCCGGCCATGGCGAAGGAATGCAGCGCGTGGCTCAGCATCTCGGCGGCGGTGTCGCCTACCCGTTCGCGCCGGAGCCCCAGCGCGACGTGGGCGAAGGGCCGGCCGGACAGGTCGACGACGGCGCGCGCCAGCGCTTCGTCGAGTGGCGCGTGCGCCGAGCCGAAGCGCGCGATGCCCGCCCGGTCGCCCAGCGCGCGATCGAGCGCGGTGCCGAGCGCCAGCGCCGTGTCCTCGGCGCTGTGGTGGTCGTCCACGTCCAGGTCGCCGGCGCAGCGGACCGTCAGGTCGAGCCGACCGTGGCGGGCGAGCTGCGCCAGCATGTGATCGAGAAAACGCAGGCCCGTGGCGACATCGGCGACACCCGTCCCGTCGAGCCCCAGCGTGACGGCGACGTCGGTCTCGTTGGTCTTGCGGGTGACGGAGGCGCGGCGCGGTTCCAAGGGGGCGGCCCTACATGACGATCTGGTTGAGGTTGGTCACCACGATGTCGGTGCCGCCGCGCGCGCGGATCTCGGGGATCAGGGTCGCCAGGCGGTCGCGCGGCACCGCGGCCTTGACGGCGAAGCCGGCGTCGCCGTGCAGCGGCGCAACCGTGGGTTCGCGCATGCAGGGCAGCACGGCGATCACCGCCTCGAGCGCGGCGGCTGTGACGTTGACCTCGACCATGACGCGGCGCCGCGCCTCGAGCACCGAGCGCACCAACAGCACGAACCGCTCGATCACCTCGCGGCGCGCGCCGTCGTCGAGCGCGGCTGGGTTGGCGTAGAGCCGCGTCGAGGACGTCATCAGCTCGTCGACGATCTCGAGGCCGTTGGCCTTCAGGGTGCCGCCGGTCGCCGTGTTGTCGACGATGCAGTCGGCGTCCTCGGGCGGGAACACCTCGGTGGCGCCGTAGGACCGCACGAAGCGCGCGTCCAGCCCGCGCCGCGTAATCCAGGCTTGGCTCAGGCGCTCGTACTCCGAGGCGACGACCAGCGGCTGGCCGCGCGACGCCTTGAGGTCGAGCCCGCGCGGCACCGCCGCGACCAGGCGCACCGGATCGAGCCCGGTATCCAGCAACTCGATCGGGTGGACGTCGAGCTCGGCGACCCAATCGGCGCCAGCGAAGCCCAGATCGCGCGAACCCAGGTGCAGCATCTCGACGATGTTCTGGTGCTTCAGGATCTTCACGTCGAAGCCGTCGAGCGAAATGTGCGGGCGGTAGTCGCGCGCGCCAGCGCCGAGCCGGATGCCGGCGTCGGCCAGCAGGGCGAACACGCCCGCCTCCATGCGCCCCTTGGGCAAGGCTAGGCGGATGACCGGCTGGCTGCCGGGCTCGGGCATCATCGTGGTTTCATTCCCAGGGCCGCCCGCGTGGTCCGGACGGTGCGGCGCGGCGCGGCGGACCATCCACGATAGGCCGGTGCCGTGTCAACCGTCCAGCCGAGGGCGCCGAAGTGCTCCGTGGAGGCCGCGAATCGCTTGCGCGACGGCCACGCTTGGCCGAGAAGAAGGGCCGGGGCCGTTTTGATCCACGCGGCCCGGGGGGGGCGGATCGCCGTCGATGTTCCTCCAGCCGGTTCTTTACGTCGTCGGGCTGACCGTCAGCGTGCTGGGCGGCGCCATGCTGCTGCCGGCCGCGGTCGAGTGGGGCACCGGCGGGCCCGACACACTGGGCTTCCTCGGCTCGGCGCTCGCGGCCGGCACCGTCGGCATCATCCTGACGCTGGCGTTCCGTAGCGTGGACGCGCGGCTGTCGGTGCGCCAGATCTTCGTGCTGACCAACGCGTCGTGGATCGCGTCGACCCTGGCGGCGGCGCTGCCCTTCATGGTCACCAGTATCAGCCTCGACGCGACCGACGCCGTGTTCGAGGCCATGTCCGGCCTGACGACCACCGGCTCGACCGTGGTCGTCGGCCTCGACCACCTGCCCCAGGGTATCCTGCTGTGGCGCGGCCTGACCCAGGGCATCGGCGGCATCGGCATCATCGTCATGGCCATGGCCGTGCTGCCCAAGCTGCACGTGGCCGGCATGCAGCTGTTCCAAAGTGAATCCTCGGAACGTTCGGAGAAGGTGCTGCCGCACTGGGCGCAGATCATGCGCGCGATCGTCGTGGTCTACCTGGCGCTGTGCGGGCTGTGCGCCATCCTCTACGGCGCGCTCGGCATGTCGTTCCTCGACGCAACCGTGCACGCCATGACCTCGGTCTCGACCGGCGGTTTCGCCAACTACGACCGCTCGTTCGGGCATTTCCAGAGCCCGGCTATCGAATGGACCGGCGCGCTGTTCATGGCGCTTGGCGCGCTGCCCTTCGTGTTCTACATCCAGCTCGCCACGCGCCAGCACCGCGACGCGCTGGCCAACCCACAGGTTGGTGCCTTTTTCGTGTTCCTCCTCGTCACCATCGCCGTGCTCATGGGCTGGCTGGTGCTGAACGACCGCCTCGAACCCATGGACGCCCTGCGCCAGGCCACATTCAACGTGATCTCGGTCGTCACGACGGCCGGCCTGGTCACTGCCGACTACACCCTGTGGGGTTCGTTCGCGGTGGCCATGTTCTTCTTCCTCACGTTCGTCGGCGGCTGCACGGGCTCGACCGCCGGCGGTCTCAAGATCTTCCACTTCCAGATCCTGATAACCGTGGCGCGCGTGCAGATCCGCCGGCTGTTCCATCCGCACGGCGTGTTCGGGGCGCGCCATGGCGGCAAGCCGGTGCCCGAGTCCGTGGTCGCCTCGGTGCTGAGCTTTTTGCTGCTCTACATGCTGAGCTTCACGGTGTTCAGCCTGGCGCTGGCGTTCACCGGGCTGGACCTGACCACGGCGCTGAGCGGTGCCGCGACCGCGCTGGCCAACGTGGGCCCGGGTCTCGGCGGCACCATCGGGCCGGCCGGAAACTTCGCCTCGTTGCCCGATTCGAGCAAATGGGTCCTCACGCTCGCCATGCTGATGGGCCGGCTCGAGTTGTTGACCGTGCTGGTGCTGTTCGCGCCGAGCTTCTGGCGGGACTAGGGCACGTCTGAAGACAGCGCGCCATGGCCGGCCCGAGATCTTCAACACCGACCAGGGGGCGCAGTTCACCTCGGCGGCGTTGACCGGTCGGCTGGAGGAACTCGGGATCGCCATCAGCATGGACGGCCGCGGCCGCTGGCTCGACAACGTGTTCGTCGAACGCCTGTGGCGTTCCCTGAAGTACGAGGAGGTCCACCTCAAGGCCTACGCCGACGGCCGCGAGGCGCGCGCCGGCATCGGCAGGTGGATGGGCTTTTACAACGACCAGCACCCGCACCAGGCGTTGGCGAACCTCCCACCGATGCGGTTCCGGCGCGACCGGGGCGAGGCTGTGGACATGACCCCGCGGATCGAAGTCCGCGGGTTGGACAACGCTGGCGCGTTGCCCACATGCCCACAGCCTCAACCACAGCAGCAGGCAGCATGATAGATTGATGACAGGAGAAGACGCGGCTCCGCCTTAGCTCAACGTCAAAGTGGTCCCACGAATGGGGTCCACCTCAGTAAAGGCACCCTCGGTCCTCCTCGACGACCTTGGATCACCCTTCGCCAACTTTGTGAATCCCCTTTATGAGTTCATGGCCTAGTGCAGGTGACCCGGCCTGGTCTCGGCCTTCGCCTGTGGACCGTCGCGCGTCGCGCCCGCTTGGTGGTGGACCATGCGCCAGGCCCCATCCTCACGGACGAAGCCGTTGGTCGCGGCCAGGAAGCCGCCGCCGACGCGCTCGAAGCAGACCACCAGCGCCACGTCGCCCAGCACCATCGCCTGGGGGTCGATACACGCGATGGCCGGGCGTTCGGGTGCGGTCAGGATCGCTGCCCAACTCGCCATCACCTCGTCGCGCCCAGCCAGCACGCCCCAGCCCGGGTGGATGCACGTCACCGGCGCGCCCCGCGCCCACACGTCGCCCATAGCGTCCAGCGCGCCCGCCGCGAACGCGTCGTAGAACGCCGCATTGGCGGCGATCACGGCGGCGCGCTCGTCGCTCATGGCGCCGCCTGGGCCGCGTCGTCCACGACGAACAGCACGCCCTCCTCGCCGCGCCAGCGGTCGGCGCGCAGCGTGCCGGCCAGGTGCAGCGGCGGACCGCCGCGCTCCAGCAGCGCGCGGCCGATCGCGGTCTCGGCATGGCGGAAGGCGATCGCCTTCACGCGGCCCTGGCGCGGCCCCGCGAAGATGCAGCGCACGTGCCCGGTGCCCACCACGTCGGCGCGCACGATGCGGCAGTCCACCAGGGCGAAGCGCGGTTCGGCGTTGCCCGCGCCGAACGGCCCCAGCCGCTCGACCAGGCCGTGGAGGTCAACGCTGGCGGCCTCGGGCGTCAGCGCGCCGTCCAGGCCCAACGTGGGCGTCGGCGGTATCGCGCCGACCGCCGGCGCGAGCTGTCGTTCCAGCGCCTCCGCCACCTCGTACAGACGGTCGGCCGCGCAGGTGAAGCCCGCGGCCATGGGGTGGCCGCCGCCGCTCATCAGCAGGCCGGCCTGGCGCGCGTGCAGCACGGCGGCGCCCAGGTCCGCGCCGGGAACAGAGCGGCCCGATCCCTTTGCGATGCCGCCCTCGACGGCGACGACCACCGCCGGCCGGCGCAGCCGTTCGACCAGGCGGCTCGCGACGATGCCGATGACACCCGCGTGCCAGCCCTCGCCCGCCACGACCGTGATCGCGCCGGGCGGCTGGGCGTCGGCCTGCTCCAACGCCTGGGCGACGATCGTTTCCTCGATGGCGCGGCGCTCGGCGTTGGCCGCGTCCAGCCGGGCCGCGATGCGGCGCGCCTCGTCGGCGTCCTCGGTGGTCAGCAGCCGCACGCCCAGGTCGGGTTCGCCCAGGCGACCACCGGCGTTGATGCGCGGCCCCAGCAGATAGCCCAGGTGATAGGCGCCCGGCCGTTCGTCCAGCCGCGCCACGTCCGCCAGGGCGGCGAGGCCGACGTTGCGCCGGCGCCCCAGCACCTTGATCCCTTGGGTCACCAGCGCGCGGTTGAGCCCGACCAGCGGCACCACGTCGCACACGGTGCCCAGCGCCACCAGATCGAGCCAGCCCAGCAGGTCGGGCTCCGCGCGGGCGGCGAACCAGCCCCGTTCGCGCAAGACACGGTTGAGCGCAACCACCAGCAGGAACGTCACGCCCACGGCCGCGAGCTGGCCGAGCGCGGACGAGTCGTCCAGCCGGTTGGGATCGACGACCAGCGCGTCGGGCAGGCGCGGCCCGGGCAGGTGGTGATCGACCACGACCACATCGAGGCCCCAGGCGCGTGCCTGGGCCAGGGGCTCCAGCGCGGTCGCGCCGCAGTCCACGGTGACTACGACCCGCGCTCCGGCCTGGCGCAGCGACCCCAGGCCCGGCGCCGAGGGCCCGTAGCCCTCGGTCAGCCGATCCGGCACGTAGACGCGGGCGCGGCCGCCCACGGCCTGGATGTAGCGCGACAGCAGCGCCGCCGACGTGGCGCCGTCCACGTCGTAGTCGCCGAACACGCCGATCAGCTCGTCGCCGGCGATGGCGTCGGCCAGACGACCCACGGCGGGCGCCATGTCGCGCACGACCAGCGGGTCCGGCAGGGACGCACGGAGCGACGGGCTGAGGTAGCCCTCCACCTCGTCGGGCCCGATGCCACGTGCCACCAGAGCGCGCGCCACCACGTCGGGCAAGCCGCGCTGGGCAACCGCCCGCACCGCCCGTTCGTCGGCGACGCGCCAGCACCACTGCTGGCCCGACAGCGACCGTTCGACGCCCAGGACCGTCCCACCCACGTGCGGGTGCGCCGTCATCAGAACTGTTCGATGCGGATCATGCGCGGCGGCTCGCGCGTCGACTTGAGCGCCGCGATGCGTGCCAGCGCGCGCCCTAGCGCCGCTTCCTCGGTGTCATGGGTGGTCATCACCACCGGCACCGTGTCGCCCGGGTTGCGGCCGCGCTGGATCAGGGCCTCGATCGACACCTGCGCGTCGCGGAACGCCGCCGTCATGTCCGCCATTACGCCCGGCCGGTCGACCACGGTGAACCGCACATAATAGGCGCCGCGATGACGATCCATCGAGGCGCGCGGCAGCGCCTTGAGGTCGGCGACCGGCACGTTGAACGCCGGCAACCGCTGGCGCCGCGCGATGTCGATCAGGTCGGCGACCACGGCCGAAGCGGTCGGCCCGGCGCCGGCGCCGCGCCCCACCGCCATGTTGCGGTCGGCGAAGTCGCCCTCGACGACCACCGCGTTGAACGAGCCGTCCACGTGGGCGATCGGGTGGGCAATCGGCACCATGCATGGATGCACGCGCTGCTCCAGCCCATGCTCGGTCACCCGCGCGACACCCAGGAGCTTGATGTGGAAGCCGAGCTCGCGCGCGAAGTCGATGTCGATCAGGCCGACCTGGGTGATGCCCTCCACGTGGACCCCGGCGAAATCCACCGGCGTGCCGAAGGCGACACTGGCCAGGATCGCCAGCTTGTGGGCGGTGTCGACGCCCTCAATGTCGAAGGTCGGGTCGGACTCAGCGTAGCCCAGTTTCTGCGCCTCCGCCAGCGCCTTGCGGAACTCGCGCCGGTTGTCGCGCATGGCGGTCAGGATGAAGTTGCACGTGCCGTTCAGGATGCCGAACACCCGTTCGATGCGGTTCGCGGCGAAGCCTTCGCGCAGCGCCTTGATGATGGGTATGCCGCCGGCGACCGCCGCCTCGAAGCCGAGCGCCACGCCCTTGGACTCGGCAGCCTCGGCGAGCGCCGTGCCGTGGTGCGCCAGCAGCGCCTTGTTCGCCGTGACCACCTCCTTGCCGGCGCCCAGCGCGGCGCCCACCAGGTCGTGCGCGACACCATCGGCGCCACCGATCAGTTCGCACACCACGTCGATACGCGGATCGCCGGCGAGCCCGAGCGCGTCGTCGCGCCAGTCGATGCCGGCCAGCGCGAGCCCGCGATCGCGCAAGCGGTCGCGCGCCGAGACCGCCACCACCTCGATGCGCCGACCGCACCGGCTGGCGATCAGATCGCCCTGGCGTGCCAGCAGGCGCACCACTTCGGCGCCCACCGTGCCCAGGCCGGCGACGCCGACACGCAACGGTTTGGACATGGTCTGACCCGCTTCAGCCGCCCAGGAAGATCTCGACGCGCCGGTTGGCCGCCGGATCGCCCGCCGAAACCGGCTGGTTCTCCGCGGCGGCCTCGATGATCATGGCCTGCTGGGGCACGCCCAGCTTGCCGAGCTCGCGCGCGACCGCCACGGCGCGGGCCATCGAGACGTCGAGATTGGCCAGCTTGGATCGCGCACTGCCGCTGCCGGCGCTGGCGTGCCCGACAATGCGGATCGACCCACCCGTGGCCCTGTAGGCGTAGGCGATCTCCAGCAGTGTCGCGTGGTCGCCGCGCCCGAGCCGCGCGGAGCCATCGGCGAAGTAGAGCGTCGCCACCTGGCGTGTCGGCGCCATGGCGAAGGCGGGGACGGCGGCCGCGGCCGTCGTCGCCTGGACCGGCGCCGCCGCGATCGTGGGCGCGGTCGCCGGCACGCCCGCCGCAGCTAGTGTGGTGGCGCCCGAGGCCTGGAACGCGGCCGCGAACATCTCGGGCACGGTGCCGTTCGGCAAGGGCATCGCCGGCGCAGGCGCGACCGCGGTAGCGGCGGTCCGCACCGTGGTTCCTCCCAGGGGTTGCGCCGGCACCGCCGCCATGGCGGCCTGGCTCACGGCCGTGTCCGGTTCGGGCGCCGCCAGGGCGACCGCGGTCGGTTGCGGCACGCCGCCGACCTCGTCGTCGGCTGGGCGCAGCCAGAGATACGTGTACTGGGCGTTCTCCTTGTCGGCGTTAAGGCCCTCGGCGATCGCGTTCAGCTCCTCGGCCTCGGGCGCGTCCGCCGGCGCCTCGGGCACGGTGCCGAGGATCGGGAATTTCTTGCCCTCGGCCGCCGTATCGGCCTGGGCCGCGGGTTCGTCGTCCTCGAACCAGGTCATCGGGTTGACCGCATCGGGCACGTAGGAGCACGACGCCGAGACCGCGATCACGGCACCGGCGATCACCACTCCCCGTGGCAGGCTGGGCAGCGCGCCGAAGCGTCGCTTGGTCGTGCAAGACGGCACGTGATCCTCTATAACGCAGGCGGGCACAGATTAGCGAAATCCGGCCCCGAAACAAGTCAACTTGGGTGTCGCGGACGCAGGAGGCCGTAGCGCGTGGCTTCGAACGACCAGGGAACGAACGGCGGCGCCGACGCGGCGGCCGCGTGGACCGATATCGCCGAGCGCAGCCGGAAGATCATCGCCGATTTCGTGGACCGCACGGCGGCCGGTGGCGGGCCGGGCTTCAACGAGACGATCCGCATCGGCCAGGCCTTCGCCGAGGCCGTGGCCCGCCTGTGGAGCGACCCGATCAAGCTGGTCCACGCCCAGATGTCCCTGTGGCAGGATTATGCCGCCCTGTGGCAGCGCACGGCCGAGCGTCTGGCCGGCGGCAAGCCCGAGCCCGTCGCCGCCACCGACCCAGCCGACCGCCGCTTCCGCCATCCGGAGTGGGAGGAAAGCCACGTCTTCGACTTCCTCAAGCAGTCCTACCTGCTGACGGCCAACTGGATGCACTCGACGTTCCGCGACGTCGAAGGCCTGGACGATAAGACCGCCAAGAAGATCGAGTTCTACACGCGGCAGTGGGTCGACGCGGTCAGCCCGACCAATTTCCTGCTGACCAACCCCGAGGCGCTCAAGGCGACCGTCGAATCGCGCGGTGAGAACTTGATCAAGGGCCTGCAGAACCTGCTGGCGGACCTGGAGCGCGGCCAGGGCCGTCTCGACATCAAGACCACCCAGCACGAGAAGTTCCAGATCGGCGTCAACCTAGCCACGACACCCGGCAAGGTCGTCTTCCAGAACGACCTGATGCAGCTGATCCAGTTCGCGCCGACCACCGCTAAGGTGTGCAAGCGGCCCCTGCTGATCGTGCCACCGTGGATCAACAAGTACTACATCCTGGATCTCAGGCCCGAAAACTCGTTCATCCAGTGGGCGGTGGACCGGGGCTTCACCGTGTTCATCGTGTCGTGGGTCAACCCGGACGCGAAGCTCGCGCGCAAGTCGTTCGAGGATTACATGATCGAGGGCCCGCTCGCCGCGCTCGACGCGATCGAGCAGGCGACGGGTGAACGCTCGATCACCGCCATAGGCTACTGCATCGGCGGCACGCTGATGGCCGCGACGCTGGCCTATATGGCCGCCAAGGGCGACGACCGCATCGCCGCCGTGACCTTCTTCACGACGCTCGTCGATTTCGCCGAGGCCGGCGATCTGGAGGTGTTCATCGACGAGGAGCAGCTTAAGGAGCTGGAGACCAAGATGGCCGAGCGCGGCTATCTGGAAGGCTCCGAGATGGCGTCGACGTTCAGCATGCTGCGCTCGAACGACCTGATCTGGAACTACGTGGTCAACAATTACCTCCTGGGCAAGGAACCGTTCCCGTTCGACATCCTGCATTGGAACGCCGACTCGACACGCATGCCCGCGGCCATGCACAGCTTCTACCTGCGCAAAATGTACGTGGAGAACAAGCTGGTCGAACCGGGCGGCCTCACCTTGGGCGGCGTGCCCATCGACCTCGGCAAGGTCGCCCTGCCCACCTACGTGCTGTCCACGCGCGAGGATCACATCGCGCCGTGGAAGACCACGTTCGCGGCGACGCGGCTCTACAATGGGCCGGTCCGCTTCGTCCTGTCGCTGTCGGGTCATGTCGCGGGCGTGGTCAACCCGCCGGCGGCGAACCGCTACGGCTACTGGACCAACGGCCAGCCGCAGGCCCACCCCGAGGCGTGGTTGGCCGCGGCCGAGAAGCACGAGGGTTCCTGGTGGCCGGATTGGGCGCGCTGGAACCGCAGGCACGCCGGGGCCCAGGTCGCGGCGCGCAAGCCGGGCGATGGCAAGCTAACGCCGATCGAGGACGCGCCGGGCCGCTACGTCACCGCCAGCGCCCCGGCGGGACGCTAGGGTTCAAACTTCGGTCAGGTTCGTCCCGCGACAATCCTCGCCCAGCGGAAGGGCCTTAACCTTCAGGGGGGCTTGCCATCGGGGCGACGTGCGTTCCTTGGCACGTCAGGCGCGGTCCGTTTCTTGCGAGCGGATCGACCGCGTCCAGCCCTGGGGCGTCGACCGGGGCGAAAACGGCACGAATCCGGCTCGTTGACCAGACGGGAAGCTCGCCCGGCCATGACCGCTGGTGCGATCCTCAAGCCCGGCTTCGCCGAAGGATCGGTAGCGGTCATACCAGCGATAGAAGGTCGTCGACGGGATGCCCAGCTTGTCGAGCGTGCGGCGCACCGGCAGGTGGGAGCGCTCGATCAGGCGGATGATCTCCCTTCGCCCGCTCTCTCGAACCGGTGGCGTTCGCGGGCTCAGTCTCGGAGGCGGGGTACCTCATG
>Ga0194128_10001928_pt1 | contig 34960 bp, 28 predicted proteins | sample TA2KigCa65mmetaG_FD_148650 | JGI IMG/M metagenome (GOLD analysis project Ga0194128, IMG submission 148650) | Freshwater microbial communities from Lake Tanganyika, Tanzania - TA2015037 Kigoma Deep Cast 65m | ecosystem: Environmental > Aquatic > Freshwater > Lake | place: Tanzania: Lake...
GGCCTGGCCGCCCAGGTACTCGCTGGCCCCGACGTAGAAGAGGGTGGGCAGAGCCCTGGGGGTGCCGGCCTTGGGGTCGGCGGTGTTGAGCACGATCACCGGGATACCGGCGGCCTTGGCGCGCTCGACGTTGGGGCGGATGGCCTCCGGGTCGGGGCAACTGACCCCCAGGCCGTCCACCTTGCGGGCGATGGCGTCGTCGAGGAAATCGGCCATGTCGGCGATGGAGAAGGTGGGATTACTCAGCCACTGCACCTCCACCCCGTAACGGGCGGCGGCGTCCTCCATGCCGCGGATGACCACGTTCCAGAAGGGATTGCCCGGACCGCCGTGGGTGACAAAGGCGAAGCGGTACCCGGCCAGGGCCGGGACACAGGTCAAGGAGAGCAGCGCCCAGCAGTACAAGAGGGTTTTGCGCATTGGAGTCACCGTAGTGGTGTGCCAGAGGAGGGGTGGTTTATCTTTGAGCCGGGAAGTTATCCGCCTGCCCAGAGACTGTCAAGCAGGAGGAGAAGGATGAGCAACTACCTGAACATCGCCTGTATATCCTATTCCCCGCCCTCCGAGGGCAGCGACGAGGAGGTGGTGCCCAAGGTCCACAAGGATCTCAAGGAGTTGGTGGGTCGCTGCGCCGCGGCCACCCGGCCCGACCTGATCGTGCTGCCCGAGACCATCTGCCGCAACTTTGCCGAACCAGTGCCCGGCGGCCCGACCACCCGCCTCTTGGCCGGCCTGGCCCGCAAGCACGACTGCCTGATCACCGTACCGGTGCGCCAGCGGGCGAAGGGCAAGGTTTACAACGTCCTGGGGCTTGTGGACCGCCGCGGCAAACTGGCCGGGGTGTACCGCAAGTACATCCCGGTTTTTCCCGAATTCGACAAAGGCACCTGCTCGGGGGCGGGACCGGTGGCCATCCCCACCGAGTACGGCCCCATCGGCTGCGCCATCTGCTTCGATCTGAACTTCTCCGAACTGCGCGAGTTGTACAAGCCCCTCGCCCCCAAGCTACTGCTCTTCAGCTCCATGTACCACGGCGGCCTGGTGCAGAACTGGTGGGCCCTGGACCTGCGCTCCTTCTTCGCCGGGGCGGTGTACCGGGGGCCCCCTGCACCATCATCGATCCCCAGGGCACAGTGCTGGCCGAAAGCAACAACTACGTGCCCTGGGCCGCGGCCAGGGTCAACCTCGACTTCGAGGTCATCCACCTCAACAAGAACGGGGCCCACTACGGCAAGATCCACCGCAAGTACGGGCACCTGATCGAGGCCGGGGTGGACGGGATCTTCACCGTGGGCACAGCCGGCGAATTCTGGGCCCTCAGCATTGAAGAGAAGAAGCGGATCTATCAAGGTACCGTGGCTGCGGCCAAGGGCCGGGTGCCGGTGTACCTGGGCACCGGGGCCAACACCACCCGCGAGGCCGTGCGCCTGGCCGAGCTTGCCCAGGAGGCCGGGGCCGACTGCCTCTCGGTGCTGACCCCCAACTTCATCAACCCCAGCCCCGAGGAGCTCTTCCGCCCCTACCGGGCCATCGCCAGGGCGGTGGACCTGCCGGTGCTGCTCTACACCAACCCGGACCGCACCGGGGTTGGGATCTCGGCCGACCTGGCGGTGCGCCTGGCCGAGGAGGTGGACAACATCGCCGGCATCAAGGACAGTTCCGGGGACCTGGGCCTGACCGCCGAGTACCTGCGGCGCACCCCGGACGAGTTCCACGTGCTCATGGGCCGCGACACCCTGATCTATGCCGGACTGGCCCAGGGGGCGGCCGGGGCCATCGCCGCCAGCGCCAATATCGCCCCCGAACTGAGTGTGGGCATCTTCGAGAACTTCGTCTGGGGGGACATGAACAAGGCCCTCGATTTCCAGCAGCGCCTGGCCCCCCTGCGCCTGGCCTTTGGGCTGGGCACCTTCCCGGCCATGCTCAAGGCCGGCGCCGAACTGCTGGGCCTGCCTGCCGGGCCGCCTCGCGCCCCCGTGGGCCGGCTTTCGGCGGCGCAGCGCCAGCAGTTGCGCGAGGTCCTGGTGCAGATGGGCAAGATCGAGGCCGGGCGCCGCGAGCCGGTGGTCGAGTACCGCGAGACCTCCGGAGCCCTTCAAACGGTGTAAAGGAGAAGACGAGATGGCTGTCTATTCCATGAGGCGGCACCGGCGCGAGCTGGGAGAGATCGGCCGCATGTATCTGCTGGTGGTCGGGTTGTTCCTGGCCGGCCTGCTGGTGTGGAAATTGGAGAGGCTGCAAGGCCCCACCTGGCAGGCCCCCGCCGCCAGCAGTCCGCCGGCCCAGAATTACGGGCGCTGAGGCCCATCAAATGGAGCAGAGACGATGAACCGGAACCGGAGATGGCAGGCGCTGGCCCTGGCCGGCGCGGTGGCAGTGGGGTTGGATCTGGGTCGGGTGGGGCCCAGCGCTGGCCGGCGGGCCTGGCAGCCGCCGGTGTCCAAGGTGGTGGCCGCCGATGCCACCGTGGCCATCGCCTGCTCGGCCTGCAGCCCCTTGCCCCAGCCCGCCCCGCGCGACGCCACCCTCAGCTACGCACAGGTGGACGCGGTGGTCAAGCGGGCCCTGCGCCTCGACACCTCGGAGCGCAGCCTGTCCAGGGTGGTGGCGCCGGGGGACTGGGTGGCGGTCAAGGTGAACATCGTCACCGTGCCCCTGATCGTGAAGAACCGCAAGCTTACCTCGTTCTGGGACAAGGGTGTGGCCCACTGGGGCCAGGCCACCGATCTGAGGGTGGTCAAGAGCCTCATCGACTACCTGGTCAACGAGGAGAAGGACGCCCGCCGCATCACCATCGTCGAGGGCGGGGCCGAGTGGTCGGGGATGGGCAAGACCGGGGCGGCCACCGGCCAGACCGAAGACGGCTGGTCGGTGCGCTGGGCTGCCTTCGACAGTTTGTCCTATAATGACATCGTCGCCCAGTACAACGGGGTGAACGGCATCGCAGTGGACATCGTCGATCTCAACTACGACGACTGGGTGGGCACCGGGGGGGTGAAGTCCGGCGAGCCGCTGCCGGTGCCCGACCCCAACCAGACCGGCATCACCTGGTACCAGCGCCCGGAAGGGTACTACGTTTCCAAAACCCTGTTGGCGGTGGACAAGCTGGTCAATATCGCGGCGATGAAGACCCACAACATCCCCGGCATCACCCTGCTGCACAAGCAGTACGTGGGCACCTACATGCAGCGGGCCTACGGCGAGCGCAGCAACTCCAAGTCGGGGCTGCACCAGTACGGCGACGAGAACGTGCTGCGCGGGGCAGTGGACCTCTTCTCCTACCGGCCCACCGACTACGGGCTCCTCGAATCCTTCTGGGGCACCGAGGGGGCCGGCCCGCAGTGGGGCAAGAACGTGCAGCACAACGTCGTCATCGCCGGGGGCGACCCGGTGGCGGTGGATGCGGTGGGGGCGGTGGTCATGGGCTACAACCCGGCCGACCTGGAGTTCCTGCACCTGTCGGCGGCCAAGGGTTTCGGCACCTACGACCTGGACCATATCCACATCGCCGGCGACGGGCTGGCCGAGGTGGCGCGCGACTTCGAGAAGCCGCCCTCGGCCCCCTTCTGGGGCTGGGGCAACCGGCAGTGGCTGGTCAACGGCCCCCATCCAGAAGCCGGGCTGGACGGGGCCGGCCTGCGCCCGGCCGAGGGCGAGCGCAGCGACGGGATCACCTGGAAACGCTGGACCGGGACCAAGCGCCGGGTGCTGCTGCCCCAGGATTACGTTGGGGCCCAGAGCGCCACCTATGCCTTTGCCTATATCGACTCGCGCAGCGCCCAGGAGGGTTATCTTTACCTGGGGGCGGGGGAGGAGCTGGCCCTCTGGCTCAACGGCGAGCCAGTGCTGGCCCGGCAGCCGGTGGGCGCGGCACCGGACGCGGCCAGGGTGCCCGTGGCCCTGAAGCAGGGCCTCAACCCGGTGATGGTGGCGGTGTGGAACAGCCTCGGGGAGGCCGGCCTGAGCCTGGTGGCCGGCGACGAGGGCGGCGACACCCTGCCGGGCATCCGCTATCTGCTCGACTCCCCGGCCACCGCCGTGGTCGAGGAGGGGGTCGCCCTGCCGGAAGCCCTGAGCCTGGGGGTCAACTACCCCAACCCCTTCAACCCGGCCACGGTGATCCCCTACGCCCTGCCCCAGGCCGGCCCGGCCCGCCTGAGCATCCACGACGCGCGCGGGGCCCTGGTGCGGGTCCTGGTGGACCGCGCCCTGCCCGGCGGGGCGCACCAGAGCACCTGGGACGGCTGCGACGGCCAGGGCCGGCCGGCGGCCAGTGGCATCTACTTCTACCGCCTGCAGCAGGGCGGCATCCAGCGGGTCGGCCGCATGGCGCTGGTGCGCTGAGCCGGGCCGCAGCCGAGGCCCCTTATGTATCGGACGCCCCTTTCTGCGGGCCGCGCTGCTGAGTGCGCCGGCGCCGCCCACGAGGAGACCCCCATGAACGACGCACAGCGCTACCGCACCATCCTGCTCTTTGGCGCCCCCGGCTCGGGCAAGGGCACCCAGGGCAAGATCCTGGGGCACGTGCCCGGCTTCTTCCACCTCTCCTGCGGCGAGGTCTTTCGCGGCCTCAACCCCGCCAGCGAGCTGGGCAAGACCTTTTTGCAGTACTCCAGTTAGGGCAAGCTGGTCCCCGACAGCTACACGGTGCAACTGTGGTGCGAGCACATCCACCGCCTGGTCCACGCCCACCACTTCCACCCCGAGAACACCATCCTGCTCCTCGACGGCATCCCGCGCAACCGCCACCAGGCCGAGATGATGGAACAGTACATCGAGGTGCTGATGGTGCTCTACCTCGAGGCCGCCGACGAGGAGCAGATGATCGCCCGCCTGCGCCGCCGCGCCCTGCACGAGAACCGCCTCGACGACGCCAACGAGGAGGTGATCCGCCGCCGCTTCCGCGAGTACGAGGCCGAGAGCGCCCCGGTGCTCCAGTTCTACCCCCCCGGGCGGATCTACAAGGTGGACGCCTTGCCCCCGCCCCTGGAGGTGTTGCACGACGCCATCGAGGCCATCGAGGAGGGCGTGGAGGAGGCGTTGCCGGCGGGCCGGTGAGCCGGGGCCCTTGACGGGCCGGGGCCCCTGCCCTATCTCTGGGGGCGCTGGCCGCCACACCCAAACCCTCCCAAGCGAGAGCCCACCTCATGGACCTTACCCGGAGAAGCTTCATGGCCCAGACCACCCTGGCCGCCGCCGGCGGCCTCGCCCTGGGGGAAAGGGCCTGGAGCGGGGAGGGGGCGCAGAGCGCGGCCCGGCCAGTGCTGGCATCCACCTGGGGCTTCGGCCAGCAGGCCAACGAGGCGGCCCTCAAGATCATGCAGCAGGGGGGCAGCACCCTCGATGCGGTGGAGCAGGGGATCTGGGTCACGGAGGCGGACCTGTCCAACTCGTCGGTGGGGATCGGCGGCACCCCCAACGCCGAAGGGGTAGTGCAGCTGGACGCCTGCATCATGTGGGGGCCTGGGCACAAGGCCGGCAGCGTGGCGGCCCTGGAGGGCATCGCCCACCCCATCTCGGCGGCCCGGCGGGTGATGGAGAAGACCTCCCATGTGATGCTGGTGGGGGAGGGGGCCAGGCAGTTCGCCCTGGCCCAGGGCCTCGAGACGGCCCAGATGCCCACCGAGGAAAGGCGGCAGGCGTGGCTGCGGTGGCGGGCCGAGCAGGAAGAGAGGAAGAAGGCCCAGGGCCACGACACCATCGCCCTGCTGGTGCTGGACGCCGAGGGGCACCTGGCCGGGGGCTGCTCGACCAGCGGGCGGGGCTACAAGCTGCCGGGCCGGGTGGGCGACTCGCCCATCCTCGGCAGCGGCCTGTACGTGGATGAGGAGGTGGGGGCGGCCGGGGCCACGGGCATCGGCGAGAACATCATGCGCTACTGCGGCAGTTTCCTCGCCGTGGAGTACATGCGCCAAGGACTGCACCCGCAGGAAGCCTGCGCCGAGGTGGTGCGCCGCATCGCCAAGAGCGAGGGCCGCGCCGATCTGAGCATCAACTTCGTCGCCCTCGACAAGGCGGGCCGGCACGGGGCGGCCGGCACCGACGAAGGGTTCCAGTACGCCCTGACCACCCCGGAGGAGAGCGGGGTCAGGACCCCCCTTCGCGCACCCTGAGGAACTGGTCGGCCGGCACGTCCCGCATTACCTGCGCCCCGCCGCCGGGCCAGCGGATCTCCACCTCCTCGGCCCGCCCCTGCGTCCCCAGCCCAAAGTGGACCCGCCGGTCGCTGGAACTGAGGTATCCGGTGTTGGCACGGACCTCCCGCACCTGGCTCAGGCCGCCGGCCCGCACCCTGACCTGGGCCCCCACCCCGTCGCGGTTGCCGCTCCGCCCCTCCAGTTCGATTACCAGGAAGTGATTCCCCGTTTCGCCCTCGTTGCGCAAGAGGGTACAGCGCGGGGCATCTGAATCCGAGACAAAGAGGTCCAGGTCCCCGTCGTTGTCGTAGTCCCCCACCGCGGTGCCGTGGCTGACCCGCTCCACCTGCAAGCCCGGCCCGGCGCTCTGGCCCACCTCGGCAAAGGTTCCATCCCCTTTGTTGCGGAAGAGCAGGTTCCGCTGCGCGTAGGAGGCGGCGCTGTCGTACTCCTTGACGTTGGGATCGAGGTGCCCGTTGGCGACAAAGAGGTCCAGCCAGCCGTCCAGGTCGGCGTCGAGGAAATTGGCGCTCATGCCCAGGAAGGGCAGGCTGGGCGGGCCCACCCCGGTCTCGTAGCTGGCGTAGGTGAAGAAGTCCTCCCCGTCGTTGTGGTACATGGCCAGGCCCACCCACTGGAAGGTGGTCAGGGCGAGGTCCTGCCGGCCGTCGTTGTCGCAATCCCCCCAGTCGGCGCCCATCGCCGATTCGGCCGCCCCCTCGTTGCCAAAGGCCACGCCAGCCAACATCCCCACCTCGGTGAAGCGGCCTGGCCCCTGGTTCTGAAAGAGGAAATTCGGGGTCTTGTCGTTGGCCACGAAGAGGTCGGGATCCCCGTCCAGGTCGTAGTCGGCGAAGACCGGGGCCAGTTGCCGGCCCGCGGTGGTGTGGAGCCCGGCCTGGCGGGTCTGATCGCTGAAACGCCCCTCCCCTTCATTGCGGTAGTACACCCCTGAGACCCCTGGGTACGCGGTGGGCGGGCAGTAGGCCGGCACCCCGGCCTGCAGGCAGACCTTGTTCCTCTCCAGGGAGAAGTCGAGGTAGTTGGCCACGTACAGATCCAGGTCCCCGTCCAGGTCCACGTCGGCAAAGGCCGCCCCGGTCCCCCAGCCCGCGTCTCCCACCCCAGCCTCCCCGGTCAGGTCGGCGAAGCGGCCGCCGCCCTGGTTCTGGTACAAGCGGTTGGGGCCAAAATTGGTGAGATAGAGGTCCTGGTCGCCGTCGTTGTCGCAATCGGCCGCCGCCACCCCCATGCCGTAGGAGGGATCACCCACCCCGGCCTGGGCCGTGGTGTTCTCAAAGGTCCCATCGCCCCGGTTGCGGTACAGGGCGTCCAGGGGCGGATCAGGACCGGGGTCGCGGTCCAGGTAGGTGCCGTTGATGATGAAGAGGTCCAGGTACCCGTCGCCGTCGGCGTCGAAAAGGGCCGCCCCCGAGCCCATGGCCTCGGGCAGGTAGCGCTGGGGGCTGGCCCCGTTGACGTAGCGGAAGTCGATGCCGGCCTCGGCGGCCACCTCGACAAAGCGCAGGGCCCGGGCCGGCCCTGGAATAAGCAGCGAAGCGAGGAGGAGAAAGGCGGCCACGGCCTCAGGGCGCCTCGCCCCGGGCCAGGCGCGCGGCGGCCTGGGCCGCCTCTTCGAGGTTGGGGGTGTCGGCGCCCAGGTCCAGGGCCTTCTGGTACGCCGCCTGGGCCGCTGGATACTGCTGGCGCATCATGTAGGCGTGGCCCAGGCTGCCCCAGGCCAGGGCATAGGTGCTGTCGAGCTGGACGGCCCGGCTGAGGAGGACCAGGGCCTGGTCCGGGTGGCGGGTGCGCAGGTAGAGATTGCCCAGGTTGAGGAAGGCCGGGGCCAGGGTCGAGTCCCGGGCGATGGCCTGCTCGTACTTTATCCGCGCCTTGCCCAGCTCCCCCCGCTGCCCGTAGAGCAGCCCTAGGTCAAAGTACAGCTCGGCCTTTTCCGGGTAGGAGAGCAGCCCGTACTGCAACTCGTCGATGCGGGTATCCTGCTTTTCGAGGCGGGCGGCCGTCTCCAGGGCCTGCTGGCCCTTTTCGCGTTGCCCTTCGCGCAGGTACGCGTTGCCCAGGTTGAAAAAGGCCCTGGTCAGTAAAGGGTCGAGGCGCAGGGCCCTTTCGAGCGGGGGGATGGCCTCGGCGTAACGCTTCTGGCGGCAGAGCGCCGCGCCCAGGCCGGCGGCGGCCGGGGCAAAGGTGGAGTCCAGGTCCAGGCAGCGGCGGTAGGCTGCCAGCGCTGTTCCGTCCTGCAGCAGTTTCTGGCGGGTCTCGCCCAGGTGGTACCAGGTGTCGGCCCGGGTGGAATCCAGGTCCAGGGCGCGCTGGTACGCGGCGGCGGCCAGTTCGTACTCGCCCTTGCGGAAATGGAGCTGGCCCAGGCGGTCGTGGGCCAGAACGTAGGTCGGGTCCCTTCTCACCGCCTCCGCCAGTTCGGCCTGGGCCTGGTCGAAGCGCTCCATGGCCACGTACACCGCGGCCAGGTTGTGGTGGGCCGAGACATGGCCCGGGTCCAGGGTCAGCAGGCGCTGGTAGACCTCGGCGGCTCGCGGATGGTCGTCGTACTGGAAGGCGGCGCTGCCCAGGGCAAAGAGGACGTTGGGCTGGTCGGGTTGCAGGCGCAGGGCCTGCTCGAAGGCGAGGATGGCCTCGGCGTAGCGGTGGCGGCCGGCCAGTTCCTGGCCGCGCCGGAACAACTCCTCGGCGCCCGGGCGCGGGGTCTGGCCGGCGGCCAGGACGGCGCCGCACAGCAGCAGCAGGGCGAGGCGGCTGAGCATGGGCGGATCCACGGGGGATGTGTATATTTTTGTTTGCTGCCGTTGACAATATATGGATTTTGCCCCGCGTGGCGAGAAGGAAGGACATGAAGCGCATCGCGATCTTATGCTTGGGGGCGGGCCTGCTGGCCGCGCCGCTGGCCTGGGGCCAGGAAGACGTGGCTCGCATCGGCGAGCGGACACTGAGCGCCGCCCAGTACGCGCAGCGGGCCCAGAGGATGCTGCGCCAGGGATACGGGGACCTCAAGGTGCTGGACCAGGCCGCCAAACTCGTGCTGCTCGACGGCATGGTCTCCCAGGAGCTGCTGATCCTCGAAGGACTGGCCCGGGGCCTGGATCACGAGCCCGAGATCGCCGAGGAGGCGCAGCGGGCCGCACAGCGGGTGCTGATCGACAGCCTGTACGCCCGCCAGGCCCTGCAAGGTGAATACGTCTCCACCGAGGAGGAGGAGCGGCGGCTCTTCACTGAACGCCGCTACCACCTCGAACTGCACAGCCAGCAACTGGTCTGCCCCACCCAGGCCCAGGCCCAGGAGGCGCTGGCGGCCCTGCGGGCGGGAGAGAGCTTCGCCAGCCTGGTGCCCAGGTACTCCACCCCCAGAATCCAGCGCCGCTTCGGGCCCGAGGGGGACATCGGCTGGTACAAGCTGCCCGACCTGCTGCCCGAACTGAGGGAGCCGCTGCTTGCCCTGGAGGAGGGCGGCCTCTGCGAAGAACCGGTCAAAAGCGCCCTGGGCTACCACGTCTTCCGGCTCAAGGGCCGGCGCGAGGTGCCCTTTGCCCAGGCCCGGGAGTTGATGGGCAAGCTGGTGCGGGAGCAGAAGGCGATCCAGGACAAGGACCGCTACGTGCAGCAGTTGCGGCGGCAGTACGAGCTGCGGGCCGATGAGCAGGCCCTGGCGCGCCTGCAGGCCCTGCCGGCCGACCAGAAGGAATGGCCCGGGCCGGACGAGGTCCTCTTCACCTGGACGGAGGGCCGGATCACCGCCGCCGGGTACCTGGAGCGCCACCGCCAGGGCAAGGCCCGCCATCCCTCCTCCTACGACCTGGAGGGGCTGTACAAGGCGGTGGACAACATGGCCGGCCAGCAGATCATGATGGCCGAGGCGCGGCGGCTGGGCCATGACCGGGACCCGCTGCTGCGGGACCAGATCGAGAGCCGGCGCAACGAGCTGATGGCCGAGGCGCTGTTCCGCAGCGAGGGGGTGGCCGAGCCGGTGGGCGAGGCCCAGGAGCGCGCCTACTACCAGGAGAACCTGGAAAAGTTCACCCAGCCCGACGGGAAGGCGACGCCTTTCGCGCAGCTGCAGAAGAGCATCCACACCTTCCTGGTGCAGCGCCAGGAGTCGCAGAGCATGGACCGCTTCATCGCCTCCCTGCGCCAGAATTACCAGGTGCAGGTTTTCCCAGAGGTGCTGGAAGGGATAGAGATTCAGAGGTAGGTACCGGGGGCGGCGGGGAATGGCCCATTCCGGCCTTTCCCGAGTCCCGGACCTTCTCCCTCGCTCCTTAAACTACGCTTCCCCCCACCCGACCCTGCGGTCCTGCCCCCCGCCACTCCCCCAGTAAAGGCCTCCAGGGCCATCTTCCCCGCCTCCAGGGAAGGGAGGGACGCGGGAGGGGTTGAGGGGTTGGGCAGCGGGGTAGGGCCAGCGAGCGGGGTGGCAAGTCCGCGCCTGATGAGACGCCGGAGCGGGTGCTCCCTGATCTGGCCCACTGGTACCAAAAAAGCCGGCCCTCCCAGGTGGGGGGGCCGGCTTCCTGTTTGCGGTGCGGCGGTCTACTTCTCGGTGCCCAGGCCGGCGTACACGGTGACGAAGGAGGTCAGCTCCGAGGCGGCCGGGGCCTTGGCCACGTCGCGGCGGCTCCACTGCAGGCCGATGTTGGCGGTGATGTGGTAGCCCTGGTAGGCCGAGGTATTGGAGAGCTGGGCGGCCAGGGTCCAGGTGTTGGCGTCCTCCCCGTACCCGGCCGGCAGCGGGTCGGGGCGGGTGCGCAGGTTCTGGAAGATCTCGTACTCGGTGCCGGCGGCCAGGCGCAAATTACCGCCCAACTCGCGCTTGACCATGAAAGAGAGGATCTCCACCAGCTCCTGCCGCTTGAGTTCCTCAACCTGGGCCGGCACGCTGCGGTGGTAGAGCTGTTTCCACCGGGGCAGCAGGGTCCAGCCCCGCAACTGCCTGGGGTACTCGCCCTTGTTGACCATGCCGAAGAAACGCTGGTCGCGCAGTTCCTCGTCCCCGCCATCCAGATTGTAGAGTTCGTGCTTCACCTTGGTGGTGAAGGGCAGGAAACGATCGTAGCGCAGCTCCAGGTAGGTGGTGTTGACGAAGGCGTCCCGGGCGATGAGAGGGTCGCGGATGAAGCGCGACTCGCCCCGGGTGCCCGGCGAGTCCACCCACTGGAAGACGTCGTCGGGCAGGTCGTCCTCCACCTGGCGGGGGTTGGCGATGAACCACAGGCTCAGGTGCCGCTCGGGGAACTCCTTCCTGAGGGTGAAGAGCAGGTAGTTGACCCGACTCTGGCGGGCGGTCATCAGCAGACGCTCGTCGAGGCGGCCGGCCATCAGGCTCGACTCGGGGAAGAGTTCTACCCCCAGGTAGGCGTTGTAGCCCCGGTGGCCGCGCTTGTACGGGTAGTCGGCCTCGTCGTCGTCCTCGAAGCGGTCGATCACCGCGTTGTTGTTCATGTCCATGCCAAAGAGGAAATCGGGCGGATCGACATCGAAGCGCAGGAAGGGCTCGGCGTAGTCTGGCTGACCGTTGAAGTTGCGGTTGAAGTCGGAGATGTCGTCGTTGTCCTCGTCGAGGCCGGGGAAGACCGCGTCGTCGAAGGTCAGGTTGCGGCCAAAGCGGGTGTTGGTGGTCGGACCCAGGTACTTGCGGTTCCAGTCGGGCAATTCGTCCTGGTCGTCGTTGTCATCGACGAACTCGTAGACGCTCTGGTTCTCGTTGTCGTAGTAGACCGAGCCCTGCGGGGTGGGGATGAAGGCGCTGGTGGCGTAGTCGGGGTCGATGCTGAAGAGTTCGGCAAAGCCGCGCCAGGGGTAGGTATACTGCTGGGCGGTGAGGTAGTAGGCTTTGGCCTTCTCGGTGGCGATGGCCTGGTGCTTCTCGATGTTCTCGTTGGGGAAGCGGCGGAACTGGGAGTTGCGCACGAACTCGCCGCGCAGGCTGAAGCCGCGCACGTCCTCGATGTCGAGATTGAGGCCCAGCAGGCGATTGCCGGTGGGCAGACCGTAGCGGAACTGGTGGTAGCCCTGGTTGGAGCCGTCCTTGACGTTGCCGGCCGCCCGCAGCATCGGCAGGAAGACCGGGGTGCCCAGGAAGTTGGTCTGCTTGTTGGAGGTGACATCCACCCGGTAGTCGTTCGCAAGCACCAGGCCGATCTCCACCACCTTGATCTGGCGGAACTCGTCGATCTGGTCCTCGACGCTGGGGGAGAAATCCTCCAGGTTGAAGGTGAGGGTGACCGCATCGGCGCCGCTGGCCTCGATCACCCCGCGCCGGCGCAGGCCGCCCTCGATGGTGGGCAGGATGTCGTCGGTGTGGTCCACCCCATCGACGAGGATGCGCCAGCGCGAGAGCAGGGCCCCGCCCTCGTTGTCCTCGGGGGAGTCGTCGGAGACCCGCACGATCACCGAGCGCACGAAGTCGGTGTTGAGCGGGCCGCTGAGCACCCCGCGCAGGGAGTTGTCGCCAAAGGGCAGGTCGGAACTGCGGTGGGCGGCATTGAGGAAGGTGAGGCCGAGGTGGGCGAAGTCGCCCACCTGGGCCTGGCCGCGGAAGCCGTAGAGGTTGGTGAAGGGGTCGGCCGAGATGGGCGGGTCAGAGGTGTTGTTGGCGACGATGCCGGTGTGGTTGAGGCGCGAACTGATCAGGGTGACGCTGTACTTGTCGGAAAGGAGATCCCATTGCACCCCATCAAAACGCGGCTTTGAGAAGATGAGGGGGCTGAGGGAGGTGCGGATGCCGTCGCCCACCATCAGCGAGGTGTGGTACTGGCCGGCGTGGCCCGAGGCCACCACCAGGTTGCGGAACCAGCGGCTGAAATTGGGATCTTTGTAGATGGTGCTGCCGTTCTTCTGCGGGTAGTTCTCGGTCCAGTTGTAGACCTCCCAGCCCCGGGTGATGTACGCCCCGTACTGGTCGTAGTAGGGGACCCCCTCCAGGGCGATGGGGTTGTAGATCTCGTAGGTCTGGCGGGCGTAGTTGGTGTACTCCTCGGGTTGCCACCCGTACAGGCCGTAGAGGCGCTGGGGCAGGTACCACTTGCGCACCGTGGGCACCAGGGTGGAGGGGGCGATGCGGGTGCCGGTAGTGTAGTAGGGGTTGGCGAAACCCGTGGCCCCCTGGGCGCCGGCCTCTTTGGTCCCCAGCAGCGCCGCCAGGCAGCACCACGGTACCAGTCTGCGGTATCTCATGTATCCCTCCCGAAAGTTGCTGCCGCCGTCCTTCAGTAGGCGACGCGAATCAGTTGGTACAGGGTCTCGTCCCCGGCGTCGGCCTCCAGGTGGAGGCGGGCCAGGTAGAGCCCGGGCGGGACGGTCTGCCCTCCCGCTCCCCGGCCGTCCCAGGTGAAGGAGGCCCGCCCGGTGCCCGGAGTGGCATCGGTCAGTTCGGCCACCAGGGCCCCGTCGAGGCGGTGGACGCGCACGCTGGGCTGCCGCGCGGTCTTGACCACGTTGAAGCCGAGGCGGAACAGGTCGTTGGCCCCATCCCCGTTGGGGGTGAGCACCGGGGTGGCGCTGAGGCGCTGGAAGAAGGAACCGGCCGCCTGCACCTGGGGCACGAAGACCTGGTCGGCCCCAAGGGCCGTGGGCACCACCCCCTGGGTGTTGTCGGCCTGTCCGGAGTTGGACACGAAAGCCTCAATGACGGTGGGGTTCTCGTAGACCCTGGCCTGGAAGAACACCTCCACCGAGTCCCCCTTGACCGCCGGGGGGGGGAGGGTCACGAGCAGGGAGTCGCCCTGGAGCCGGCCCTGGGCCGCCACCTCCCGGCCTCTGACCAGGGCTCGCACCAGCCCGGCGCCGCTGCCGGGCGGCAGGGCGATGAGCACCTGGTCGAAGCCCAGGTCATTGCGGTCGGCCCGGTTGGGTTTGATCAGGTAGCGGAACTCCTGGAGGGAATCGAGAGCCGCCTCGCGCGGAAAGATCTCCCCGCTCAGGCCGTTGCCCACCACCGGGGTGTTCATGACCAAGCGCAGGGAGCGCAGGGAGGGCATCGCCTCCGGGTCGTCGCTGATCAGTTTGACCCGCACCCGCAGCCATTGCCTCGGGGTGGGCGAGAGGAAGTCCTGGCCCGAGAAGCGGTGGGCCAGGCTCCAGCCGCTCCAGGTGGGGTCGCGGACCAGGTCATCGACGATCTCGCCCCGCTGTCGCGCCTTGGCCGCGTCGTACTCCTCCTTGGTAACCTCCTGGCCGTTGGTCAGGTAGTAGCGCGTCACCTGCTGGAAGCCGTTGCCGGTCTGGGTTTCCACCTCGACGCGGGTGTCGGGCGGGGTATCGGCCTCCCACTCCAGGCGCCGGATGCTGTAGGCGCTGCCCAGGTCCAGGTCGGGGGATTCCAACTCCACCTGGGCCGGATACCCCTCCTGATGGTAGATGAAGAGCTGGGCGCAGCGGTTCCAGGAGCCGCCACCACCGGCCATCAGCCGCCAGAAGAGATAGCGGGTGGGCCGGGCGGGGAACCGGAAATCGAAGAGCCAGCGCTTGGCGCCGATGGAATTATCGACGCTGGAGAGCAGTTCGTAATCGTACGGACCCTCCACCTCTGCGTCGGCGGTGTTGCTGAAGGTGCCGTCCGAGGTGAGAAAGTCGAAATAGTTCTGGGCGGATTGCCGCTCGCGGTCGTGGCCGTAGAGGTAGGGGGTCTCGCCCACCACCAGGGGCAGCCAGACGACGCGGTCGATGCGGAAGACGCTGCCCAGGTCCACCCCGAGCCATTGGCCCCAGATGCGCCAGTCACTGTTGGCGCGCGATTCGATGGTCCAGTAGCGACCGGCGATGTCGCCGTCGATGATCCCCTCGGTGCTGGTGCCCTTGCCGCAGCCGGAGCACTCGCGCTCCGAGGAGGTCCAGGCCCGCCCGCCCCAGACCTCGTCCCCCTCCGCCACCCGCGCCTCGGTGTTCACCTTGAGTGCCAGGTTGAAGCCGATGGTCCGCACCTCGATCTCGGCCAGGGCCGCCTCCTCGGTGTGGCCGGTGGCTTCGAAGCGCACGAAGCGCACCAGGTCGAATGCGATGGTGTCGCCGGTGGCCAGGTACTGGCCGGTGGCCCCGGCCGCGTCGAGGGTGCTGAGCGGGAACTCGACGACCCGGGCGGTGTTGTTGTTGACTGGCCGGCCTACCCGGGTGAAGCGGAGCTGCTGATCCGAGTTCTTCAGAGGCACGCCGGGGCTGACGAAGACCGAGAAGAACTCGAAGGGGCGGGCCCCGGCGGTGTCGGGAAAGACCAGGCGGATCTGGTCGGCCGCCACTGCGCGGCCCAGGTCCACCTCCACCCACCACTTGTCCGTGGGGTCGGAGGAGGCGGGCTGCCACCAGGTGTCCGGGTCCTGGTCGGCCAGCCGGGCCACTGTCCCGCTCCCCGAAGGGGTGCGCAGGGGGCTGGTGCCGTGCTCGCCGATGACACTGGCCCGGTACTCACTTAGATCGCTCATGGCGTTGTAGGCCCCGCCGAAGCGCTGCACCTGGGTGCCGCCCGCTTGCACCTCGACCAGGCCCCTGGGATAGGACCAGGAGGCGAAATCGGCGGTGGTATAGGTCTGCTCCTGGGTGCCCCAGGCCCAGGCCGCCAGACCCAGGACCGCGAGGATGGAGGTCGGAATCTGCTTCATGCGCTGCCCCCGGAATGCACTTCAGTACACCACGGCGATGGGTTTGACGGCGGTGAAGGTGCCCTCGTCCACCGCCACCTTCACCACGACGAGGTAGAGGCCGGGAGGGACGGGTTTGCCGCTCGCGTCCGCCCCGCCCCAGGCGGGCGCGTAGCGGCCGGCGCCGCCGGCGAAGGACCCCACCTGGGCAACCCGGCGGCCGCTCAGGTCGCGGACCTCCACCTCGATCCTGGCCAGGTCCACCCCAAAGACGGGCAGTTCAACGCGGGCCTGATCGTTGACCCCGTCGCCGTTGGGGGTGAGGGTGGCGGGCTGGAGGCGCACCTGGCCCAGGACCTGCAGGTCCAGCTGGGTGGCCACCACCTGGATGCGGTCGCTCCTGACCTCGGCCCGGGCGTCGCCCGCCTCGATGGACTGGGGCAGCGCCTGGAGCTGGGGGTCGCGGTTGAGGACGTTTCCGCCAAAGAAGGCGGAGGGCTGGAAAAGGGCGCTGCGGAAGCGCACCCGCAGCGCGGTGTCGGTCCTGAAGGCTTGCGGGAAGGCGAAGGCCAGTTGGGCGCTGCCGGAGGGCAGCAGCGAGAAATCGGTCCCCTCGGCGGCGGGGCGGCCGTCGATCTCCAGATTCAGGAAGCGGGTGCCGGCTGGCACGTCCAGCTCCACCCCGTCGAAACCCTGCTGCCCGCCGCCAAAGGTGGCGCGCAGGTCGTAGACGAAGACCGTGTCCACCCCCAAGGGCACGGCGATGCCTGCCGCGGGCGGCTCGGGCTGCCCCTCCAGGGAGACCTCGGCCAGCACGCTGTCGGCCAGCAGCGGGGCAACCTGGAAGGCCAGGCTGTCCAACACCCCGAAGGCCAGGGGGTCGGCAGTGGTGATCTCAAAGGCGAACTGGAGGAACTGCCGGCCATCGGAGGAGCGGAGCTGGTCGCCGGAGGCCTGGTAGGCGATGGACCAGGCGTTCCAGTTGCCGATGTCGTCGCCCAGGGCGGCGCGGAAATTGGGCAGCCCGTCCTCGAAGCTGTCGTTGGGCGGGGTGGCCTTGAAGTAAGTGATGCGGTCCACCTCCTGCTGCCGGCCCAACTCGTCGAAGACATAATAAGCCACCGGGTCGGCGTCGGTGCCCGAGCGGCTGCGCAGGGTGAACGCCACCGGGGCGGCGGGGTCCTCGACCGCCTGGCCCTCCACTAGCCGGTACTTGGTGAACTTCCAGGTCACTGCCCCGAAGCTTACCGGCTGATCGAAGGCGCGGGGCTGGGAGAGATACCGCCCTTGGGCCGGGAAGCCCTGGCCAAAGGCCTTTATCTCGGAGAGGATGCTGGTGCTCTTCACCCCACCGAAGCGGAAGCGCAGGAAACGGGTGAAATGCAGGGGGAAGCGCAGGCCCACCACGCTCTGGTTGTTGGAGAAGGTGGAGGCCAGCACCTCGTCGAGGGGGTGGTAGCGGGTGCTGCCGGTGGAGCTGGTCTCGTCCTCGTACAGCAGCCACTCGACGGGCAGTTCGGCGCGGCTCAGCTCGTAGGCCTGGGGGTACTGGTCGCGCAGGCGCTGACCGCTGCTGGTCAGGCCGTTCTGGGGCGGAAAGAAGGAGACGCTGTCCACGGGCAGGGGCACACCGAGGTCGATGGTGATCCAGGTCTCGGGGGCGACGCGGTCGGCGGCCGGCTGCGCATTGGTGAAGGAGGGATTCAGTTCGTCCCCGTCCACCAGACTGCGGATGCCTTGGGCGGCGGCCCCCCCGCCGATCCACAGGCGGGGGTGCCAGCCAAGCAGCAGGGTGTCCCCCTCGATGCGGTAGCGGCTGCGGTTGAAGGACCACTTGTATCCGAAGATGTTGCGGGGAATCTCGGCGCTGAAGCGCACCCGCTCGCGCAGCAGGTTGATCCCCGCGGGGAGTTCCTGCAACTGGAGCGCCCCGGGGCGGGTGGAGTCGTCCAGGGCAATGAAGCGCTGCGCCGAAGCGGCCCAGGGAGCGCCCCGCTGGCCGCCCACTACCCAGGCGGAAGGGTTCTGCTGGGCCGCGCTTGCCGAGGCCAGCGCCAGCAGCAGCGCGGCGCGGATCAAGGTCCTGGCCATCAGTAGACCACCCCGATGATTTTTTCGCTGGCAAAGGTCCGGGCCTGGGCCCGGGCCTGCACCCGGCACAGGTAGGCGCCCGGGGGCAGGAGCTGTCCGCCCTCGTCGCGGCCGTTCCAACTGAGCTGGTACGCCCCGGAGGGCTGGAGCCCGGAGAGCAGCCGGCGCACCCGGCGGCCGGACAGGTCAAAGACCTCGACGTCCATCTGGATCGGGCCGGCGAACTGGATCAGGGCGTAGTCGATGCGGGCCGCCTCGTTGACCCCGTCGCCGTTGGGGGTCAGGATGGCGGGGAGCAGCCGCACCTGCAAATCTGGGGCCGGGTCGGTAGTGTACACGGTCAGGGCGTTGGTCAGCACCCGGTCGTTGGCGTTGCCGGCGGCCACCGGCTGGGGCACGCTGCCCGCCGGGCCCAGCAGCCAGGCGTCCACCGCGGTGTGATGCTCCAGGGCCTGCTGCCGGAAGATCAGGCGCAGGGGCTGGCTGTTCTGGGGGTCCATCGCCGGGGCGAAGAAGACCGAGAACCCGTCCGGGGCGGTCTCGACCCGCGCCACTGCGGCGGGGGCCAGGGGGTCGCCGATCTCGAGGCGCTCGAAGACCGGGGCGGGGAAGGAGGCCAGCTTGATCCCCGAGAAGCCGGCCAGGCCGGTCTGGTCGAAGAGGGCGCGGATGTCGCAGGTGAAGGTGGTGTCCACCCCGCTGGGCACCGCGGCGACGCCCCCGGCGGGGGCGGGGTCTGCGGCCACGGCCACCTCGCCCACCGCCCCGCTGGCCAGTTGGGGCGAGTACTCGAGCCGGAAGGCGTCGAGGCGCACGGCATTGGCCGCGTCGCCGGTGAAGGAGACGCGGAATTGCAGGTACGCGCGGGGCCCCGGCAGGTCCAGTTCAAAGACATAGCTGCCGGTGGAATCCAACGCCATGGGCGCCGACCAGGGGCTCCAGTTCTCGCCGTCGGTGCGGATGCTGCCGCGCACAAAATCGCGGATGGGGCCCTGCTCCTCGACCGGCAGGGCCAGGTACGCCTCGCGCGAGACCTCCTCGATCGGGGCGCCGGTCAGCGCGTTCAGGCGGAAGAAGGCCAGGCGGGGCAACTCGGTCTCGTACTCGGTGAGCGACACCTCGGTTTCGGTGCCGGTCTCGCGGTCGCTGCGGTAGTAGTTGAGCGGAGTGTCGTCGGCCCCATTGCGCACCTGCACCGCGCAGCGGGGGGCCTCCTCTACCTCGCCCTGGCTGAGCCGGGTGGCGTCGAGCAGCAGGCGGCCGAAGTTGACCGGCGCCCCGAAGGAGTGCAACTGCGAGACGTAACTCGAAACCGGCAGGAAGCCCTCGCCGTAGACCTCGAACTCGGCCAGGCTGAAGGGGGTCTTGGAGAGGTTCTTGAGCTGGATGAAGCGGGTGTTGGCGGTGGCGAAGGCGAACTCGACCAGGGAGGTGTCGTTGTTCTCGACCCGGCGCAGGCTGGTGTAGGTGGGCCGGCGGCTGCTGTCGAAGCTCTGGTTGTCGCTGACGAAGAGTTCGTAGGCCCGCATGTGCCCGTCCGGGTCGCCGGCGGCCGGGTAGAAGCGCACCCGGTTGATGGGGAAGGCCGCGCCCAGGTCAAAGAAGAAGGCCGTGCCCGCCGGGTTGCCCGAGGATTTGAACACCGCCTCGGTGGAGGTGAGGGAATCCCCGTCCACCAGCTTGAGGGGGCCGGACAGCCCGTTGAAGAAGCTGGAATTGGACCAGGCGTGGGGCAGGCCCCCCAGGGTATAATCTTCGGGAGGGTTGTTCTGCCACTGCTGGCCGGCCTGGGCCAGCAGCCGGGTCAGGTTCTGCCCAGGGGTGATCTCCAGGGGCTGCAGGCCCCCCTCCACCGAGACGGCCCCCACCTGGGCCTCGGCTTGGGAGGCCCAGCTCAACCCTCCCTTGCCCAGGTGCAAGATCTCGACCTGGGCCCCCCCCGCGAGGGGGCGCAGGGTCTGGATCAGCAGGGCCAGGAGGAGGGCGGATCGCAGGTCGATCATCGCGCAGCGCACTATGGCTGTTGCACCAGTTGCGGTGGCGGCTGGTTGCCGCGGAAGACCTCCCGCTCAAAGGCAAAGTCGATGGAGGTGGTCTCGGAGGGCTGGCCGGCGTAGTTAAAGCGCACCGCGATCTGGGCGAGGTGGACCTGGAGGGAGACCACGTCGTCGGGCAGCACCGGAAAGACCACGAAGCCCTCGCTCTCCTGGCCGCTGAACACCACCTCGTCCTTGTACAGGGTGCGCCGCACGAGTTCGGTGCGGCCCTTGAACTGCTCGCGGCCCTGGCCGGTGCGGCCCTGCCAGTACGCCTGGTGGTACTCGTAGAGCTGGGCAAAGCTGAGGGCCTGGTAGTGGCGCTGGTTGGCGGTGGTGATGCTGATCTGGAGCGGGTCGATGAGCACCTTGGGGTACTCGTAGTTGCTCACCACGAGGCGGAAGACGGTGAAGCGGGGCGGGGTCCACCGCTCGCCGGGGGGGGTCCAGTTGCCAAAGGTGTACGGATTGGTGGAGGCGGCCCCCTGCGCCGAGACGCTGGCGAACTGGCGGTTGAGCTGGGCGTCGCTCATGGGCTGCAGCGAGATCTCCAGCCGGTTGAGGGCGTAGGTGAGCGAGCCGTCGTCGTTGGTCTCCACCGAGGCGGCCTGCTGGGGGGAAGGGTGCAGCGGACCGGCGAAGTAGCGGCCGCAGCCCCCCAGGGCCGCCAGCAGACCCAGTAACCAGAACCTGCGCATAATCCCGTCCCAGAGGTGTACTCGGGTAAAGGAAACAGGCTGACCAGAATCGCTTCCAGCCAGCCTGTTTCCCCTCATATCAGTAGTCCCCGTTGTGGGTGAACTACGTCCTCAAATCGAGTTCAGAAGGAGCTCTTGATCCTGCCCCAGGTGGTCTCCTCGACCGCGGTGCCGACGTTGAACTCGCCCAGGCGCAAGAGCTTGGCCAGGGCAAAGTACTGGCGGGCCGAGGCCTCGGCGCCGCGCACGGTCATGTCGTTGTTGAAGCTGGGGTCGCCGTCCTCGACGAAGAAGACGAAGGCCAGGCCCGCCCCGTCGGCGCCGGCCTGGGCGCTGAGGTTGCGCGGGGTGCTGGCCGAGGGGCCGCCCTCCTCGAGCAGGTCCCATACCCCCACGCTCCACTCGTAGTAGGTGTCGCCGCCGGTGTCCGAGGTCCAGGGGTCAGCCGCCCAGGCTTCGGCCGGCTCGACGCGCACCGCGCCCAGCAGGTGGGGGGCCTCGCCGAATTCGCGCCAGGCAGCCGGCCCGGGGCCGCCTTCGCTCTCAGGATAGCGCTCGGCGAAGTTGGCCTGCACGTTACCTGGAGCGGCCACGTATTCCTGGCTGTAGCCCAGGGCGCCGCGGGTGCGGCCGTGGTCCTGGGGATCGAGGATGAAGCCGATCATGTCCCCGTCCCAGCGGCGCACCTCGGTGCCCTCGTGGCTGAGGGTGTCGTCGTGGATGGCCATGTACACGTACCAGCGGCTGCCGGCCCAGCCCATCTTGGTGGTGACGTCGAGGTCGTCGCGGTCCGGTAGCTGGCCCTGGGCTTCGTCGCGCCACTCGTCGATGGTGAGGATGTACTCGGGATCGTACCAGGCCCAGTCGTTGTCGAAGCCGTCCATCACCATGCTGGAGGGGTTGGGCACCTGCAGCATGTAGTATTCGAAGCCGCTGGCGTTGCGGTTCTCAAGGGTCGGGGGGTTCCAGTAGTCCTGGGCCTGGGCGGCCCCGGCCAGCGCCAGGGTCAATCCCAGAATGGTCAAAGACTTGCGCATTGAGTCGCACTCCTTGATTGGGTGGGGGTTAACGAAGAAAGAAAAGAGATGAGCAAGCTCGATCTCGACCTCCTTTCCCTGGTGCAACGAAGATGGAACTCACCAGATATCAAATATATTAGCCCCCACCCTAGTCCCAGTCAAGAGGGGGTAAAAAAATTGAGGAACGCTGATCCAGCTAGGGATACTTGCCGCGGATGCGGGTGGCTTCGGCCACCCGGGACACGGCCAGCATGTACGCGGCCAGGCGCAGGGGCACCTTCTCCTGCTGCGCCGTGCGCAGCACCTCGGCAAAGGCCTGGCGCATCAGCCGCTCCAGGCGCTCGTTCACCTCCTCCTCGGTCCAGAAGTACTCCATCAGCCCCTGCACCCACTCGAAGTAGGATACCGTCACCCCTCCGGCGTTGGCCAGGATGTCTGGCAGGAGCAGGATGCCCTTGTCGGCCAGGATCTGGTCGGCCGCCGGGGTGGTGGGGCCGTTGGCCCCCTCGACCACCATCCGGGCGCGGACCTGGCCGGCGTTGGCCCCGGTGAGCTGGTGGCCCAGGGCCGCGGGCACCAGGGCCTCGCACTCCAACTCCAGCAGTTCGGCGTTGCTCAGGGCCTCGGCCCCGGCAAAGCCCCCCACCCGCCCGGCTTCCCGGTCGTGGCGGACCAGGGCCTCCAGGTCCAGCCCGCGAGGGTTGTACACCCCGCCCCATTCGTCGCTGACGGCGATCACCCGCGCCCCGGCCTGCTGGGCCAGCCTGGCGGTGGCCCGGCCCACGTTGCCAAAGCCCTGCACCGCCACCCTGGCCCCGGCGATGGGCAGGCCCAGGTGGGCCAGGGCCTCGCGCAGGGTGCAGACGCAGCCCCGGCCCGTGGCCTCCTCGCGGCCGCGCGAGCCGCCCACCGAGACCGGCTTGCCCGTCACCACGCTGGGCACCGAGTGGCCCACGTTCATGCTGTAGGTATCCAGAATCCAGGCCATGGTCTGGGCGCCCTGCGCCCGGCGGCCAGGGCCCAGGTCCTGAACCAGGAGCAGCGATGAGTTTCTGTCTGGGCATCAAGGTGGCACAGGGCCTGATCGGCATCGCCGACAGCCGCGTCACCTCCGGCACCGAACACAGCACCGCCCGCAAGGTCTCCATCCACCAGAACGGCCATCACTCGATGTTCGTGATGACCTCGGGCCTGCGCTCGGTGCGCGACAAGGCCCTCACCTACTTCGAGGACGTGATGGAGGAGGAGGAGGAGGGGCGCTACGACAAGCTCTACAAGGCGGTCAACGCCTTTGCCGAGCAGATCCGCCGCGCCGCCAGGGAGGACAAGCAGGCCCTGGCCGAGAGCGGTCTGCCCTTCAACCTGCACGCCCTGGTGGGCGGCCAGCTGGAAAACGACCGCGAGCACAAGCTCTACCTGCTCTACCCCCAGGCCAACTGGGTGGAGATCGGGGAGGGCACCCCGTACTACATCATCGGCGAGACCGGGTACGGCAAACCCCTGCTAGACCGGGCCTTGCGCTACGAAACCCCGATGGAGCTGGCTCTGAAGATCGGCTACCTGGCCTTCGATGCCACCCGCACCAGCGCCACCGATGTCGACTTTCCCCTCGACATCGTCAGCTACCGGTGCGGCTCCTACACCCTGACCGAGCACTGCTTTGGGCGGGAGGCGCTGATTGGCACCTCTGACTGGTGGCAGGAGCAATTGCGCCTGCTCGTGGACCAGGCCCCGGCCCCCTGGATCGGGGAGGTCTTCCTGCCGGGCCCCGCCGCCCCCTGAGGCTGTGGAGTGAGATTCTCGATCCGCCACGCCACCCGATTCAGCTACGACCGGCCGGTCTTCCTCGAACCCCATACCCTGCGCCTCCAGCCCCGCTCCGCCCCGGCGCAGCGCCTGGTGGGTTTCCGGCTGGAGGTCTCTCCCTCCCCGGCCGGCCTCTCCCCCTGCCTGGAGCTGGAGGGCAACGCGGCGACGCGGCTGTGGTTCGAGGGGGAGCACCAGGGCTTCTATGGACCCCAGGTTGGCTGCGGTGATGGCAAAGGGGCCGGTCAGCGCGTCGGCGGCCAGGGTCAAACCGTACTCGCTGTGGAGGTAGAGAAAGACCACGGTGAGGTAGCCCTGGAGATAGGGCTGCTGGTCGATGGCCTGGAGGGTGTAGCCCCGCCGGATGTGCTGGAAGATGGCCGGGCTGGTGTCGTGGGTGACGTGGAGGATCTCCCCTGGCTTCTTTCCCTGCTCGTCGGCGTAGAGGTAGAAGGCGTCGGCCGGCAGGGGGCCCAGGGTGGCGATGGCGCGGGTCTGGGGGTGGCTGAGGAAGTAATCAGAGAGCAGGCCGGCCGACTGCTCCACGTCGTTGGAGATGGTCAGGCCGTCCACCGCCACCCCGGCTGGCTCCAGGACGCTGCGGAAGCCGGCCAGCCGGGCTTCCAGACCGCTGTGGCCCACCTCCTGGATGGGGCAGAGGGCCCGTTCGAGTTTGAGGCCGCGTTTTGCCGCTTCCTCAAGGACGGCCCGGCCATTGGCCTGGCCGCCCAGGTACTCGCTGGCCCCGATGTAGAAGAGGGTGGGCAAGGCCTGGAGGGTGCCGGCCTTGGGGTCGGCGGTGTTAAGTACGATTACCGGGATGCCGGCGGCCCTGGCGCGCTCGATGTTGGGGCGGATGGCCTCCGGGTCGGGGCAACTGACCCCCAGCCCGTCCACCTTGCGGGCGATGGCGTCGTCGAGGAAATCGGCCATGTCGGCGATGGAGAAGGTGGGATTACTCAGCCACTGCACCTCCACCCCGTAGCGGGAGGCGGCGTCCTCCATGCCGCGGATGACCACATTCCAGAAGGGATTGCCCGGACCGCCGTGGGTGACAAAGGCGAAGCGGTAGCCGGCCAGGGCCGGGGCACAGGTCAAGGAGAGCAGCGACCAGCAGTACAGGAGGGTTTTGCGCATTGGAGTCACCGTGGTGGTGTGCCAGAGGTGGGGGTGGTTTATCTTTGAGCCGGGAAATTATCCGCCCGCCCAGAGAATGCCAAGCAGGAGGAGAAGAATGAGCAACTACATCAACATCACATGTATCTCTTATTCCCCGCCCTCCGAGGGCGGCGACGAGGAGGTGGTGCCCAAGGTCCACAAGGATCTCAAGGAGTTAGTGGGCCGCTGCGCCGAGGCCACCCGGCCCGACCTGATCGTGCTGCCCGAGACCATCTGCCGCAACTACGCCGAACCAGTGCCCGGCGGTCCGACCACCCGCCTTTTGGCTGGCCTGGCCCGCAAGCACAACTGCCTAATCACCGTGCCGGTGCGCCAGCGGGCGAAGGGCAAGATCTACAACGTCCTGGGGCTATTGGACCGCCGCGGCAAACTGGCCGGGGTGTACCGCAAGTACATCCCGGTTTTTCCCGAATTCGACAAAGGCACCTGCTCGGGGGCAGGGCCGGTGGCCATCCCCACCGAGTACGGCCCCATCGGCTGCGCCATCTGCTTTGATCTGAACTTCTCCGAACTGCGCGAGCTGTACAAGCCCCTCGCCCCCAAGCTGCTGCTCTTCAGTTCCATGTACCACGGCGGCCTGGTGCAGAACTGGTGGGCCCTGGACCTGCGCTCCTTCTTCGCCGGAGCGGTGTACCGGGGGGCTCCCTGCACCATCATCGACCCCCAGGGCACCACCCTGGCCGAAAGCAACAACTACGTGCCCTGGGCCGCGGCCAGGGTCAACCTCGACTTCGAGGTCATCCACCTCGACAAGAACGGGACCCACTACGGCAAGATCCACCACAAGTACGGGGACGAGGTTCGCCTCGTCACCGCCGGCAAGGTGGGCACCTCGGTGCTTTACAGCGAGAGCCCCAAACGCAGCGCCGCAGAGGTGGTCGCTGAGTTCGGGCTGGTGCGGCTCGACGACTACTTTAAATGGTCCCGCCAGTTGCGGGTGGAGCACCTGTAGAGGGCTATTCCCGCGTCAGTACCGGGGCCTGGCTGGCCTGGGCGAGCAACCGGGCAAAGGCGGGGCTGCCGTCGTCGTCGAGGTATTCGGTGTGGTTGCCCCACTCGGTGACGGGTTGGTTAATCTGGCCGAAGAAGACCCACTTTTGGGCCGTGTTGGCGAAATAGGCGTTCACCCCGCAGGCGCGGCGGACCTTGATCAAGCGCCGGGGCAGGGCGTGGTCGGCCCGCTCGACCCCGTATCTGGCCAGGGCCTCCGCATCGAGTTCCACCCCCAACCCGGGCGCCTCGGGCACCCGGGCGTGCCCGCCCACCACCTCGATGCGCCGGCGCAGCAGTGGATGCTCGTACAGCTCGTGGCAGGTGATGGCGGGCCACTGGGCGTGGCTGAGCACCGCGCCCAGGTGCAGGGCCATGACTGTGGTCAGTCCAGTGCCCACCATCTGGAGGAAGAAGGGGAGGTTGAGCTGGGCGGCGGTGTGGCCCTGGGCCAGGGTGGCGGCCACCCCGTTGCCGATCACGAAGCCGTCGCAGACCCCGCCCAGTTCCAGGCCGGTGCGCGGGGGGATGACGCCGTAGTGGTGGGCGAGGGGGGTTTTGAGCTGCTGCCGCAGGAGTCGGTTGCCGCTGGCGTCGTCGCGGGGGATGGGGTCCTCAAAGATCTTGATTTTCGGAAAGGCGTCTTCCAGTTCGCGCAAAAGGGGCAGGGCAATGCCGGCGTTGATCAAGAAGGCGTTCCAGTCCGCGTCGATGGCGAAGTATGGAGGGGTGGCCTCGCTGATCAACTGCATGGTCCGCCGCACGTCGAACCAGGGCCGGGGCTTGGTCTTCATGCAGGTGTACCCCAGGCTCACCGCTACCTTTGCCTCCTCGGCGTATTTCTCCGGGGCGGTGTCGTGCATCCAATAGGAGATAGGGCACCAGTCGCGAACCTTAGGTCCCAGGAGGCGGTGGACGGGCACCCCGGCCAGCTTGCCGGCTGCGTCGAAGAGGGCCATCTGCAGGCCGGCCCCCAGGCTGTCGTCCCACATGACGGAGAAGGGGCTCTGGCCCAGGACCCGCTCTTCAAGGTTAACCCGGCCCCAGGTGTAGTTCTGGATGGTCTCGCCGTGCCCGATCACCCCGTTGTCAATGTGGACCGCCACCACCTCGACCTCGGCCCACGTGTGGATGCCTGCCCTTTCCATCTCGCGCCGAACCCGGGCGACAAAGGGGACGAAGACGGCGTGGCGCTCTACCTTGGCGATCTTGGCGGTCATAAGGGTTCTTTCCGGTTTTTGGGTTGCCGCCAAACTAGCCCCCCTGCCGTGGGCTGTCAAGGAGTCGCGGTTGCCGGCCCGCAGCGCCTCGCCTATACTCTGATCGGCGGTTTTTCACCTGTGGATGGAGATGGAACTTTCCCTCGAAGACAAGTTCCTCCGTCGCGAAGGCGCGGTGTTGCTCACCGGCGTCGAGGCCCTGGTGCGCATGGTGCTCGACAAGCAGCGTGCCGATGCGGAGGCCGGCGGCCCGGTCAACCAGACCTTCCTTTCGGGGTACGAAGGATCGCCACTTGGGGGGCTGGACCTGGAGATCTCCCAGGACCTCGAACTGCTCAACCGCACCGGCCGCACGGTGCACCAGTTCGGCATCAACGAGAAGACTGCCGCCTCCGCGATGCTGGGCACCCAGTACGCGGCCGGGGTGGACGTGGACGCCTTCTGGTACGGCAAGGCCCACGGGGTGATGTGGGTGCCCGACGAGGTCTGGCTGGCCAACCTGGCCGGCAGCAGGGGCCGGGGTTCTATGGTGCTCTTGTGTGGTGAGGACCACCGCTCTAAGAGTTCGGTCTCGCCTGGCAGCAGCGATTGGGCCCTGCGCAGCAGCATGGTGCCCACCTTCTACCCGGCCAGCGTCGGGGAGATCCTGGACCTTGGCCGGCACGCCATCGCGCTGTCCCGGCACCTGGGGCTGGTGACAGCCCTCAAGCTGGTCACCCCGGTCTGCGACGGGGCGGGCACGGTTCAGTTGCGGCCGGAATTACCCCTGCCCCTCTTGCCCGAACCAGACGGCCGGCCCTACGCCAAACGCTTCCACGAGATCGTCATGGCCGTCGGGGCCCTGCCCATGCAGCGCGAACTGCTGGAGCGCAAGCTGCCCCTGGCCGAGGAGTATCTGCGCCTCAACCGGATCAGCCAGATTCACCCCGGCGAGGGGGAGGTGGGGCTGATCGCCACGGGCAAGAGTTATACCGACCTGCGCCAGGCCCTGGAGTACCTGGGGGTCCATCCGCCGGTGCTGCACCTGCGGGCCATCTACCCGCTGGACCGGCAGTTGGTGCGTGACTTTGCCCAGGGGCTGCGGCAGGTGTATGTGGTGGAGGAGCCCGGCCCGTACGTGGAGGAGAGTATCAAGGCCGCCCTGTGGGGCAGCGGGGTGGAAGGGGTCTACGGCAAGGAGGACAAGGGGGGCCGGCCCTTCCTGCCGGCCTGGGGGGAGCTGGACCCCGAGGTGCTAGCCCAGGTGCTGGCTCCGGTGCTGGGTGGAAGCCGGGGGAGGGGCGGTGCCCTGGGCGAGGTGCTGGGGCGGGTCTACCCGCTGGTACCCACAGTTACCCCCATGTCCTGCGGGGGATGCCCGTACAACACCTTTCGCGACCTCAGGGAAAAGCCGGGAGGGGAGATCGGCTGCTCTTCGATACGGGCCATCGAGGCGTATGACCACGGGGTGCTCTACATACCCACCATGGGGGCAGGCGGCTCGATCTACAGCGGGGCCGCGGCCTTCAACGGCAACAAGCACATCTTCCAGTATTTGGGGGACGGCAGCTATTTCCACAGCGGACGCGGGGCCATCCAGACCTGCGTGCAGGCCCAGGTCAACATCACGTTCCTGCTGCTCTTCAATGGCACCGTGGCCCTGACCGGGGGCCAGCGGCCCGGCGGCTGGCAGCCAATGCCCAGGGTGGTCCAGGAGCTGCTGGCCCTGGGGGTGGCAAGGGTGGGGGTGGTCAGCGAACGGGCCGACCAGTACCGCTCCCTGAACCATCCCCAACTGAAAGTCTTTAACCTCGACGAACACCCCGCGGCGCTGGATGAGTTTAAAAAGGTACCGGGCACCTCGGTGCTCATCCTCGACAAGGAATGTGCCACTGAGAAGATGCGCCGGCGTCGGCGCCAGGACCTGCGGCCTGCGGAGTACGTATTTATCGACGAGGAGTTGTGCGAGGGCTGCGGCGACTGCTTCCGGCAATCAGAGGGGTGTGCGGCCCTCTACCCGACGCCCACCGAATTCGGCGAGAAGACCCAGATCCGCCAGGGGGGCTGCACTCAGGACCAGCTCTGCTCCGACGGGGAATGCCCGGCCTTCGTGCGGGTGAGGGCCGCAGGTCTGCGCCGGCGGCGGCCCGATGAACTGGGCGAGCTGCCCGAACCCCAGAAGCCGGCCTTGGGCGATGCCTACACTGTGTACGCCTCGGGCCGGGGCGGGACGGGGGTGGTAACCATCTCCCACCTGCTGGCCTATGCGGCGATGGCCGAAGGGATACAGGTGTATCTTTCCAACAACACCGGCCTGGCCCAGAAGGGTGGGCCGGTGGAGGCACCGATGGTCTTCTGCCAGCACCGGCAGCCGGCCTTCAATCGCCTCTTCCCCGGCAGCGCCGACCTGTACCTGGGCTTCGACCTCTTGCGGGCTGCGGAGCCCGGCAATCTCAAATACGCCGCCCCCGGCCGCACCCTGGCCGTGGTTAGCACCACACAAGTGCCCACTGCCCGGATGAACCGGCACCCGGAGGAGAAGTTCCCCCAGGCCGAGGGCTTGCAGGCCCTCATCGACGATTGCACCCGCAAGGAGGCCAATCTCTACCTGGACAGCTACTGGCTGGCCGAGAGGCTCTTCGGCGACACCCTCTATGCTAACATGCTGCTCCTGGGTGCCGCTTATCAGGCTGGAGCCCTGCCCCTGGAGGCGGCCTCCATAGAAGCGGCCATCCGCCTCAACGGCAAGGCTGTGGCCCATAACCTCCTGGCCTTCCGCTGGGGGCGGCTCAGCGTCTGCGATCCGGGTCGGGTGCAGCGGGCCCTCGCTGGAGACCCGCCCGCCCCGGCAGAGCAGGGGCGGCCTTTGGAGGGCGTGGCTTTGGTTCTGCGCGATCAGATCTTGAGGGAACTGGAATTGGACGAGGAATGTGGCCGGCAGTTCAGCCTGCGCTTCGACGAGTTGTGCGCGTACCAGAACCTCGCCTATGCCCAGCGCTACGCCGAGGTGGTGCGGCAGGTGCGAAAGGTGGATGGCCGCTTCGCGGACCGGGACCTGGCCCTGACCCAGGCGGCGGTTTGGAACCTCTACAAACTGATGGCGTACAAGGACGAGTACGAGGTGGCCCGGCTGGCCACCAGGCCAGAGGCGCGCCAGCGCATCGAGAAGGTATTCGAGGAGGTGGGGTACTGGTCCAACCTGCTGCATCCACCGACGCTGCGTTCCCTATTCCCGCGCAAGCTCGGTTTCGGGCCCTGGTTCCGGCCCCTGCTGCGCCTGCTGGTGCGCCTGCGGGGCTTGCGGGGCAGGGCCCTGGACCCCTTTGGACATACCCCCTGCCGCCGGCTTGAAAGGGCGCTGGTGGGTTGGTACTGTAGGCTGGTGGAGGAGGTGCTGGCGCTGGTCGACGAGGGCAACTACGCCCTGGCCTGCAAGGTGTGCTCACTGCCGGACCGGATCAGGGGGTACGAGGAGGTCAAGATGCGCAACGCCATGCAGGTGCAGCAGGAAGCGGCGGATCTGGTTGCCCAGCTGCGGGCCGGGGCAGCGCCGCCGGTTTGATCAGCCCAAAACTGCCATCGGCACGCCCTGGCGCAAGGACCGGCGTATAGCCGGCAGCAGCGACAGGTGCAGGGGGTCGGGCGGCAGGGGTGGGGTTGAGCCGGCCAGATAGTGGCTGATCCAGGCTGGCTCGGGATGGAGAAAGGCCGGGGCATGTAGATCGGTGGCGGCCTGGCTGACCACCGCCAGGGTATTGGCCCCCTGGTCCGAAAACACCAGGCCCCCGCTGCCCAGCAGGGTCAAATCCGCGCTGGGCTCTGGGTAGGAAGGGGCCACCACCAGGTGGGCGCCAGCGCCCTGGTGAAAGGACAGGCTTAGCACCAGATGATGGGACTGGCCGCGGCGATGGGCCGCCACCTGGAACCAGTCGGGCGGCCCGCCCAACAGGGCCTGGGCCTCTCCCAGGAGACGGCAGGCCGCCCACCATGCCTCCAACAGCCCCCCGCCCCCTACCACCCGCCGCAGGTACACCGGAACGCCGAAGTCGGGGGAACGGCTCTGGGCCAGAGCCTGCTGGAACAGTGGGGAAAAGTGATGCTGCCCGCCCCACTGCCACTGGGGCGAGGCGGGACCGTCCACCGGCCCGGCGCTGAGCACCCGGATCTCCCGGGCGAGGCACAGACTCAACCCCTCTGCCAGCCGGGGGTGGGGACTGAGGAAACACACCAGGCCGGGCTGGTGGGCTGCCAGGAGTTCGGCCAGGTGGGTATGGACCGGTAGGGAGAGCGGGCCGAAACTGCCCCGCCAGGGGCTGCACAGGGCGGCCACCGGCAGGCGCTGGGCCAGCAGGCGCACCACAGGGGCCTGGCGGGGATGGGCCAGCAGGGCAATCAATGGCCCGGCTCCAGGGGCAGAGACACCAGGGCGCCCTGCGCTGCCGCCGAGAGGTATCCGGCGGTCAACACCTCTATCAACTGGCGGCCGTGGTGTACGGTGTAGCGGGGCTGGCGGTCCTCGTCCAGGGCGGCGACCAGATCCTCCAGGCCGGCGTAGAGTCCGGTGGGGTCGGCGGCCAGGGAGGCGCCCAGCACCGGTGAGCCGCTGGCCCACTGCATGGGGTCCTTGGCTGGGGGCTGGTACTGGGCCCCGGTGATCCGGGAGCGGAGGAAGGTGTCGAGGGCCGGGCGTTTGCCGTCCACATAGGCGGTGGCGCGGCTTCCCACCAGGTGGGCCTTTAGCGGGCCGCCCAGGGGGTGGGTGGCCACCCCGATGCGCGCCCCGCACAGGGTGGCCAGGCCGCCGCCGGCGCTGCCCAAGGTCATCATGCCGAAATCGTCGGTGTGGGTGGCGGCGTGTTCCGAAAAGAAATAGGCTCCTGCCCGGCCCTGCACCCAGGTCAGGGGGCCCAGGCATTCGAGGACGAGGGCTGCGGCGTAGGCGCCTACGGTAAGCAGTTCGCGCTTGAGTTGCGGGTAGGTCCAGCGGCCCGGGGCTTCGAGGCCTGGGGCCGGGGGGCTGGGCACGGGGCGGGGCCAGCCCTTGCTGAACATAGCCTCGACGTGGACCCCCATCAGCGGACCCAGCTCGGCTTCGGCCAGGAGCTGGCGACATTGTTCGAGGAGCTGGCTGTAGGCGTAGCTGGGCAGGATGGTCTTGACCTTGGCCTGGCGCACCGCCTCAGCGAGCTGGTCGCACTGAGTGAGGGTGGCGCCGATGTATTTGTCGATCCACAGGTGCTTGCCGGCCAGGGCGCAGCGCAGGGCCAAGCCGGCGTTGCGCTCCTGTTGGTGGGCGATGCTGACCACTTCCACCCCATGCAAGGCCAGGGCCTGGTCCAGACTGGGGAGGTAGGGTACCCCCAACTGGGTGGCCCATTGGCGGTTGAGGGCTTGGAGGGCAAGGGGGATGTCGGGTTCGTCGGCTACCCCGACGATGGACACGCGGGGGTGGCGCTGGAACAGGGGGACGAAGTTGCGCTGGTGGCCGTGGGGGCTGAAGCTGAGCAGCAACACCCCGTAAGTGTTAGGAGTCATTATCTAATTCCGGAGGAGCAGGAAATGGAGCAGGAGTATTGCGTACGCGACGGCTTTGGTCTGCCCGCCGAATTCCACAGCCATCCCGGCGGGGTCTCGCAGGTGGTGCTGGGGCCGGGGGCCAGAACCTCAACGCGGCCGGCGGCCCTCGACGCCGAAAGGCTGATTATCCACACCAACGAGTACGGACCCGACGGCACCTCGGGGGAGGCCCACAGCCACGCCGATCAGGAACAGGCTTTTTATATTCTGGAAGGCCGCATGGAGGTATGGGTGGGGGAGCAACATTACCTGGCGGGCCCTGGGGACTGCGTCTTCCTGCCCCGAGGGGTGCCCCACCACCACCGCAACGCGTGGGAGGGCCCGCTAAAGTTCCTCTTTCTCAGTGCGATGCTGGGCGGCTGAAGCGGCTCACCATTTGCTGAGGTTGCCCATGATCCGGGCGAGGTCGCGCTTGAGCTTCTCGTTTTCGGCCACCAACTCGTCAATGCGGGCCTCGCGCTCCTGTAGTGTGCGGCGGTGCTCCTCCAGGGTCTGTTCGAGCTGGGAGATCCGCTCAGCGAGGCGGGCGCTGTGCTCGGTGGCCTCGGCCCGTAGGCGCTGTTTCTCGTCGAGTTCCTGGCGCAGGTTGACCACCCGCAAGTTCACGTCGCGTTCTTTGGAGGTGGTCTGCTCGCGAAGGCGCTGGGCCTCGATTTCGAACTTTTCCTTGATCTGGGCTCCGCGCTCGTGGAAGGTAACCTCCTGGGCCTTGAGCTGGATCTGCAGTTCGCGGTTTTCCGTTTCGAGTTCCTGGCTGCGGCGGACCCGCTCCTCGGAGAAACGCTCGGCCTCCTTGCGGTGGGCCCCTTCCAGGTCCAGAAGTTGGTGCAGACGAGCGATCTCGTCGCGCTGGCGCGTGATCTCGGTTTTATAGCGCGAAGCGGTCAAAAACGGGAACATACCTATCTAATCCGTAGGCGTTGGCAATCTTTAGGCCTCGCGGGCCTGCTCCCACTCGGAAGTGGGCATGTCCTGGGCCAGTTTGAGGGCGCCGATGGCTCCGGCGTACACCGGGTCGTCGACGGCGGTGACCCGGCAGGGGCCAAATTCGGTCAGGTTGGAGCGCAACTCCTCTGCCAGGCCGCGGATCTGGCTACCGCCACCGGCCAGCACGATGTTCTGCCGCAATTCCTGCTGGAATTCCTGGTCATAGGTGACAATCAACTCGCGAGCGTGGGTGATTATCTCGGGCAGGATACTCTCACAGGCTTCGCGCAGGCTGTCGGTTACGTCGTAGCTCCTGGGCTTGCCGCTAACCTGGAAGTCGATGGAGATGACCTCTTTTTGCGAGGAGACGAAAGCGTATTGTTCCTTAATGCGACGGGCCATCTCCAGGGTGACGTGCGAATCCTTGATCCGATCCTGCAGGAGCATGTGGAAGCGGTGGTCGATATAGTTGCCGGCCTTGGCCAGGGTGCGCTGGTCCTCGTCAATGGGGATGGTGCCGTGCATGCGGCACAGGTCCAGGGTGCCGGCGCCGATGTCGATGATCAGGGCGTTGTTGAACAACTCCAGGCCGTAGGCGACGAGGAAGGGCTCGGAGGCGACGATGGCGTGGTCCAGCAGGCCGTCCACCGAGTCAATCACCGCCTGGCGGTCCTCGCGGGTAGAGCGGGCCGGGGCGCCGATCACCGCGCGGATCTCCTGCCCGGGCTGGGGCTCGGTCATCTCGACGATGAAGCTAGTGAGGTGGCGCACGGCCTCTGCTTCGCGGCTGCCCGCATCGGCGCCGGGGTCAGAGGGCCTGTAACGCAATACCCCCTGCTCCTGGGGCCAGATCATGTCCACTGCCATGCGGTTCTTGAGGCATTCCTCGCCGATGACGACTTTCTTCTTGAGCATTTTATAGGAGATCAGGTCCTTGGGCCACCCCACCACGCTGGCGACGGTGCGCCGGATGCCGGTGCTGGTGGCCACCGCGCTTTGCGAGGTGCCCAGATCGATACCGATGTAGAGGATTTCGTCTGAGGCGGACGAAGCAGACCCGCTACCATCTGAATTGGGCATGACCATTTACTCCTCCACGAACAAAAGAAGCAGTAGTTGCGCAGTTTTGATCAAAGCTAAGGGCCGGATCAGAGGAATGTCAAGTGGCAAATTCCGAACAATATCTTGTGGCTAGAAGAGATCGGATCGCAATTAAGTTTCTATTTTCGCTATTTTTGGCCGCCGCCGCCGGTGCCCAAACCCTGGTGGCCCCCGCCGAGATTCTGGTGTGCTGGGAGGGGGGCCAAGGCCGGGCCAAGGCCGGGCCCGGGACCCTCAGCCTGGCCGGGGAGTACGACCTGCTCAGCGAGGAGCCCCTCTGGGCCAGCCAGGCCGGCAGCGCCAAGCCGGCCCGGATGGAGCCGGAGCTTTCCGGCTGGTCGCGCCTGAGCTTTGCCCGCCCCGCTGATCCGCGCGCCATGGCGGCAGCGTACGCGCGGCTGCCAGGGGTGCGCTGGGCCCAGCCCAATTATCTGCGGCGCCAAACCGGGGTTCCGGACGATTCGCTCTATGGTCAACAATGGAGCCTGAACGCGGTGGGCTGGACCTGGGACGAGGGGGCGCCGGCCGAGGAGGTGGTGGTGGGGGTCATCGACTCTGGGGTGGACTGGCGCCACCCCGACCTGGCCGGACAGAT